>Ga0105044_10002743_pt1 | contig 24149 bp, 22 predicted proteins | sample MAT01_FD_78092 | JGI IMG/M metagenome (GOLD analysis project Ga0105044, IMG submission 78092) | Freshwater microbial communities from Lake Fryxell liftoff mats and glacier meltwater in Antarctica - MAT-01 | ecosystem: Environmental > Aquatic > Freshwater > Ice > Liftoff microbial mat | place...
ATTGTGTCGTTGCGGGGTGCTCGCGATCCTCACGTACCAGAGCGTACGCTCCGGGTGCTGCGCGCCCCGCGCCTAACACTGCATCCCCAAAAAACGAATTTTTAGAGATGCCCTTGATGCGTTGTGGGAGCGGCTTTAGCCGCGATGGTTGGCGCGCCATCAATCGCGGCTAAAGCCGCTCCCACAACCGGCCGCCAGCGTCAACGCCGTGCTCTCGCCATCAGCGCTTTGGTCGATCCATCATGCGCCCCAGACACGACGCTTGATTTCAGTTCGCCATCAATCGTTTTCGCCAACTGCTTGCCCAGTTCAACTCCCCACTGATCAAACGAATTGACGTTCCAGATCACGCCCTGCACGAACACTTTGTGCTCGTACAGCGCGATCAAAGCGCCGAGCGATTTCGGCGTGAGTTCCGATAGCAGAATGGTATTGCTCGGTCGATTGCCGGCAAATACTTTGTGCGGTGTCAATGCAGCAATTTCCGCCTCGCTCATGCGCTGCGCAACCAGTTCAGCACGCACCTGCTCCGCGCGCTTCCCAACCATCAGCGCTTCCGATTGCGCGAAGCAATTGGCCAGCAGCAGGCGATGATGCGATACATCGAGATCGTGCTCTGAATCCGCATGCAACGCAGCAATAAAGTCCACTGGAATCACGCTCGTACCCTGGTGCAGCAACTGAAAGAACGCATGCTGACCGTTGGTGCCGGGCTCACCCCAAATCACCGGGCAACTGGCGACGGTCAAAGGCTTTCCGTCGCGATCAACAGACTTGCCGTTGCTCTCCATTTCAAGCTGCTGCAGGTACGCAGGCAGTCGGTGCAGGTCCTGCGCATACGGCGCCACGCACTGGCTCGTCGCGCCCAAAAAATTCACGTTCCACACGCCAACCAACGCCAGCAACACGGGCATATTTTTCTCAAGCGGGGCAGTCGCAAAGTGCTCGTCCATCTCGCTGGCACCTGCGAGCAATTCCTCGAATGCATCCATGCCAATCGCAATCGCAATCGACAATCCAATCGCTGACCACAACGAATAGCGCCCGCCCACCCAATCCCAAAACTCGAACATGTTCGCTGTATCGATGCCGAACTTCGCGACGGCGGCAGCGTTGGTTGAGACGGCGACAAAGTGCTTCGCCACATCCGCTTGAGAGCCGCCGTTTTCGAGAAACCAGCGGCGTGCGGAAGTGGCGTTAGTGAGCGTTTCCTGCGTCGTAAACGTCTTGGATGCAACGATGAAAAGTGTGGTCTCGGCGTCCACGCCGGATAACACTTGATCCAAAGCACCACCATCAACGTTCGAGACAAAATGAACGTTGAGCCCTTGGGGAATGTACGTCCGCAACGCCTCGCAAACCATCAACGGGCCGAGATCCGAGCCACCGATACCAATGTTCACGATATCGGTGATTGCACTGCCGGTGTAGCCCTTCCACACGCCATCGCGAACCTGATGCGAGAAGCGCTGCATGTGTTCGAGCACGCGCTTGACATCGGGTATGACGTTCTGCCCATCAACCGAGAATCGCCGTGCGCCCCCGCGTGAACCCGCCCGCAGTGCCACATGCATCACCGCCCGATTCTCGGTCGTGTTGATGTGCTCCCCGGCGAACATCGCGTTACGGCGTGCTTCAACGCCACGTTCTCGCGCCAACGCAAGCAGCAGCGACTTGGTCTCAGCGGTGATTCGATTTTTTGAGTAGTCGAGAAAGATGCCCGCCGCTTCGAGCGAGAAGTTGCTGGCGCGTTTCGCATCCTTCGCAAATTCATCGGCCATGCGCAAGTTGGCAATCGATGCCCGATGAGATTCGAGCGATGCCCATGAAACCCATCCCCCACCTAGCCTCCCCCTTGAAGGTGGAGGAACCAAAGCCCTCTCCCCTTCAAGGGGAGGGTTGGGGTGGGGATGGTTTTCCGATGCGTTCATTTCGCCTCCGCCCGCACCGAACGCGACGCCAAAGTGGCGAACGCTTCACGCGGTGTCATTCGACCCTCAATCACCGCGCAGGCAACCTCGGTGATCGGCATCGCGACGCCATAGCGCTGCGCCAGGCGATGCACTTCGGGCGCGGCCTTCACACCTTCCACCACCTGCTGAATTTCTGCGTTCGCTTCTGCCAGTGATTTTCCGGTCGCCAGCAATAGCCCCATGCGCCGATTGCGTGACTGATTATCGGTGCAGGTGAGCACCAGATCGCCCAGCCCCGCCAAGCCCATCAGCGTTTCGTTTTCTGCACCCATTTTGTCTCCCAAGCGGCGAATTTCAGCCAACCCACGTGTGATGAGCAGGCTGCGCGCGTTTGAGCCGAAGCCCAGTCCATCGGAGGTTCCCGCCGCGATGGCGATTACATTTTTTGCGGCACCGCCCAGCTCAACACCGATCACGTCATGCCCCGTGTACGCACGGAAACCACCGCCGTTCAACCGGTGCGCAACGCGCCTGGCGAAATCATCGTTCTTCGAAGCAATGATGACTGCCGTCGGCAAGCCGCGCCCAAGTTCATTCGCAAACGTTGGGCCTGACAACACGGCATACGGATGCGATGCGTCAAGCACCTCAGCGACCACTTCGTGCGAGAGCTTGCCACTGCCCGGTTCGAAACCCTTGCAGGCGACAACGAGACCCTGTCCCGCGTTCAATCTGGGTTTGAGCATTTCCACCGTCGCCCGCAACGCGTGGCTCGGTGTGGCGACGACGATGTCCTCGGCGTCACGCAGCGCCGCATCGAGATCGCCGGTTGCCACGAGCGTCATCGGGAACTCGCAATCGGCGAGGTAGCGCGGGTTGTGACGAATACGATCCGCCTCGGCCATCTCAGCCGCGTCACGGCCCCACAGCCGTGTACGCGAGCCGCGACGGGCAAGCTGGATTGCGAGCGCTGTGCCGAACGACCCCGCGCCGATCACCGCGACGGGGGTGGCCGTCGGCTCGTTCGCGTTGCCGGCGGCACCGCTCATAAAAATCGTTGTGTCGATGTCATGCGCCTAGTGTAGCCACCGGAATCAGCCACAGTGTGACCGCTTTTGTCGGCGCGCCCACCGTTTTTGCAACAATTGCAATGTGCCCCGGTAGCTCAGTGGATAGAGCGACCCCCTCCTAAGGGGTAGGTCGGACGTTCGATTCGTCTTCGGGGCGCCAGTTTTTTAGCCACGGGTTGTTTGCAATCTGTGGGAGCGGCTTTAGCCGCGATACTCGTAGTCCAATCGCGGCTAAAGCCGCTCCCACATAGCGCTCCGTGCGCTGCGCACAATGCCACATTACGCTCTTAGTTTCTCCGATCCCGCCGGTCATTTACTCGACGTTGAAATGACGCTGCCTTCGCCCGTGGCGGGCCAGCGCGTGGCGATGCCGTCGTGGATTCCCGGCAGCTATTTGATGCGCGAATTTGCGCGACATGTGGTGACGCTCTCGGCGCAACAATCCGGTCACGAGATCAAAGTCGAAAAAATCGACAAAGCGACGTGGCAGCTTGCATGCGCGCCCGATGCGCCGGTAACCGTGAGCTACCGTGTGTATGCGTGGGATCGCTCGGTGCGCGGCTGCTATTTCGATTCGTCGCGTGGCTTTTTTAATCCGGCGGCAGCACTGTTGCAAGACGTCGCTGCTCCGCGAACCTCGTGTACGCTTGATCTTCAGGCACCCGCATTCGCTGAAGGCCACGCCTGGCATTGCGCGACCTCGATGGCGCCGACTCAAATTGACGCACGCGGCTTCGGTCAATATCGCGCAGAAACGTACGATGAACTGATCGATCATCCTTTCGAATGCGCTGACTTTGACGAGTTCACGTTTGAGGCGGGCGGCGTGCCGCACCGCTTTGTGATTTCTGGAAAGCATCGTGGCGATCTGGAGCGTTTGCGCGCAGACAGCCAGAAAATCTGTCAGGGCCATTGCGATTTTTTCGGCGACACAGTCGCACCGTTCGATCACTATGTTTTTCAGCTTCACGTCGTTGATGACGGTTACGGAGGCCTGGAACATCGCGCGAGCACAGCGCTAATCTGTCCGCGTAACGACCTGCCCACTGTCGGCGACGCCAGCATTTCCGAGGGCTATCGTGAACTGCTCGGGCTCATCAGCCACGAATATTTTCATGCGTGGAACGTCAAGCGCATCAAGCCCGCAGCCTTCACGCCTTTCGACACCACAAGCGAAAACTACACGCGTTTGTTGTGGATTTTTGAGGGCTTCACAAGCTACTACGATGAGCTGATGCTGAAGCGCGTCGGACTCATCACCGAGGCCGATTATCTGAAGGTCATCGGCCGTCGCCTGACCTCGCTGCTGCGGGCACCGGGCACCCGGCTGCAATCGACAGCGGAGGCCAGTTTCGACGCGTGGATCAAGTATTACCGTGCGGACGAGAATGCGGCGAACTCACAGTTCAGCTACTACCTGCGCGGCAGTTTCGTGGCGCTGGCGCTGGATTTAGCGCTCAGAGCGAACGATTCAGCGTACTCGCTGGACGACGTCATGCGCGGCCTCTGGCGCGACTACGGCAAGACTGGCATCGGCGTTCCAGAAGACCCATTCGCCGTGATCTCTGACTACGCTGGACGCGACGTTGCGCCCCAGCTCAGTGAGTGGGTGAACGGCACCGATGATCCCGATTGGGCCGCTCTCTTCGCACCGTTCGGCGTGAGCTACCGCGCCCGTGCCAGCGCCAGTGCCGCAGATCGCGGCGGTCGTGACGAGGCGACGCTTGATACGAACACGCGCACGCTCGGCCTCGTGATGGGCGATTCCGGCGCGGGTCTGCCGGTCATCAAGGTTGTGTTGTCCGGTTCCAGCGCATGGCAAGCGGGTTTGAGTGCGGGCGATGCGCTGATTGCAATCGACAGCCTGCGCGCCAACGCTGTGAGCCTCAGCAAGCATCTGGCGCGGTTCAAAGCGGGCGCGGCAATTCCCGTTTCGTACTTCCGTCACGATCAGTTGCGCGAGACCACCGTCACAGTGCCGCTGGCGAAAGCAGACAGCGTCTGGCTACCGCTCGAAGGCACCGATTCGGTTGCGCTTGCACGACGACAAAAGTGGTTGTCGCAGGGCTAATTGCAAGCATCGGCTTTTTCTTGAAAGCCCCATTGCACCGGGTCTAGAACGAAAAATCGGCTTAGGTCGATAAGCGCATAAAACGCCACCTAGCCCCAAAGCAGCAGCGCTTTCAGCCAAAAGCTGATCGCCTCAACGATGGAATTTTCAGCGCTGCATCAACCGCCGCGAGACATAGCTTGCGACGTCCACGATCGCGACCAGAATGATCATCGCGATCAGTACCGAGCTGGTTTCGCCCATCTGAAACAGCCCCAGATGAAACGCCAGCATCTGCCCAAGCCCGCCCGCGCCCACGACGCCCAGCACAGCCGCAGCGCGAATGTTGTTTTCCCAGCGATAGAGCGTGTAGCTCATGAGCTGAGGCAAGACCTGCGGCAGCGTGGCGTAGAGAAATATGCGGCCTTCGCCAACGCCGCGAGCCCGCAGCGCAAAGGCAGCGCCCTGCGGCGCATTTTCTATGGCTTCAGCGAACAGTCGCCCAAGCACGCCGGAGGTGTGAAACGCGAGTGCCAGCGTACCCGCAAATGGGCCGAGCCCCGCCGCGATGAGCAGCAACGAGGCCCACACCAGCTCAGGCAACGAACGCAGCGCGTTTAAAAGGAGCCGTGTAACGCCTCGCCAGCGCGCCGGGTCACCGGCATATGCCTTGCTGGCAGGCAACGCCAGCAGCAGCCCTATAAACGCGGCAATCAGAGTGCCCAGCCCTGACATCGCCAGCGTTTCGAACGCCGCAATCATCAATTTGCGCAAAAAAGCAGCGTCGAAATTCGGATGCAGCAGTTCGGCGCAGAATTTCGCCATTCTCTGCGCCGATTCAACCGAGAAGATTTTCGCGAATTGCAGATCGAGCGACCAGAAGCTCGCCACCGTCAAACAAAGCAAGCCAAATACAAACCAGCACGCCTTGCAGCGCGCATCGAACAAGGGCGGCGGCAGGCGGAATGATTCGTTAGCGGCAGTTCGGCTGGGAGTACTCATGCGAGCGCCCGCCGCAGCCACGCGCTCACATAATCTGCCAGCCACACCAGCGCCATGAATACGATCAGCATGGCGGAGACCTCCGAGCCGTTGAACATCTTCATCGACACCTCCATTTGCTGGCCGATTCCGCCGGCGCCGACAAAGCCGAGCACCGCCGACGAACGGATCGCGCATTCCCAGCGATAAACCGTGTAGCTCGTGAGCTCAGCCGCGTTTTGCGGCAGCAAGCCGTAGAAAAAACTTTGTAATCGACCGGCGCCGTTTTGCAGCAGCGCCTTGGTGGAATGGTTGTCGCCGCTTTCCAGAATTTCGGCGTAGACCTTGCCGAGCATGCCGCCGTAAGTCAGCGCGATAGCAAGCACGCCCGCCGTTGGCCCCAGGCCAACCACGCGCACAAACACCAGTGCCCAGATCAGCTCTGGAATACTGCGCAACACGATCATCACGGCACGCGCGGTGAAGCGAACTACCGCAGGCAGCGCATTCATACGCCCCGTGAGCCCCGAAATCGACAACACCCGAACCGAGATCAACGCGAGCGGCACCGCTAAAACAAACGCCAGCGCGATGCCCGACGTTGCAATCGCCACGGTGCGCCAGGTTTCGCGCAGCAACATGGCGAGGAATTCGCTGTCCGTTTTCGGCGGAAAAAAGCCCGCCAGAAAGCGCGTCGTGTATTTCAGCGACGAAGGCTCAAAAATGACCCACGGCGTGAACTCGGTTAGCTGAAGCATCGGCCACGACAGCACCAGCGCCGCGATCATCCAGAACACGCGTCCTAACCACGCCGGGTCACGCCGTTGTGGTGGTAGCAGTGGCTGGGTAGCGGTAGCGCTCACGCTGAAGCTCTTACCGGCAATGCATGACGGCAGGCAACGGTGCAGCCGTCGAGGCGGGCAGTTCCTCAGGCTCAGGCGCAGCGCCGGTCAATTCGTCTAACTTGTTGGCGTACAACGCACGCAAAATCTCCGGCGTGACCGCGCTTGCTGCCAGATCAAACGCCATCACGCCATCGCGCAAACCGATGATGCGCGGAAAGTGTTTGAGTGCAGTGGCTACCTGATGCAGTGTGCAGACAAACGTCGCGCCGCGTTCGCTTGCAGCGGTGAAGAGTGCAGCAATCGCCTCTTCCGCACGCGTTGGATCGAGCGCCGAGAGTGGCTCATCGATCAAAAACAACGACGCCTTCGATACCAGCGCGCGCGCCAGCGCTACGCGCTGCCGCTCGCCGCCCGAGAGTCGATCCACGCGCTCAAACAGCTTGTCGGACAGATCAAACTGGCCGAGCGCCTGTTCGGCTACCGCTATCCCCGTCGGATAGAACAGACTCTTCAGGCTGGCCATCACGCTCTCGTGCGGCAAGCGCCCTGCGAGCACCGAGGTGATGACGCGCTGACGCGGGGGCAACGGCGGCACTTGCGACGCCAGAAACAGTTCGCCGCGGCGAAGTTGCAGCTCGCGCGTCGACAAAGTCCACGGATCAACGCCGTTTAGTTTCAAGACGCCTTCGCTCGGTCGCAGCGCACAGGCGATCAGGTGCAACAGCGTGGTTTTGCCGGAACCTGAAGGACCGATAACAGCTACCTGCTCGCCCTCGGCAACGCTTAAGCTGAGCCTGCGAACGGCAGGCGCAGCGTCGATCTTGCTCGCCGGATGACGAGCGGAACAATCGTTGAGATCAACACGCATAAAACGGTTCGCTTGGCCGGAAACTCTTTTAACAGTCAAGCGCTGCGACCAGCGGCCTCAGGTGAACCGATGGGCTCGCCTGCGAACCGAAACTCATCGTCTTGCCTCCCAGGTCGGCGCGTAAATTGATCGGCGGCTCGGTGGTGATGAATACCGAGCGGAATTTCTCGGCCTGTTCGCGCTGCACAGAGGTGAAGCTGCCGAACCAGGCGCTATCCGGCGGTTGGTTGTTCAACGCCGCAGCTCTGCGCTGTAACTCGGTCGCAGACTCACCGGCAGTTGCGATGAACTTGAAGGTTTGCGCAGAAACACTGTCCGCAGCACCCAGCAATAGACTGGCGGTAAGAGCAGCCACCAGTGCGCTAAGCGACAAAAAAATCGACATGAGTACAGCCTAAAACGTTGCGAAAAACAAGAAAAAGTGTCGATTTGCGGAGAAGTTGGCGAACGCGAGATTGTCACGTTAGCAGTACAGCGGACTATCCGCTCTAGTCGTTTACCGTTGACGAAACCTTACGGAAGTTTCCATCAATCCCGTTCAATCCCAACGAAAGTATAGGGCACGGCTGCGCCGTGAGGTGTCCAGCAAAAAAGCCGCGCCAAATCACAAATCGCATGCATAGCGAGCCAGCATTTGCTCGCGGGTTTCCGGCAGCGCTGGTGTAGCGGTTTGGTCGGCAAGCATTTCGCCCACGCTCGGCAGCACCGAGCGATCAACCTGATGCTCTGAATTCCATAACTTCGAGCGCATCAAAGCCTTGGCGCAACGCAGATATGCATCCACCACCGCCACCTCAATGGCAAGGCGAATACGGGCATCAGCGGCAAAGGGCAACAGAGTCGCCTGATCGGCTGCCAGCCGCGCCTGACCGTTCACCCGCAAGGTTTCATCCACGCCGGGAATCATGAAAAGCAACCCGATTTTTCCGGTCTCAGCCAGATTTGACAGCGAGTCCAGCCGATTGTTTCCCGGCGAATCGGGAATCAGCAAAGTGTGTTCGTCCACCACATGCACAAACCCCGGCGCACCACCGCGCGGCGACGCATCAGGATCGCCTTGCGCGTTCGCGCTCGCCAATACGACAAACGGCGACAGCGCGATGAACCGCTTGCAATGCGCGTCCAGATGGTCGATCTGCTTGGCAACCGAGCGGCCTTTCGCGGCAGCATAAATGCGGCGCAATGCGCTCGGGGAGTCGATTGAGTCAGTCATTTGTTTGCGGGTTGTGTGAACAGTTCGAGTTAATGTTGAGACACGCCCCGCACCAAACAGCCAACAAAAAAGCCACCGCAATGGGTGGCTTGATTCGTACGGCGGTAGTGGCGGAGAGGGGGGGATTCGAACCCCCGTTACCTTGCGGTAAGCCTGATTTCGAGTCAGGTACATTCAACCACTCTGCCACCTCTCCGACCCCATAATTCTAGCGTAGCCGTCGACTCCGGACGGCACCCGCAGGAACTAGCCCTTCGCGGGCGTCGGTTTAGCGTTGGTTGCACCCGAGCCAGCCTTGGCCGGTCCTTTGCTCGCAGTATCTTGTGTTTTCGGCGGGACGGATTGTTTCTGGCCGTGCGATTCCGATGAAGACGGCTGTACTGCGACTACCGGCGGCGTAGGCGGAACCCAAGTTGCAGGAGGGACTGTCTTACCCGCAGCTTTCATTTCCTTGAAATAGCGATCAGCGGCCTTGTCCTGGTAGCGCAACTCATCAGCAGCGGCTTTCTTGGCAGTTTCGGCGGCTTTCGCTTTGGTTTCTTCAGCTTTGGCCTTCTGCTCGTCGTTCATTGGGGCAGGTGGCGGCAGCTTGGCAATTGCCAATGCCGTGATCGTGCTGCCGAGCGCCAGAACTACCCAGTGATTTAATTTCATCAGTCGTTTCCTCCAACAGCTAACGGTTGTTGAGCGCCGCCGTTACTGCCACTGGCAGTACGGTTCGACGGTACTTTTCCCGACTTGACGTCGTCGTACCAAATCTCGTGGTGTTCTTTCGCCCAAGCTTCGTCGACAACGCCGGTTTTCATCGCGTCCAGCGCGCCCGCCATGCCCAGCGTGCCCATGTAGATGTGGCCGAGTGCTCCGAGCATGAACAGCACTGACCCCCCGAGGTGAACAAGATTCGCCAGTTGCATCGTCGCCCGCGTCTGCTCAAAGTTCGGGAAGTTGAGCACCATGCCCGACACGCCAACTACGAGTCCCAGCAGCATCAAACCGCCCCAGAACCAGAGTTTTTCACCCGCGTTAAATTTTTCGCTGGGCACATGCTTTCCGCTGATCAATCCGCCAAAGCTCGCGAGCCACTTGAAGTCCACCGCTTTCGGCAGGTTGTCGCGCACAAAAATGCAAAACGTGATGATGCAGCTAATGATGAAGAGCGGCCCCAAAAAGTTGTGCAAGTTCTTCGCAATGACGGCGAGCCAGGAAAACAGCGTGAAGCCAATCACCGGGATAAGAAGCGTCTTTCCGAACGCGAGAATGAGCCCGGAAATCGCCAGTACCGAGAACGATAGGGCGGTCGACCAATGTGCCATGCGCTCCAGCAATGTAAAGCGCTCGACCAGGCGTCCGGTAGGGGCTTCATGCAACTGAATCGTGCCCTTCCATGCGTAGAAACCTCCGATCAGCAACATCATCGCCACCAGCGCCCAACCACCGATGATCGAGAATGTGCCGTTGCGCAGTGCGCGCCAGTTTTGTCCGCCGTCCTGAATCAGGACGCCCGCTTCTGGCGCGGTATTGCTCGTATAACCCTCAACGGCACCGCGCGCCTCTTTCCAGAAGGGAGCGTTGTTGTACGGCTGAGTGACGACACGCTGCTGCTGCTGCTTGATCAACTCGTCTTTTGGTAACGCGGGGCCACTGCTTTGCTGTGCGCTGACGGCGCAAGCCAGCAGCAGCGCGCTCAAACACGCAATCAGGTGTTTCATGGTCTGCTCCTTACGACGTTACGCATGGGGATTTGAGCGTTCAATTAGTTGACGCGCTTGTACTCGTTCTGATGGTCAGCCCGCGCTCTGAGCTGAAGCTGCCACGCGTTCTTGTCATTCTTGAACAGGTCATTGTTATATGGCTTGTCGCCCTCTTTTGCTGCCGACTGACCCGGTTTTGCCGCGATGGTTTGCGGCTGTTCGCCGCAGGCCGAGAGGAGCATTGCCGAACCCAAACATGCGAAAACTGCTATGCCCGTCCTCATGATTTTTGCGCAGCCGGTTGAGCCACAGCGGGTGCAGTGGGCAATGCTGCTCCGGCCGGCTTCGTATCGGGACGACCGTACGCCGTTGCGTGCCCCCACAAGTCGCCACCACGACCCCGACGCATCACGCGTTCACGGTAGATGTCCGAAAGCACGTCGCCATCACCGGCAAGTAGCGCCTTGGTTGAGCACATTTCAGCACACGCCGGGAGCTTGCCTTCGGACAGGCGATTGCGTCCGTACTTTTCGATCTCGGCTTTTGAGTTGTCTTTCTCTGGGCCTCCAGCGCAGAACGTGCACTTGTCCATCTTGCCGCGAAGACCGAACGCGCCAGCCTGCGGGAATTGAGGTGCGCCGAATGGACATGCGTAGAAACAGTAGCCGCAGCCGATACACAAATCCTTGTCGTGCAACACAACTCCATCTTCAGTCTTATAGAAGCAGTTGACCGGGCAAACGGCCTGACACGGTGCGTCTGAGCAGTGCATGCACGCAACCGAAATGGAGCGTTCCGCGCCGACGATACCGTCGTTCAGAGTGACCACGCGGCGACGATTTACGCCCCACGGAACGTCATGCTCGTTTTTGCAGGCGGTGACGCAACCGTTGCATTCGATGCAACGCTCGGCATCGCAAATAAATTTCATTCTTGCCATGTTGTTCTCCTTGTGCTTACGCCGCGTCGAATCGGGTGACCTGACAGACCGTGGTCTTGGTCTCTTGCATCATCGTCACTGAGTCGTAACCGTAAGTGGTGGCGGTGTTGACCGCTTCGCCACGCACGATAGGGGCGGCACCGTCTGGATACTTTTCCAGCATGTCTTTGCCCTGCCACCAACCCGAGAAGTGAAACGGAATGAACGTGACGCCGGGGCCAACGCGCTCCGTAACCATTGCTTTCACTTTAATCTGCGAACCCGTCGCCGATTTGACCCACACGTATTCATTGTTACGAACGCCGCGATCATTGGCGTCCTTAGTGTTGATCTCGATGAAATTCTCCTGCTGCAATTCCGCAAGCCACGGATTGGAGCGAGTCTCCTCTCCGCCGCCTTCATATTCGACCAGCCGCCCAGAGGTAAGTATCAGAGGGAACTTCTCGTAAACCTTATCGGCAATGGCCTTGTCCTGCACCGACTTGAACAGGGTCTTGACGCGCCAGAAAGCACCGCCTTTGTCAGCGTGAGTTGGGTATTTCTTGGTCAGCTCGGCGTTCGTGCCATACAAGGGCTCACGGTGCTGCGGAATCGCGTCCGGGAAGTTCCACACAACGGCGCGCGCCTTGGCATTTCCAAATGGATGGCAACCGTGGTTCTTCATTGCCACGCGCTGAATGCCGCCGGAAAGATCGGTCTTCCAGTTTTTCCCCTCGGCTTTCTTCTTTTCTTCGTCTGTCAGCTCATCCCACCAGCCCAGCTTCTTAAGCAAGACGTGATCAAATTCCGGATACCCAGTGGTCAGATCGCATCCCTTTGAATGCGAGCCATCCTCGGCAAGTAGCGATACGCCGTCGCGCTCAACCCCGAAGTTCGCGCGGAAATTGCCACCGCCCTCCATGACATGCTTTGAGGTGTCGTACAGGTTCGGCGACCCCGGATGCTTCAGCTCAGGCGTGCCGTAGCATGGCCACGGCAGACCGAAGTAATCGCCATTGCATGGCCCGCCATTTGCCTTGAGCGTTTTCGGATCGAACGTGTTCATGTGCTTCATGTGAAGCTTCAAACGCTCTGGCGATTGGCCAGTGTAGCCAATGGTCCAGGTGCCCTTGTTGATTTCGCGGAGCATGTCCTCCGGTTCTGGCTCTTCCCACTTTTTCTCGCCATCAGGCCGCACGATTTTGCAGTTCTTGACGAACTCTTTGTCGAAGCCGAATTTCTTGGCAAAGGCGTACATGATCGCGTGATCGGTCTGCGATTCAAACAGGGGGCTGATGACGCGCTCACGCCACTGAAGCGAACGGTTTGACGCCGTAGCGGAGCCACTGGTTTCAAACTGGGTACAGGCAGGCAAAAGGTACACGCCCTCTTTGCGGTCCGGCATAGCGGCCGAGGCCGTCGGATACGGGTCGATGATGACCATCGTGTCGACCTTCTCCATTGCTTTTTTCATCTCCGGGCCGCGTGTTTGCGAGTTCGGCGCATGGCCCCAGAACACGATGGCTTTGAGGTTTGAATCCTGATCGATGGTCTCATTCGGGTCGAGCACGCCGTCGATCCAGCGAGAGACCGTCATACCGGGTTTTTCCATCATGGCTTGCGAAGCAAACTGCTTCTTGAGCCATTCATAGTCCACCCCCCAAACGGTGGACCAATGCTTCCACGCACCCGTTGCGATGCCGTAGTAACCTGGTAGTGAGTCTGGGTTAGGGCCAACATCAGTCGCGCCCTGCACGTTGTCATGTCCACGGAAGATATTGGCCCCGCCACCCGAAACACCGATGTTGCCAAGTGCCAACTGCACGATGCAACTTGCACGCACCATGGCATTGCCAATCGTGTGCTGGGTTTGTCCCATGCACCAGACGATGGTGGATGGCTTGTTCAGCGCGAACATTTTGGTGATTTCCAGCATGCGTGCTTCGGGGACGCCGCAAGCCTCTTCGACCTTGTCAGGCGTCCACTTCGTCATCACCTCTTCTTTGATCTTGTCCATACCGTGGACACGATCATTGATGTACTTCTTGTCTTCCCAGCCGTTCTTGAAAATGTGGTGCAACATGCCGAACAGAAACGGAATGTCCGCGCCAGCGCGAAGGCGCACGAACTCGTCGGCGCGGGCAGCGGTGCGGGTGTATCGCGGGTCGACAACGATCAGCTTGGCACCGGTTTCTTTAGCGTGCAGCATGTGCAGCATTGACACCGGATGCGCCTCGGCCGCATTCGAGCCGATGTACAGCGCACACTTGGTGTTCTGCATGTCGTTGTACGAATTGGTCATCGCGCCGTAGCCCCACGTGTTGGCTACACCGGCGACGGTCGTTGAGTGGCAAATACGCGCCTGATGGTCGCAGTTGTTGGAGCCGAACATGCTCACAAACTTCCGGAACATGTAGGCCTGTTCGTTGTTGTGCTTCGAAGAGCCAACCCAGAACACGCTGTCAGGGCCGGCATCTTTGCGCAACGCGAGCAACTTGTCACCGACCTCGTTCATCGCCGTTTCCCAGCTGATCCGAACGTACTTGCCGTTCACCAGTTTCATCGGATATTTCAGGCGGTGCTCGCCGTGGCCGTGCTCACGAATGGCGGCACCCTTGGCGCAGTGTGCACCGAGGTTGATCGGCGAATCAAATACCGGCTCTTGCCGCGTCCAGACGCCATTTTCGACAATGGCATCAACAGCGCAGCCAACGGAACAGTGCGTGCAAACGGTGCGTTTGACTTCCGCCTTCGCGCCGCCTTCAGCTGGCGCCGCTGCTTCGACTTTTCCGACAAATCCGAGCGGCAATTGGCTAGCGAACGCGCCAGCACCCAAGCCTAGGCCCGAGCGTTTTAGAAACGAGCGGCGGTCCAGTGTGTTTGAAGGCTTCGCTCCACCAAACCGGCGCATTGACGAAGGTTCGGACAGGCGCGTGCCATCGACATCGTGAGATTTTCTTACCAGCATGAGGTTCTCCGGGAAATTTGGGCGAGGACGCTAAACGCGAGCCAGGTCGTAATAAGTGCGGACGTGTTCGGTGTCCTGGTAGCCAGCGCCTTCGGGCACCACCTTCCTGGCCACAGCCGGAACCGCGTGCTTGACCGCAGGCACCACGGCAACGGCGACCACGCCTGCCGCCCCCACACTGCCAGCGAGCAAAAAGCCCCGACGTTTCATATCTGCGCCGGATTTGTTGCTACTCATAAACGCACTCCTTGATACAACTTGTTTGAGCCTCACACATCGATGGCAAACCCTTCACGTTCAACCAGCAGGAAGCTACCCGTGAATTGTGCTACCACGCCATAGAAATTAGCAAGCGAAGATTTCGTTATCGCACTGCAACAAAGCTCGAACCACGCTGCGATGTGTAATTCAAAAAATTGTTTTTGCATTGACAAGGGCGCAGGAGAAATGTCATTCGCCCCGACAATCAATAGACGCATGACCTCAAGGAGCGCAGCCAGATGATCCTCGACAACAGTTTGCGATTCGAGACGGGCAAACCCTAGTGTGGCAAGCGTGCCACGCACTTCGGCCAGCGGCGTCTCCATCATGAAGCCCGTCAGGTGATGCGACGCGTGCAAATTGACCGGCGCTTTACCGACGCCGATGAACAGCGCATCGAATTCTTCTCGCGCTGCATCGGCATCCATCACCGAGGATGCGGCAATCAATTTTGACCAGGCAAGCGAAAGGGGCTCGCCAGTGTCTTCGCTGGGTAGGGGTGGTGAACCGGCGATGGCTTGCAATAGCGCTTGATCCGGCGCGTCAGCGAAAAGGCGCGAAATCAGCGCGTAGAAATTAGCACGGCCGTGGTCTTCGGGAGACACGTATGCGCCCAATTTGAGCGGTGCCACCGTGCCGCTCATTTCGCGAGATTCCGAATATCCAGTGGCTTTTCCTCTGAGTACAAATCCACCACGCGGCAGTCCGCACACATCTTGATTCGGTTGCGCGATTGTTCGTCCGGGAACATGCTGTGCGTGGCCAGTTTATTGAACATGTTTTCAATCATCTTTCTGGCGCCCAGCGGCTTGCCGCATCGCAGGCAGCCAAGAATTTCCGCCTCATTCAATACGCGTGGTTTCTTTGCTTCCGGCGTCAAATTCAAACGCGGAACCAGCGTGATTGCCTGCTCCGGGCATGTCTTTTCACACAGACCGCACTGCACGCATTTGGTCTCGATGAAACGCAATTGTGGCAGTTCAGGATTGTCGGCAAGCGCGCCTTCCGGACAGCTACCTACGCACGCGAGACACATCGTGCACTTGTCGGCGTTGACGACAATCTCGCCAAACGGCGAACCTACATCTAAGGCAATGACAGACTTGGGTGTCGGAGCATGTTCTAGCAAATGAGCGAACACCGCATCAAGGGTTCCGCGCTTATCGTTAGCCAGATTGAACGTCGCGGGCACACGAACGCCCAATCCGCGCGTGGCGGCCCAGTCCGGGAAAGCGAGCTCGCGTTCATCGATGACGCGAACCCGCGCATCCTGATAACCCAGCGCCATGAGTACCTGATTGGCAATGTCCGCCTGTGCCCGCAAAGCAATGCCATAGTCTGGCGCAATGGCTCGGGTTATGAGCACCGAAACCTCGGTCGCACCGTAGGCCATCGCGCCGAGCCACACGTCCAGGCCCGCTGCGGCGGGATGATGCAGCGAAACTGGAATGTAGCGCGCTGGCAGCCCGTCGCCGCGTCGCGCGAGATCTGCAATCGCGGCCACGCCCTCTCCTTCATCATGCAGCAACAGCGCCGAATCGCGGCCACCTGCAGCGTGAAAAGTTTTCAGCAATGTTTTGATCCGGTTGCCGAGATCGGCCACTCGCGGCACCACATAGGTCAACGCACCCGATGGGCAGACAGTTGTGCATGCACCGCAGCCCATGCAGAGTTGCGGTGTCACTTCTATCTGATCACCCTTGGGTGCTATCGCTTTTGTCGAACACACATCAATGCACTGCGTGCAGCCCGTCTTTTTGTTGCGACCATGTGCGCAGATATTGGCACGATAGTTGAAGAATTTAGGCTTCTCGAATTCACCGATGAGTGTCGCGACTTCAGCGATCGTTTTCACCCGCGAAATGGCATCGGTGCCGGGTGCGAAGTAACCTTGCGGTGGCTGGTGCTGGGTGAACAGCTTCGCCTCGCCGAGATTGATCACTACATCGAAATCACCTCCACGCGTGACGTCAGTGCGAGCGAAGTCAATCGCCTTCACATCTCCGCAAACGACCATGCAATCACGATGCGATTTGCAGGCATCGAGATTGACCTGATAGCTCAGATCAATCGCAGCTTCGGGACAGGCGCGCACGCAGGCGTTGCAGCGCGTGCAAACGTCGAGATCGATGGGATTTGCTTGCTGCCAGCTCGCTTTAAACGCACCCAGCCAGCCAGTTGTTTTAACGTTTGTGCCGCTCAACACCGGGTAGTCTCGCGTCGTCGGAAGCTCTCCGCTGCGGTCTGTCGCGAGCACATTCACCGACACCGCGCCCTTCAGCGCGTCCGCGATTTCCAGCGCGTCGCGCATTGGGCCGATGATGAGCGTTTGACCGCTGCTTTTGTACGTTACCTGTGTGGTCGGCGCGGCGTCCGGGAGCATCGCCTCAGCGATCAGCGCTGCAAGTTTCGGCGTGGCGAACGACGATTCTTTTGACCAACCCGCCTTCTCGCGAATATTGAAAAAACGAACGGTTGAGACTTTTTGCGAATCACCCGCGACCTCGCCTAGTAATCGCGCTTCCTGCGTGCAGGCGACCAAAGCGTCACCATCAATCGCATCACCAAAACGGGCAAGTTCGTGCTGACACATTGCGTCGAAACTTTGCACACTTGCGGCGCCAGCGGCGGCCGCCGCTTGTGCAAACGCCGCTGCGTCAAAGGGCATCGTGCGGTTGCACGAACATAAATTTACTTGGCGGGTCATTCTGTTTTTTCTGCGTCGGGTGGCGGTACTTCAGGGGTGTCGATGTAGCTGAAATCGCTTACGCGTTTGTTGTGGCGGGAGTGCTGAATGGTTGCCGTTGCAGACCTTTGCTCTGCTTGTTCACGAGCTCCCTCTCCCCAACCCTCTCCCTCAAGGGGAGAGGGAGAAGATATCTGTTCAGTCACGACATCGCTGGAATGAGGAGCTTCGGATCCGCTCTCCGCTTGCGAGAGAGGGTCAGGGTGTGGGGTATTGTCTGGAGAAAACCCTTGAGCAAGTGCGTCGGCCTCCGCCCGTGCCGCCAAAATCGCCTTCCCCTCCTCGCTCTCCACATCCACCGCATACCCGCCCGGTGTCACCACCTGCTGCGTCGGATTCATGATGGTCTTCCATGACGACAACGTTGCTATCACTTCGGGGGTAATCGGCTCAAACACGGTGTAGTCGTCAATGTAGGTATCCAGCCCATCCATCACATTGAAATGCGGCGCTTTGAACAACGCTTTCAACGCCTGCTGTCTTAGCGCTTGCGGCACTTTGGCCTGCATAAACGGTGTGAAATCTTCAACGAGCGAAATCGAAGATAACTGAGGCAAGTTGAGTTCAGCCGTGCTTGCTACTTCCGGAGCGGACGGCGGCAACGCTGAGGTGCCTTCGACGTCAGGCGCTGCCGAAAGCTCGGACGAAGGCGCGACCGCTGCCTCACCCCCACGCCGCTTCAATCGGGACCACCGGGAAAGCGACAAGCCTTCAGCAGGCTGCACCGGTTTCACGTCAACCATGACCCGCTCCTGCGCCCGGTTCACGCCGAAACGCACCATCCTTGAACGGATCGTTGCGCTTCACTTTCTTTTTTGGCTCGGGCTTGTAGTGGGCACTGGTGTAGGCCAGCAAAGACGATTTGAGATCGTCCGGCATCGGCACGTTGTCAACGTGATCGCCCGCGTCAAGCATGCGCCCGGCCTCGTTGTACGACACAGTTACCACCGCAGGTCGCGGCACGACATCGCCCTCTTCCAGCCGCCACATCACAAATATGCACGGCAGCGGCGAATTGAGATTGAGCCAATACCCCTCACCTTCCGAAGAATGAAGCTCGATTCGTTCACCGTCATAGCGCCACTGCGCTTCGTCGCCGACCAGGCAATCAACGGGGCCAACGCGCTCAATCGGCTGGTCGTCAGCCACCGAAACACTCGCCGTATCCCACTCAAAGTCAACCCAGCGGCTGCTGACAGGACGTTTGCGGAAATTCACGCTGGCCGTCCACGCGGCCACAAGCCGTGTGGGGGTATTGACAGCAACAGCATCTGGACTAAGACTCAAATTCGCACTCACCCACTGAATCTAGCAGAATGGCAGTCTTCGATCATTAGTAGCAACGATTAGAAATTAGCGATGGCTGAGACTTCCACAATCGACGCGCGCCCTCCCGGAAAGGTAATTCCGCTGTTCGACGCGCGCTCACCGGGCGCGCCGCTGCCCTTGTCGCTTGCCGCGTTGAACGAGGTGCGTGCGTTCGCCACGCTGACCGACCCGCGCCAGCGTCGCCTGCACGACCTGCGCATCTCAGTCACCGACAAGTGCAATTTTCGCTGCACATATTGCATGCCAAAAGACGTGTTCGGTCCGGGCTATAAATTTTTGCCGCATGACGCACTGCTCACGTTTGAGGAGATCACCCGTTTCTCGAAAATCGCTGCGGAACTGGGCGTTGAGAAGTTGCGCCTGACCGGTGGCGAGCCAACGCTACGGCGCAATCTGCCGACGCTGATTGAGATGCTGTCGCAGATTCGCACGCCTTCGGGCAAGGCGCTTGACCTCACGCTCACTACCAACGGATCAACGCTAGTCAGACAGGCGAAAGCCTTGAAAGACGCGGGCTTGCAGCGCATCACAGTGTCGCTCGACTCGATGAACGACGCCGTGTTTCGCGCGATGAATGACGTGGATTTTCCGGTCGCCGATGTGCTCAAAGGCATTGACGCTGCGCTAGCTGCGGGCCTCGCTCCGGTCAAAGTAAACATGGTCGTCAAGCGCGGTGTCAACGATCACACGGTGGTCGAGATGGCGCGCCATTTCAAGGGCACGGGCGTCATCGTTCGCTTCATCGAATTCATGGACGTCGGCTCGACCAACGGCTGGCGCATGGATGACGTAATGGCGAGCCGTGATATCGTCGCCGCGATTCACGCCGAGCATCCGCTGGTGGCGGTGGACGCGCTCTACGCAGGCGAAGTCGCCGAGCGCTGGCGCTACGCCGACGGCAGCGGAGAAATCGGCGTCATCTCCAGCGTCACGGAAGCCTTTTGCAACACCTGCACCCGTGCCCGCCTCTCGACCGACGGCAAGATATACACCTGCCTGTTCGCCGATCACGGCGTCGATTTCCGCTCGCTTCTGCGTGATGAATCTAGCGACGACGATATCGCCGCGCTGCTCGCCGGTTTGTGGCAAGTGCGCACGGATCGCTATAGCGAAATCCGCACGGCAGAAACAGCGAAACTGCGCAAGGTCGAGATGAGCTACATCGGCGGCTGAGCGCGATGCCCTTGTAGGAGCGGCTTGCCGCGACCGACGATGATTTGTGTAAGGTCGGTCGCGGGGAGACGCTCCTACAAAAACCATACAGCTTTTCTCTACAACGTTGATTCTATTGGGGCTAAACGCAAGAAACGGCTTAAGTCGCTACTAACATTTTTTCCCGTCTAGCCCCGGTGAAATGGGCGTTTCAAGCGAAAGTTAAAAGGCAAGTGGTCGCTCGATGAAACTTATTTTTTTGATATTCGAGCCGGTTAGCGTAAACCCACGCAACATGGAGGAAAATAGGCGTATCCCCTCTCGATTTGCAAAGTAAAAAAAGCCAAAAATGACCACATCCGCCGCCTACCCGAACGTTCAACTCCTCATCAACAACGAGTGGCGCGAAGCCCGTGGCGGCGCGACTTTGCCGGTACACAATCCCGCCGACGGCAGCCTGGTCGGAACCGTCGCCAAGGCCACGATTGCTGATCTTGACGAAGCGCTGGCCGCTGCCGCCAAAGGGTTTGCTGTCTGGAAAAACACGCCTGCGATTGAGCGCTCGAAGATCATGCGCGCCGCTGCGCAATTGCTGCGCGAGCGCACCGATGCCATCGCACATCTGATGACGCTTGAGCAGGGCAAACCATTGGCCGAAGCCAAGGTTGAAATCGGCATGTCGGTGGACATCATCGAATGGTTCGCCGAAGAAGGTCGCCGTGTTTACGGGCGCATCGTGTCGCCGCGATCGATGGCACAGCAACAGATGATTTTGAAAGAGCCAGTCGGCCCGGTTGCGGCATTTACGCCATGGAATTTCCCGATCAATCAGGTCGTGAGGAAGCTCTGCGGCGCGCTCGCCACCGGCTGCTCGATGATCGTCAAGGCGGCGGAAGAAACGCCCGCCTCGCCCGCTGAACTGATTCGCGTGTTCGTCGATGCTGGCCTGCCCGCAGGCGTGGTCGGCCTTGTGTATGGCGACCCGGCCGAGATCAGCAACTATCTGATCCCGCATCCGGTCATCCGCAAGATCACGTTCACCGGCTCCACGCCCGTGGGCAAGATGCTCGCGTCGCTCGCGGGCAAGCACATGAAGCGCCTGACGATGGAATTGGGCGGCCATGCGCCGGTGATCGTCGCTGGTGACGCCAACATCGCACACGCGGTAAAAATCATCGCCGGCGCGAAATTCCGCAACGCTGGTCAGGTCTGCATTTCGCCAACGCGCTTCCTCGTTGAAGAGTCCGCACGCGAAGAATTCGTCGCGGGATTCGTCAAGTACACGCAGGGTCTCAAGGTCGGTTCCGGTCTTGAAGCGGGCATCCAGATGGGCCCGCTCGCCAACCCGCGCCGCGTCACCGCGATGCAGGAAATCACCGAAGACGCCATCAAGCGCGGCGCAACCATCGCCACCGGCGGCGAGCGCATCGGCACCACCGGCAACTTCTTCCAGCCGACGGTGATTCTGGATGCGCCGCTCGACAGCGCAGTGTTCAACAACGAGCCGTTCGGCCCAATGGCCGCAGTGCGCAGCTTCAAGACGCTGGATGAGGCGATTGCCGAAGCCAACCGTTTGCCGTTTGGTTTGTCAGCGTACGCCTTCACCAGCAGCATCAAAAACGCCCACATGCTCTCAAGCCAGGTGCAAACCGGCATGCTCTGGATCAACCAGCAAGCCGCCCCGTGGGCCGAGCTGCCGTTCGGCGGCATCAAGGACTCAGGCTACGGCAGCGAGGGTGGCCCGGAAGCGCTTGAGGCCTATCTGAATACCAAGACGGTGGCGATGACTAGCGTTTAAAAACGCGTAAAGGTAGGGCGGAACTCGAAAAGGTTCCGCCAAACGCGTTGGCACACCGGTGTCATCCGTCGGAACCGCAAGCGTTCCGACCTACACCGACGCGTCCCGAAACGCGCGCAGCACCGTGTTGATACGCGTTTGATAGCCGGGCCCCTGAGCCTTGAACCATTCCAACACGTCGTTATCTACGCGTAGCGAGATAGCCGCTTTAGGCGCAAGCGGCTGCAAACCACGGCGCACCATGCCGCGAACAATGTGTTTGACATCGGCCTCGGGGTGTTCGGCACTGGGCTTGCCCACGAGCGCGTTGGACTGCAAACGAGCCCAGTCAGTTTTGGATTTCACTGGCGTAGATTTTGGCTTCACGAGAGGTGGCTTTGCGGAAAGAGATGACGCGGATTTCATTGTCGTTCTCCGAAACGGCGATTGAACGAGCAATATCCAAACTGTAGGCCGGACACCCGAAGGGGTTCCGCCATCGTTGCCGAATCAACCGCGTTCGGCGGAACCGCAAGCGTGCCACCCTACGGGCTGTAATGCATGCGACCGCTCGTACGGTGGGCAGCCCTCTGCCCACCAATCGTGGCTGTTCCGCAAAGCGTGGGCACGGGGTGCCCACCCTTGCCCGGCTAAAGCAGCATCCTATGGTGTGGTGCAAGCACAATGCGTGGGCAGAGCGTCAACCCTTCAAGGCTCAACCGTCCCTCGCTTTGCCGTTTCGTGCTGCCTTCCAAGCCAGAACCTCGCCCAAGGGCTCGTCAGGTGTTTTCTTCCACTGTCTGGGCGCAGTTGTTTTTGCTTTCATCTCCGCGAGAATAAGGTCGTCATCCGTCGCTGACGTGACCACTTGCGAAAGCGCCTGATCCTGTGCGTGTCGTTCTGATCGGTTCGCCTGTGCCTTTGACAAAGGAATGTTCTTGCGAGACGACTTGCTGTTCTCACCATAGGTATTCCTCCTATCCTTGGCATAGCTCAAGCCCTTTTTCTCTTGCGGAGTTTTCATTGATCCACAGCCCCGAAAAAATGAACGTTTCAACTGCCTACTTCGCCAAAAACGCCCGAATAACATCCGATGCTTTGGCAATCGCGAGCACGCCATCCAGATGCCCGCCATCGCCTTCAATCACAAACACATCGGCCGATTTGCCCAGCCCGCGCAGTTTCGCTGCGGCCTTTTGCGACATCTCCGGCGGGAACACGAGGTCGCTTTGCGCTGGGATGAACAGGAATTTGGCTTTGATCTTCGCAGCATCGTCTTCCACGTTGAAGAGCTGGTTGGCTTTGGCCATATAGATTTTGTTGTTGGCATCGGTGGTGACGGCGCGACTGACACCTGCTTTGGTCAGCGCGTCTTCGCTGGCGAAGCGGTTGCCGATGGCGTCGGCGGGTGGCTTGGTCGCGTCAGCCGGTTTGTAGCCGAAAGTTTTTTCAATCCAGTTCCAGTGCCGCGTGGTGATGGTCACGAGCTTGAGTGCCAGCGCGATGCCTTCGAGCGGCTCGCCCGTCGCGTAGTAATCGCCGTTGTTCCACTTGGGATCGGCCTTGATAGGCGCAACCCAGATGTCCAGCAAGGCCACGGCCCAGGGCGAGATCGAAAGGCCCGGTGAAATGACCGGAATCGCGCGATCAACAAAATCAGGGTAGAGCACGGTCCATTCGACCGCCTGCACGCTGCCACCGGATGCACCCGCAACCGCGTAGAGTTTTTTCACGCCGAGCGAATCGACGAGCGCCTTGTGCGCTCGCACCGAGTCGCGCATCGCGATGACCGGGAAGCTCATACCGTAGGGCTTGCCGGTATCCGCGTTGATTGACGATGGGCCGGTGGTGGTGACCATCGGGTCTTTGGTGTTCAGGTTCGACAAGGTGTCAGCGCTGATGACGAAAAACTTGTCGGTATCAATCGGCTTGCCGGCGCCAATGATGGAGTCCCAGTAGCCAGGCGCGACGTCGGTCGCCTTGTACTTGCCCGCTGCATGGGAGTTGCCGGAATAAAAGTGCGCGATGAAGATGGCGTTGTCGCCTGCGGCGTTCAACTTGCCGTAGGTCTCGTAGCCGAACTTGACGTTCTTGATCGTCCTGCCACCAAACGTGGTATAGCTCGGCATTTCGAAGACTTTTTTGTCGGTCATCATCGTGGCTGCCGCAGGTGCAGCGGGTGCCTGCGCTTGTGCCATGCCTGTTGCGATGAGTGCGAGCGTGAGCGCAGTCGCGCTCGCGCCCAAGAGCGTACGAATTATTTTCATGTGATCTCCTCCTTGGTGACAAATACGGGTTACGGCGCGGTAACTCCTTAATGCGCACGATGCCACAGTTTTGGCACCGGCACGTCACGTCAGCGGTTG
>Ga0105044_10002744_pt1 | contig 24143 bp, 13 predicted proteins | sample MAT01_FD_78092 | JGI IMG/M metagenome (GOLD analysis project Ga0105044, IMG submission 78092) | Freshwater microbial communities from Lake Fryxell liftoff mats and glacier meltwater in Antarctica - MAT-01 | ecosystem: Environmental > Aquatic > Freshwater > Ice > Liftoff microbial mat | place...
CCTCGAGGAGGAGCGCACGGCCGGCCTTCAAAAGGTCGTCGACGCCTTGAACCGCGGCCGGGCTGGGCTGCGCGGCCACGCTGGGCTGCGCCGTCCCGCTGGGCTGCGCCGTCCCGACGGGCTGCGCCGTCCCGACGGGCTGCGCCGTCCCGCTGGGCTGCGCCGTCCCGACGGGTTGCGCGGCCACGCTGGGCTGCGCCATCCAGCTGGGCTGCGCCGTCCCGCTGGGCTGCAAGGGCGCAACTGTGGAGCCGGCGGGCAACAGGAGCAACAGAGAGGGGAGTAGGTTCATGTTTCGTCGTCCGGCGGCCGTGTGTCTTCGAGGCCGCGTGTGCTTCTGCTAGGGCAGCCAGCCCCAGCGCTTGTCGGGTGCCAGGCGCGAGTCCGCGCCGCTCGCGATCGCGGCGTCGCAGCGCGCGATCCAGCCGCCCGGCGCGCGCAGATCTTCGCGCGGATCGGGGCCGGTTCCGAGGGCCTTCTCGAACCAGGTCTTCGCGCCGTGCGGATCGCCCTTGAGGTCGAGGTGCAGGATGCCGAGGTCCTGGTAGGCGTCACCCAGCCGCGATTCGGCCTCCTCGAGCCGGCGCGCGCGCTCTTCGCGTTGGAGCGCGTCGAGCCCCTGGGCCTCGGCCGCGACGCGCGCCGCGGCGACCTCGTCCTCGGAGAGCTTGACGGCCTGGCGCAACCAGGTTTCGGCCAGCGTCCCGTCGCGTTGAAGAAAGTGCACGAGCAAGCGACCGGGCGCGCGGACGGCGGCCGCGTCCGCGGGGTTTTGGCGCGCGGCGTCGGCGGCGGCGCTGTAGGCCGCCTCCATGAGACCGCGCGCGCGCTCCATCTCGGCGCGCGCGGTGTCGCCGCGCCCACGGTCGGCCGAGATGCGCGCGCGCGCCTCGAACGCCAGTGCCGCGTTGCGCGCGAGGCCCGCGGCGAGCGCGGCCTCGTCCGCGCCGCCGGGCGCGATGCGGCGCAGATCGGCGTAGGTCGCCGCCGCTTCGGCCAGGCATTCGGTGGCGTCGGCGCGCGAGGGATCCTGGCCGCGCTCGCGGTGGACTTGGGCGATCGCGCGCAGCACTTCGACGCCGGTCGCGAGCCCCGCCGCGAGTGGTTCGGCGATCGCGCGCGGATCGCGCTCGTCCGCTTCGACGAACGCGCGGCGTGCCGCCACGAGGTCGCCGCGCGCGTGCAGCGTGAGCCCGACTCCCGCGAGGCACCGTGCGATCGCCGCGTTGGCTTCGCTGTGCCGGTCGGGAGCGATCGCGCCGGCGCGCAGGAACCCGCGACCGGCTGCGCGGAAATTCTCTTCGCTGCCTTCGTTCGCGGGCCCGCGCGCCAGCGCCTCGAGCCCGCGCTCGTAGCGTTCGACGGCCGGCCGCCACACGGCGCCGGCATCGAGCGGATCGACGTTCGCGATCCTGTCGAACGTCGCGACGACGGCCTCGCGCCCGCCGATCGCGCGCGCGGAGTCCGCCAGCGCGTCGGAGATCTGCGCGTCGCGCGGGAAGACCATCAGGCCCGTGCGCGCCGCGGTGCGCGCGTCCTCGGTCGCGCCCTCCATCCGCCGCACTGCGCTGATGCGCGCCCAGACCCACGGTTCGTCGGGCGTGCGCGCGAGGAGGGCTTCGAGCGCCGTGCGCGCCTCGCGCAAGAGCTCGGCCTGCGCAGCGGTCGAGTCCGCGACCGCCAGCGCCCCGAGCACGGCCTCGGCGCGCGTGCGCTCCGCCGGTTCGCTCGTGCCGTCGAGTTCCGTTGCGCCCCGCGCCGCCGCGAACGCGCGCCGCGCCGCGTCGAGCGCGCGCGCCGTGTCTCCCAACGCGCGCTCGGCTCGGCTCGCGCCGAGCCACGCGCGCGCCGCGTGCGGGTCGTCGCCGCGCACGCGCCGCGTCGCCTCGGTGAAATCGGCCCGCGCGGCTTCGATGCGCGCGCGGTCGCCGCGCGCGAGGCCGTCCTCGAGCGCCGTCTCGCCCCGCTCACGACGCAGCGCGGTGGAGTGCGGAGCGATGTCGAGCGCGCGCGCGAAACCGGCCAGGGCGCCCTCCACGTCACCCGCGATCCGCAGCGCGCGCGCGGCCTGGACCTCGCGCCCGGCGGCGAGCTCGGACAAGAGCAGGAGCGCCGACTCGTCGTCGCCACGCCGGAGCGCCGCGACCGCGCGATCGCGCACCGCGTTCGTCTCGGCTCCGGAGAAACCCGCAACGGCTCGGCGATCGCTCGCGACCGCCACCGCGATGGTCTCGCGCGTCAGCTCGCCGCTGACCTCGGGAAAGAGCGCGCGCAGCCGGTCCTCGACCGCGCGCGCGATGCGCGCCTCGAGCTCGACCTCCTGGGCCGAGTTCCGCTCCAGCGGCTCCATGGTGGCGCACGCCGACCAGACACCCGCGCCGGCGGCGAGGAGCAGCGCCATGGGCCTCGAGAGCGCGCGGTGGACGGACATCGGGACGAGAGGGGTGGGAGCGTCGATGAGAGGCCTGAATCGCGTCCAATTCCGCGGACCGCGGCGAATCGCCGCGCCCAGCGCCGGGGTGATCCGCCGCGCCGACCGAGGCGCCGCGCGCAGGCTTCGTACGGCGCGCGATCCGCGTCGCGAAGGGATTCTAGCGTCGCGCTCTCCGGACTCCTCGCGTGCGTCGTCGAGCTTTGGCCGCGGGTCGTTCGGCTGGGCGGATTCCAAGGGACCCCACTAGTGGCCGCCCGTCGGTCGGTCACGATTCCCGCGCCGCGTGCTTCCAACCCACGGTTCGGTCGGGAAGATGGACGTTCGACCGGCGTCTCCTGATCCTTTGGCCCGGTCTCGGCAGTCCCTTCGGCCTTTCGCATGCGCCTTCTCACACGTTCTGCGTCCGCGCCCCGGCGCGCGCTCCCGGGCCTATTCGTCCCCGCCGTGCTCGGCGCGGCGTTCCTGGCGAGCTTCCTGGGCGGCTGCGACAACCCGGCCTGCGTGTTCGGCGGCGATTGCAGCTCGTCGGGGATGGGCGGTGCGCTCGGCACGCTCTCCGCGTCGGTGCCCCAGAACGGCCAGATCCTGCGCGCCACGCTGCCGACGATCCAGCGCTTCGAGCCCTCGGGCGACGACGTGGACCCCAAGTCGCCGATCGTGTTGGTCTTCAGCGAGGCCATGTCGAACGCGACGCTCAACTTCGCCTACGAGCTCGAGCAGGTCGGCTTCGGCTCGCTGCCCTTGCAGGCGACGGCGCTGATCGGTGACGGGCGCGTCCTCGTGCTCTTCCCGATCACGGACCTGATGCTCGGCGGCCAGTACCGCGTGAAGTACCGCCAGAACGCGACCGTCGGCGACCGCACCGGCCAAGCGATCGTGCAACCCACGAGCGGCATCGTCGGCGAGTTCACCGTCGCGGATGTGGCGCCCGGTCTCCCGCGCGTCGTCCTGACGTACCCCGACGACGCCGAGACGGGGCTCCCGGCGACGACCGAGATCACCGTGGTCTTCTCGCGGCCGATGGACGTCTCGACCGTGACCGACACTTCGTTCGTGGTCGAAGTGGGCGGTCTGCCGCCGCCGTTCGACACGGACGCGCAGCCGCTGAACATCTCGGGGGTAGCGACGGACACGCGTGTCTTCCGCTGGCGCATGCTCGATGGAGCGCTCCAGCCCGCCTCGCTCGGGACCGACACCGAGGTGACGGTCGAACTCTCGCCGGCGAGCGCGCGCATCGAGGACACGCAGGACAACCAGCTGGCCCTGAACACCGTCGCATTCCGCACGCTGCCCTTCTCGGCGCCGATCGCGGCGACGATCACTTCGTTCCCGGCCGACGCGATCGGCATCGCGAACGTCTCGGGTGCCGCGGACCTGGCCGTCCAAGTCGATCTCGAGGACGCGCTGGCGGGGGACGAGATCGGCGTCTTCATCTTCGGCGTGCAGCCCGAGGACGTCGAGGCGCCGCTCACGATCGCGCTTTTCCGCTCCGCGACCGTCGTCGATCCGCCGACGGCTTTCACGTTCACCGCGGCCGAGCTCGACCTCGTGCGCACGACGTCGCCGCTCGCGTCGCGTTTGCGCGATGGGACGATTGCCATGGCTTTCCGCGTGAAGCGCGGTGCGCTGGAATCGCCCGTGACCCTGCTCGACGTCGACCTCGTGGAGGCTGGGGCGCAAGGTCCCGTGCTCGACACGACGGCGCCCACGCTGGTCGGGATCGGGACCAGCGGCACCTCCGTCGACTTCGTGTCGGACGCGCGCGACGTCGTGCTCGTGGGGCGCGCCAGCGAGGAGCTGCGCGCAGTGTTCGTCTCGACGATGCTCGGGGACAACGAGATCGTGCCCGGCGAGCTGCCGCCGGTCGTCGGCTCGGACGTGGCCAGCGGCAACTTCATCGCCGCGCCGATCCGCATCGGGCTGTTGCAACCGATCGAGCAGCCGCTCGCCTACTCGCTCACGATCTACGACCGCGCGTTGAACGCCGGCGGGACCGTGATGGGCACGTACCAGCAGCGCGGCGCGGCCTCGAGCGGATTCCCGCGACCCTTCGCGAGCGTCGCGCTCGAGGTGTACGACGCGGCCACGCTCGCACCGGTCGCGGGCGCCGACGTGTACTCGCACGAGGACCTCGACGGTTCGATCTTCGCAGTGGACGTCGACGTGACCGACGCGGACGGCCGCGCCGTGCTGGACCCAGCGCTCATCGGGCGCACGCTCATCAGCGTGCGGCGCGTCGGCTACGACCTGTTCACCTTCGACGGCGTGCCGACCGACACGGTCTCGATCCCGCTCTCGCCGACGGCGCAGGCCGCGGCCACGATCGGGGGCTTCGTCGCGACGCTCGATCCGGCCGTGGTCACGTACACGCGCAACGTCGGCGACACGCGCTTCCCGCGACCGGGCGAGACGCTGGCCGGCGTCAGCTCGTGCTCCTTCAACGGGAACGCCAACCGCTTCGAGTGCAACTTCGGGCCGGCGCCGATTCGCGCGCGCGAATTGGGCGGGATCACCGCGATGGCCGTTCAGCCGCCGTCGAGCGCCTTGCTGTGGACCGCGCCCACCTTCCTGCGCAACTTCGGCCTGCGCCTGCCGCTTTCGGACCAGGTCCCGGGCGCGGTGCAAGCGACCGCGGTCGTCATGGATCGGCTCGACACGGCCGGGATCGACGAAGAGCTCCTGGCCGTGGACGTGCCGCCCCACGCGCTGACGACCCTCGCCTGGCCGACCTTGTCGGGCACGCCGCGCATCCGCGTCGAGGGCGTCGTCCCGGGCCTGCGCGGCCCGCTGACCGTCGGGCAGGGGCTGGCGTTCGGGGCCGGGCTCCCGCCGTCGAGCTTCCTCGTCCGCGCGGCCTATCCGGGCATCGCCGACCCCATCTCGGACGACGGCGTCGACCTCGTGGGCCGCCTCGTCCAGAACGGGACGCTCGAGCCCGACCTGTTCGTCCGCGCCGAGGTCGTGAACCCCGCTGGCGCGCGCGGGATCGACCGGCCGCGGCTCTCGACCACGGACTCGATGCTCACGCCGCCCGATCCGATCGTCTTCGGGGTGGCGCCGATCGCCCTGAACCTGACCGGGCTGGCGTACGACGTGCGCTTCCCCGACGTCCTCCCCGACGCGCAACTCCAGGGCGGGATCCACCGCCTGATCCTGACGGACACGATCGGGCGCCGCTGGATCGTGTGGCGGACGGACGCGGACGACGCGTCCGGGCCCGACGTGGTGGTGCACCTGCCGCTCACGGTCGTGGGGGAGGCGTTCCCGCTCGAGCCGGGCGACCTGACGGCGCTGGCCTCCTCCTGGTCGTGGACCGGCTTCGACTCGACGTCGTTCCTGTGGACCGATATCGAGCGCGAGTTCGAGCGCGCGTCGCACTCCGCCGTCGCGACGATCGACGGACCCTGATCGGAATCCACGGCGCGCCGGGAATTCGCGGCGTTCCTTCGGGATTCCGCGCTTGCTAGCATCCGACCGCCTCGCCTCGGCGCGGCGCGACGGCCCGTCGCGCCGCACGGATTCGCCGACGCGGATTGTTACTCTGCCGCGCACGGATTCGCCGACGCGGACTGTTACTCTGCCGCGCACGGATTCGCCGACGCGGACTGTTACTCTGCCGCGCACGGATTCGCCGACGCGGAGCATCCTGGAGACCAACGTGAGCCGCCCGATCTTCGCCCTCGTCCTGACCGCCTTCGCCTTCGCCGCCTGCAACGACATCCCCAAGCATCGCGGTTCCGCCGTGAAGTCCACGGATGCGCAACGCGTGCAAAAAGAGTCGCCGATCGAGGTCGCCGTGGCGCCGATCATCAACGCTTCCGGCGCGAACGTGCCGATGAACGACCTGCGTTCGTCCTTCACCAAGGAACTCGTCGTGCGGCGCTACAGCCCGCTCTCCATCGAGTACGTGGACCGCAAGGTCGTCGACGCGTCCTACACGCCCGGCTCCGCGCAGGAGAGCGCGACGCTGCGGATCACGGTCGAGCGCTGGGACACTTCACTGTGGTCGACGCACGGCGCGATCACGGCGCGCATGACCGCGAGCTTGATCGACGCCCGCAGTGGGAGCGAGGTCCTGTGGAGCGCGACGGCCGATCAGCGCTACGACTTCATGCAACAGAACGCGCAGCTCACGACCGAGAGCTCGCGGATTCGAATGGCCTGCGACGAGATCGCGGCCGACCTCCTGGCGCGGCTGCCGGCGCGCACGGCGCGGCCGGGCCGGGCGACGCAGGGCTGAATCGGACGGGTTGACGCCGCGCGCGCCGCGTACGGCGCGTGATCGAGAACGGCGGAGAGGAGCTGACTCCGTACCAGAGGGTTGGCGACAACCGGGCGCGCCGCTAGACTCTCCGCCCGCGTGAACGACCCCACGGGTCCTCGCGCCGGTTCCGGATGCACCGATCGACGGTCGCCGGGGTCGCACACCCTGCCTTGGGGTTCCTCCCCTCGGGCACGGGCTTGTCGAGTCCATTAGCCACGCACGAGGAGAACACCGTGGCCATCACGCCCGAACGCAAGCTGCAAGTCACCCGCGAGTACGCGACCAAGCCCGGCGACACTGGTTCGCCCGAAGTCCAGGTCGCGCTGCTCAGCGAGAACATCCTGAACCTGACCGCCCACCTGAAGACGCACCGCAAGGACTACACGTCCCAGCGCGGCCTCCTGGTCATGGTCGGCGCGCGCGCCAAGCATCTGAAGTACCTGCGTTCGAGGGACGCGGCGCGCTACCAGAAGCTGATCGAACGGCTCGGCCTGCGCCGCTGACCCCGCGCTCAGCGTGCGGTCCACAGGCAGGTGCTGGATCTCCACCGGCAGATCTGGATCACGGTGCCTCGGCTCGGCGATTCCGCGCCCGGCACGGAGCCAGGTCCGACTCCGCCGTCTTCCTCTGCGCAGCACTCACGGCGCGCGGAGGAAGACGGCGGAGTCGAGCCTGGCTCCGTACGACTCGCGCGCGCTCTCGCTGCGCCACACTCGAACACCATTCGTTGAACTGACAAACAGAAAGAGAAACGCACCATGAAACCCACTCCCGTACGCGTCGAGGCGATGGTCGGAGGCCAGCGCCTGGTCCTCGAGACCGGCCAGGTCGCGCGTCAAGCCCACGGCGCCGTGATCTGCACGCTCGGTGGAACGATGACGTTCGCCGCGATCGCCGTCGGCCCCGCGAAGGATGAACAGGACTTCTTCCCGCTCACCGTCGACTACCGCGAGAAGACCGAAGCCGCGGGCAAGATCCCGGGCGGCTTCTTCAAGCGCGAGGGTCGGCCGACGACCAAGGAGATCCTCACCATGCGGCTCATCGACCGGTCCATCCGGCCGATGTTCCCCGAGGGCTACAAGAACGAAGTCCAGGTCATGAGCCACGCGCTGTCCTACGACGGCGTGATGAACGCCGACATCGGCGCGATGATCGCCAGCTTCGCGGCCGTCCGCATCTCGGGCGCGCCGTTCGACGCGACGCTCGGCGCTGTCCGCATCGGCCACCTGGACGGCAAGCTCGTGCCGTTCCCGACCGACGACCGCCGCCGGGAAGAATCGCGGCTCGACCTCGTCGTCGCGGGCCACACCCAGGGCATCTGCATGGTCGAAGCCGGCGCGCGCGAGCTGACCGAAGAGGAGATGGTCGACGCGCTCGAGCTGGCCCAGAAGGTCATCGCCGAGATCTGCGCCGCGATCGAGGAACTCGCCGCGAAGGCTGGTAAGCCGGCCATGAAGTGGACGGCGCCGGCGAAGGACGCGGCGCTCGAGGACCTCGTGCACGGCTACGCGCAGCAGCTCGATGCCGTGCTCTTCACGCCCGGCAAGCACGATCGGGCCGAGGCGATCGACAAGCTGCGTGACGAGTGCATCCAGCGCGCCAGCGCCGGTGCCGCCGACGACAAGCAGAAGTCCGCCAAGACGAAGGCCGCAAAGGCCGCGTGGGGCGAACTCGTCCACGCGCGTGAGCGCGAGATGATCCTCTCCGGCCGCCGTCTCGACGGTCGCGGGCTCGATCAGATCCGCGACATCGACATCGTCCCGAACTTCATTCCGCGCGTGCACGGCTCGACCCTCTTCACGCGCGGCGAGACGCAGGCGATCGTGTCGGTCACGCTCGGCACGCCCGACGACGAGCAGGTCATCGACGGCATCGACGAGGAGTACCGCAAGAACTTCTACCTGCACTACAACTTCCCGCCGTACTCGGTCGGTGAGACGCGTCGCCTCGGCGGCCCGGGTCGCCGCGAGATCGGGCACGGGATGTTGGCCGAGCGCGCTCTCGCGGCCGTGCTGCCGCCGAAGCTCCGCTTCCCGTACACGGTGCGCATCGTGTCGGACATCACCGAGTCGAACGGCTCGAGCTCGATGGCCAGCGTGTGCGGCGGCTGTCTCTCGATGATGCTCGCCGGCGTGCCGCTCACGCAGCCGGTCGCGGGCATCGCGATGGGCCTCGTCAGCGACGGCACGCGCAACGTGATCCTCTCGGACATCCTGGGTTCCGAGGACCACCACGGCGACATGGACTTCAAGGTCGCCGGTTCGGGGCTCGGCATCACGGCGCTCCAGATGGACATCAAGATCAAGTCCGTCTCGCGCGAGCTCCTGCAAGAGGCCCTGGCTCAGGCCCTGGCCGGCCGCAAGTTCATCCTGCGGAAGATGCTCGAAGCCGTCCCGCGTCCGAAGGCCGAGATCTCCGAGTTCGCGCCGCGCATGGAAGCGCTGCAGATCCCGGGCGACAAGATCGGCTTCCTGATCGGGCCCGCCGGCAAGAACATCAAGGCGATGCAGGCCGAGTACAAGGTCAAGATCTCGATCGTCGACGACCAGGGTCACGTTCAGGTGTTCGGCACGGACTCCAAGCTCGTCAAGGCTTGCGCGGCCGCGATCCTGGCCATGTGCGAGACGCCCAAGATCGGCACGCGCTACACCGGCACGGTGAAGAGCGTTCGCGACTTCGGCGCCTTCATCGAGATTCTCCCCGGCGTCGAGGGGCTGTGCCATGTGTCCGAGCTCGCCGACGGCTACGTCGAGCGCGTCACGGACATCGTCAACATGGGTGATCAGATCGAGGTCGTGATCATCCACGTCGACGACCGCGGCAAGATCAAGCTGTCCGCCAAGGCCGCGATGGCGGCGCAGTAGTCGTCGCCGAACTGCGTCCGGCCGCCCGGCTGGACGCTCCTTCACTCCCCCCGCTCCCGGCTCCGACCGCGAGCGGGGGGAGCTTTCGTTCCGCGGGTCCCGCCGCGGGAGCGCGCCGAGGAATCGGGCCTACGCCGCTATCAGATCCTGGCGGCTCCGATTCGGGGCGCGTCGTTCGTGAACTCACGGGCGACGGGTCCGGGCGCGGAACGACCTCCCCGACTCCAGTCCCTCCGGTTGGCGACCGATCCACGTGGTGGCGGATCCCACCCGGTTCTCGGACCCCCGATGCGTTGTTCGAGAACTTACGGAAGAAGGGGTCTTCGCGCCGTTCGCCCGTTTGGTATACCGAAATCGTCAACAGAGCCCGTCCCGATGCCTGCCTGGGGCGACATCCGGGTCCCGCTCTGCTCCCGAACCCGTCCTGCTGCCCTGCTTTCCGCGACGTCGCGACCCCGCCACATGAAGAACCGCATCCTGAAGACTGCCTTGGTCGCGGCCGTGGGCTTGGGCGGATTCGCGGTGTCGGCCGTGAACGCGCAGGCCGTGAACGTGCAGGCCGTGAGCACGCAGGATCGGGGCTACGAGCAGGCGCTCGTGATCTCGACCGGCTGGGTCTGCGACCGCGCCGACAGCATCTGCGGGCTCGACGACCCGAAGATGCTCAGCAAGCCGGCCAAGCTCGACTACGACGCGCTCTACAAGGCGACGTCCGAGTACAAGAAGATCCGCGACGAGAAGATCGATCCGAACTCGTCCGAGGGCATCCAGCTGCGTCAGCGCGCCGTCGACCGCATCCGGGAGAAGACGGAATCGATCCGCTCGCAGAACGGCTACTGCAGCGCCTGGAAGACGATCCGTCACCAGGACGGCCGCGCCGTCCCGGACATCACGGACCAGGTCAAAGCCCTGCTGTGAGGGAGCGCGCTGCTCGGGACCGCAGCGCTGCTGGAGCCGGCAGCGACGCGCCTCAGTGCCGCGCATCCAGCTCCCGCAGCGCACGCAATTCGCGCAGCACAGGCAGTCCGAGTCCTGCCTGCAGCCCGAGCCGCGCATCCAGCAGCAGGAGCCGCGCATGAAACCCACGCCGCGCGTGCAGCATTCCGCGGACGCACGGTCCGCAGCCAACTATTTCGCCGCCGTCCTCCTCGCGGGTGCGCTCCACGTCGGTTGTCGAACGACGTCCGAGATCGAGGATCCCGATGAAGCCGCGCAAGAGTCCGCGCACAACACGCGCTCCGATCAGCTGACGATCGACGACTTTCGCGAGCTCATCAAGAAGGGCGCGCTCCGGCCAGTGGAGGCGATGCCCGAGGACTCGGCCGACTTCGCTGATCCGAGCCCCGACGACGTGCCGTTCGATCAAGCGGCGCGCGCGCTCGAGGAGGCGCTGAAGGAGAAGACGGAGCCGGTAGTCGTCGCCGCGGAACCGCTGTTTCCGCCGGAGAATCCCTACCTGGTCTTCGGCAAGCGCATCGTCGTCTACGAGAAGCAGGGCCTCATTTCGAAGCCCTTCCCACTGCGCGTCGGCCTCGGCAAGCAGATGGAGACGCTGCTCAACAAGTTCGGCAACTTTCCGCTCTACGACCCGTCGGCGGGACCGCAGGTGCCGGGCACCGTGCGCGTCGACCTGCTCGAGAATTGGGACCAGGAACTCTTCTCCGATTTGCGCGCCGTCCCGGTCAACGACGGCAACACCGTCAACATCGCCGACTGGCTCGTGGTCACGGCTGGGTTCGAGCAGCTGCGCGAGGTCCAGGACTTCATCAACATCTTCGCGGCCGGCGTGCCGCAGATCGAGATCGAGGCCAAGATCGTCGAGGTCACGACGAGCGACACGCTCGACCTGGGCGTGAAGCCGATCGACGCGACGACGCCGATCTTCGGCTTCCCCGACCACACGTTCGTGAAGAGCTTGACGTACTCGCTGCCGAACCAGGCTTCGGCGACGGCGTCGAACTCGCTGCTCACGCTGGGCGGCGTGCAGGACGGGCTGGCCTTCAACGCGGCGCTGCAGGCGTTGGCGACGTTCGAGAACGTGTCGATCATCTCGCGCCCGAAGATCGCCGTGCGCGAAGGTGGCCGCGCCGAGATCGTGAACACGCTCAAGCTGCCGAACTACAACGTCAACCAGATCAACGCGGCTGGTCAGGCGCAGGCGGCCCTGACTTACGAGGAAGTCGGCATCAAGCTCTACGTCGTGCCGCGCGTCGTCGGCACGCAGACCGTCGCGCTGAACATCGACATCGAGGCGTCGGCGCAGAGCGGCACGTCGATCTCGTTCACGCTGCAGAACGGACAGGCGATCAGCAATCCGATCATCAGCCGCCGCGCCGCGAAGACCGTCGTGTACCTCGAGCCGGGCCAGGCCGTGATCCTCGGCGGGCTGATCACCGAGCGCCTCGTGGACTCCGAGAACAAGGTGCCGTTCCTGGGCGACATCCCGATCCTCGGGTACCTGTTCAAGTCGACGTTCAAGCGCAAGGAGCAGACGAACGTGCTCTTCTTCATCCGGCCGCGGATCCTCCAGGGCAGCGACCTGAACCGCGACTTCAGCGGTTGAGAGCGCCTGGAGACATCGAGCCCGCGTGCTCGCCGATTCCAGCGGCGCCGCTTGCGCGACGCGTCGCCCGTTCAGCCTCGCGAGCTCCAGCTGCGCGCCGCGCGCGACATCGTGCCGATAGGGGCCATGTCGTGGGAAGCCCGTCGCTCGAGAGGCGTCCACGCTGCCCGTTCTGACAGTCCCTACCGCGGCTTCGCGGGAGTTTGCGCTGCGGCGTCGGGTTCTTCGGGCCGTGCTCAGCGGCCGACCAGCCCGCCTCCGACGCCCTCCTTGCAGCGCAATCGCCCGCTTCGCCTCGCGACATGACTTTCAGAACGGGCTGCTAGGATCCACTCCCCATGCGCACCCTGCACGCTCGAGTTCGGAACGCGCCCGCGGGCCGGCGCGGCGTCGCGCTGCTCCTGGCGCTCCTCCTGCTCGTGGTGCTGATCGCGATCACGATCCAGATCAGCGTCACGACGGGGACCGATGCGCGCATCGCGCGCAACGACTTGACGATGTCGGTGATGGATCTCTCGATCGAGTCGGCGATGCTCCAGGTGGGCGAGACGCTCAAGACCGACGCCGATTCGGCGGCGGACAGCGCGGAGGGAGCACCCGGCGCGGGTGGCGCGCCGGGCGCGACGACTCCGCCCGCGGGAGGAGCGAACCCGGCGGACGCGGCGGGCGGTGGGGAACCTGAGGCCTCGGACTCGCAGCGCGACGACTGGCACCAGCCGCAGCGCACGACCATCAACGACATCCAGTTGCGCATCTTCGTCCAGGACGAGGACAGCAAGTACAACGTGCTGAACATGCTCGCGCCCGACGAGAAGGAGGCGCAGGCGGCTTACGATCGCGTCGTGCGGATCCTCGACTTCTGTCGCGAGGGGAGCCGCGAGTTCGACATCGACCCGCGCAACGCGGACGACATGGCCAAGGCCATGCTCGAGCACATGCAGCGGCGCAAGGATTCGAAGATCCCGCGGCCACAGCTGCTCTCCGATGTCGAGGACGCGGACGAAGGTTTTCCGCAGACGCTCGAGGAGTTCGCCGCGCTGCGTCCGTTCGAGGACCACCACTTCCGCGACTTCCGCGATCGCGATGGCTCCATCGTGCACTCGATCGGGAGCTTCCTGACCGTTTGGACGTCGCTCGGGATCGCCGCCGATCTGCCGCAGGCCGGCAAGACGGGATCGGGCGGCGCATCTACGGCGGGCGGCAGCAGCGCGGGCGCTACGACCGGCGGTAAGACCGGCGGCGCGAGCACGGCCGGCGGCACTGCTGCGGCCGGCAAGGGCTCGACCACGGCTGGCGGAGCCAGCACGCAGGGCGGCGCGTCCGCGACCGGTGGAGCGGCCGGCACAACCGGCGCCGGGGGTCAGGCCGGTGGAGCCGCGGGCGGAACGTCGGGCGCCGCATCCGGCACGACGAGCTCCGGTGGGTACGCCGTGAACGTGAACACGGCACCGGCCGCGGTGCTCAAGGCGCTCTTCGACGACCGCGAGATCCCGCCGCGCTTCTTCGACAAGGTGCTCGAGTACAGAAATCTCGAGGAGGAGAAGAAGGAAGGCGAGACGGACGAGGAGGAAGAGAAGGAGCCCGAGCTCGACGAATACGGCCAAGAGAAGTTCGAGCGCCGGATCTTCGACTCGATCGGCGAGCTGGCCGAGGTCGAGGGCTTCAAGGACCTCGGAACGGAAGAGCAGAACCGGGTCAATCAACTCCTGACCACGACGAGCAACGTGTTCTCGATCTACATCGTGGCGCGCAAGACGACGTCGGCCCAAGGCGACATGGACTCCGCGCTCTCGCCCAACGAGTTGCGCAAGAAGGAAGAGCAGTCCGGCGACTCGCTCGTGCGCGTGGTCCGCGGGGTCGTGTGGCGCCACACGGTCGACGACGAGATCGTGCTGACGCCGATCGTACGTTGGGAAGTGCTCGACTACGTGCCGTTCGAAGTCCTCGACTTCCCGCCCGAGGACCGCTGAGAGCGCGGGCAGGAACCGGGCCTGCGCGCTCCAGGATCCTCGTATGGCCGCTTTCGCGGCACGCGCCCGGTGAGTTTTCGACGGCCCGCCGAGAGGGCGTCGCTCGCCGCTGGAAGCGAGGCGGAAAACTCTGCCCGGTCGCCCGAGCGCTTGTTCGCGCACGGAGCTCCGGCGTTTCTCAAGGCGCGCCGCATGCTCCGCCGATCCCGGACGGATGCTCACGACTTTGTTCCTCCTGGCCCTGGGCACGCCCGGGGATGTCACCTCCACGCCCGCGCCCCAGCGTTTTCAGGTCGAGCTCGCGCCCTGCGCTGAATCCACCGTGCTGCGCACGACGTGGATCTCGGAACGTCGCTCGACGGTGAAGACCACGACGAACGGGGTCGCGCTGCCGCCGTATGCGACGCACGAGGAGCGACACCTCGACCGCGCGCTGGAGGTGCTGAAATGCCGCGCGGGAGTGCCGCAGAATTTGCGCGTGCGGTTCGGGGAAGCGTTCGTGAAGCGGCTGGATCCGGACCCCGAGCCGGGTCAGGAGGTCCAGGTCGGCGTGCCGGTCTACACGACCGAGCGCAGCCCGCTCGCCGGACGCACCTTCGATGTCGCGCAGGTGGGCGAGACCGCCGAGGTCTTCCTGTCGGAGGGTGCGCCCGCGTCCGCCAGCCTCGCGCAGCTCGTGCTGGAAGCCGAGGCCATCCAGGGCGGCGCGGTCCCGCTGCCCGGTGATGCGATCGCGCGCGCGATCGGAGCCACGGCGCGCGTGAAAGGCGAGCCGTTCGAGTTCGACGCTCTGGTCGCGCGCGAGATGCTCGGCGGCGCCGAGACGGGCACGTTCGCGGCGACGTTCACGTTCCAGGGCGACGAGCGCACGCCCGAGGGTCGCACGCGCGCGCGCTTCGACGTGCGCATCGTCGTCCACGAGGAGACCGACGGCGGGCTCGTGCGCGACGCGGATCTGCGCGGTTCGCTGATCACCGATCCGCGCAGCGGACGACCGATCCACTTCGAAGTCACGGGCGCGGAGCGCACGCTCATCGCTGCCGCCGACGCCGCGAACGCGTCCGAGATCGAGATGGACGGCACTTGGCACGTACGGCGCACGTGGGCGTGGCGCTGAGCGTCGAGTCGGGCAGCGGAGAGGCTCCCGCATTCAGCGTATTCAGCGCATTCAGCGCATTGAGCGCGATCAGCGCGGCGCGGGCGCGCGCTCGATCGCTTCGGCCCGTCCGCGGCTGACCTGCGCCGGCGCGGCGTCGCCGGTCGCGGCCTGCAGATCGGCCAGCATGCGCCACAGATCCGCGCGCTTTGGAGCGAGCTCCACCGCGCGCTCGAGCCGCGCCCGCGCCGCCGGCAGTCGATCCAAAGCCGCGAGAGCTTGCGCCGAGAGAGCCAGCGTGCCCGCGTCGGCCGGATTCTGTGCGATCGCGATCTCGAACTGCGCCAGGCCTTCCTCGAGCCGGCCCGTCATGCACAGCGCACCGGCCAGATTCTCGCGCGCGGGGAGGAACCTGGGATCCGCGTCGAGCGCGCGCTGGAAGGCCGCGATCGCCTCGTCGACTCGACCCATCTGCGCCGCCTCGACGCCGCGATTGAAGTCGACGACCGCCAGCTCGCGCGCCGCGTGGGACGCCGCGGCTTGACCCGCGCGCTCGGCGCGCTCGGCGGACTGCTCGCGGAAGCCCGTGAAGGCCAACCAGCCGATGGGCAACGCGGTCGCCGCGAACACGCCGCCTGCGAACGTGAGCCGCCCCGCGCGCTTCAACGCGGTCTTCTGCAGCCGCGCTTCCGGCGACCACGCGAGCCGCACGAGTTCGATGCCCCACCAGGCGACGAGCGTCGAGATGCCCAGCGCGAAGAGGAATGGCACCGAGTCCTTCCATCCGCGGAAGCACACCATCGCCCCCAGGAAGAGTGCCGCCATGCAGACCTCCTCGAGGAACGTGTGATCGGCTTTTCCGCGCGACTTGCCGCGGAAAACGAGCATCACCGCGAACGCGAAGGCCCACGTGATCGCCGTGAAGCGCAAGTTCCCGACGCCGTCGTGCCACAAGAAAATCGACAGTGCACCGAATGCGAACGCCGCGGAGAGCGCGAGGCGCGCCCAGTCGAACGCGGGCTTCGCGCTCTTCGCGGCCTGCGACTTCTGCTTCGCGAACAGCGCCGGCGTGCCGAAGCCGACGTAGAGCGCGTCCTTCGGGCACACGCTGACGCAGTCGAGGCACTTCATGCATCCCGGATCGACGACCATGCCGAACTCGCGCACCTCGCGCGCGACGTTCACGTTCGAAGTGCACACGGCCGTGCAGTGGCCGCAGCCCTCGCACGCGTCGGTCACGCGGATCCGCACGGGCGCGACCTGATCGGCGACGCCGAAGATGCCGCCGTACGGACAGCCGTACGTGCAGAAGCCCTTGGACCCGAGGATCCACACGATCACGAACCCGATGACGAGGAAGGTGACGACGACCTCGATCCACGATTTCGGGAACGTGCGCCACATGTCGTCGGTCGTGAAATGCGTGCCGGTGATCGCGAGGGATTGTCCGGCCAGCGCGCGGTCGAAAATCGGCGCCAGGAACATGTAGACGAACGCCAGCCAAGGCACGGCGCGCAGCGGCCCGAGGTCGACCATCCGCGGCACGAGGCCGATCTTGCCCAGGAGCCAGCGCGACGCGTCCTGGAGCGCGACGACGTGGCACGCCCAGCCGCAGAACCAGCGTCCCAGGATCAGCGTGCTCCCGATCGCGATCGCGAACAGCACGAAGCCGGCGTTCACGACGCCTTTCGTGCTGAACTCCATCGCCTCGGAGGGCTCCAAGGGCGTCATCGACCGCCCGGTCTGCCACCAGTGCACGAAGTGCAAGGCGATCAGCACGTGGACCAGGATCAGCACGCCCGCGCGCCACGGGCCCAGACGCGACTTCCTGACCCCCGGCCGGCCCGACGGCTGCGATTCCGGGTGGATCGGCAGCTCGCGGAGCTTCGTGCCGGGCCGAGCCCGACCACCGGCCTGCGCCGGCGCTTCACCCTGGCATCGTTCGCTCATCCGCGCCGGGCGCGGAGGCCCGATCGATCAGGGAGTGTAGGTGACGATCAGGCCGTTCGTGAGGTTGAAGGTGGCCGACGTGCAGTAGGACGCCGCGTTCCGATACCAAACTTGGAAGTGGAACGTGCTGCCCGCCGACAGGCACTGCGAGAAGCTCGCGCAGAGGGTGTTTCGGATACCCGGACCGTACGTGACGGTCCCGCCGCTGGCCGCCTGGATCCCGAGGCGGAACGTCGGTCCCGCCACGCACCGTCGCCCGTCTCCGAACGGGGTGTTCGTCTGGTTCGGGCCAGCGAAGAGCAGCGTCGAGGTGCTCGAAGGCAGGCTCGCCGCGACGATCTGGAGGTCGTCCGTGACGACGCTCGTGGTGCCGACGCCGTCGAGCGTCCCGCCCGCGCCCGTCGAGTTCAGGCAACCGGTGGCCAGCGCATCGTTGCCGCACGGACCGAGACCGATCGCGCACGTGCAGAAGCGCCCGTACGTGCTCTCGCACTCGTCGGGGATGCCATTGTTGTTCGAATCGTTCGAGGCGCCCTGGCCGATGTCGACGGAGTCCTCGACGCCGTTGTTGTTGCAGTCGAAGTAGGGATCGATCTCGAGCGCGATGGCGTCGAGCTCGTCGCGCGCGCCTCCGGCTCGTTGCGTCGACAGGCCCAGCGCTTCGGCGGCGATGAAGATGCCCGGCCGTCCATTTCCGCCCGCGACCGGCGGGATGAGGATGTCGCCCGGCTCGATCGGCTGGCCGAGCAGCGAGTCGATCTGTCCGACCACGGCCGAACCGCGGCGCACGGAGTAGAGCAGCATGTCCGTGCCGCCCACGGCCGGTCCGACCCAGTCGTATGGCGCGAGCGAAGGCTGGAAGACGCCGTCGCCGTTGTCCCACAGCGCCAGCGCGTCGAGGTCGTCGTTGAACGCGCTCAAGCCGAGTTGGGCCGGCGACGCGTACACGGTCGCGCTGCCCGTGCCGAGGGACTTGCGCAGGACGGCCGCGGGTGAGAAGCCGTTCAATTGCGCCGAACTCGTATGCGGGATGCCGTTCGGGTCGGGGAACGCGCCGTCGAGCGAGTAGTAGATGGCCGCCAGCGGCCCGCTCGGCATGTCGCCGAGGAACAGCGCATCGAGGTTGTCGCCCGAATCGGCGGCCGGCGCGGGCGTGGGGGAGTGCGGTTCGAACAATCCGAGGCCCGGCGCGAGCCCGCCCGTCGTGCTCGCGACGCCGTTGCCGTCGAAGACGATCCGGTTCGAGGCCACGGCGCCGAGCGGGCCGACCGGCGGCACGAAATCGAGCACGGGCGTGTAGATGTCGCTCGACGCGTCGCGCGCCAGGGCTTCGGTGCGGATGCTCGGCGAACCGAGGCTGTTCGCGACGCCTTGCGCGAATCGGTCGACCGAGAAATAGAGGCGCGGTCGCGGCGATCCTGGGATCGTGCCGGTGTAACGATCCTCGTTGCCGAACGAGATCGCGTCGACTTCGACGCCGCACGACTGACCCGTCGTCGAGCCCTGACAGGCGGCGTAGAGCGTGATGCCGATCCCGCCCGCCGTCAGCTGCGTGAAGGGCGCCGCCGTCACCTGGAACGGACCCGCGCCCGGCGCTCGGCGCAAAATGTCGCCCTCCGTGATGGGCACCCCGGCACCCGAGTCCGGTCGCGACTTCGTGGGCCCGTGGTAGTCGATCGAGAACAGGAGCTCCGGCTGCTGAGCCAGCGCGGGCGCGCCAACCAGCACGGCCGACAACGTCCCGAGGACGATCGTGTTCCGTCTGGACGGGGGGATGTTGTGCGTCATGGCGTGGGTCCGGAGCGTGATGGAGCAGCGCTTTGGACTTCTCCTTCGAGGGTATCCGACATTCGTGATCGCGGTGTCAGCCCGCCGCTTACCACCTGACGAGCGTCGACTCGGGCATGTTCCATGCCGTTTTCGACGCGTGCCGAGCGCGCGCGGGCTGCATTGGAGCACAGGACTGGGGGGACGCGGGCGTGGAACGAGAAGTCCGAAAAACTTGCGCGACTCTGGGATATGGCGTGCGCGGAGCGCCGACCCCTACGCGGCGGCACGATCCGGACTCGAACAGAGATCCATCAAGGAATCGAACAAGACTGGCGGGCCTATCCGATTTCTTCACGCGCTTTCAGTCGAACGGCAACGGAGCGGCCAGCGCGCGCTCGCGCTTGAGTTCCCAGTCGGCCAGCGTGCGTGGCGCCCGCCGCCGGGCTGCCGCGAGCGGATCGAGCGGCCATACGCGGATGCGCCCATCCTCGAGGCCGGCCGCGATCGACGTGCCATCGGGACGCTGGACGAAGAGGACGCTCTGCACGCTCGAACCGAGGTCGGTGCGCTGCACGACGGGGGAACCATCGCGCGCGCTCCACACGAACACGCTGCCATCCGCCGCGCCGGTCGACGCTTGCGCGCCGTCGTCGGAGAACGCGGCGCAGGTGATGTTCCCGCGGTGCGCGTTGTGCGGGAGCTCGGGTTTGCCAGTCGTCGCGTCGATGACGCGCGCGGCTTTCGTGCCCGGTTCGAGGCCCAGCGTCAGCACGCGCTCGTCGCGCGGATCCCATTCGATCGAACGCAGATAGAAGCCCTTGCGCTCGGGTCGCGATTCGCGGTCTTCACCCGGACGCCAAAAGCGCACGAACTGATCGCTGCACCCCACCGCGAGTTCCGCGGACCCGCTCGCGGCGTCGAGCGCGACGACGGAGCACGACGAACCCTCGCGCCTGAAATCGTGAGACGAAACGCGCTCTAGCTCCTCGCCGCCGACGACGACGACGGTGCCGCTTGCGCAGCCGAACGCGATCCGATCCGATTCGCGGAGGAAAACCGCGCAGGTCACCGACGTCCCTTCGGGAGCGATCGTCAGCCGCGCCGCCGGTCGTGTGTCCGTCGGATCCCAGACATGCACGTCACCGCCCCGCCCGAGGATCGCGATGCGCGCACGGTGCTCGTCGGCGGCGATCGAAGCGATGCCGCTGTCGATCGCCGACGTCTCGCTCAGCAATGAGCTCGAATGCGAGTCCCAGGCGCGCACGATGCCGTCTGCGCCGGCCGTGAACACGATGGAGCCGTTCGCGGCGAAGCGCGCGTCCACGAGTGCGGCTCCGTGCTCGAGCGCGGGCGCGGACTCGCCGCGCGCGATCGACCACACGCGCGCCGTTCCGTCGGCCGATGCGGACAGCATGCGATCACCCGCGTCCGTCGCGCGCAGCGAACGCACGGCGCCGGAATGGCCCGCGAGATCGAAGGTGTCGGGACGTGATCGAGCGAACCAGACGTACGCGAACCCGCTCGTCGCCGTGACCACGCGCGAGCCGTCCGGCGTCCAGTCGACGTCGAGTTGTCGGCGCGTGAGCGTGTAGGTGCGCCACAGATGACCTGTGCGCGCGTCGAAAACCCGCACGAGCGGATCGCCGGCGACCACGGCCACGCGCTCGCCGTCGGGGCTCCATGCGAAGCGCGACACGGGCCGTCGGCCGGGGATCGCGAGCTCCACGGGATCGCCGCCCACCGTGCAGATCCAGGCGCTGGCGTTCTCGTCGGCGCCGCAGCGCAGGGCCATGCGATCGCCGCGCGGCGAGAGCGCGATGGCGCGCACCGACGGCGCGGGAGCCTGCGTGTTCCAGCGGCCGAGCGAGCGTCCGTCGCGCACCTCGATCTCGCCGGACTCGAGCGCCAGCGCGAACCAAGCGCCGTCCCGCGTAACGTCGAGCGCGGCGGTCGGACCGCTTCCGACCGGCTGGATCCAAGTGTGGTCGGGGATCGGATTGGCCAGCACGAACCCGCTCGACCCGAAGAGCAGGATGCGGCCGTCCGCGCTCCAGCGCGCGTCGTGGTATGGACCGGCGCTCTCGGCGCGCACGACGCCGGCCGATGGGTCGAGCACGCGCACCGCGCCCGTCGCCGCGCGCGCCAAGAGGAACGTGTCCTCGCGCGAGAACTCGAGGCGCGTCGCACGTTGTCCAGTCGAGATGTCGTGGAGGATCGCGCCGTCCGCGAGCCGCGCGATGGTGATCGATCCGTCGCTCGAAGCCAGCGCGACGCGTGCTCCGGCCGAGTCGATCGCGAGCACGTCGATCGAGCCGTGTCCTGGCGCGATGCGCGTCACCTTCGAGCCGCTAGCGAGATCCCACACGTGCGCGATGCCGTCCGGGAAAGCACCGACGGCGTGCCGGCCGCGCGGATCGATGGCGAGATCCGTCATCAGCTGCGACGTCTGTTCGCCGGCGAGTACGCGCTCGAGCCAGCAGGCGTCGAGCGCGGGGTAGAGCGCCGACATCGTCTGGTAGCCCGGCGCGCGTTCCGCGGCCAGGATCCCGAGGGCCAGCGCCGCGCTGGCGTCCTCGGTGACGAGCTCGATGCCGCGCTGGGCCAAGTGTTTGCCGAGCGCGACCGAGAGCGCCGCGTCCTTCTCGTTCACGGCACGCTTCTCCGCGGCCAGCAGGTTCAACGCGACGAGCAGACCGGTCGTGAGCGACACGATGGTGCCGATCGTCATCGCCGCGAGCGTCGGATGCTTGCGCACCCAGCGCGCGAAGCGGACGCCGACGCCCGCCGGCCGCGCGCGGATCGGTTCGTACTGGCGAATGCGCCTCAAATCCTCGGCCAGATCGAGCGCCGTCGCGTAGCGCCGCGCGCGGTCTTTCTCGAGCGCCGTCTCGAGCACGACGGCGACGTCCTCGGGCAGCTTCGCGTTGAAGGAGCGCGGATCGGGCGGCGACTGCGACTGGATCGCCACGTACAAGGCCGGCCGCGCCGCCTGCTCGAAAGGCCGATGCAGCGTGAGCGCCTCGTACAGCGCGACGCCCAGCGAGTAGACGTCCGTGCGCCGGTCGAGCGCGTCGCTCGCGAGCTCGAGCTGCTCGGGCGACATGTACGACGGCGTTCCGAACACCTCGCCCGACTCGGTGATGCGCGACGCGTCCGTCTCGCTCTCGTCGCGAGCGAGACCGAAGTCGAGCAGCACCGGCTTGCCGTCGAGCGTGACGATGACGTTGCCCGGCTTCACGTCGCGGTGCACGACGCCCGCTTCGTGCGCGGCGTGCAGCGCGCGCGCGGCGCGCTCGAAGAACAAGAGCACCTGGTCGAGCTCGAGCTTCGAGCGCGGCGGGAAGTGCGCGTCCGCTGCGCGCGGCGTCGTGTCGTCGCCGGCGTCGAGACACACGACCTCGCTCGACTCGTCCTGCTTCTTGGCGTCGGCGATGACGTCGGCCAGCGTGCGACCTTCGATGTAGCGCATCGCCAGGTAGGGCGTCGCTCCCTCGAGGTCGGCCTCGTACACCGTGCACAGGCTCGGATGCTCGAGCCGCGCGATGATCTCGGCCTCGCGCCGGAAGCGGCGCAGCTTGTCGTCGCGGATCGTGTCGAAGCGCGACGCGAGCACCTTGAGCGCGACGCGCCTCAGGATGCGCGTGTCCTCGGCCAGGAACACCGTGCCCTGACCGCCGCGCCCGAGCTCTGAGATCAGTCGGTAAGGTCCGATGCGATCCGGTCCCGCCAGCGCCGCCGGCTTCGCGCCGTTCGTGCCCGCGACTTCCTCGGGCCGGCGCAGGTTCAGCCACTCGTGCGCGACCGCTTCCTGGCTCGCGGGGAAGCGCGCCAACCAGTGTGCGAGCGGCGGATCCTCGCCGCGCTCGCGGGCGGCGACGAAGGCGTCTACGAAGTCGAAGGCGTCCGCTGCGTGCCGGTCGTCGCTCTGCACCATCGTCCGGCGATTGTCGCCGGGGCGAGCGCACGCTGCTAGCATCGCCTCCCGAACCATGCATTTCGGCGACGCGGAGACCGGTGGGGATTCACCCGACACGCAACGCCTCGCGCGCGAAGCGCACGCCGGCGATCCGACGCGCTTCACCGACCTGTACGAGCGGATCGCGCCTGCGCTCTACGCCTGGGCCTCGATCCGGATCCGCCCGGCGATGCGCGGCGCGCTCGATCCCGAGGACGTCGTGCAGGAAGTGTGGAGCCGCGCGTGGAAGGCGTTCCCGGGCTTCGATCCCGAGGCCGCCAGCTTCCGCATGTGGATCTTCCGCATCGGGAAGAACGTGATGCTCGAGGGCTTCCGCAAGATCCAGCGCGGCGGCCGCGGCGAAGCGGGCCCGTCCACGCGCCTGTTCCAGCTCGCGAACGTGCCCGATCCGGCCAGCGCGATCAGCCAGCGCGTCGCGCGCGACGACAGCATCCAGAAGTTGCTCGGCTGGGTGAACGCGCTCGAGGAGGAAGAGCGGCAGCTCTTCGTGCACTGCGGGCTCGAGGGCCTGTCGTACACGGACACCGCGGAGCGCATGAACTTGCAGAAGGACACGGTGGCGAAGCGCTGGCAGACCTTGCGCACGCGCGTGCAGCAGTTCGGCGTGCCGCGCGACATGGTGGCGGGGGACTGAGGAGTCCTGACCGCAGGGGACGCGACTCCCATGGATCTAGCTCGGGACTGTCTCGGAGCACCGACTTGCGGCCGGTCGCCGCTCGTGTAGCTTGGATTGCAGACCGTCGGCTGTTCCTACCAGGGGACTTCCCGTGGGTTCGACAGAACCCGTGCCTCTGGTCGAAGTCGGCGGTGGGCTCCTCTTCCCGGAGGCCGTGTGAAGTTCCTCGCTGCCCTCTTGGCCTCTCAGGTCTGCTGGCCTCGGCATCCGCCCAGACTGTGCCCGGACCGCCGCCGGCTCCCACACCGATGGCCGAGTTCAAAGCCGCCTACCCGTACGGTGAGCCGCTGGGCGGCATCGTAGTCCCCGGGAGCACACGCGCTCTCGTCGTCGGTGGCGCGGCACTCGCGATCGTCGATCTGACGGCGTTCGAAACGAACGGAGAGCCCAAGGCCCTCGGCTACGTCGAGATCCCCGACATCACGACGCTCGCCATGAAGTACCGACTCGGGGCTCAAGGGCAACGCGCGGTGTACTTCGCTGGTGGCTCGCTGGGTTTGTGGAAGGTCGATCTGTGCGACGCACTGTTCACCTCCTCGGCGCCGCCTCCGTGCTCGCCGCCGAGCGAGATCGTGGATCG
>Ga0105044_10002746_pt1 | contig 24142 bp, 24 predicted proteins | sample MAT01_FD_78092 | JGI IMG/M metagenome (GOLD analysis project Ga0105044, IMG submission 78092) | Freshwater microbial communities from Lake Fryxell liftoff mats and glacier meltwater in Antarctica - MAT-01 | ecosystem: Environmental > Aquatic > Freshwater > Ice > Liftoff microbial mat | place...
CCGCGTCAAGGCCCGGCTGCAAGGCTATGAGGGCGACCCCTGCGGCGAATGCGGCAACTATACCCTGGTGCGCAACGGCACCTGCATGAAATGCAACACCTGCGGCGGGACGAGTGGGTGTAGTTAGAAAAAAAATGAGAAAAAAGGGAGGCGCTCCGTTGTCTGGCGTGCAAGCAACAATTCAAGGAGACTTTCTATGACTACAGAAGCTGAAGTGGTTGTTCCGGTTTTGAAGGCACTGACCCACTCACCAACTGGGGTTTTGCCAACTTGGGCTTTGCGCAAGCAGGTTAGGGCGAGTGTTCTGTTGACCAGTGATGATCTCCGCACCTTGCTCAACCGAAACGATCAAAAGATCGACCAGACAGTTCGAAATCTGAAGTCTCATCGTCGCTCGCCTGGCAACCCCTTCTTCGAAGGGCTTTTGGAAGATGTGCCGCGTGGCTTCAAGATCACTGATGCGGGGCGCAAATACCTTGGGTCGTAGCAATAGAGGAGTTCCGGGGCGGGTGCGCTCGTCCCTGGCGTGGATCAGGCCGCAGGCAGAAACCGGGCGGTAAACAGTGAGCCTGATCTGCGAAACTCGAAGGGGAGCGTCGGCTCCCCTTTTTTCTTTGGGTTCGGCAGGTTAAGCGGCGAACCTGATGCAATGGGCGAGGATAGCACCGCCCCGGTCTATCCCCGGGCGCGTCCGGCGCGGCCCCCGGAGCGGCCACCACGGCCACCGGCGGCGGCGGCTTCGGCGCTGGCTTCGGCAAAGGTCCGCCCGCCTGCAACCGCTTCCAGCACCCGGGCAAAGCGGATCCACTCACCGCCATTGGCATCATGGTTCATCAGGAAATTGGCGGCGCGGATCGCCTCCATCTCCACCGAGCGCACCGGGTTCATGATGGCGGAGGTCATCCCGGCCCCGATGGCCATCGGCAGAAAGGCGGCGTTGATCCCGTGGCGGTGCGGCAGCCCGAATGAGATATTGGACGCGCCGCAGGTGGTATTGACCCCCAGTTCATCGCGCAGACGGCGCACCAGCGCAAAGACCTGATGGCCCGCGGTGGCCATGGCACCGATCGGCATCACCAGCGGATCGACCACGATATCATGCGCCGGAATCCCGAAATCGGCGGCGCGCTGCACGATCTTTTTGGCCACGGCAAAGCGAACATCGGGGTCTTGCGAAATCCCGGTATCGTCGTTGGAAATCGCTACCACCGGCACATTGTATTTCTTGACCAGCGGCAGCACCAGTTCCAGCCGGTCCTCCTCACCCGTCACCGAATTCAGCAAGGGGCGGCCGGTGGTGGCTTGCAGGCCAGCCTCCAGCGCGCCGGGCACCGAACTGTCAATGCACAAAGGCACATCGACCAAAGCCTGAATGCGCAGGATCAACTCGCGCATCAGGGGCGGCTCGACAAAGTTGTTGTCGGCATAGCGCGGATCCTGCGCCATCTTGTTGGTGAACACCGCGCCCGAATTCACATCCAGAACCATCGCGCCGCAGGCCACCTGCTCCAGTGCGTCGCGCTCGACCGTCGAGAAATCGCCCATTTCAAGCTCTGCCGCCAGCTTCTTGCGACCGGTCGGGTTGATCCGCTCGCCAATCACGCAAAACGGCTCGTCAAAGCCGATGATGACGGTTTTGGTTTTGGATTCGATCACAGTACGAGTCATGGCGGGCTTTCAGGCTGAAATTGCGGGTTGGGCAGCGGCACCGCCATGCTGGATAGCCCATGAGGCATTGGCCTTGATGCCGCCGAGCGGGAAGAAATGCACCTGCTCGATGCCGAAACCGGGATGGGCGGCCTTGTGCGCCGCCAGTTCGGCGATGACCTCATTCGGCTCGAACGGCACCAGAAGTTTGGTCACATCCCGCGCCCTGCGCTGCAACACCCGCAGGCTGGCCCCGACACCGCAGGCAATGGCGAATTTCAGCAGGGTCTGAAGTTTTGCCGGGCCAGCCACACCGATATGGATCGGCAGACGAATGCCCTCGGCGGCAAGTCGGTCGGCCCAGGCAATCACCGGGGCGGCTTCAAAGCAGAACTGGGTAGTGATGGCCATGGTTGCATCGGTGCGGTCGCTGAAGGCCTGTTTCCAGCGCAGCGCCTGCAGCACCATGCGGTCTGACCCGTCGGGATCAATATCCTTGTTGCCTTCCGGGTGGCCCGCGACATGCAGCCGGGCAAAGCCGTCAAACAGTCCGGTTTCGATCATCTGCATCGAATTGTCGAACTCCCCGGCAGGAGAGGTGACTCCACCGCCCAAGAGCAGCCCCTGTTTCACATCGGCCTCGCCCTGATAGCGGTCGATCCAGTCGGCCAGTTGCCCGCGGCTCTTGATGATGCGGGCGGGGAAATGCGGCATCACTGCGTAGCCTTCGGCGTGCAGGCGGCGGGCGGTTGCCACCATATCTTCGATGGGCGTCCCTTCAATATGGGCGATGTAAACCCGGGTGCCGCGCGGCAGCAGCAGCCGGAAATCCTCTACTTTTTCGGCGGTGCGCGGCATCACCTCGACGGAATAGCCTTGCAGGAAGATTTCAACCTCTGCCGAGGCGGCGGTGTCGGTCGGTGCCTCGCGGCGGAAATTCAGCAATGCCATCATGCTCTCCAGCGGATTCAGGTCTGCGCCCAGCCATCGGCGTCGATCAGCGTCCTGATCCGCGCTGTGTCATAATCCGCCTCCAGCCGCGCCGCCTCGGATTTTGCGACCTGATCGGCCTCTCCCGCGACCTCGACCGGATCTGCCTTGCGCCATTCGGCCATATAGGCATCGCCGTCGCGCGCACCGATCTTCATGGCGCAGCGGTCGATGGCCTGTTCGAACCGTTCGGGCAACTGCACCTTGGAGGCCGTGCGACCCTTGCCGACGATGACCTGCGCCGGAATATCGCGCCAATAGACGATGGTGACTGCCGGCATCTGATTCCCCGCACACTGGTTGACCCGGTTCTAGCGAAACACCGGCGACATCAAATGTCGGTTTTCGACATGTGGCACCGAGGTTGCGACAGCGCCTGTTTATCCGGAGCGGCGCAGGGCAACCAGCAGCCTTTTGGCACGATCTGGTGAATAATCCTCATATCCATCATGAAATTCCTCGCGGTTCTGGCTGGGCCGGCGGCAAGCACGCTGCTTGCGCCGCCGCCCGGGCAGGTCTACGCTTGGCGCAACTTGAATTGGAGGGCGGCTATGACGCCCGAGCGTCCTGCAGGTGCGGACGCGTTCCCGCTACCGGTCGAGCCGACCGCGCCTGATGATCCCGGTCCCGGCCCGCTCTATGCGGCGCTGGATCTGGGTACGAACAGTTGCCGGATGCTGATTGCCCAGCCGCGGGGCAATCAGTTTCAGGTCGTGGACAGTTTTTCCAAAACCGTCCAGCTTGGCCTTGGGCTGGAGGCTTCGGGCCGCCTGTCGCGGGTGTCGATGGAACGCACCATCCAGGCGCTGCGGATCTGCCAGAAAAAGATCGCAAAGCACGAAGTGGTGCGGATGCGGCTGGTGGCAACCGAGGCCTGCCGCCGCGCCCGCAATGCCCGTGATTTCATCCGCCAGGTTCACCGTGAAACCGGGTTGCAGTTGCAGATCATCGAGCCCGAGGAAGAGGCGCGGCTGGCCGTGGTATCCTGTGCGCCGCTGGTGTCGCCCAACACCCAGCATCTGTTGGTGGTCGATATCGGCGGCGGATCGACTGAACTGGTCTGGGTTGATCTGTCGGACGTTCCCCCTGCAGACCGGCCCCGCGCCATCATGCGGCTGCATGCCGGGTTTGCCCCGGCGGATGATGGCATTCCGGCCGCGAAAGTGGTGGATTGGATATCGGTGCCGCTGGGAGTTGCCACGCTGAAGGACCAGTTCAGCGATGTCGAGGATGATGCGGCGCGGTTTGCCCTGATGAGTTGGTACTTTGAGGAGAATCTGGCCAATTTCACTCCCTATAATGCCACGCAGCCGCGTGATGGTTTTCAGATCATCGGCACCTCGGGCACCGTCACCACGGTCGCCGCGTCGTTTCTGGGGCTGAAGCGCTATGACCGGACCAAGGTTGACGGGCTGCACATGACCTCGGATCAGATCGACCTGGTGATCCGCGAATATCTGTCCTTGGGGCCAGAGGGGCGGCGCACCGACCCGCGGATCGGCCGGGACCGCCATACCCTTATCATGTCGGGTGCGGCGATTCTGCAGGCAATGATGCGCATTTGGCCAACAGACCGTCTCTCAGTTGCGGATCGCGGACTGCGTGAAGGCCTGCTATATGCACAGATGAGCGCCGATGGGGTGCTTGAGGAAGGACCGTTCTGATGACCTCTGCCAAGACCCCGTCGGGCAAGACCCCGTCTGGCAAAACTTCTGGCCGGGGCCAGCGTGACCTGCGGGTGCGGGTCAAGACTGCCAAGGGGCGCAAGCTGTCATCGACATTGTGGCTGGAGCGCCAGCTCAACGACCCCTATGTGCAGCGCGCCAGGCTGGAAGGCTACCGCGGCCGCGCTGCCTACAAGATCATCGAGCTGGATGACAAGTTCCGCTTTCTGGTGCCCGGCGCGCGGGTGGTCGATCTGGGCTGTGCCCCGGGGGGTTGGTGTCAGGTCGCGGTGGAGCGGGTCAATGCTCTGGCGATGAAGCCGGGCAAGGCGGTTGGCACTGTGCTGGGCGTTGACCTGCAGGAGGTGGCACCGATTGCCGGCGCCGATCTGCATGTGCTGGATTTTCTGGATGATGGCGCCGATGCGCAGGTCAAGGCCTGGCTGGGCGGTGGTGCCGATGTGGTGCTCAGCGATATGGCCGCCGCCGCCAGCGGTCACCGCCAGACCGACCATCTGCGGATCGTGAGCCTGTGCGAAGCTGCGGCGCTGTTTGCGTTTGATGTGTTGAGCGATGGCGGCACCTTTGTCGCCAAAGTGCTGGCGGGCGGGGCGGAGATGTCGCTGCTAACGCTGCTGAAACAGCGCTTTGCCAAGGTGGAGCATGTCAAGCCACCTTCCAGCCGGGCCGACAGTTCGGAAAAATTCGTGGTGGCGACCGGGTTCCGCGCCGCCCCTCCCCCAGAAGAAGCAGAAGGCGATACGGCGGATGAGTGACGAACTGACCCTTTCGGTGCCCGGTGCCGGTTTGCGGCTTGACCCGCGGCTCGGCACGCTGACGACGCTGTGGTTCGAAACCGATGGCCGCCGCATCACCCCGCTGCATGCCGCCCATTGGCTCGATGATGCCGCTGTCCAGGCTGACTCCGCGCTGCCACTGGTGGAGCGTCGGCTGGCGGGCGATTTCTTTTGCGCGCCGTTCGGCAATTCCGGCCTGCCGTTGCCGATCCATGGCTGGCCCGCCAACAGCCCTTGGGAGGTCGAGGAGATCACCCAGACCGGCAAGGGTGGCCTGGCACGGCTGTCGCTGTTGCGCCCGGTGCAGGGCGCGCGGCTGACCAAGGTGGTGGAACTGTCGGCCCATGATCCCTTGGTCTATCAGACCCATGAACTGACCGGCGGCGATGGACCGCTGACCGTGGCGCATCACCCGATGGTGCGGATGGCGGGCATGGGCTGGATGTCCTATTCACCCAAACGTCTTGCTCAGACACCGGAGCGCCCGCTGGAACCGGGTGGTGGCTGGCTGGCCTATCCTGCCGCGTCCGCCGATCTGCGGGCTTTTCCCGGGTCCGCCGGCCCGGTTGATCTGACCAGTTATCCTCAGACGCGCGGACATGAGGATTTCGTGTCGCTGATCGAAGCACCGGGGGCAAAGCTGGGCTGGACGGCGGTGATCCGCGAGGCCGAGGATGATCTGGTGCTGTTCCTGAAGGACCCAGCCGTGTTGCCGGTGACCATGCTGTGGTTTTCCAACGGCGGTCGCGCCTATTCACCGTGGAATGGCCGCCATGTTGGCGTGTTGGGGATCGAGGATGGCTGCACTGCCGGTGGGTTGAGCCTTGCCGCATCGGCAGTGCCCAATCCGGTGTCGGAAACCGGGGTCGCGACGGTGTTGCAACTGGCCGAGGGTCGCCATCACAAGGTGCGCCATGTCATCGGCGCGGTGCCGCGCCCCGAGGGCTGGCACCATATCCGCTCTGTCCATATTGACGGCGCATCGCTGGTGGTGACCGAGGTGGGCGGCGAACATCTGGTTCTGCCCTACCGACGCGGGTTTCTCGGCGGCTGACGATGATCCGCCATTGTGGATCCCGTGACACCGCCAGAGTTGGGGGTTTCACCCCCCTCCAGCCCGGCCACGGACCGGGCGTTCTTCGCAGAAATTCCCCACCGGGGAATTTCCGACCGCTCATCGCCCCTGTGGGAAGTTTTCAAACAGAAGATGTGCAACAGCTTGAATGGTCGCGCGGGTCAGGTGAACCTCATGCCTTGCCCTTCGTCGCCTTGGCGGCGACCGAGATATAATCCATCAGCGCCAGCAGCACGCCTGATGCAACGAACACCAGATGGATGATGACCGCCCAAAGGATCTCGGCCTGCTGGTAGTGGCTGATATCCATAAAGATCTTCAGCAGGTGAATCCCCGAAATCGCCACCATCGACGCCACCAGTTTCAGTTTCAGCCCGGCGAAATCGACGGTTCCGTGCCAGTCCGACCGGTCCACGTGATCACCGACATCCATCTTTGACACATAGTTTTCGTAGCCGGTGAAGATCACGATCAGCAACAGATTGGCCACCAGCGACAGGTCAATCAGGGACAGCGCCCCGAGCACGGCATCATCTGGCGTCAGGCCGGGTATTTTCTGGGCAAAGTGCCACAGATCAAGGACAAAGGCATAAAGCAGGATCATCAGCGCCCCGACCAGCCCGACATACATCGGTGCCATCAGCCAACGGCTGGCAAACAAGCCGCGTTCGATCAGTTTGTCCATCTTACTGCCTTTCTAGTGTCGGGATCGACCTGCCACATGACTGGCAAACCCGCAACCCGGCCTGGTGTCGCCTATCTGGGTCGGGATTGGCCGGACGCAAGGGACCCCTTTGCCCGATACTGGATTTTCCTTGCAGGATTGCTGCGGCGGCTTATCCTGCCCGATCAACAGGAGAATTGCCTTGGCCACCACCCAACTGCCGGATGAGCCGGAGTATGACGATACCGCCATCCGGTTTCTGGAGGTGATCTGGGGCCCCGGCTATCTGTCACCCGGTGGTCCGGAAGAAGTGGACAGGGTGATCGTCGGGCTGAAGATGGCGGGCAAGGCCGGGGTTGATCTTGGTTGCGGTGCCGGTGGCATTACGCTGCATGTGGCACAGGGCCTTGGCCTTGGCACCATGGTCGGGTTTGATGTCGAGGCGCCGGTGATCGCAGCGGCACGGGCCAGGGCGGCGGCAGCGGGGATGGATCACCGTGTCAGCTTTGTGCAGGGCCCGCCCGGGCCATTGCCGTTTGCCGATGCCAGTTTCGATCTGGCCTTTTCCAAGGATGCACTGATCCATGTGCCCGACAAGGAGGCGTTGTTTGCCGAGATATTCCGTATTCTGCGCCCCGGCGGGATCTTTGCCGCGTCGGATTGGCTGATTGGCCATGACGGGCCGCCATCGCCCGAAATGGCGGATTACATCGCCGCCGAGGGTCTGAGCTTCGGCATGGCCTCGGCGTGGCGCTATCGCACGGCGATGGTATCGGCGGGGTTTGTCGACGTGACCACGATCAGCCGCAACGGGTGGTACAGCGAACAGGCGCTGGCAGAACTGGCGCGGCTGCAAAGCGGGCCGCTGCGGGTGCGTGCCGTTGCGGCGGTGGGCGAGGAATATGTTGCCAAGAACATCCGCACCTGGCAGGCGATGGCACAGGTGTTGGCCACGGGCGAACATTGCCCGACCCATCTGCGCGCCCTAAAGCCTTTGTAAACCGGTCGGCTTCAGGCCAGCGGTTCGCTTCAGGCCAGCGGTCGGCTTCAGGCCAGCGGTTCGCTTCCGGCCACCGGTTGGCTTCAGGCCAGCGCCTGAAACTCCACCCGGCGGTTTTCCGGGGACCTGGGATCAGCCCCTTTGGGGATCAGCCGCTCACCCAGACCCACCGCCTGCAACCGCGTCGCATCTATCCCGCAATCGCTGATGAAGAACCGCTGGACCTCTTCGGCGCGCAGGAGTGACAGGTTCTGGTTGTAGTCATCGCTGCCCGAAGCGTCGGTGTGGCCGGTGATACGGAACAGCTTGATGTCAGACGCTTTCATCACATTGCACAGCTGCGTCAGCTTGGGTTTCTGCGCGTCGTTCAGCGCCGCACTGTCAAAATCGAACTCGATCCGGACATTGACCTGCAGTTCCGGGGCCAAATCGCCGATCACCACCGGGGTCGGCACGGTTTCCGGGTCGGGCTCTACCATGGCCACCACGGTGCCGTCAGTGGTCGGTGCCTCCGGTGCCTCCGGTGCCTCCGGTGCATCGGTGGCGACAGTCAGGCTGTCGCCCTCGGGAGCATCAGGGGAAGCGGGCGCATCGCCGGTCGCAACTGCGGTATCATTGCCTGCGGTGGCGCCGGAACTGTCACCGGTTGAGGGTGTGACAAGCGTGGCGGTTTCGGTGACGACATCGACATTTTCCAGCGTCACCAGCGTCAGCCCCCGGGTCTGGCCGGTGTCACTTTGCTCGGCGGCACGAAAGGCATCGCGCTGTGCCAGAAACAGATTGAGCAGTTGCTCATCGGTCAGATCCTGCGCCAGCAGCGGTGTCGGCACCAGAAGTGCCAGCACAGACAGGGTCCCCATAGTCATCGCAGCTTTGTGCTTCATGAATCCCACCTTGAAAAAAAGGATTTTCAACCTGTGCCAACACTACGCTATGATGGCCTGACATTCAATTCACACCTTTGGTGGATCACATGGCTCTGCTTCGCGCCTTTGCCGGTTCTTGTTCTGCCAGCGGTTTGCCCGCATGAGCCCGACAACCCGGGTGCCAGTGCCTGCCTACCGGTTTCCGGTGGCTATCGGTGCTGGATTGACCAACCGGGGCAAAGTGCGGGAAAAGAACGAGGATTCCATCCTGACCGACCCGTCGGGGATGCTGTGGGCGGTCGCGGATGGCATGGGCGGCTATGGCCACGGCGATGTGGCTTCGGACATCGTGATCGATTGTCTGGCGGCGATCCCCGATGATGCCGCCCCTGAACAGGCGCTGGTGGCGCAGTTGGAACAGGCCAACCGGCTGGTGGCGGAACGTCAGAGCCAGCCGGGCATGGGGCGAATGGGGTCAACCGTGGTGGCGATGATCGTTACCGGGGCGGTGGCGCATGTGGCCTGGGCGGGCGACAGCCGCGCCTATCTGCTGCGTGCTGGCCGACTGCGGATGCTGACGCGCGACCATTCGGTGGTGCAGGATCTGGTGGACCGGGGCGAACTGACGCCCGAAGAGGCTGAAAGCCACCCGGAATCGCATATCATCACCCGCGCAGTCGGTGGCGCTGCAGTGCTGGAGGTGGACAGCGCGTCGGTGCCGCTGGCCGTCGGGGACCGGCTGATGCTGTGCAGCGATGGCTTGACCCGCTGCGTCTATGAACAGACCATCGAACAACTGCTGGTTGCCGCAGCAACGCCCGAACTGGCGTGCCAGTCGCTGGTGCGCGAAGCATTGGACAGTGGGGCACCAGACAATGTCTCGGCCATCGTGGTCGAGATTGTCGAGGGCTGAGCCATGAACCCCCAGGGCAATCTGATCGCACCAATCATCGTGGCCATCGGCGTCATCATCGCGGCCATCGCCTTTGCCGTGGTGACCACGCTGCTGGAACAGGCCGACAGCGGCGCAGATTTGCGGCTGACCCGGCTGGAAGCAACCCTTGCCACCGAAACCGCCGCACGGCTGCGGCTGGAAACCGAGCTTGGCACAGCCAAAGCTGATCTGGCGCAATTGCGCGACGATCTGAGCCTGGTCGCCAACCGGGCACCCGGCCCGCCGACAGGGCAATTCGTGGCACCCGGCGATGGCCAAAGCGTGCTTCAACTGCCCGACGAAGGCGAAACTGACGACCCGACGACCGAAGAACTGACGGAACAGATGAAACTGGCCAAGGCGCGGTTCAACAAGGGCATTACCCAGCCGAACAACAAGATCATGATGGCCCTGCTTGGGCCTCCACGCGACAGTTACAACACCGATTGCCAGCCGGTCAGCAGCGCCGGGCTGAAGGCCTTGCTCGATACCCGGACCATCGGCCCGATCAAGGTGACGATGGTGCGACCGGCGCTGGAAAGCCTGCAGCGGGTGCTGGACCGGCTGAACGCAAGTGATCCCGACATCTATGCCAAGGTCGGCACTGCCGGGGCGATCTGTGCCCGGCTCATCCGCGGCTCGGCGACCGCGGTGTCAAACCATTCGTGGGGCACCGCCATCGACCTGACGCTGGAGGGGCAGCTTGATCCCTTTGCCGACGGCGGCACCCAGTTCGGTCTGCTGATCCTTGCCGAATATTTCAATGACGAAGGCTGGTTCTGGGGGGCGGCCTACAACCGTGAGGATTCGATGCATTTCGAGGTCGGGGCCGAGACCCTGCAGGCCTGGGCGGCCGCGGGGCAGTTGGCGGCGCAATGACCGCGCCGGGGTCGGATGGTCGCACCGTTCTGCCGCCGCGCGGTGGCGGGGGTGCGGGTCAGCCGCCGCGCGGTGGCGGGGGTGCGGGTCAGCCACCCAAGGGTGGCGGGGGTGCGGGTCAGCCACCCAAGGGTGGCGGGCGCAGCATTGATGCCGGTCCTTATGACCGGGCCGCCGAGCCGGTTCTGGCGATGGCGGCGCAACTGGAAGCCATCCGGGGGGTCGATGTGGCACTGCTGTTGCGGCGTGCCGCTGATGCGCTGGAGCGGTTCGACAATGACCTGCTGCGCGGCGGTGCGCTGGCATCGACCGTGCCGCCGGCGCGCTACGCGCTGGCGCTGATCCTTGACCACAAGGCCCGCGCCAATCGTGCGGTTGATGTGCAGGCCTGGGCGGCCGGGGCTCACCGGATGCTGTTCGACGGGCGCGACATGTCGCTGGCATCGCTGCGCGATTTCATCCGCAGGGCCGACGGGGCGGGTGCCGATTTCGCGCCGGTGGCGCTGTTCCTGACGCGCTGCCTTGGCCTGCTGGAGGGAGAGCGGACGCGGTTTCAGGGTCGCCGATCCTCTGGCTGGGGTGGCATGGTGGCGGTGCTGGTGGCGGCATTCCTGCTGGCGGTGGCAGGGTGGGCGGGTTTTGTCGAATGGCGGTTCCACCGCGACCTGAATGCGGTGTTTGCCGGGCTGGCGCTGGACACCGGGCTGGACCGCGCCGGGCCCTTTCCCGATCTGGCGGGGCGGCTGGACCGGATGGGGCAGGCGGCAGCGCAGGTGGAACTGTCGGCAACCAAGGCGCCCATTCACCTGTTTGCCAGGCCTCTGGGTTTTGATGCCGCCCGTCGCGCCGCCGATGCCTATGATGCCGCAGTGCAAACCCATTTGCCAGCAGCCCTTGCCGCCACCATCGGTGCAGCGCTGGCGCAGGAGGGGGAAAGCCTGCCTATGTACGACACGCTGCGGGCCTGGTCGGTGCTGTCGGGCCAATCCGACTGGTCTCCGGCCTATCTGCAGGGCTGGCTGGCCGACCGCGCGGTCCTGTTGCCCGAAGCGCAGGGGCTTGGCCGCCATATCGCCCGCCTTGATCGCCTGACCGTGGCCCCGCCGCTGCCCGATCCCGAATTGCTGGATCAGGCGCGTACCTTTGCCGCCGAAGCGCCTGAAGAGGGCCGGGCCTATCTGGAGCTGGTCCGGTCCGATGCGGCGGCTGGCTTGCCACCGTGGCGTGGCGATGACGCGGTGCCCGGGCTGTCGGATGTGCTGCAACGCCGGTCTGGTACACCGATGGCGCAGCCGATTGCAGGGATTTTCACTGCGCACGGGTGGGATCATGCGCGCGACAGCGGGGCCGGGCTTGCGGTGCAAAAGGCGCGTGCCGAGGCGTCGGCGCTGTTTTCAGCGCCGTTGCCACAGAAAAACGATGCGCCAGACCGGGTGATGGTGCAGCTTGAAACGGCACAGCTGGCTGTGTGGAAAGCCTATCTTGCCGATCTGCAGGTGCGCCCCTTTGCCGATACCGCGCAGGCCGTCTTGGTGTCAGGGCGGCTGTCGCTGCCCGACTCGCCGCTGGAAGGGTTGATGAAAGCGGTCTGGGCTGAGGCTGGCGGGCTGGACCGCCGCCGCCCGCACGACCAGCAGATCCGCGTGGCTGCCGAATTCTCCGAGATAATTCAATATGTCGAACAGGGCCGGATGGCGGATATCGCCAGCCTGTTTGCCGCGCTGAACGTGGCGCTTGGCACGATGGACAAGGACGAGGCCCGGGGTCTGCAACGGCTGATGTCGGTGCAGGACCGTGCGGCATCGGTCAAAGCGCTGCGGCGGGCACCCAGGGTAGTCGAACAGATTGTCGAGGATGTGCTGGCGCAGACCTCTTCCAGCCAGTCCGAAGGGTTGACCAATCCGCTGACCCAGGCCTGGCAACGCGGCGTGCTTGATCTGTGCAAGCGGGTTGAGGGGCGGTTTCCCTTTGGCGACGGGCCTGATGTGGTGATGGCCGATGTGGCAGCGCTGCTGGCACCCGGCGCAGCAATCGACGGATTTTATCAGGGCAAGGCAGCGCAGTTCATTGATACAGGCGTGTCGCCCTGGCGCTGGAAGCCCGATGCGCGCTTTGCCGGGCTTGCGCCCGAAAGTGCCGCGTTTCTGCAGCGTGCGCAGGCGATCACCGCCGGTTTGTTCGGTGGCGATGCGGCAACCCGGATGACCCTGACCGCATTGGCTGAACGCGGAACCGCCTTTGTCGCGCTTGGTGGCACCGGAGGCCCGGTCGAAACCACCAAGGACCCCTTGGTTCTGGATTGGCCCGGCCCCGATCCGGGGCAGGGCGTCGACATCAGCTTTACCACTGCGACAGGCGAGGCCCGGATCACTCAGCCGGGCGAATGGGGGTTCCTGCGGGTAATGGCGGGTCTGCGCCTGCGCGAACGCGATGGCGGCAAGCGGTTTCTGATCGATCTGAAGTCGCAGAATGCACGCCTGTTCGTGGAGTTGGGGTTTGCGGGACCCGACAACCCCTTGTCGCGGCTCAAGGTGATGCAGGGCTTTGCCTGCCCGACTGCGCTGTGATCCCGAGGCTCCGCCGATCTGTGGATTTCTTCAACAAAGCCGGGGGTTTCACACCCCGGCCCCCCCGTGGGAAACTTGTGAACAGAAAATGGATCTTGGGTTCTGAAGATCTAACGGGCTCGGATCGAGGGCCTTTGCGTCTTTTCATCCCACCCGCCGTGGAATTGGGCTATAGTCGCACCATTGCCCCGTTCCGGATTGTTTGCGCATTGCCAAAGTAAGGATCACCATGGCCCCTTTCCACGATTTCACTGCCCTGACCATTCTGCCGCCGGAGGATCTTCGGTTTGCCCGGATGGAAGGGTTCGACGCCGTCAGTCAATGTTTCCGCTATGAGGTGGAACTGGTCAGCCTCAAGCATGAACTGGCGGCCGATGACCATTTGGGTCAGAGCCTGAGCATCCGCCTGACCCTGGACGACGACAAGCGGTTCTTTCACGGCTTTGTCGCCGAATTCGGGCTCAAGGGTTTTTCCGAAGATATGGCGGTCTATCGGCTGGTGCTGCGGCCCTGGCTGTGGTTTGCGTCGCTGCGCCACGACAACCGGATCTTTCAGCAGAAATCGGTGGTGGAAATTGTTGAAGCGGTGCTGGGCTTTCACAAGCATTGCAAGATCGAGAAGCGGCTGCAGAAAACCTACAAGCCGCGTGATTATTGCGTGCAATACGGCGAAAGCGATCTGGAGTTCGCGCAGCGCCTGCTGGAGCACGAAGGAATTTTCTACCATTTCGACCATGAAGAGGGCAGCCACAAGCTGGTCTTGACCGACGCGATGGCCAAGCTGAAACCTTCGGCCATGACACCGCAAATTCTGTATGACCCGACCCTGATGCTGGGCCATGACAACCGCGATTTCATCAGTGAATGGGCAGCGGTTGCCGGGGTACGGCAGGGTAAATATGTCCATACCGACTATAACTTCGAAAAGCCTGCCTTTGATCTGATGGCCAAATCGGATCAACCCCTGTCGCATCTGCTGGCCGAGGGTGACACCTACTACTATCCCGGCACCTACATGGAAAGCAGCCCCGGCGAGGCGCTGGCGCTGATCAGGCGCGAGGAGGAGCAGGCCCCGCATCGACGTGCCATGGCCAAGGGGCCGTTGCGCGGCCTGTGGTCTGGTGTCACCTTCAAATTCGACGATTTTCCACGGGCAGCGGAAAATGCCGAATATCTTGTTCTGCGGTCGGATTATGTGCTGTGGGATGGCCAGTATCGGGCCGGCGACGGCGCGTCGCGGGGGATCGAGGCTGTGGTGCAGCTTGCCCCCACCGCCCTGCCATATCGCCCCGAACGCCTGACCCGCAAACCGGTGATGAAGGGGCCGCAAACCGCTGTGGTGGTCGGCCCCGCCGGCGAAGAGATCTATACCGACAAATATTCCCGGGTGAAGGTGCAGTTTCACTGGGACCGGTTGGGGAAAAAGGATCAGGACACCAGTTGCTTTGTCCGCGTCAGTTCGACCTGGGCCGGGGCGGGCTGGGGCTTCATCCAGATCCCCCGGATCGGGCAGGAGGTAATCGTCGACTTTCTGGAAGGCGACCCGGATCAGCCGATCATCACCGGGCGCGTTTACAATGCGGCACAGATGCCACCCTATGGCCTGCCGGGTTCCGCCACGCAATCCGGCTGGAAAAGCAATTCCAGCCCCGGCGGCGGCGGCTTCAACGAACTGCGGTTCGAAGACAAGGCCGGGTCGGAGGAGGTCTATTTTCAGGCGCAGAAAGACCATAACGAACTGGTCAAGAACAACGAATCCCGCAAGATCGGCAATGATTTCGCCGAAAATGTCGGCCATGACGCCAAGCAGGATATCGGCAACGACCGGACCGAAACCGTAGGTCATGACAAAAAGGTTTCGGTGACAAACAACCGCGCCGTGTCGATCGGCGTCAATGATGATGAAAAGGTCGGGTCGAACCGGACGTTGGCCGTCGGGGCGAATGAAACCATCACCGTCGGCGGCAATTCATCGGAAACCATTAGCAAGAGCCATACCCAGACCGTGGCGCTAATGCAGACCATCACGGTCGGCGTCAACATGGCGGTGACCGTGGGGGTAGCGCAGGAAACCACGGTCGGGGCGTCCCGGGCGGTGACAGTTGGTGGCGGTCAGACCCACACGGTCGGCGGCAGCGATGGCCATAAGGTGGGGGCCAGCCAGTCGCTGTCGGTCGGGGCGGATCAATCGATCACTGTGGGCGGTGGCCAGACCGAAAGTGTTGCCAAGGATGTGGCGCTGAAGATCGCCGGTGGCCGCGCCACCGAAGTGACCAAGACTGACATGCTGGCGGTCAAGGCCGACATGGGCACCAAGGTTGACAAGAAGTATGTGCTGGATGTGGGTGACGAGATCACCATCAAATGCGGTGACGCCCAGATCACCCTGAAGAAAGACGGCACCATAACCCTGAAGGGCAAGGACATCACGCTGGACGGTTCTGGCAAGATCAATGCCAAGGCCGGCGGGGATATCACGATGAAAGGGTCGAAGATCAACCAGAATTAGGGACAGATCAGTCTCGGCGAGAAACGATTTCTGAACAGAAATCGACCCGAAACCTGCACAGGTTTCGTTCCGGAGTTTTTTTACAAAACTCCGGTTCCCCCGGCCATCCGGTTGTCTCAAGGTCTGTCCGAACCAAGCGGATCTTGCCGCTATTCGACCCTGATCTCGATCATCCTCGGCCCGGTGACGGGTTCTCGCAGGGCCTCGGCCAGCGCCCCCGGGTCGTTGGCGACCGACCGGAACGGCAAGCCGCAAGCTGCAGCCAGCGGGGCGAACAGCGGCGGCGTCGGGTCGCAGCCCAACACCTGCACACCGGCCCGCACCATGGAGTCGGCGATTTCTCGGTAACCGTTGTTGTTCCAGACCACGAATGTGATGTTTAGCCCTTCATCTTTCGCCGTCATCAGTTCGGCGAGGCTGAACTGCAGCCCGCCGTCGCCGGTCAGGCAGATCACCTGCGCCGTGGGGGCTGCTATCGCGGCACCTATCGCCGCCGGGGCACCAAAGCCCAATGCTCCGAAACCCATGGAAGAGTTGAACCAGCCGCCCGGTCGGTCGTGATCGTACCACAGGTTCCCGGCATAGACCGGTTGCGTACTGTCACCAACGATGAAGCTGCCGGGCATCGTGTCACGCATCGCCTCCAGCATGGTGACCTGACGCTGTTTGGCCGGGCCGATTTCTGCCCAGGCGGCTACACGGGCTGCCTGCGCGCGTGTCACGGCTTCCGGGTCGGCGCGTGTGGTCACAAGGGGGGCAAGAGCGCGCAAGGCCTCATCGGCATCGGCCTGAATCGACAGGGCGGCAGGGCGACGGCCCAGTTGTGCCGCGTCGATGTCGATGCGAATCATGGCCGGTGGCGCAGGCATCGTACCACTGCCATTCAAATCATAATCGGTCGGGCCAAACTCGGTCCCGACCGCCAGAACCACGTCGGCATCGGCAATCAGCGCCCGCACCGCTTCCAGACTTGGGCTGGCGGCAACGACCAAAGGGTGCCGGTGCATCAGGCCACGGGCGTTGATCGTCTGCACCACAGGTGCGGCGATGCGTTCCGCCAGCGCTTGCAGTGCTGCCCCGGCACGGCGCGCGCCGCCTCCGGCCAGAATCACCGGGCGAACCGCTCGGTTCAGGCGGTCGGCGGCGGCGGCCAGCGCCGCCGGGTCAGGCTTCGGCGGCAGCGGCAGGGAAGCAGGAGTGGCCAGTGCAGGGCAGGGCAGCGGCATCACGTCGGTCGGCACCTCCAGATGCACCGGGCCACCGCGCGCCGCCGTCAGCGCAGCAAAGGCGGCATCAAGCGCCGCGGGCAAAGCGTCGGCATCCTCGATCCGGATGGACCGCAGCGCGACCGTGGCGACCATGGCGCGCTGATCGGGCAGTTCGTGCAGATGCCCCAGCCCGCGCCCCAGCCAGGCACGGGCATTGACGCCCGATATCACCAGTATCGGCACCGAATCAGCACGGGCCTGTCCCATCGCCGTCAGGATGTTGGTGACACCGGGGCCGGTTATGACGAACGCCACCCCGGGTTTGCCGGAAACCCGGGCATAGCCATCAGCCATGAACCCGGCAGCCCCTTCGTGACGCGGCGTTACATGACGAATGCCCGAGCCGGGCAGGCCGCGGTACAACTCGACCGTATGAACGCCAGGGATCCCGAACACCACCTCGACCCCGCGCGCCTTCAGACTGGCGACCAGCGCTTCTCCGACCGATCTCATGGTTGCTGCTCCTTTTTGGGGGGTATGTGCGGTCGCGCCGGGACGGGGTGGCCAAGGTCGATACCCAGAATGGCACCCTCCGAGGAGATGACGATGCCGGCAAGTTCATCGGGGTCAAAGGCCTCGGGCAGAGCCGAGCCTTCCAGCCACAATCCGTCGATCACCGCGTTGCACGCGACGCATGACGGCGCAGGGTGGCACTGTCGCAAGCCCGGCCCGTCGCACACTGCGCCGCGTAGACAAGGCTTTGCAATTCATCACGAAAACCCATATAGGTTCGCGCGTGAACCGCCCTTGTTTCGCTATCTTGCAGGCCCATCTGGATGGAGCCTGCCCACAGCGTCAGGCTGCGGGGATCGACAACCGGGGCCGAGACTGCGGCGACCACAAAGCTGGCAAGACGGTCGGCGGCCGATGCGCCGCCCTGTGCCAGAGCCGCAGCGCTGGCCCCGGTCTTGTCGTCCATCAGGCGACCAGAGGCGGCGGTGATCAGATCGTTCTTGGTGTTGAAACAATGCCGGATCAGCCCGGGCGTCACGCCGATGCGTTCGGCGATCCTCCGCACCAAGGCACCGGCCGTTCCCGCAGCGGCAATCGCATCGAGCGTGGCCGCGATCAGGCCTTCTCGCCGTTGCGCCCCGCCTTCGCGTGTAAAGCTGCGCCGGGCGGCGGCTGGTGGGTGTGAACTGGCTGGCATGTCCCGAAATATATCGCTTGCACAAGAGTTTGTTCTCTTTCTAACCTACATGCCAAAGAACGGGGAGCCTTGCCAGATGCCGACAGGGGCTGATGCGGCAGCGACAGGAACTCGGCCAGAGGCCATCCGCATCGAAGGGTTGAAGAAATCCTTTGGCACGCTGGAGGTACTTAAGGGCGTGTCGCTGCGGGCCTGTGAAGGCGATGTGGTGGCGATCATCGGCGGATCCGGCTCCGGCAAATCCACCATGCTGCGCTGCATCAACTTTCTGGAAACCCCGTCTGGCGGCAAGATCGTGATTGGCGGCGAAGAGGTGGCGATGCGCCCCGATGGCAGCCCCGCCAACCGCCGCCAGATCGAAAAGCTGCGCCAGCATCTGGGGATGGTGTTTCAAAGCTTCAACCTATGGTCCCACAAGACCGTGCTGGAAAACCTGATCGAAGTGCCGGTGAATGTGCTGAAAGTACCGAAAGCCGAGGCGGTGGAACGGGCGCGGAAATTGTTGGCGCGGGTCGGGCTGGCGGAAAAGGCCGATGTCTACCCCGCCTTCATGTCGGGTGGCCAGCAGCAGCGCGCCGCCATCGCCCGGGCGCTGGCCATCGAACCGCGCGCCATGCTGTTTGATGAGCCAACCTCGGCCTTGGACCCGGAACTGGTGGGCGAAGTGCTGAATGTGATCCGGGGTCTGGCCGCCGAAGGGCGCACCATGATCCTTGTTACGCACGAGATGAAGTTTGCCCGCGAAGTGGCAAGCCATGTGATCTATCTGTTCAATGGCCAGATCGAAGAAGAGGGGCCGCCGGATCAGGTGTTTGGGGCACCGAAATCCGACCGGCTGAAACAGTTTCTGAAATCGATCTCCTGAAACCCAGGGAAAACCTGGAAAACCCGACGAAGAGGAAGAAGAAATGAAAAAAACACTGCTCGCCCTTGGCGCTTTGATGCTGCTGGGCACTGCCGCTGCGGCAGAACCGCTGAAAATCGGCATCGCCGCCGAACCCTATCCGCCGTTCGCGTCGCCCGACGCCGCTGGCAACTGGGTCGGCTGGGAGGTGGATTTCATCAACGCCGTCTGCAAAGCCGGCGAAATGGAATGCGTGATTACCCCGGTGGCATGGGAAGGCATCATACCGTCACTGTCCGGTGGCCAGATCGACGCGATCATAGCGTCGATGTCGATCACCGCAGAGCGGATGAAGACCATTGATTTTTCTGACAAATACTACAATACACCCACGGTCATCGTGGCCAGCAAGGGATCGGGCATGACCCCGGATGCGGCGGGCATGGCAGGCAAGATCATCGGTGTGCAGGTTTCGACCATCCATGAAGCCTACGCTCAGGCGCATTTCCCGGATGCTGCCGAAATCAAGACCTATCAGACCACCGATGAGGGGTTTCAGGATCTCGCGGCAGGGCGGATTGATGCGTCACAGGCTGACAGCATCGCCATTGACGCTTTCCTCGGGTCAGATGCTGGCATGGCCTGCTGTGAAGCAATCGGCGCTGTGGCGGATGACGCGGCCATTCTGGGTGCCGGTGTCGGTATCGGTCTGCGCAAAGGCGAGGATGAGCTGAAAGCCAAGTTCAACGCTGCCATCGCCAAGGTGCTTGCCGACGGCACCTACGATGCGATTTCCAAGCCCTACTTTGCCTCTTCCATCTACGGCGGCTAAGGGGCCGTGCTTGGTGCCTTGACCCTGCAAGGGGCAGCCTCCGCGATGGAGCTGCTGGCCTGGTCGCCCCCCGGATGGGGGGCGACACTGGTTGCCGGGCTGGGAAACACCATTCTGATAGCGCTTGGTGCCTATGCCTTGGGGTTGGCGATCGGTGTCGCCGGGGCTTTTGGCAAATTATATGGCGGTCTGATCACCAAAGACCTGCTGGCGGTCTATACCACGCTGGTCCGCGCGGTGCCGGAACTGGTGTTGCTGCTTCTGATCACCTTTGCCGCCAAGGATGCGATCAATTCGGTGCTGACAGCCAACGGTTTTGACCCGATCAACTTTTCCGGTGTTGCCGCCGGTATCATCGTTCTGGGTGTGGTTCAGGGCGCCTATTCCACCGAAGTGCTGCGCGGCGCGATCCTTTCGGTGCCTGCCGGTCAGATCGAGGCGGCACGCGCAATGGGCATGTCGCCCAGTCTGCTGGCGCGGCGCATCACCTTGCCGTTGATGGCCTCTGCGGCGGTGCCCGGTCTGGCCAATCTGTGGCTGACGGTGACCAAAGACACGGCATTGCTGGCAGTTATCGGCTTTATCGAACTGACCAAGGCAACGTCGCTGGCGGCAGGAACCACCAAAAGCTTCCTGACCTTTTATCTTGCGGCGGGTGTGATGTATCTGGCGCTGTCGCTGGTGTCGGTTTTCATCTTTGCCCGGATCGAAAAGTGGGCACGGCGCGGGCAACGCAATGCCACCGGGGGGGCAATGTGACAGCGTTTTTGCAGCCCCGCCGCATCGTTCTGATTGCCATCGGCCTGGCGCTGGTGCTGTGGTGCGCACTCAGCCTGAACTGGACATGGCTACCCGACTATCTGCATCTGATCCCGCTGGCGATCTGGCGCACCATCTGGCTGACCGTGGTGACAATGGCGCTGGGGATGATGCTGGCGATACCGCTGGGGCTGGCACAGGCGGTTGGCCCGGCCTATCTGTCGATCCCGGCGCGGGTCTATTGCTCGATCATCCGTGGCACCCCGCTGCTGCTGCAACTGTGGCTGCTCTATTACGGCCTTGGTTCGGTTTTTGCGCAGTTTCCCGAAATCCGGCAATCTGTGCTATGGCCTATCCTGCGGCAGGCCTGGCCCTATGCAGTGCTGGCGCTGACCCTTTCGGTAGCTGGCTATGAAGGCGAAGTGATGCGCGGTGCCTTCAAGGGTGTGCCAAATGGCCAGCTGGAGGCGGCACGGGCGATGGGTATGCCACGGTTCACCATTTTCTGGCGGATATGGCTGCCTCAGGCGGTTCGCCGCGCCTTGCCGACCATTGGCGGCGAAACCGTGTTGCAACTGAAATCGACGCCTCTTGTGGCGACCATCACCGTGGTCGACATCTATTCGCTGGCCAAACGGGTGACGCAGGATACATTCATCGTCTATGAACCGCTGTTGCTGCTGGCGCTGGTCTATATGGCGATTGCCGGGCTGATCGTGCTGCTGTTCCGCTGGCTGGAATTGCGGGTACCGTCGCGGGTGGCGTAGAGGCTATTTCCCCCGCCAAACCGGGTCACGTTTTTCGGCAAAGGCGCGTGCCCCCTCCAACTGATCTTCGCTGGAATAAAGCCGGTCAACCGTGGGCAACAGCCGTTTGGTGACGCGGGCCAGCGCATCCTGAAACCGCATGTTCTCGGCCTCGCGTACCACCTCTTTGATCGCCGCATAGACCAGCGGCGGGCCGGATTCGAGCAGCCGCGCCAGATCCCATGCCTTGGCCAACAGATCGGCCGGCGTGGTGATTTCCTTCACGATCCCCCACCGCAGCGCTTCCTCGGCATCGAACCACCGCCCGGTCAGCAACAGGTCCATCGCCACGTGATAGGGGATGCGCTTTGGCAGTTTGATCGACCCGGCATCGGCCACGGTTCCCGACCGGATTTCCGGCAGCGCAAAGGTCGCGTTCGACGAACACAGGATCAGGTCCGCGCTCAGCGCCAACTCCAACCCGCCACCGCAGCAAATCCCGTTCACTGCGGCGATCACCGGCTTGTTCAGGTTCGGCAATTCCTGCAACCCGCCAAAGCCGCCGACGCCATAGTCGCCGTCTACGGCATCTCCCGCCGCTGCCGCTTTCAGATCCCAGCCGGGGCAGAAGAATTTCTCCCCCTGTGCCCGCAGGATACAGACCCGCAGGTTGTCGTCGTCGCGAAAGGCGCGGAAAGTCTGCCCCATGATCCGGCTGGTCACCAGATCAATCGCATTGGCCTTGGGCCGGTCCAGCGTCACTTCCAGCACGGCACCGTCGCGCCGGGTGCGGATCGGGCCAGTTTCAAGCATCTGCATCGGGCATTTCCTCCAATATCAGGGCGTCCACCGCGATTGCACCGGAGCGGCACACCATCAGCGGGTTGATCTCGATCTCGACCAGGCCAGGGCGAGAGTCCATCAGGGTAGCAAGCCGCTCTATCGCAGCAATCACGGCGGTCACATCGGCCCGGTCGCGGCCACGATAGCCATCCAGCAGGGGCCAGAGCCGCAGCCGGCGCAGACCAGCCGCAATTTCGTCAGCGCTGACGGGCAGCACCAATGTGACGGTATCGGCCAGCAGTTCGGCGATAACGCCACCAAATCCCAGCGTCAGCGTCGCGCCATATACCGGGTCACGCCGCAGGCCGACCAGCAACTCGGCGACGGCACCCGTAACCATCTCTTCGGCCAGATATCCGGTGGCACCGGGCATCGCTGCCTGGCCTTCCAGCCCCTGAAGCCCAAGCCGCACCGCACCCGCCTCGGTCTTGTGGGCAAAACCCATGCCTTTGAGCGCCAGAGGGGCCGCCAGCTGCGCCGCCAGCGGCACCAAAGCCGCCAGCGTCGGGGCCGACACGCCCGTTGGCACCGCGACACCCGCCTGCAGCAGCAGCACCTTGGCGCTATCTTCACCCAGCATTTGGGTTGTCCGGGCAGGACGCACCGGCCAGGGGCGCCAACCCGGCTGCCCGGGCCCGGTCTGGGCGGCACGCAAGGCCCCCAAGGCCGCCTCCAGCCCCATCAGCGGCACCACGCCCTGATCCAGCATGGCCACCGCGCGATCTTCCTCGAAATTCTCGGGCAGTGACGAAACCGGAAAAGCCGGTTTGCCGGTGGCCTGCGCCGCAGTCAGGATCGCTTCGATGGCAGGCTTGAACGAACTGGCGTCGCAGCGGTCCGGTCGTGGCGGGTCAATCACGAAGATCCCGGCATCATAGCCCTTGAGCATGGTGGTAAAGACGTCGGTGGTGCGCGGCCCGTCGCCCCAGATGAAGGTGTGATAGTCGAGCGGGTTGGCGATGGCGACGATCGGGCCGAGGATCTCGCCAAGCCGTTGCCGTTGTGCGGGGGAGGGCGGCGGGAAATCGAGACCAAAAGGGGCCGCCATATCCGCCACCAGCCCAGCTTCGCCACCCGAACAGGATAACGAGCAGAGCCGCTTGCCGATCTGTGGGCCATGAACATGAAAAATCTTCAGTGTTTCAAGCAGTTCCGTCAGACTGTTTACCTCAGCTACGCCAGCCTGGCGCAAAAAGGCTGATGATGCCGCGCCGCCTCCGGCGATTGAGGCGGTGTGCGATGCAGCGGCGGTTCGCGCAAGTTCGGTTTTGCCCGATTTGATGCAGACGATGCCCTTGCCTCTGGCGCGCGCCGCCTCGGCCAGCGCAGCAAATGCGGGAGCGTCATCGATCCCTTCGACATAAAGCCCCAGCGCCGTCACCCGCTCATCATCCAACAGCGCGCCCGCCAGTGCTGCCAGACCGATCTGCGCCGCATTGCCAAGACAGGCGACATAGGCCACCGGCAGGCCCCGGGTCTGCATGGTCAGGTTGATGATGATGTTGGACGATTGGCTAAGAAGCGCCACCCCGCGTTCGACCCGCCGCCCGCCATGCTGATCGGGCCACAAAAGCGCACCGTCAAGGTAGTTGATGACGCCATAGCAATTCGGTCCCAGCACCGGCATCGCACCCGCCGCCTGCACCAGTTCGGCCTGCAGCCCGGCTTCACCCGCCTCGGTCCAGCCAGACGCGAAACAGACGGCGCCACCGGCACCACGTGCAGCAAGCGCCCGGACCACATCGACCGTGGCGTGGCGATTGACCCCGATGAAGGTAGCATCCGGCGCGGCGGGCAGGTTGGCGATACTGGCATGGCAGGGCAGGCCGCCAATCTCGGATCGGGTTGGATGCACCGGCCAGACCGAACCGGAGAACCCCATCTTGTGGCATTGCGCCACGACATTTTCAGCCCAGACCGAGCCAAGAACGGCGATGGAACGCGGGCGGAGCAGGCGGGAGAGGTCGCGGGTCACTGTCGCAGGCCCTCCTTGCCGAAAAAGGCGGGCGGTTGCCTGCCCCCCGGACCCCCCGGGGATATTTGCGAACCGAAAATGCCGGATGGTGATGCCGAAGCAAGAACACCCCGCCCGGACTCGCCGGACGAGG
>Ga0105044_10002747_pt1 | contig 24126 bp, 24 predicted proteins | sample MAT01_FD_78092 | JGI IMG/M metagenome (GOLD analysis project Ga0105044, IMG submission 78092) | Freshwater microbial communities from Lake Fryxell liftoff mats and glacier meltwater in Antarctica - MAT-01 | ecosystem: Environmental > Aquatic > Freshwater > Ice > Liftoff microbial mat | place...
GAACGCCGGGATGATGATGTTGCCCTGGCGCCGCCGCAGCGTGTCCTCGATGACGAACACCAGTTCGTCGATGGTCTCGCTCCACATTAGCTTGGTCGGGAGTGTGTGCACCGGCGGGGTCTCCACGTTGAGCAGATGCACTTCCACCCCGGCCCTGCCACCCGACTCGGCGATGGCATGGCCCAGAGCGCGCATCGCACTCGCTGAGCCATCGATCGGTACCAGCGGTTTCTGCAAGGCGTTACTCCTGATGTCGATGGACCAAGGCGTCGCTTGCCATCGTGGGAACGAACGAGCCGGACGTTAAGAGAAGCCCGAAGCCCCAATAGGTTCGCTCTGCTTGAGAAGAATGACACCTGCTGTAGGACAAGCGCTTGATAGGGATCAACAAACCTGCCGACCCCGGCTCTCGTGGTTTGCGACGCATCGGACATCGACTTCGGCGAGTGGACCTGGCATGGTCAGCCTCGCTGGCGCAGTGGTGCATAGATGAAGAGCAGCTGCAGTGCGAACACGCCGGTGACGGCGGCCAGGACCCGCGGCGTCCCGCGGACGCCCCGCCACGTGAAGGACCGAGCTTGCCGGGAGCGCACGCTGAACAGGTAGAACACCTCCAGGAACAGGACCGAAACGAACACGATGCGCCAGACGAGGATGCCCAGCAGCATCAGCTCCTGTTCGGCGCCGGCGTGGTGCAGGTCCTGTCGGCCGGCAGGCAATGCGCGCTCGGCCAGCGCCAGCCCACGCCGACCGGCGCAAGCCTGTGCGTCGATGGCTCACGCGACCTTCCCTCGGTCACGCCGCCCGAATCATGCGCAGCCGCAGGCGGAGCTGCTTCTCGACCTCGATGAGCGCGAAGAGCGCGACGCCTATCCCGACGATGATCAGGCCATCGAGCAACGAAATCGCCTCCGTCGAAAAGATCGCCTGCAACGGTGGCAGATAGGTGATGGAGAACTGCGCGACGGTGATGACGATGACGGTCAGCCACACTACCTTCGTGCCGCGCACCGCCTTCCACGTCAGCGAGGTCCCGTAGATGTTACGGATGAAGAACAGATGGAAGATCTCCATGACCACCAGCGTGTTCAGCGCCATGGTGCGGGCGAGTTCCACCGAATATCCGCGATCGATGGAATAGGCGTAGATGCCGAACACGCCGCAGACGAACAGGATCGCGACCAGCACGATGTGCCAGGCCAGTTCCCCGGTCAGCAGCGGAGCGTTGCGCGGACGGGGAGGGCGGCGCATCGTATTTTCTTCCGTCGGCTCGAAGGCGAGGGCGATGCCGAGCGTGACCGCAGTGATCAGGTTGATCCAGAGAATCTGGATCGGTGTGATCGGCAGCGTCAGGCCGACCAGCAGCGCGAGGATGATCGTCGCGGCTTCGCCGGCGTTGGTCGGCAGCGTCCAGCCGATGACCTTCTTGATGTTGTCGTAGACGGTGCGTCCCTCACGCACCGCGGCGACGATCGACGCGAAGTTGTCGTCCGCCAGCACCAGTTCCGCCGCCTCCTTGGCGGCTTCGCTGCCTTTCCTGCCCATCGCGATGCCCGCATCGGCGCGCTTGAGCGCCGGCGCGTCGTTGACCCCGTCCCCGGTCATCGCCACCGTCATGCCATGCGCCTGCAGCGCCATGACCAGCCGCAGCTTGTGTTCGGGGCTGGTGCGGGCAAATACATCCGTCTCCAGTACGGCCCCCGCCAGCGCGGCATCGTCCATCCCGTCGAGGTCCGCACCGGTCAGCACGCGATCGGGGTTTTGCAGGCCGATCTGCCGTCCGATGGCCATCGCCGTGCCGGCGTGGTCGCCGGTAATCATCTTCACGCGAATGCCCGCCGTGCGGCACTCCGCCACTGCGGCAATCGCTTCGGGGCGCGGCGGATCGATGAGCCCGACCATGCCGAGCAACACCAGCGAGCCCTCGACATCCGCGTGCTCGAGCACCGTATGCCCCGGAGGCACCGGCCTCGTCGCCAGCGCGAGGACGCGCTGCCCGCCGACGGCGATGGCCTCGACTTGTTCCTGCCAGTAAGTGTGGTCGAGCGGCTCGGTGCCGCCCGAGGCGGTTCGCTGCGCGCCGCACATCGCCAGTATCCGCTCGGGAGCGCCCTTGACGAAGATCCGCGCGTGCGCGTCGTGGTCGTGGTGCAGGGTCGCCATGAAGCGGTGCTTCGCGTCGAACGCGATGGCATCGGTGCGCGCCCAGGCGCCGCGTTCCTCCCGCGCATCCGATCCCGCCTTCCCGGCGAAGGCCAGCAGCGCGCCTTCCATCGGGTCACCTTCCACCGTCCACTCGCCTTCATGCTCGTGCAGCGCGGCGTCATTGCACAGTGCCGCCGCGCGACCCAGTTCGGCCAGCGGAGGCAAGGCCTCGCCATCAACCACGCGGCCCGCGAGCGCGATGTCGCCCACCGGCGCATAGCCGGCGCCGGCGACGGCGAGCAGCGCGTCGGGCATCACCACGGTCGCCACGGCCATCTCGTTGCGGGTGAGCGTGCCGGTCTTGTCGGTGCAAATGACGGATACCGAACCCAGCGTTTCGATGGCGGGCAAGCGCCGCACGATGGCATTGCGCCGCGCCATGGCTTTGACGCCGATGGCCAGCGTGATCGTCAGTACGGCCGGCAGACCCTCCGGTATGGCCGCCACCGACAGGCCGACCACGGCCATGAACATCTCGGAGAAGTCGCGGTGCCCGACGAAATAGCCGAACGCGAGCAGCATCGCGGCAACCAGCAGAATGAGAACGGTCAGCCAGCGGGCGAACGCATCCATCTGCTTCACCAGCGGCGTGGTCAGCGTCTCGACCGTCGCAAGCATGCCGCTGATGCGCCCGATCTCGGTCGCCGCCCCCGTGGCCACGACCACACCCTGGCCCTGGCCGCTCGTCACCAGCGTGCCGCTGAAGGCCATGCAGGTTCGGTCGCCCAGCGCGCTGTCGCGGGCCACCGGGTCGGTGCGCTTTTCCACCGGCAACGATTCCCCGGTGAGAATGGCTTCCTGGACCTGCAGCCCGTGCGTCTTGAGCAAGCGCAGATCGGCGGGGACCTTGTCACCGGCCTCCAGCAGTACGATGTCCCCCGGCACCAGTCGTTCGCCGTCGACGGTATGGCGCTCGCCGCCGCGCACAACCGAGGCGTGCGGCGCCAGCATCTGGCGGATGGCGTCCATCGCCTTCTCCGCCTTGCCTTCCTGGATGAAGCCGATGAGCGCGTTGGCCAGCACCACGGCAAGGATCACCACGGTATCCACCGTGTGCTGCAGCAGCGCGGTGATCACAGCTGCGCCGAGCAGCACGTAGATGAGGATATTGTGGAAATGCCGCAGGAAGCGGAGCAACGCGCTGCGCCTGGGTGGCTCGGGCAGGCGGTTCGGTCCGTGGCGAGCGAACCGCGCCTCCGCCTCAGCAGGGGTCAAGCCGGCCGGCGTGGCGCCGAGTTCGTTCATGACTGCAGCAACCGGGCGGTCATGCCATGGCGGGCTGGCTTGCGGCGCTGCCGATTCCTTCATTCCCGGTTCCCGAACCTGACTGCTGCTGGCCATGCGAACGCCGCTTGGCCCGCCGAGGATCGGAACGAGGCCATGCGTTACAGTTGCACCTGGTTGGCGATCGGCGCGACCTGGTCGAATGGTGCCACAAGCTCTCCGACCCGACGTTGGCGCAGATCAAAGCAACGACGCCAACACGAAGGCACGATACGGCATTGCTGCGGTGATACGCCGGTATCGTCACGGCGCACGACCAGATCGACCTGCTCGCGCAGGTCGGTGTCGCGGTCCTGTTGTTCGCGGTCGGGTTGATGCTCGATCTGCAGCATGTCCGCCATATCGGGCCCGTGGCACTGGCGACCGGGCTGGGTCAGCTCGCTTTCACGATCGTCATCGGCTTTGCGCTCATTCTGCTGATGGGCAAGAGCACGATGGAATCGCTGTACGTCGCCGTCGCGCTGACGTTTTCCAGCACGATCATCATCGTCAAGCTGCTCTCCGACAAGCGGGAACTCGACTCGCTGCACGGGCGCATCGCCGTCGGGTTTCTGATTGTCCAGGACCTCGCCGTGGTGGTCGCGATGATGGGCATGAGCGTATTGCGCGGAGGAGCGGAGGCCACACTTTTCGACCTGGCGCTTTCTCTGCCGTGGCGCATCGCGGTGGCGGCGGGGTCGATGTACGTCCTGATGCGTTACGTGCTGCCCAAGGTCGTCGCGCTGATGGCGCGCTCGCAGGAACTGTTGCTGATCTTTGCGATCGCCTGGGGCACCGGCCTCGCGGCCCTGGGCGAGTGGGCCGGCTTCTCGAAGGAAGCCGGCGCATTCCTCGCCGGTTTCTCCCTTGCTTCCACGACCTACCGGGACGCGATCAATGCGCGGTTGACCAGTATTCGTGATTTTCTCCTGCTCTTTTTCTTCATCGACCTCGGCGCCAAGCTCGACTTTTCCACCCTGGGCAGCGAAGTGGGACCGGCGCTGGTGCTATCGCTTTTCGTGCTGATCGGCAATCCGCTCATCGTGATGGCGATCATGGGCTACATGGGCTACCGGAAGCGAACCGGATTCCTGGCGGGACTCACCGTGGCGCAGATCAGCGAGTTCTCGATCGTATTCATCGCCATGGGCGTCTCGCTCGGCCATGTCGGGATCGAAGCGCTCGGACTGACCACGCTGGTCGGCCTGGTCACCATCGCGCTTTCGACCTACATGATCCTGTACTCGCATCAACTTTACGAGCGCCTCGGGCCGTGGCTCGGCGTGTTCGAGCGACGGCGCCCCTGTCGGGAACTGAACGATTCCACGGACGTTCCAGGGGCCGGCGATCCGGACGTCATCGTGTTCGGACTCGGCCGCTACGGCGGCCGGCTCGCACTTGGGCTCAAGGAGTCGGGGCTCGACGTGCTGGGGGTGGACTTCGACCCCGAACTGTCGCGCAGCCTTCGCGGTCAGGGATTGAACGTCCGCTTCGGTGACGGGATGGAGGCGGCCTTCCTGGAAAGCCTGCCCATCGCGCGGACTGCGTGGGTGGTAAGCACCCTGCCGGACCTGGCCTCGAACCGCGGATTGCTGCAAGCGCTGCGGGCGCATCGGTACCGTGGGGAGATTGCCGTGGTCGCGCGCCAGGACATCGAAGGCATCGCCCTCAAGCGACTGGCGGTCCCCACCGTGATCTATCCGATGAACAACGCGGTCGACTACGCTGTCAACACGCTCACCGAGATCATTCATCAAAGGAAGAGGGATCAATGAACGCACCGACTCATCTGCTCGCCGCGACCGATCTTTCATCATCCTCCCTGCACGCCGTGGATCGAGGGTTCCAGCTCGCCAGCCAGACCGGGGCGCGCTACACGATATTGCATGCGCTCGGCCTGGATGCGCTCGCACAACTGCGCGAATTGCTGGGCGGGGACACCACCGACGTGTCGCGAAAGATCACCGACGACGCGCGCGACGCGCTAATGCGGATCCTGGGCGACCCGTCACGCAATTGCGGCGTGGTGGCCGAGCTCCAGCTGGAGCCGGGCACGCCTGCATCCGCTGTGCCGCGGTACGCCGAAGCTACGGACGCCGACCTCATCCTGGTAGGTGCGCACGGCAAAGGCTTCCTGCAGCGATCCATGCTCGGTTCGACCGCGTCCCGGCTGCTGCGCAAGAGCCAATGCCCGGTACTGGTGGTCAAGGAGCCGTGTCGGTCACGCTATCGGAGGGTGTTGGTCGCGGTGGATTTTTCGCCGGAATCGGAACGCTCCATCCGCCTCGCGCGGGAGCTCGCGGCAGGTGCCGAGTTGGACCTGCTCCATGTCTTCGAGGTCCCATTCGAGGTGAAGCTGCGATTCGCGGGCGTCAGCCAGGACATCATCGACCACTATCGGATCGAAGCCAGGGACCAAGCCCTGCAGCAGATAAAACGCATGGCCAAGGGAGCGGGGCTTGCCTCTGCGGACTACACCGCGCAGGTGATGCAGGGTGACGCCACCCGGCAGATCCTCGCGCATGAAGAGAGTGCGGACTGCGACCTCATCGTCATGGGCAAGCATGGAACGCACGTGACGGAGGCGTTGCTCCTCGGCAGCGTCACCAACCACGTGTTGGCGCAATCCCGTTCGGATGTGCTCGTCGTCGTGGACGCGCGGAAGGCGATTGGTACCGGGGCGTGAGGGTGCGCGTGGCAATCCCGGGTCCTTCGCAGCGAGCCGTTTGCGACCCCCGCCTTGCTTGCGTAAGCGCGCATCCACCGGCGCCTGGGCAAGTCATTAACACGCGACGAATTAGCTGGGCCGGAGGCGCCACGCGCCGCCGCCGCTCCTCGTCCCCACCAGTACCTGCCCCGGCACCGCCGGGTCGAGCGTCAGCGCAATGACATCGGGATGCGGAGGTGGGCCGCCCACCAGGCGCCATGTGCGGCCGCCATCGCTGCTGTGGTACACCCCTTTGTTCCAGGCCGCTGCGTACAGTGTCCCGGGAAGCGCGGCATCCACCAGCAGCGCCTGTACGTTGACCGCGCCCATGCCGGCGCGGCTCTCGTTCCACGTGGTGCCGCCGTCGTCGCTGCGCCAGACGCCTTCGCCCTCGGTGCCCAGCCATACTGTCGTCCCTTTCGCGTCCGCCAGGACCGTCTGCACGCGTGACAGCGGCAGGCCAGACCCGCTCTTCACAAAAGTCGTGCCGTCATCCGTGCTCTTCCAGAAGTGGCGGAAGACGCTGGCGAACACCGCGTTCGGCGTTCCGGGCTTGACACCGAGCGCGAACAACCCGTTGATGGTGCCGCTCGACTCGAGCTCGGCGTCGGATTTCTTCCACGTGATCCCGCCGTCGCCGCTCCGGTAGACCCAATGCGCGTCCCGCGCATACAGGATCGTCGGGTTCGCCGGATCCACTGCAACTCCGATGATCCGCGTGTCGCGCGACAGCCCGGACTGATGCCGCGACCACTTCTCGCCGCCATCCGTGCTGCGGAATGCGCCGTCGCCGGTGCATGCATACAGGACGCGTGACGCGGCGGCGCGCACGATGCAATTGATGCTGCGATTGGTCAGCCCGGCGCTCTTCAGCGCCCAGTTCGCACCGCCTTCGGTCGTGCGCCAGACGCCGTTGCTGCTCGCGACCCACGCGGTCTGCGGCGCGGATGGATCGCCGGCGATGCCGCTGACGTCGAACGCCCACAAGCCGGCCATCGGGCCCGGTCCACGTCTTGCCTCCGTTTTCCGACTTCTGCACGCCGTCGCGCGACGTGCCCGCGAAGACCACGGATAGGCGCGTGCTGTCGAGCACCAGCGCCCGCACGCTCGCGTAGTCGAGCGCGGGCATGGTGTCGGTCCAGGTGCGGCCGCCATCGGGACTTCGCAACAGCGCGTCGGGGACGCCGGCCCAGATGATCACGGGATCGGATGGGTCGATCGCCAGTGCGAATACGCGCGGATTTTTGATCGGGCCGCTGCCCGTGGGCGCCCAGTTTGCGCCGCCGTCGGTCGACTTGAAGACGCCCGAGCTGATCGTGCCGGCGTAAATCGTCGTCGGCGCCGAACGGTCGATCGCCAGCGACAGCACGATCTCCTGGCGCAATGCCTCGCCGGTCGCGCTCCATGTGCGCCCGGCGTCCGTGCTCTTGTAGACGCCATCGCCGTTGGTGCCGACGTAGAGCGTCGTCACGGTCTTCGGATCGAGCGCCAGTGCGTGCTGAACGTGCCGGCGAAGTCCGTACCCAGCGCCGCGCCATCGAGCGCGAGCGCGTTGACCGTCTACCCGCGGATGGCCGGCGCCACGGCGGCCCACGAAGCGCCGGCGTCGCTCGAATTGAAGACTCCGCCGGCGTAGGTTCCCGCGTACAACGCACCGCCCGCGGCGTGCTGCACAAGCGCGCGGACCGCGCCCCCCGATGGGCCGAACGGCGTCCCCTCGCTGGCGGCGGCGAGCGGCGCGGATGAGGTGGCCGCCAGGATGGTCACGCAAAACCCGTGGGCAATCGACATCATGCGCGCCGCAGGAAGACTCACCTTCCGCATCCCATGCCGGCCGCCGCCTCCTTCGCCGGCAACGTCACGTCGAACGTCAGGTCCCACGCATATGGACGGCCATCGCTCGAGCGGGCACCGATTATCCGGCCGGTCAGCTTGCCGCCCGGCTTCACGTCCCCGGCAATGCGTTCGACCTTGAAGTCCTTCGGCGCTTCCACCACCCACTGCGCACCCGCCATCGCCGACTTCGCGTGCGTCAGCCCGAGATCGATCGACCTGATCGAAGCCGCGGTTGCCGTGGGCTGGCCGCCGCCGGGACAGAACGCGACCAGCAGCATCGTGCGCTCCTTGCCGCCCTTGCTCGAATCCGTATAGGCGCTCACCTCGAAAGCGGCGCTCTCCTGCGGCGTGATAGGACTTTCGTTGAACCAGAGCGTGACGCTGTGCTGATCGGGATACACCGCTGCCGCGCAGTGATTCGCAGTGAACTTTTCCCCAGCCATCACGCCCGTCGCCGTGCACTTGTACTGCGCGTGCGCGCCGCCGGCGAAAGCGGTGAATGCAACAACGGCGAGGAACCGCCACGGAAATGACCGTGGCATGCGCGTACAGAAGGCAAACTGGGTCATTGCGATAACTCCCGCCTAAATCATAACTGCGTGGCTGTGACGCTTGTGTGAAAAATTTGCGAACCGGGCCTCGTGCAGGGCCGACTGCGGGACGCCTGCTAAAATCGGTGCATCCGAATGACCGCTGCGTAGCGAAGAAAGCGTTCCATGTAAGGAAAGGAAATTCCTATCCTTCGAGGATGGTATGTATCGGTACCGGTCAGGATGGATCACCAGCGGCAATCTGCATCTGGGACAACATGGCGTGATGACAGAAACGGTCGAGGTCACCTCGATCGACACCAATGTCCTTCTGGCTGAGATCGTGCGTCAGCTGGCGATACTGACTACCTTGCAGCCGGGGAGAGCGCGGCTCACCCTCAAGACTTCGAAGCTCGACAAAAGGCTGCAGCGAGTCGACGCCCTCATCAGGGACTCGATCGCGTTGACAATCAGGCCGGCGGCGCACCTTCGACCATGATCACGCGCCCGGTCGAGTTGGCGAGCCGGATTGTCAGCGCCTTCTGATAGTCGGGCGAATCGTACCAAGCCCGGGCGGCTGCCATCGAAGGAAATTCGATGATCACGATCCGACTCGGAGACCAGCCTCCTTCCAGTGACTCGACCGCGCCGCCGCGCGCGATGAATCGACCGCCATGCTGCGCGACCGATGCGGCGGCCAATGGCCGGTAGGCGGCGTAGCCCTCGGGGTTGGTCACGGTAACGTCGGCAATCACATAAGCGGTCATGGTCTGGTCCCGTCCGGGTGGTCCTGGGGGTGTGTGGCGAGCGGATTCCGGCAGCGATGCGGGACCGGGCGCCGACCGCGCGATCCGGCGGCGCGCAGACCCGGAAACTGCTGCAGGCTGACACTCGCAAATTGTAGTTTCGAATCGCCGTGGAATCCGAGGTTTTCGAAAGCATGGTCGCCCCGCCGTGAACGAGCCGGACAACGTGCGCCTCCTTCCCGCGAAGCGCAAATTACGGGCAAACGATCAGATTCGCGAACCCGCCAGGCCGGTCGGCTGCACATGCGACTGCGTCGTTCAAAGCTTCGAGCGCGAACTCGCGATGCTGCAGCACATCGAGCCGCAGTAGGCCACCCGCTGCGAGTTCCGCCATCCGCACTGCCTGGGCGGTCGTGAACCAAGTCGAGCCGATGTAGCGGATCTGGTTCAGCATGAACGCCATGGGATCGATGCTGACGCCCGCTGCCAGCGCGCCGATGTTGACGGCACGTCCGCCGCGCTTCAGGCCAGCCAGCGCCGCCATGGTGCTTTCGGCGGGCGCGCCGCGCCCAAGGCAATCGACCATGACGTCGGGACCGAGCCCCTCTGTACGCTCCCGCATCCAGTCGATCAGCGGCCCCGATTGCAGCACGTGGGTCGCGATTCGTTGTGGTTCGAGCGCGCCCAGGGCTGCCAGCAGCGCCGGGTTGCGGCCGGTGGCGAGGATACGCGTCGCGCCCATCGCCAACGCGACCAGCACCGCACCGAGGCCCAAGGTTCCTGTCGCGCCGTTGACGAGCACCGAGGAGCCTGGAATCACCCCGGCAACTTCCAATGCCGCGAACGCAGTCCCGAGATAACCGAAGCGCGCGCCTTGGGCAAAGCTGACGCTGTCAGGCAGCGGCACGAGGCTCTGCGGTGACGCGGTCAGATATTCGCAGTGACCGCCGTACGGATACTCACGCAGCAGCGGGAGGGCGTTCGCAGAAAAGCCGAAGTAGCCGCGCAGCGCGAGCGCAGTGCACAGCTGGGGCGAACCGTTGCGGCAATACGCGCAGGTGCCGCAATAAAGGACAGGATTGACGTAGACGCGCTGACCCGGCGCTATCCCGCGCACGTCGGCACCGACGGCGGCAACGATGCCGCTCGCATCGAGACCGTATACCGCAGGCAATGGCGGCAGTGTGTGCCAGTACTTGCCGCTCACGATTGCCTTGAGATTGGGAACGACGCTGCAGGCAACGACCTTGATCAGTACATCGGACGCACGCAGCTGTGGCATCGGGATCCGATCGATCCGGAATGCCCCCCCCGGTTCGTGCAAACGGGCTGCGCGCATCATCGGCTGCGATTCGGTCACTGGGAGCCTCCGTAGGTGTTCGTGGTGTCAGATAGCGCGGCTGCGCCGAAGCTCGGTGATCTGCTCGGACGTATAGCCGAGTTCGCCGAGCACACGATCGGTGTGCTCGCCCAGACGCGGTGGCGGCAAGTCGACACCGACGCGCGCCGCGGAAAGCTTGAACCCGGCCTTGACGACCGTGACGGGGCGATCGATGCCGGGAACCCGGTGCGTCTGGGTGAGCCCGCGCTGGCGCACCTGCGGCGATTCGAGCACCTGCGGCACCGTCATCACGCGGCCGGCCGGGACGCCGGCGCGGTTCATCATCCCCTCCCAATGCTCGGCCGACCCGTTCGCGAGCGCGCTTTCGATCTCCGACCGCAGCAGATCGCGGTTGCGCTTGCGCGACTCGCGATCTGCGAAGCGCCGATCACCGATGAGATCGGCGCGACCGAGCAGGCGGCACAGCGCTTCGAACTGATCCTGCTTGTTCGCCGCGATGTTGAGCAACCCGTCGCCAGTTGCGAATGTGCCGGACGGGCTGGCGGTGAAGTTCTCGTTGCCCATCGGCTGCGGATTGACATCGGCGATGAGCCAGTTGGACACGGTCCAGCCGAGTGTCGCAAGCGTGGCGTCGAGCATCGACACGTCGATGTACTGGCCGCATCCCGTCAACTGGCGATGATGAAGCGCGCAGACGACGGCGAACGCAGCGGTGATGCCACCGATCGTGTCGCAGATCGGATAGCCGACCCGCAGCGGCCCCAAATCCGCATAGCCGGTGACGCTCATCACGCCGGACAGGCCCTGGATGATCTGGTCGTAGGCCGGGTTGTCGCGAAGCGGCCCGTCCTGGCCGAAGCCGGAGATCGCGCAATAGACGAGGGACGGCCGCCGCGCGGACAGCACGTCATACCCGACACCCAGCCGGTCCATCACGCCGGGCCGGAAGTTTTCGAGCACGACGTCCGCCGTGTCGACGAGTCGCAGGAAAATTTCGCGTCCCGCGGGCTCCTTCAGGTCGACGGTAATCGATTTCTTGCCGGCGTTCTGCGCCAGGAACGAGGCACCCATGCCCTGGCCGTTCAGCGCGGGCGCCGCGCCGAGCTGTCGCGCGAGATCGCCTGATTCAGGCACTTCGACCTTGATCAGTTCTGCGCCCTGCAACGCAAGCTGGTAGCCGCAGAACGGGCCCGCAAGCACATTGGTGAGGTCGAGCACCCGGACGCTCGCCAGCAATTGCGGTGCCATCACGCCGGTCTTATGCGACGCGTTCATACGCCAGTTGCTTTTTCGCGAAGTCGACGACCTGGCGGCCGACGGTCTCGAGCTGAAATTTCGCCGACAGATCGACGCACGATCCATCACTCTCGAACATCTTTGTGGAGGTATTGAGCGCCGCCGCCAGCGGCGTCGGCCATCCGCGCAGTGCATGCGCGATCGAGCGCAACGCCGCGAGCGTCTGCCCGGCCGCCTGCCATCCGCCCGCGCATGCGATTAATCCCACCGCACAGCCGTCAAAGTACACGCGGCCATCTGCGCGCAGGTCCTCCGTGTAGTCCAGAGCGTTCTTGATGAGACCGGACAACGATCCGTGATAGGCGGGCGAAGCGATGATCACGCCATGGCAGCGCCGGAAATAGTCGACCATGCGCAAGGCGCCGGGCGTCCGTTCGCCGGAGTCCGGCGAGTACATCGGCAACACCAATTCCGGTCCGGCAACGATCGCCGTTTGCGCACCGGCATCCTCGGCCGCACGCAACGCGACCTTCAAAGCCCGTTCGGTCGTGGAGTCCGGCTTGGTCGAGCCGCCGATTCCGAGAATCAGCGGTTGTGGAGTCTGCATGGGAAGCTGCAAGTGACGGCGTCGACGAGGAGGGTCGCGGCGGACGATTACGCGGCCGCCCGGTCCTTCCGCCGCTCGACGTACGGGTCGGCTTGCAGGTCCTTGAGGCGCGGCTGCACGTGTTTCGCAAACAGGCTGTAGCTGTCGACGGTTTCCGCATGCGTCAACTCGCCGCCCTGCCCCATCATGATCAGATTGCCCAGGCCGCCGACGTAGTCGTTGTATTCTTTGATCTGATTGAACACCTGATCCGGCGTACCGGCGAACACGACGTAGTTGTCGATCATTTCGTCGATCGAAGCCGTAGCCTGCGGTATCCGTGAACCGTCATGGCGCAGGATCGTCGCGTACGCCGGCACGTAGCCGGGCTTCTGGCTCGCGCGGAGGGCCTTGGCGTTGTCCTCGACGGGCATGTAGCCGGGCGGGTTGACCCACTGCTTGGCGACGATTGGCGACGTGCGCAGGTAGCCGCAGATTTCCCAGGCACGCCGCTTCGCTTCCTCTTCCTTCTCGGCACAGGCGACGATCGCCAGATAGCCAAACTGCTCGGGCCCGTGCGGCTTGCCGACCTCGATCGCGCGCTTGCGGTAGTTGTCGAACAGGATCTTGGAGACGCGGCCGGAGAGGAAAGTCGCAACTTTGGCGCCGCGCTCGGCAGTCCATGCGCCGCCGGTGGGCGACAACGACACGAACCACGTCGGCGGGTACGGCTGCTGATACGGACGCGGCCAGATATTCACGTCGCGAAAATGGAAGAACTCGCCTTCCCACGAAAACGGTCCGTCCTGGTTAGCGAGCGCTTTGCAGATCAAATCGTATGCTTCGAGGAACCGGCGCATCTGGCCGACCGGCTGCGCGTTCGCGGGATAGATTTCGTACGGCGATGCCTTCACCAGGCCCATCTCGAACCGGCCGCGGGACAGCACGTCGATCATCGCGATCTGCTCGGCGACACGAATCGGATCGGGCCGGTTGGCGATGTGGATGCCGAGCGACATCAGCCGCGCTGTCTTGGTCTCGCGCGCGAGCGCATAGAGCGGCAACGTGCAGTCGGCGGTGAGGCAAGTCGCCGTCGAGTGGTGCTCGTTGACGCAGATGTCGAGCCCCCACTCGTCGGCCATCGCCCATTCGTCGAGATGCCGGTGCAAGATGTCCGCGGCCTTCTTCGGGTCGCAGTATCTGCTTGGCAGGCTGTTGCGCAGAGAGACACTGCTCTTGTCCCAGGCTTCGGGATACGGGTTCTCGCAGAACATCCATGTTCTCATTGCTTTCTCCTTGCAACGGCACCGGTGAAGTTTGCCGGAATCAGGCTGCGGCCACGAATTCGTGGATCCTGCGGGCGAGCACTTGCGGCTGCTCGATGTCCGGATAGTGGCCGCAGCGATCGATCAACTCGAACCGGGCGCCGCGAATCGCAGCCGCAAGCTTGCGCCCGTAGTCGGGCGCCACAATGCCGTCCTGTGCGCCCCACAGCACCAGTGTGGGCACGTCGATCCGGTGCAGCCAGCGGCCCAGACGCGGGTTGTGCATGTATGGCGACCACGTGAATTGCGCCAGCGCAAGCCGGTTGCGCGAAAGGACCAGCAGCGCGTCGTCAGTCATCGCGGCGAGATCCGGCGAGGCATGTATCGGATCGAAGTACGTCCGCTCCGCCCACTCGCCCGGAGACAGCATGTTGACGTCGGCGATATCGATGTCGAGACCGCGGCCGAAGCGCAGGCCGACCGTGTCGACAAGCGCAATCCGTCCAATACGCTGCGTCGAGCGGATCGCCATTTCCATGGCAATCCAACCGCCGAACGACGCGCCGACCACCGTCACGTCGACAAGCCCTCGGGCCGCCAGCAGATCGAGGTAGAGGTACGCGATGTCATCGACGGTCTTGACATCGTCAGGCAACGCCGAATGGCCGAAGCCGGGATGGAAAGGTGCGATCAGTTGCGCGGATTCGGCGAGCGCGTCGAATAGCGGGGCCGTCGGGGAAACGCCGTCGCTGCCGTGAAGAAAAAGGATCGGCTTGCCGACCCCGCGGTCGACGATTTCCAGCTCGATGTTGCTTATGCTCTGCCGCGACGAGACGGGCAGGTCCGCTTGCGTGTTCAATCCGGTGTTCCTCCGTCGTCCTGGCGCCAGCGGGTCTGCCTGTGACTCGCCTCGTCGTTAAATTCTGCCTAACAGAACATCGTTCTTTTTTTGATAGTTTGTTATCGCGCCGCTGCGCTGTCAAGAGCCGCTCGACGGCGCAGCACGAAAGTGGTTCAGCGGCGGACCGCGAATACGCCGCCATCCCCGCCGAGTTCCGCCGTCAGGTCAGCGGCGACGTCGCGCAGGGCGTTCGAGATGCAGGTGACCATGGCGTTGTTGAATCGAATCTTGGGACCGGAAACGCTGAGCGCGCCGTGCAGGCGATTGCCGACACCGAAAACCGGTGCCGCAACCGCCGCCGTGTCGGGCTGGCGCTCACCGAAGGTCGCGACGATGAGATCCTTGCCGCGCGCCTTGCCTGCCCCTTCAGCAAAGGTCTTGAGGACGTGTCCGCCGGCACCGCGCTCCAGCGGCAGCCGATCTCCGGCGCTCACGTGGTCACGCACCGCTTGGGGCGAATCGAGCCGGAACAGACACAGGCGATGGTCGCCATCACGCACGTAGAACGATGCGGATTCCTTTGTCACGCGCACCAGCTTGCGCAACGCCGGCGTGACGAAATCCTCGAGCTTGAAGGAATGCTGGAAGATGCTGCCCAGGCTCATCGCCATCGCGCCGACCTGATAGTCGCCGTTCTCCATCCGGCGCACGTAACCGTTCGCAGCGAGCGACGCGATCAGTCGCAGAATCGTGCTCTTGTAGAGTCCCGTGCGCTGCGACAGGACGGCAAGCGAGATACCCACCTCCCCTTCCCGAAACGCACCGAGGATGGAAAGCGCGCGATCGACCGCCGCCACGCCTTGCGTGGCAGCCGGCGGTTTCGCCTTTTCGGTTGCCGACCTGGTCGCTGTCCTCGCTGCCATTGCCGATCTTTGCTCCATCACGCACGCGACCACAACGGCAAGCATTCTACGGATTTGTCCGGACCAGCGCGCGCCCACGAGAGCGCGACGCCGAAACCTCAACCCGGTGGTGGAGGCGGGCAGGCATACCTGACCTCGGACACCGACACCGAATACGAACCGATCATGAACGGCTCCACGGCCGGAAGAAAGCGGCCACGATAGTCGTCCGACGTCTCCCAGGCGCGAATGGACTCGCGGGTATCCCAGAGCGTGATGGCGAACATGCTGTCCGTGTTGTTGGTGTCCTGAACCACCCAGCGCGCCAGCAACCCAGGCGTCGCCGGATCTGCCACCTCATGGTACTTCACCATGAAGGGGTCCCAGGCCCCGGGCTGCAGCTGGCCCCACGTGATTCGCATGAACATCAACCGTTCTCCCCGCAGCAACCCCTTGCGCGGCAGCTATCGCATTGGGCATTCGGCGACGTAAGGATCCTTGAGGCCGGCGATGGCAATTTCTCCCAACTGCGTCATCGGCTTGCCGTCGGGGCCCTTCACCACCCTGATGACGTAGTGATCGGCGATCGGAAAGCCGTTGGTGTTGAGCTTGAAGTTCGGGCCGCGTAGCGAGTCGAACTTGACGGTGCGCAGCGCCTGGCTGAACGCCTTCTTGTCTTCGATCTTGCCGTTGACCTGCTTGACGGCGACGTCGAGCAGCAGCGTAACCTCGTATGCCATCGCGGCATAGTGCGACGGTGGCCGCTTGTATGCCGCCATGAAATCCTTCACGAATTTTTCGCTCGACGGATACTTCATGTCGGGATTCCAGTCGGTGGTGCCGATCGCGCCAAGCGCGGCGTCTCCAACCGCTGCGAGCGTGCTCGGGTCGTACGCCGCCCACCCGGCAAGGTGGGGCGCCTCTTTCATCATGCCCGAGGCGGCGTACTGTTTGAGGAACGCGAGCCCCATCCCTCCGGGCATGAAGACGTAGACCGCGTCCGGCTTCGTCGCCCGGATTTGCGCGATTTCGGCCGCGAAGTCCAATTGCCCGAAGGCGGGCAGCGCTTCGCCCGCCAGCGGCAGATCGTATTGCCGCTTGAAGCCCGTCACGACGGCCTTGCCCGCGGCATAGTTAGGTGCCAGCACGTATACGCGCTTGTACCCGGCCTTCTTCGCATAGGCGCCGGTGCTTTCGGCATAGTTGTCCGATTGCGTGCCGAGCATGATGAAATTGGCGTTGCACTCCTTGCCGGCGAGCGTATGCAAGTGCGCCTGCGGAGCGATGATGAACACGCCCGCATCGAGGACCGGCTTGTACATCGCCTGGAACACGTTCGAAAAGATCGTCCCGGTGATCACATCGACGCCGTCGCGTTCGACCATCTTCTCGGCAATCTGCCGGCCGGTGTCGGGCTTTGCCTGATCGTCGCCGGTGACCACTTCGACCGGAAGGCCGCCGAGCTTGCCGCCCGCATTCTTGATCCCGAGATTGAAGCCGTCGACCATGTCCTGCCCGATCTCCGCGCTCGACCCTGACAGCGTGGTCAGCATGCCGATCTTGATGCGATCCTTGGCCGAAGCGGGAACGGCCACCGTCAACGCCACGACTGCCAGTCCCGCGAACAGCCTGCCCAAGCGGAAATTCATCGACGCCTCCTTGCCATGTGTGCTGCCGGCACGCGTACCGGCAATTGCTTTGTTGTGGCCGTCTGCCCGTTCCTTGCCTCGGCCGCCGCGGTCCGACAGGGGATGCGGATCGTTCCGACCTGTCCGCTTGTTCTGTCTGTCAGAACGATGTACTGTTTTATGTTACGGCCGGGTCAGGAGCCTGTCAAGCGTAATGCGCGGATTGCAATGGAGGCCCGCGGGCGGGGTCAGACGCTGAGGTAGCGTTCGCGAATCGTCGTATCGGCGCGCAGATCGGCCGATGTTCCGGACCAGACGACGCGGCCCTTTTCGATGACGAAGTGGCGATCCGCGAACCGGGCGAGATGGTCGACGTTCTTGTCGATAATGAGGATCGAAAGCCCGCGCGCCTTCAGCGCTTCGAGGCAGCGCCAGATGTCGAGCCGGATGAGCGGCGCAAGCCCTTCGGTCGCCTCGTCCAGTATCAACAACTTCGGATGGGTGAGCAACGCGCGGCCGATCGCGAGCATCTGCTGCTCCCCGCCCGACAGTTGATTACCGTAGTGTCCGAGCCGGTCGGCAAGGCTCGGGAACAGCGTCAGCACGCCGTCAAAATCCCACTCATCGGAGCCTGGCCGACGCCGTTTGGCCGTCGCAATCAGGTTTTCGCGCACGGTGAGATTGGGAAACACCCGCCTGCCCTCGGGCACGAGGCCGATCCCCGCAAGCGCAATGCGAAACGATGGCGTGCGGCGTATCGACCGCCCGTCGAACTCGATCTCGCCGCCGATCACGGTGCGCGCGCCGAGGACCGACATCAGCGACGTCGTCTTGCCCATGCCGTTGCGGCCGAGCAGTGTCGCAACTTCGCCGCGATTGACGTCGAAGTCGATGCCGAAGAGCACCTGGCTTGCGCCATACGCCGTCTGCAATCCACGCACGCGCAGCAAGGGATCAGTCATGGGTCACCTCGCCATCGTCGCCCAGGTAGGCGTGGCGCACTTCCGCATTCGCGCGGATATGCTGTGGCGTTCCGGTGGCGATGCAGCGACCGTACACCAGCACGCTGACGCGATCTGCGAGCGCAAATACGGCATCCATGTCGTGCTCGACCAGGACGATGGTGCACGTCCCCCTGATCTGCTTCAGCAACGCGATCATCCGCGCCGAATCTTCCTTGCCCATCCCGGCCATCGGCTCGTCCAGGACCAGCAATCGCGGACGGGTCGCCAGCGCGACGGCCAGCTCGAGCTGCCGCTGCTCGCCATGCGCGAGATGTCCCGCCATGACCTGCGCCCGTTCCGCAAGGCCAACCCGCGCAAGCACTTCGCTTGCCGCCGCCTGCAGCGCCACGTCGCGCGCAGCAGCGCGCCAGAAGCGGAAGCTGTGGCCCGAGTGCGCCTGCACGGCGAGCGCGACGTTGGTCAGGGCGCTGAACCGATGGCAGAGACATGTAATCTGGAAGCTGCGGGCGATTCCCCGCAACGACCGCTCGGGACCCGCGAGCGGCGTCACGCACTCGCCATCGAGATAGATGTCGCCGGCGCTGGGCGTCAGCTCGCCGGCGATCTGGGCGATGAGCGTTGTCTTGCCGGCGCCATTCGGGCCGATGATCGCGTGAACTTCGCCCGGCCGAACTTCGAGCGACAGATCGTCGGTCGCAGTCAGCGCGCCGAAGCGCTTGGTCAAGTGCCGCAACGAAAGGCCGGCCGGCTCAGCCACGATCGTCCCCCCGCCCCAACAGCAGCCCCCACAACCCGTTCTTGGCGAACAGCACGATGAAGATCAACACCGGTCCGAGGATCACGTGCCAATGCACGGTTAGGCCTTCGAGCCACAATTCGAGCAGCACCCATGCTACCGCGCCAACGACGGGGCCGAACAATGTGCCCACGCCCCCGAGAATGACCATGATCAGCAGGTCCGCGGAGCGCAGCCAGTGGAGATCGGCAGTGCTGACGAACGCCTCGTTGTTGACTTGCAGCACGCCCGCCAGCCCCGCTGTGGCCCCGGCGATGACGAACGCCGCCAGCTTGTACCGGTAGGACCTGAAGCCGATCGCCTCCATCCGGCGCGCGTTCTGCTGGCAGCCGCGCAGCACCATGCCGAACCGCGAGTGGACAAGCTTCCAGCCACCAAACAGCACCAGCACCAGCGCAACCAGCGTCACGTAATACATGACGACACGATTCCCGAGATCGAGGCCCAGGAGTTCCGACCGGTTCGCAAGGCGCAGCCCTTCGTCGGCACCGTATTGCTGGAGCGACAGAAACAGGAAATACACCATCTGCGTAAATGCCAGTGTGATCATGATGAAGTAGATGCCGGTCGTCCGCAGCGAGATCGCGCCGACCACCAGTGCGATCAGGCTGGCCGCCAGGATCGCCGCAGGCCATGCGATCCATGCGTTGGCCGTACCGGGAACGCTCATGCCGAGTAGCAGCAGCGGCTCGTTCGCGCCGTGATGCGCGAGGATCGCCACCACGTAGGCGGCGACGCCAACATATGTTGCGTGGCCGAAACTCACCATCCCGCCATAGCCCAGGATCAGGTCCAGGCTCACGGCCGCGATCGCAAAAACCATCACGCGCGTGCCCAGCCGGATGAAGTACGGGCTGCCGAACCATTGCGCAACCAGCGGCAGCAATGCGAACGCCAGGAGCATCACGGCCAGCGCCACCAGCAGGCGCAGCGGCAACTCTGGGCGACGGGTGCGCGCGATCACGCGTGCTGCCCAAACAGGCCCTGCGGCCGCCACAGCAGCACGGCGGCCATCAGGATGTAAATCACCATGCTGGCGACCGCCGGCGGCAACAGCACGCGGCCGAAGGTATCGAACAGACCGACGGCCAGTGCCGCGATAAATGCGCCGCGCACCGAGCCCGCGCCGCCGATCACGATCACGACCAGCGTCAGGATAAGGACGTTGTCACCCATCCCCGATTGCACGCCGATGATCGGCGCCGCCATCATTCCCGCCAGTCCCGCAAGTGCCGTGCCAATGCCGAACACGATCGTGCAGAGCTTCTTGATGTCGACGCCGAGCATGCCGATCATTTCGCGGTCGGATGCGCCGGCGCGCACCAGCATCCCGATACGCGTTCGCGTCACGAGCCACCACATGGCCAGCGCAACCAGCACGCCGACCGCAATCACGACCAGCCGAAACACGGGATAGGCGACGCCCGGCAGAATCTCCACGCTGCCGGAAACCGCGGCCGGCAGCGCCGCTTTGAGGGGCAATTTGCCCCAGACGATGCGCACGCCTTCGTTAAGCAACAGGATGAGACCGATCGTCGCCAGCGATTGATCGAGATGGTCGCGCCGATAAAGCGTGCGCATGACGAGCACCTCGATGACGACGCCGACCAGCGCCGTTGCCGGAATCGCGCACAGCAACCCAAGCACGAACGAGCCGGTGAGTCTTTCGAACATGACCAGCGCGTAGGCCCCCAGCATGAACATCGACCCGTGCGCGAGATTGACGAGATTCATGACGCCGAAAACGAGCGTCAGCCCGGCCGCCATCAGGAACAGCGTCACGCCGAACTGCAGGCCGTTCAGCGTCTGCTCGATTATCAGCAACGGACTCAACGATTCCCCTCCGACGGCGCGCGTGACTCGGTCCGGCCGCGCCAACCGCGCCCGGTCCGCCGCCGCTAGGCCGCTACGCCGCGCACGCGATCGACGATGTTCCGCGCGTCCGCGGGTGCCGTATCGCCGCGCCATGCGACATGGCCATCGGGGCGCACCAGCACAAGCCGGCGCTCGTAGAGTCGGTTGACCGCGGGCTCGTCGATGTCGGCAACGTCCAGCGGAAGGTTCACGGCATGGGCCGCAGCGATCAATGCCTGTACGTCGGGCGGGTTCGCGCCTACGCGGACCAGCGTAAAGCGGCCGCGGAAGAGATCGAGCGTCGTCCTGCCGTCCTCGAGCCACGCGTGCGGGGCGCGCATGCCGGGCCAGGTCGACGGCGATACCTGCTGCGTATCGTCAGGCGGCTCGGGGCTGCCGTCGTTGATGATCACCGGCGAGTCGGTATAGCGATACCCAAGGTGCAGGCCCGCGGAGTTGAACTGGCGCGCGAGCCACTTAAGCTTGCGCGACAGCTCACGCCGGAGTTCGACGCCGCGCGGCGAGTCCTCGTCGATCTCCGGCCCGGTTTCGCGCATCACCATGTCAATGCGATCCGCGTTCTGGGCCGTCGTCATAGTGTTGCGGATGCCGATGGGCTTGCGCTCGTCCTCGTAGCTGGCGAGCAAGCCGGGGCCGCCCCAGCCTTGCAACACCGCGGCGAGTTTCCAACCCAAGTCAACCGCGTCGCCGATCCCGGTGTTCATACCCACGCCGCCCGTGGGGCTGAAGAGGTGCGCCGAGTCGCCGGCGAGAAACACGCGCCCATTGCGATAACGCTCGGAGACCGACTGGTGATGATGCCAGTGCATCGTGCTCAGCAGCTCGAACGCGAACGGCTGCCCCATTGCGGCATGCAGCACTTTGGTCGCATCGATGTCATCGGTCGCTTTGCTCGCATCCAGAAAGTAGTACTGGTAATTCCACAGATCCTTGCCGTTGATCGCGGTAAAGACGCCGAAGCTTTCCGGAGAGAATATGAAGTACAGATTGCCGTGACCGAGCGCGTGCGACTCGAGGAACGCTTCCGACCGGAAGAAGAAGCTGATGTTGGGTCGCATCGCGCCGCGGCCGACATAGCGAAAGCCGAGTTCCTTGCGCACGGCACTCGCGCCACCGTCGCAGCCCGCCAGGTATTGCGTGCGCAACGATTCTTCGCGCCCGGTCGCAATCTCCCTGACGCGCACCGTGACACCGTCGGCATCCTGCGCAAAACCTTCGCAGCGCCAGCCGTAGCGGATTTCATTCGTAGCAAACGATTGCGCGAAATCGCGCAATACGGGTTCCAGCGCCTGCTGCCCGATCTGCGTCTTGAAGTACGGCGACCATTGCAGGTCGCGCAGCTTGGCGACGACATCGGGCTTGCGGTCGATGATGAGATCGCGCGTCGAGGGCGTCTGATAGCGGGAAAGCTCCCAGCCGCGCAGCTTGGTGCAGAAAATGACGTTGTACGTGTAGTCGACGGGCAGAGCCGCTCCGAGAACATTGTCGACGATGCCCCAGCGCCGGAAAAACTCCATCGAGCGCGACCCGAGCAACGTTGCCTTCGGGTGCCGGGTCGTCGCCGTCCGCTCTTCGACCACCAGGCAGGGTATGCCCCGCATGCCCAGTTCCGCCGCCAACGATAACCCCACGGGCCCGGCACCCGCGATGACCACCGGCGCCGGCGACAGCCCTGCGTCAGCAGTCACGGTGATAGCCGCCATCGGGCAGTCCGGTCCACAGAAATCGGAGTTTTTGCATGACCGGCCGGTCCGTCACCTTGAACAGCATCGAGTCCTCGTCCACATGATGCGAGTAAGGCTGCCACGCGGGAACCGCGATCGTATCGCCACGATGCCAGTCGAGGCTTTCGCCGTCGACCGTAGTGCGGCCGCTGCCGCTGATCACCGTGTAGATCTGGTTTGCCGTGGTGCGAACCGTCGGCGTGATCGTGCCGCGGTCGAGCTGCTGCACGTGCAGATCGATCGTTTGCAATGCCGGCGCGCCGAGTTCCACTTCGCGGTCCGCGGTACGCTGCGCATCGGGGCCTGCTGCATGCAGTCGCGCGACGGTCTCCCGGAACGGGAAAACCATTGGCGACGAAGCCGGAGTATGGATCTCCGTTTCGTGTTCCTGCGGATGTCTCTCGAAGAACATCGGTTCGAGCAGCTGCACCAGCGGAACGTCGAGATAGTCGAGCCAATAGCAGGCGTCGGTGCCTTCGGTGCCGTGCGCGTGCCAGGACCAGTTCGGCGTGAGCAGGACGTCGCCGGGCTCCATTTCCAGCCGTTCGCCGTCGACGATCGTATACGTTCCGCGGCCTTCGAGCACCAGCCGCAGCGCGTTCGGCGAGTGCCGGTGACAACGCGCCGTTTCCCCCGGCAGCATCATCTGATACGCGGCGACGATGGTACGCACCGTTGCATATTCGTTGCCCGGCGCGGGGTTGGTCAACGTCAGGTTGCGCCTTTCCGCGAATTCGGTACTGACAAAGCGCCCGGCCGCATCCAGCACCGGCTTGACGTCCTGCCAGCGCCAACGAAAGGGGAGGAAGTTTCGGCGGGGTGCGGGCCACAACGCCGGGCTCCTGCGGTGCCATCCGCCCTCGACCTTGAGTGCCGCAAAAGCACGGTACATCGCTTCGGGAGTGTCGATCGTCTCGGTGGTCATTGCGCATCCATGCGCGCGGTCATGGTGGCGTTGCCGCGAACGCGGCGTCGTAACCGCCCGTGCCTTGGACCACGTCCAGCGTCATTTCTCCCACCCGTTCGATTTCGATGCGGACCTTGTCGCCGGGCCTGATCGGCCCGACTCCCGCCGGCGTGCCGGAAGCGAGGATGTCGCCGGGAAAGAGTGTCATCACCGCGGAGGCCTGCGCAATCATGCCGGGAATGTCGAGCACCAAGTCGCGCGTATTCGCATCCTGCCGCAATTCGCCGTTCACCCAGAGGCGCAACCGGATGCCGGTCGGATCCCCGACCTCGTCCGCTGTCGTGAGCCAAGGCCCAACCGGACAGAAGGTGTCGAAGGCCTTGCGAAAGACGCGCTCTTCCTTGCCACGCACCACGATGTCCATCAAGCACGCGTAGCCGAAGATGTAGTCCTGCCAGTCGCGCCGTGCGATGTTGCGCCCCTGCTTGCCGATCACGATGCCGAGTTCGCACTCGTGGTCGATGCGGCGGCCCGGCAGCGCGGGGAGGACGATCGGGTCGGCCGGGCCGGACACCCCCGACGGCGGTTTCAGAAAGAAGCCCTGCGTGGTGGCCCGGTAGTTCGCGCCCATCTCGGAGGCATGGTCGTGATAGTTGACCGGAAAAGCCACGACCTTGTTCGGCCAGGGGATCGGGGTTTCCAGGCGGACACTCGCCAGTGGAATGACCGGTCCGCTGGCCGCCGCGAGCGCACCACGAAGGCGGTCGAATGC
>Ga0105044_10002752_pt1 | contig 24079 bp, 22 predicted proteins | sample MAT01_FD_78092 | JGI IMG/M metagenome (GOLD analysis project Ga0105044, IMG submission 78092) | Freshwater microbial communities from Lake Fryxell liftoff mats and glacier meltwater in Antarctica - MAT-01 | ecosystem: Environmental > Aquatic > Freshwater > Ice > Liftoff microbial mat | place...
CATCCATGATGACCGCGATGTGCTGCGGGATAGGCCGCTGGGGATCAAACGCCGCCATGGTTGGTTCGGGAGAGAGGGGAAAAGTCGCCCGGCGCTCCGATCTGAAATCGGAAATCAGCGGACGATGGTCTGTTCGCGGGCGGGACCGACGCCCACCATACTGACGCGGGTGGAGGTCTCGGTCTCGATCCGGGCCAGATAAGCCAGTGCGTTGGCGGGAAGGTCTTCGTAACGGGTCACGCCGGTGGTATCACACAGCCAACCGGGCAGAGTTTCGTAAACCGGCACAACGCGGGCGAAGTCAGTCACGGCCGCCGGAGGCAGATCGATGCGTTGGCCGTCCAGTTCGTAGTGGGTGCAAACGGGAATCTCCGGACAGTCGTCGAGGCCGTCGAGAATCGTGATCGCGAGGTCGTCGAAGCCATTGACCATCGATGCGTAGCGCACCAGCACGAGATCAAGCCAGCCGCAGCGGCGTTTGCGCCCCGTTGTGGCCCCGAATTCACGACCCATCTTGTGGAAACGATCCGCCAACTCGTCGTTCTGCGTAGGGAAAGGACCCTCACCCACCCGGGTGGTGTAGGCTTTGGTGACGCCGACGACCCGGTCGATCCGCTGCGGCGGCACGCCCGAACCGGTGCAGGCACCCCCGGAAGTGGTGTTCGAGGACGTGACATAGGGGTAGGTTCCCTGATCGATATCGAGATAGGTTCCCTGCGCGCCCTCGAAAAGAAGCTGCTTGCCTTCAGCCATCGCCCGGTGCAGCGAGGCCACGGTATCGGTCACAAACGGACGGAGCCGTTCGGCGGCGGCGAGCAGATCTCGCCCGATCGTCTCCGAGGAGAGGGGCTCCAGGCCGACTGAGGTAAAGAGCACATTGCACTCTTCGATTCGCTCGCCCAGCCGTGCGAGGAAGCGGACCGGATCGCCCACCAAATCATGAACGCGGAAGCCGATCCGGTCGATTTTGTCCCCGTAAGTCGGTCCGATCCCTCGCTTGGTGGTGCCGATTTTGCTGTTGCCGCGGCTGGTCTCCCGGTAGGCATCCATTTCGCGATGGAAAGGCATCACGAGGTGAGCGCGATCCGATATCGCAAGATTCTCCGGAGTGACGGAGATCCCTTTTTCGGCAAGACCATCGATTTCTCCCAACAAGGCGATCGGGTCCATGACGACACCATTGCCGATGACACAAAATTTCCCCGGCCACAGGATCCCCGATGGGATGAGATGGACGATGTATTGCCTGCCCTCGCTGACGACAGTGTGGCCGGCATTGTTGCCGCCTTGCGGGCGCACCACGACATCGGCTTGCTCCGTCAGGAGATCGACGATTTTTCCTTTTCCTTCATCACCCCACTGGGCTCCGATCACGATGGTATTCGACATAAATAAAAACGATTCAAAACAAAACAATCCTCCGGGGATAGCGCGGCTCGCAGCATTCCCGCAGATGGCCCGGCCCGCAAGCGCTCTTGCTGCGGAGCCTTTCGGTCAATGGGGGTGAAAATGAGCCGGAACGCAGTTCCTCAGGCAGCCTTCATCATCGCCGCGACGGTCACGAGAGCGAGGGCTGCGACGACCGCCAGGACTCCCAAAACCATGGCCACCGTGGCCACGGTGTCCTTTTTCACCACCTTCTCGATGGGCGAGACATTCGTGTATCCTGCGGGTCGGGCGGACGTTTCGGCGATGTCGGCATGGTGGCCGCTCCCGTAGGCGTTGCCTTCGTAGCCACCCGAGTCTCCAGTCGCGGTCATCTCCATGGCGGCGTCGAGGGCGGCGTCGCCGTCGAGGAACTGGGCCGCGATGTGGCCGAACAGGATCTGCGAGCCGTGGCTGAGCACGAGTTCGGTGACTTGTCCTCCATTCACGAAGGTGCCGTTGGTCGAGCCGAGGTCGGTGACTTGGAAGATCCCGCCGAGATTCTGAATGATGGCGTGGGCTCCGGAGATGGAAGGGTCATCAAGGACCACATCATTGTCAGGACCGCGCCCGAGGGAGATGTGTTCGTATCCGTCGAGGGCGATTTCGAGGGGTTCCTGCTTCGGTAGATAAATAGTGATCGTGGCCATGGATAGGGTGTTTTACTACGGATTAGCGGGTTTGATCAATCAGATTGGCAAATTCTTTGAAAAAGTAGCTCGCGTCGTTCGGGCCGGGGGCAGCTTCGGGGTGGTATTGCACGGAGAAAACGGGGTGATCACGGTGCCTCATGCCCTCGACAGTGCCGTCGTTGAGGTTCACGTGGGTCACTTCGACGTGGTCTGGGAGCGAGTCCCCGTCGGCGGCGAAGCCGTGGTTCTGCGAGGTGATTGCGATTTTCCCCGAGCGGAGGTCCTTGACCGGATGATTCCCGCCGCGATGTCCGAATTTCAATTTGAAGGTTTTGCCTCCGAAAGCGTGGGCGAGCAACTGGTGTCCCAGGCAAATGCCGAAGATCGGCTTTTTGCCCACCAGTTGGCGCACTTCATCGTGGATGTAATCGAGCGCGGCCGGGTCTCCGGGGCCGTTCGAGAGGAAAATGCCGTCGGGATCGAGGGCGAGAACTTCGCTGGCCGGGGTGCGGGCATTGACCACATCCACCGCGAAGCCCTCTTGTCGAAGCGAGCGGAGGATATTCAGCTTGATGCCGAAATCATAGGCGACGATGCGGTGGCGGGCCGGGGGCAGCGGGCGATAATACTGTCCGTTGCTCACTTCAAGGGCCTCGCCACGGGTCGGATTCACGATGGTCCAAGCTCGGCTGAGCGTATCCTCGGGATCCCAGCGATAGCCGACGGGGGTCGATACTTCCCCGACGAGATCGGCTCCTTCCATCGGCGGCGTGGCTCGGGCCGCCGCGATCGCCCCGTCCGCGTCGAGCGATCCATCGGTGCAGAGAGTCGCTCGCATCGCCCCGGCGACACGAAGGCGCTTGGTCAGCGCGCGGGTGTCGATTCCCTCGATGCCGGGCACCCCGGCGCTGCTCAAATACTCATCGAGCGAGGACTCGCTGCGCCAGTTGCTGGGAACATCGCAGAGTTCCTCGATCACGAAACCGCGCACATGGACCGCACTGCTTTCCGCATCGACTGCGCCCACGCCGTAATTTCCGATCAACGGACAAGTCATCGAGACGATCTGGCCGCGATAGGAGGGGTCGGTCAGGATCTCCTGATATCCCGTCATCGAGGTATTGAAGCAAATTTCCCCCGATTGCGTGGTCGCCGCGCCGAAGGCGATGCCCACGAAAACGGTTCCGTCCTCCAATGCCAAAATCGCCTGCTTCCTCTCTCGTGCCATGATGCTTAACCGCCCGCTCGTAAATGGGCCTGAGCAGGATGCCAGAAAAGCAGGGCCTTTCAAATGGTTTTGCGGACGACGGCCTTTGAGGTCGGGAAATCACCGGGACGCGTCGGAAAGGAGTTGCAATTGATCGCAATTTTGATCCTAATTTGTCTCGATCTTCCATTCCACGAACCAACAGTATGAACTCCATAGTCTCCCGTGCCTTCGCCCTCGTCGCCTCCTCGGCGTTTCTCTTTTCCGCCGCCCTCGCGGACGAGCAATCCGATGCCATCAAAACGGCCGCGATGCATTACATCTTTCAAGAAACTTCAGTGAAGGATCCGATCGTGACCATTGAAAAAATCATACCCGGATTCGCCCGCGTGGGGATTCGCTCGAAATCCAACATCACCGATCCGGTGACCGCCTTCCTCAGAGGAAGCGGGGAGAATTGGAGTGTGGTGACTTTTGGAACCGAGGTGACTGCGTCCGATCTGAGCGAAGTGGGCGTTCCTTCGTCTCTGGCCAAATGACGGTCAAATGACGGTCAAATGACGGTCAAATGACGGTCAAATGACGGTCAAATGACGGTCAATCCATCACCCGGACACCTCTGCTCCTTCGTCTAAATCCGGGTATTCAAATCGAGTTCCTCAATCGTTTGGAGGGACTCGATCAACTCGTGAAGCAAGGTCTCGACCTGCGCCGGCTCGGCCCTCGAGGAAATTCTAGCTGAGGAAGCCGAAGGCTCGCGTGAGCAGATTTGAGGGGAAGCTTTCTACGGCGCCGCTGATCTCGAAGGCGGCGGCATGGGAGGCGCGGCGGGCGGCGGGGCGAGTTCGCCGGAGGCGATCCGGTTGCGGGACTCGGCGAGGCGGCTGAAAAGCGACTCTCAACGGTTTCCACGAGCGAGGGGATCAAGCTCGTAGCCTGCCAAGAACCAACGCCGGCCAAGCTTGGCTCACGCCGCTTCTTTGGCCCCGGGGATGTTCTTGACTTCTTCGCTCTCGACTTTCGGCTCCAGTTTGCCCTCGACGATTTCGCGATTGACGATCACTTTGGAGAAGCCTTCGTGGCGCGGCGCTTCGAACATCACTTCCAGCATCAGTTTTTCGAAAATCGAGCGCAAGGCGCGAGCGCCGGTCCCGCGACCCAACGCTTCCTCGGCCATCGCTTCGAGGCCGTCGGTAGTGATCTCAAGATTCACGCCATCCATCGCGAGAAGTTTGGCATACTGCTTGACCATCGCATTCTTCGGCTCGGTCAGGACGCTGATGAGTTCCTCGCGTTTGAGCGGACGCAGGGTCGAGACGATGGGAAGACGCCCGATGAATTCGGGGATGAGCCCGAAACCGTGGAGATCCTCGGGAGAAATGTTGCGGAGCTGCTTCTCGATTTCCGTCTCGCTGGCGACGGTGGTGGTTTCATTGCCAAAGCCAAGGACCTTCTTGCCGAGGCGGCGCCCTACGATTTCTTCGAGGCCGACGAAAGCACCGCCGCAAATGAAGAGGATTTTCTCCGTATTCACCTGGATATACTCCTGCTGGGGATGCTTGCGGCCTCCTTGCGGCGGGACGTTGCAGATGGTGCCCTCGAGAATTTTCAGCAGCGCCTGTTGCACGCCTTCACCCGACACATCGCGGGTGATGCTGACGTTCTCCGTCTTGCGTCCAATCTTGTCGATCTCGTCGATATAGACGATGCCCATCTCGGCGCGTTTGACATCGTAGTCGGCCGACTGAAGGAGACGCAGGATGATATTCTCCACGTCCTCGCCCACGTAGCCGGCTTCGGTCAGGGTCGTGGCATCGGCGATGCAAAAAGGAACGTTGAGCAGTTTGGCGAGGGTTTTGGCGAGGAGCGTTTTGCCCGAGCCGGTCGGCCCGATGAGGAGCAGGTTGCTTTTTTCGATCTCGACATCCTCGAACTCGCTGAAGCGACCGTGGGCCTTCGATTTCGCGGGAGCGGTGAATTGGTGGAGACGCTTGTAATGGTTGTGCACCGCGACGGAAAGCACCTTCTTGGAATGCTCCTGGCCGATCACGTATTCATCGAGCTTGGCGAGCAACTCATGAGGTCTTGGGACGGAAAGCTCCGTTGTGATCGGGACCTCCTCTTCGTGCAATTCCTTGTCGAGGATGCCGCGGCAGACGTTGACGCAGCCGTCGCAAATATAGACACCCGGTCCGGCGATCAACTTTTTCACTTCCGCGTGGCTCTTGCCACAAAAGGAACACATCGTGAGATTGGAAGCTCTGGCCATGGGGGACGGGGACGGATCGGGTGGCGATCCGCACGTGAAAGGTAATCTACCAATCCGTTCTGTAAAAGCGAGTCAAAATTTAAATTTTGATAACTACAAAATTTTTCGCAAAATATTAGCGATTTCCAGTGGGCTCAACAGGGTATGGTCAGCCATCATACCCTGTTGCTTCTCTCCGGCGATGCGGATGGTCCCTCGCACGCCTGCGGCAAGCCCCATCTCGATGTCCCGGTCAGCGTCTCCGATCATCCAGGAGCGGGCCAGGTCGATGTCGAAATCCTCGGCGGCACGAAGGATCATGTCGGGGTCGGGCTTGGCACGATAGGGGCAATCAGGCTCCCCGGTGTAGGCATAGACGCCGTCGAATCCGCCACCGCTTTTCCGGAGCTGCTCCTGCATGTGGTCGTGGATGCGATCGAGCTCGTCGCGGGACATGAGTCCCTTGCCAACCCCTTTCTGACTCGTCACCACGATGGCGAGGGCTCCCCGTTCATGGACTACCCGCAGGGCCTCCACGATGCCCTCGGAGAGGCGGAACTCCGCTACCGTAAGCACGTAACCTGGTCCGGGCGAGGCGTTGATCACTCCGTCGCGATCAAAAAAAACAGCAGCCCGGCTCATGCCGTCGGCGGGTAGGGCACGAGGTAGGTCTTCGCCATCGTAGCCTCGGCGGTGAAGGAAATGTGCTGGAAAGACAGCGGACCACCCGGAAGAAAATCGCAAAAGTTCTCCTTTGGCCCCATCGAAAACTCGCAGGCCGGACTTCCGACGAGGGATTGGAGGATGCCCTCCCGATAGAGTTGGATCCCTCGATGGAGATGCCCGGCGAAAAAGCCGCGGAGCTGCCCGCGCGAGGCCGCAGCCACTTTTCTGGCAAAACCCAAACCGTCGCGCAAAAGGAGATGCGCATCCATCCACGGAGCACCCACTTCAAACACGGGGAAATGCACGAAGATCGCGACCGGCTTGGTTCCGCTGATCGCGGCGAGGACCGCCTCTTTTTGCTCCTCATCGATCGCCCCGTGAGGCCCCTCATCGGACGGGACCTTGGCATCGACGGCGAGGAATTCACAGGCGCTGGCCGGACCGAGAATCTGATAAGCCTGACAATCGGGGCGATGCGGGAGGAGGAGACGGCGCGGTCCGAAGGTCAGAGAGGCATTCATCATCGCCGAATCGTCGTGATTCCCGGTGATATAATAGACGGGCGCGGGCAAAGCGGCGAGGGCCTCGGACGCGTGACGGTAAGAGTCCTCGTTCGGGTCAGTCACCACGTCCCCGGTGTGCACGATCAGATCCGGAACGAACGATAATCCGCGAATCGCGTCGATCAGCGCCTGCGAGCGGTCCCACGTATTGCCCCCCGTGAGCCGAAAGTCCCGGCTGGGGCCGTAGTGGGTGTCGCTGATGTGGATGATTTCGAGCACGGCTGTCACGCGGGGATCGTTGGTGTTCCAGCGTAGCATCGTGTCGCTTCTCGGCGAATGAAAAATGCGGGCCGAAACGGGTTGCATGTGACCCGCTCTGCCTCAACACTCGTGCTGATATGAGTGAACACAACGCCACCCTCACCTGGACCCGCGGCGACGCCGGGTTCGGTTATAAGGAATATCCCCGCGCTCACCAATGGGACTTCCCTCGCAGCACGCAAAGCTTGCGGGCCTCCGCAGCGCCCGCCTATCTCGGGGACGCCGATGCCGCCGATCCAGAGGAAGCCTTCACCGCCGCCCTCGCGAGCTGCCACATGCTCACCTTTCTGGCCCTGGCGTCGATGGGGGGATTCGTGGTTGATCGCTACGAGGACTCACCGATCGGCTATTTGGATAAAGGAGAGAGCGGCAAGCCCTGGCTCGCCCGGGTCGTGATGCATCCCCGCATCGTGTTTTCCGGCGAGAAGATGCCCACGGCCGACGATCTCGCTCGGCTCCACGACAAGGCGCATCACGAATGCTTTCTGGCGAACTCGGTCAAGACGGAGATCACCTGGGAGTTGGCACAGCGAGAAGAAAAGTGACTCGTATCATGGAATGAATCCTATGAAAGTCAGGGCACTTTGCCGAGGCTTAGCCAGCCTGTTGCATCGCGGTCCTGATCGGCATTGGCAAAGCGCAGAGGCTTGCCATTGCTCAGCGGGTTGATGACGCGAAGGGCTAGCACTTGGCCGGCGAGCGCCGCCTCCACATCGATTGCGGCGGCCCATTCGCGGGCTGGATCCCCCGGAAGCAGGCCGGTGAGTTTCCAATCTACGGGCCAGCGTTTTGTGATGCGGCCCTCTTGATCAAGAGCGGCGAGTTCCAGGGTCCAGTCCTGGTAGAACGGTGCCACTCCCTGATTGACTGCGGTGAGGTGAACGTTCAGGGCCGCTCCCTCGCGGGTAATCCCGGCGGTTGGGACATGGAAGTCGTAACCCATCCGGCGCACCTGCGAGACGGCGCGGGCGTAGCGCTCATCGTCCGGCTTATCCTGAAAGATACCGCTCTCCATGAGCCAGGTCACATGGGTCTGCTCGACGCAGGTCATGAAGTCCTGCGCGTTCTTGTGCTTCGGTTTCTCATCGTGGATCTGGCCCCAGACTTCCGGTCGCACCTCGCCACCGATGGGATGAGTGCGCCATTTGTTCATCGCGGCATCTCCGGCGGCATTCAGGCTGGGCATGAAATACCAACTGTTTTCCCTCTTCCCATCGTCCAGCGTTCCCCAGGCAAAGGAATCATCGTGATAGCCAAAGGGGCGGTTCGCGTTGTCGGCAAGATTTGGCTTCCCTTCGCCCACCGGATAACGCAGGAGTACCGGCGTCTTCGTGAAAGCCTTCTCGTAGGCATCGAGCACGCGCTTTTGCGTCTGCACCGACGCAAACAGATCCTCTCGCGGATAGGTGTGCCACTCGCCCCACGAACCCAGCAAACCCGCCGTAAGGTAGCCGATCCGTGCATCGTCATCGTATCGTTTCCCGAGTGCTGCGATGAAGCCCTCCATCGAGGCGATGAGCCGCTCGTCTTCGTAGTCGGGGCTGAAGCAGACCTTCTCACGCGGTTTCTTCTCCGTTTCCGTCCACTCCGTCACTTCCACCCCCTGATCGCGCAGGAACGTTGGCAGGCCTGACGGCTGCCCCGGATACTCGATCCAGATCCGGAACACGGTGTGATTACCCCGCGAGGCGATGCCGTCGAGCAACTCCTCCAGCGGTTGCCAATCAAAGCTCCCCGGCCCCGTCATGAGATCGCCGAAACGCACATAATTGAACTCCAGACTGTGCGGGAAAGACCCCTTGTCCGGCTTCTCGTAGGGTACGAGTCCTTTCAACGGATTGTCCGCAGGCGATGGCCCCGGAGCCAGCCTCACCGGCTCAGCATGAGCGATTAAAGAAAGAGCGAAAGAGCAGAGGAGGGCGGGAAGTTTCATGAGAGACGGGATGTTCGCTGAGCGCTTCGCGATCGGATCATTCCGGCAAATATCCGTAAAACAGGTAGAGAGCCCCGTAGGTCCAGTTGGGCTTGGGCATATCGGGGAAGTTGACTCGATCCATCATCAGGGCAAGAAACGGAGCGGGATACCCTTCGGGAAGTGGAATGACGTTCGGCCAGATACGAGTGCCGCTGCCCTCGTTCCAGGGAGGCAGGAGAATATTAAGTTCGCCGGCTGGTTGGAGATCCGGATAGGTGGCAATGTAGATCTTCCGGTCGGCGCTTCCGAAGAGCGCGTAGCGAGTTCCGCCGAGGTTCTGAATCATCGTGCCGGTGCTGTCCATCGGGACGGGTCCAGCAATTCTCTCAAAACCCCGGTCCCAGTGGTCACTTTCCCACATCCCGGCGCGGAATTTCTCGTGCTTCTCGCAGAGAAGGAGTCGCCACTTCTTTGCCCCCGAGTCATAGATGCAGTGGGGATCTTCGTGGGCGCCGTCGATGCCGACGGGTTTCGCTTTCATGATCGAGAAACCCCGCCGTGGGTCGCGGGTCGAAGATACCGCAAGGATGGTTTTTTCGTCCTCTCCACCGTCGCCTCCGTAAGCACTGAAACCTGTGGTCCATCCACGCCACTCTCCACTCTCCGGATCGTGGAACAGGTGCGAGGCATGTTCGTTGCGAAGCAAGCCGTCGCCGAGGTCGAAGGCAATGATACCCTCGAATCGAATGTCGAAAACGGACGGATTGAGGGAAAAAACTGCCTGCATCGGATTGGGCAGGGCTCGTCCTCTCACCGTCATCGTAAACCAGAGCCGTCCCTCGTCGATCAGAGCGTTTCCTTCGGGGTCAGTGATGGCCCGGATGTCTGCCTGACCAGTGCCGGGAGTGAGGGCTGCGGTGGCACCCTTGAGAATCACGCTGGAATCCGGCGTCAGTTCAACGCCGACTCCGAAATCGTAGCGGCGCATGTGCTTCTTTTCGCGCAAATCGATGTGCTCGGAGAAATCAGAATAGCCCACCAGACGCGATTCACCGTCGGCCTCAAGCAGGAGGTTGACTCCGACAACCGCCATTTGCACACGGATAATGAAGTTCTCACGAGCGACCTCTTTCGGGAGAGACCATTCCTTCGTCACGACGCTCGCTCCATCCAGTTCGACGTCCCAGGTGATGCGCTCTGGTGCGCCGTCTCTGAAATGCAACCGGGCAATCATCAAGTCACCGCTGGACGAATCCTGAAATGCGATTCCGGTGCTGCCGGTTCCCTCGCAGTGATCCACTGCCAGATCGTAGGTCGCGAAGGCATTGAATCCGCCGACCCATCGGAGGGATCGGCTCGACAGATTATCCGACTCTCCGATGAGAAGACCGCCTGCCATCGTCCATTTCGTCGGTGATGGGGCGTTTCCTGTTCCCCAAAGTTCCGGGTGCATCAAATCGAAATCTCGAACCGTCGCCGGACGGAGTGATGCCAAGGGGATCGCCTGATCGGTATCAAAAACCATGCGGCGCACTGCTTGCCGCTTGAACTCGATCTCTTTCGGATGAATCGCCGTCTCGGCCGGGGAAGACACCGCTACGAGGAGGGTGGCGAAGATGAGAAGGGGCACAAAAAAGCGATTCATGGCACTGCAAAGTCGGGGGGCTCTTTGTCCAAAGATAAGGCCGCACCGCTGCCAGTCGCAACTTCTGTCAGTGGAGAGATTGGGTCGAAGTTTGTAGAAAGAGAGCTGCCGAGTTCTCAAATGCGGGCGTTGCGTGAATAGGGTAAGCCGGAAGTTGATTCCGCTCCGAGGAGCCTGTCGGACATATCCCGCCCGGTTGCGAAACACGGGCTTTCGGTCCAAATTCCCCCTCGTTTTCGTCATTTGTGTTCACACAAACTCCTCAAACTCATGGAAATTTTGACTCGAATCCCACTTTCCTCGCTTGGACGTTCAAAGTCCGACAGACTCCAAGCCCGACCCAGGAAAACTGACAGCTAGAACTGCTGGGAGTTTCCATTTCTCCACTCCTCTTCGCCCATTCCATACCCGCCGGGGGTTGGAGGCGGTTCAGGTTGGACTGCGTCGCTCTCCGTGGAACAGCTGCCGCAGTATGATCGACAGCGATATGATGGCATTGGTGACTTCTCGGACCGGTGAGTTGGACAAGCGCGGCCTCGCCAGCCGGCAGGTCATTCGAGCCGAATTTTCCCTAGCTCAATCAGGTGGCGTCATCATCTCAATTTAGGAGAATTCCCACGCTGTGCTCGTGACGAAGATGGATACACCGCTGATAATGCTGACGAAGCCATCGCTTCCGGGCAAGCGGATGCGGTCGCTTTGGGCACTTCCTTCTTCGCCAATCCCGATCTGCCGGAGCAGTTCACAAAGCACGCGCCGCTCAACGCGCCGGTTCCCTCGACCTTCGATTCGCCGGGGTTCGAGAGGATACTCCGACCACCCCGCCCTTTCGGACCCATTGAGGATCGAAATCGGCAGTAGCGAAGTTGCTATTGCACTCGGTCCGGATGTGTCAGGACCTTCTCTAAAAACCGATACGCTTCCTCGCGCTCGGGCGTAGGGAAATCGTGTTCGTCATCGGGATAAGTGAACCTCAGTTTTTCCGGCACGCCGAAGAGTTCGTAGATCCGACGAACCTGTGGCGCCGCCTTTTCGACTCCTCTCCAGTCGAAATTTGCATCGCGCAGGGGAGAATTCGAATAGAAGGCGGCGGGAGCGAGCGCGGCGACCAGTTCGTAAAAGTCAAAAGGCACCTTGTCTGGGTCCAACCCATACCGATCCCTGATCGACGGGAAATATCGGTCACTTGTCCACCCTCGCAAGTCTCCGCCATAGTAGTCATGAAACGGAGTCCATCCACAGCTCGACACGATGGCTCCCACGCGCCGGTCAAAGACCCCGAGAAAAATCGCGTTGTGACCGCCCAGAGAATGCCCGATCGCGGCGATTGCTTGCGGATCTACGTCCGGCAATGAGAGTAATAGGTCGACACATCGCATGTGGTTCCAGATCCCTTTCATCGCACCCGAGTCATATCGGTCTGATGCAAAGTCATAGTCGCGATAGTCTCCGAAGGAAAGATAGTCCGGGGCGATGACGACATGTCCACGCTCGGCCAACTCTCGGGCGTAGGCCCGGTTCGGACGTTCCCCCTGTCCATCGACAATCCCTTTTCCCATCGCATGAGTGGGGTGCAGCGCGACGATTCCGAGACGGCCAGACTCCGGCCCCGGATGAATCGGCCGGTAGAGATAGGCCGTGGTCCGGTCACCTGGTTCGGAACAAAACGAGATCGTCTCGCGGACATATCGATCCGTTTCGATCCGATCAACGACCTGAAGATCCAGATCCGGCAGGTCATTTCGGGAAGGAAGTGGTCCCGCCACCTCCTCGAAATGATTGATGATCCCGGCACGCCGACGTTCCCATTCCGATAGACCAGAGAGACGGCAAGGGACTCCGCTTTCGTCCAGTCCCCAGGAAAGAGACTGGTGACTTCCCAGTCGGGGATCGGCGTCGTCGGCAGAAGCCATCGACATGCACCACAACGAAACGCCAAGAGTGATAACCCGCTTCATCCCTCCATCTCAGGGGGAACGACGTCGCATTTCAATCTTTATTAAGTCTTTGCTGCGACGCGATAACGGAGGACGGAGGACGGAGGACGGAGGACGGAGCGGGCGCGCTCTGCCCTTCACTCCCGAAACAGCAGAGGAACAAAGTCGCTCAGATACTGCCTCCAAACCGGCCAGGAGTGACCACCGTCAGTAAGCAGCCAATCGTGTTTGATACCCCGTTCCGTCAGGGCGGCTACGAATGCTTCGTTGCGCTCTAGCAGAAAGTCGTCTTTGCCGCAGGCAATCCACAGAAGGCGGAGCGATTGATTCGTCGCGTCGGGATCCTGCCACGCGGCGAGCGACTTTGGATCTGTCGGCGTAGACGCACTGAACGCGCCGATCGCGGAGAAAATGTCGAGGTGTCCAAGCCCGGTCCCGAGCGAGTGTCCGCCGCCCATGCTGAGACCGGCGATGGCATGATGCTCGGCACCGCTTTTGACCCGGTAGAGCGACTCGACCAAAGGCATGGCATCCTCAAGCAATTCACGATCAAAGAGCCCATTGGCCTGACCGCGGCGCGCCTCGTCCTCGCGAGGAACCATTCCGAGGGGATGGCCGTCGATCATCATCACGATCATCGGCACCGCTTTCTTCTGCGCGACGAGCGAATCGATGATCCAATGGGCCTTACCATGGGCGACCCAGGTGGCTTGATTGTCGCCCGAGCCATGTTGGAGGACGAGCAAGGGATAGCTGTCCGTTCCGGTTTCGTATCCGGGCGGAGTATAGACGGCGACTTCGCGGGGACGCCCGAGCACTTTCGAGACGTAGCCGTGCTGGTGCACGCTGCCGTGGGGCACGTCTTGGAAATCCCAGGGAGCCGGTGGGTCGCTGGGAAGGTGGAGGATGCTGCTACGAGGCTCGCGCATGGGCTTGAAGGAGGGGTTGGACGGATCGATCATTTGCACGCCATCGACGACGAAGCTGTATTCCCAGACTCCCGCCGGCACGGTGGTTTCCGCTTTCCAGATGCCCTCGTTTCCCCTGGCGAGGGCGAGTGGGTCCTTGGTCCATTGTCCGCGCACGGCGGCCGTCTTGGCCTCGGCTGCTTTGAGTTGGAAGGTGACCGCACCACCCTCGCCGATCTGAGGAGAAAAATAGGGAACCGGATCTACCTCGGCGGCGGCAAGGGAGAGAACTGATCCATAGAGCACGGCGAAAGACAGAAAGGGGATTTTCATGGGAGCGCAGTATGGGCCGCATGACCGGGTGGGTGTCAAGCGCGCGCCTGCAAAAGTTCATACTTTGCGCGACAACTCTTCGGGCGTATCCAATCGTATGATGGATGACAGCGACCTGCGTTACGAAACCTCGACCCGAATCAGCGCCGAACAGTTCGTGGACCTGCTGGAGCGCTCCGGCTTGGCGGATCGCCGCCCCGTTGGGTCTCCTGATACCATCGCCGCGATGCTGAAGCACGCCAATCTCCTCTGCACCGCGTGGGATGGCGAGCGCCTCGTCGGCGTGGCCCGCTCGCTGACCGATTTCTCTTTTTGTTGTTACCTTTCCGATCTCGCGGTCGATGTCGCCTGGCAGCATCGAGGCGTCGGACGGGAGTTGATCCGGCTGACCCAGGATCGACTTGGACCCAACGCAAAAATCATTCTTTTGGCGGCTCCGGCAGCAAGGGACTATTACCCGAAGCTGGGATTCACCCAGCATCCCTCGGCATGGGTTCTGGGGAAGCGTGAAGACGACGCCTGACCTTTCAAATGAGCCCCAGAAGGCTCCCCATGTCCGCCCCGCTTCAGGTGGTTCAATTCGTGGAGGAAAATGAGCTGGCGTTCTCCTTTGTCAAAGGAGCTTGAAAAATCCCACGGCAACAGCAATCGAGCCCGGAAAAGCCCTGTCATGGCCGGCCCAGAGACAGCGCGGGAGACGAGCATGGCGGGCACGGGAGACCGAGCAAGTGAGCGGCGGATGCCAATTCTCCGACGAGTCCGGGATCGGGAGCGACCTCCGCATGACGCATGTTTCGCAGGGAGCGGAGGTAGGCGGCCAGTCCGACCACAAAGACAACAATGGCCCCGCGAGCCAGAGGACCGCAGCGAGTTGACCGCTCTGGAACGGTGATGGCGAAAATTCACCAGAAGGGGCTGCGATCACTGCAGGAGTGATGGCGGGTAGCTCCCCCGCAGTTGCTGTTGGAGCGCTCTCCGCGATCCAATGATTCTCCAGACTCCAGGGACTTTGGGGCGGGATCGGCGATCCCAGGACAAAGAGCACCGGCAACCAGAGGGCGTGCCTCCACGTCGCGGGAAGGCGACCTCGTAGGATGAACTGAACGAGAAGCACGGCTCCGATGAGGAGTCATCCACGCAGTGACGCTGAGAGAAACCAGTCAAAGAGAAGGTCGATGGTGTTCATGTTAGGGGTGTTTGTCGACAGAGTCGTCGAGGAGCTGCTTGAGATGCTCGATCTCCGACGGAGTGAGGTCGGAACGAGTCGCAAAATGGATCAGGAGCGGTTGGGCGGCCCCTTTGAAGACCCGGTCGAGAAAGGACTGGCTCTCGGCCCGAACCACGGCTTCGCGTGACAGGGCGGGAGAAAACTGGCGGACTCCGTCGGAATTTTCTGCAGATTGCAACGCACCTTTGTCAATGAGACGGGTCAGCATCGTGCGGACCGTATTGACCGCCCAACCGGTCTCGGGTTGAAGAGATTTCGACACCTCCGAAGCGGTCCGGGGAGCCTGTTCCCAGAGGGCTTCCATGATCGTCCACTCAGCATCGGGAATGTTCGGAGCATCCATCCTGGTGGTATCATTGCAGCTGTAGTGATGCAATAAAACTACAAATGTAGTGAGGCAGTGATTCTTCCGCCGCCTTATCCGAGCGTCTCTCTGCGTTTTCGAGTCGGCATTGCCCGAACTTCCGGGCTGTCGCCGAATCGCACCCAATCACTTCTCGATCACTCGCTCTCAGAGAAAACCGCCCTCCCGCCGCCCGAAGCATGGTTTGGTCCGGCTCGACAGCATCGACCTGAGGGGACTGGGACAAACAACGCGGGAACCGTTTCCCGAACGGAGAACGAGGCACTCGATCTGGAGGTCATCGACAAAGGCGACACCGGTCACCTCTTCGTGCGGGTCACTCCCGCGATCGGAGCGACCGCAATGCACGAACCAGCGAACCGACCGGGTTTCCTGAAGAGCCAGCTGCCATCGTGGAATGCTTCCCCATGATGCCTGCCGCTCTGCCGCTCGCTGCATTCTTAAACGGGTCGCGGTGTATCTCAAAGGATCCATCGGGGCATCACTCCCCCCCGGAGCAGACTATCCCGGAGCAGACTATCCCGGACAACCAAGAGGGCAAAATCGTTTCGGAAACACACCGATTCCCTCAAATAGCATTCGCCTTCAAAAAGGCCCGCACCGCATCGGCGTTCGTCTCCACGGGATAGGTCACCGCCTTTTTCTTCTTAAGCGCGTCAAGGGCGGCCTCCTTCGGACATTCGCCGATCGCCTTGGTGATGATGTCAGGGAACTTCGCGGGATGGGCGGTTGCCAGCACGATGTGGGTGTGGTCAGGATCAATGTCCTGGAATCCGCAAGCCGTGTGAGGATCGACCACGTAGTCGTAGGTCTCTTTGACCCGCTGGATGTTGGCAACGATGTCTTCGTCGGTGCTGCGGGAGGCGGTGAAGTTGCTGGCGTTGAAGTTCGGGATTTTGATCGACCCGTCCTTGCGGAACTGTTCCATCTGCTTCTGGGTGGAGGAGGCGTTCTTCTCGTTGTGGTAGTAGAGAAAACGCTCGAAGTTCGAGGCGACCTGAATGTCCATCGACGGAGCGTGGCTTGGCTGGACTTTGCCGGTGCTATATTCTCCGGTGGTGAACAGTCGATAGAGAATGTCGTTCTGATTGGTGGAAACCACGAAGCGATCCACGGGCAATCCCATCTGGTGAACCATCCAACCAGCGAAGACGTTGCCGAAGTTTCCGGTCGGCACGACGAAATTCACATCGTCGCGATTCTCCGGCGGCAGCTGCATGAAGGCATGCACGTAATACACGGCTTGGGTGAGGACGCGCACGATGTTGATCGAATTGATGGCGGAGAGGCGCAGCTCCTTTTTCAGGGCTACGTCGCCCATGAGTTCCTTTACGATGGCCTGGGCGTCGTCGAAGCTTCCCTCAATCGGGATGGGGAAGACATTCTTCGCTCCGGTGCAGGTCATCTGGCGCTCCTGAATGTCGGAGATGCGACCTTTCGGATAGAGGACAAACACATTGACGCCCGCCTTGTCGGCCAATCCGCTGATCGCGGCGGACCCGGTATCGCCAGAGGTTGCTCCAAGGACATTGATGGATGTGCCGGTGCGGTCGATCTGCTCTTCGAACAAATTCCCAATGAGCTGCAAGCCGAAGTCTTTGAATGACAGGGTCGGGCCGTGGAAGAGCTCGAGCACGAAAAGATTGTCGTCCAGCTGTTGGAGCGGGGCGTTCATCGTGTCGCTGAAATTCCCGTAGCTCCTGTCGATCAGCTCGATCAAGTGGTCGCTGTCGTGGTCCGTGTCGAAGAGTCCGAGAATTTCCCAAGCCAAAGCTGCGTATGGCAGGGCGTCGTCCACGAGGATGCTGCTGGAGAGCAAAGGCAGGTGCCTGGGGACGTAGAGTCCGCCATCAGGCGCAAGTCCTTCGGCGAAGGCTTGGAAAAAGCCGACTGGTTCGGCGCCACCGCGGGTGGATACAAAAGTCATGGAGGATCTGGAGGGGATTGCGTCGCGGAAGGTGGGCATGCGCGGGGGCGCAGCGCCCGTCGGGGTCGTGACAAGGTAAAGTGCTTTTGGAGCTTGGAAACGGAAAAAGGACAAAAACGCCCTCGAAACGTTTCACAAGTCCTCCACCCGCATCAGAACGGGGCGACCGCGCACACAGTCGAGTGAGGCAATCTCGGCAAGGGCGTCCTGCACGGTTCCATAGCGGGCGAAATGGAGCATCAACACGATGGGGGCGTGGCCTTCCTCATGGGTCTCTGGTTGGATGACCGAAAGAATGCCGACATCGTGCTGCCCGAGCACGGTGGCGATCCGGGCCAGCACGCCGGGGCGGTCTTCCGCATCGACGCGTAGATAATACTTGGAGATACTCTCCGCGATCTGGAGTGGCTGGCCGTAGATTTCGTGGGTGACGAAGCCGACTTGGCAAGCAGCCTCGCTGTGTTTTGCGGCATCGCAGATATCGGCGATGACCGAACTGGAGGTCGGATCCTGCCCGGCTCCCGAGCCATAGAAAAGGGTCTCCCCGACGACATCACCACGGACCATGATGGCATTATAGACACCCCGGACCGAGGCGAGGATGTGCTCCTTGGCAATCAGAGAGGGTTGCACCCGCACTTCGATTGCCCCGGATTCGCGGTGCAATTTGATCACGGCCAGCAGTTTCACCACATAGCCGAGTTTTTTGGCGAATGTCAGGTCGGCCCGATCAATGCCGGCGATACCGGAGACGGTAATTCCCTCGCAAGGCACCCAGCAGCCGTAGCTCAGCGAGGCTAAAATGATCGCCTTGTGAGCGGCGTCCCAGCCATTCACATCGAGGGTGGGATCAGCTTCGGCATACCCGAGACCTTGCGCTTCCGCGAGGGCTTCGTCATAGGCCAAGCCTCCGTCGGCCATCCGACTGAGGATGTAGTTTGAGGTGCCGTTGATGATGCCTACGACCGACTCGATGTGATTGCCGATGAGCGAGTCCTGCACTGTCTTGATGATCGGGATTCCCCCGGCCACCGCCGCTTCGTAGTAGATCGGCACCCCGCATGATTCGGCGATCGCGAAGAGCTCGCGGCCGTGTTCGGCTAGGAGGGCTTTGTTGCCGGTGACGACGGCTTTGCCCGCCCGCAACGCGGCGGTGACGAGTCGCCTGGCCTCATCGACGCCACCGATGAGTTCCACGATGAGATCGAGCTGGGGATCGTCCACCAAATCCTGCCACGAAGTCGTGACCAGTGCGGCGGGCAGGGCCACTTCGCGCGGCTTGGCCGGGTTCCGCACCGCGATGCGATCCACCGAGAGCTGCCACCCGATCCGGCTGGCGAGAAGCTCACGATTTTTGATGATGTTTTTATAGACTCCGGCTCCGACATTGCCGAACCCTGCTAGTCCGATCCGATAAATAGAGTCAGCCATGTGCGGGGGAAAGAAGGGCGGAGCGTGCCCCGGCGCAACCAGATTTTTTCACGATCCAGAGAGGATCGACTTCGCTGTGAAGGAGGCACGAAAGCGCCCTTGCCAGCGTATCGGGCCTCTCGTAAAGTCCCGTCCTCATGAAACAAATCCCCTTTTTCCTCACCCTTGCGACGCTCGGAGCTTTGGTCTCCTGTCAGGACAGTCCTCCCGTCGGCACTGATTCCGGGACCACTCCCGCAAGTGCAGACGAGGGCTTCATCGAACTCTTCGACGGCAAGTCTCTCGCCGGATGGACGCCCTCCGCAGAGCATCCTGAGTCTTTCTCCGTCGCCGATGGAGAGTTGGTCGTCAAAGGAGATCGCTGCCACCTTTTCTACACCGGTGAAGTCAATGGCGCGAAGTTTAAGGATTTCGAACTCAAAGTTCGGGCGAAAACCTTCCCGGGCGCTAACAGCGGCGTGTATTTTCATACCGCCATGCAGGACGAAGGTTGGCCGAACCTCGGTTTCGAGTGCCAGGTAAACTCGACCCATAAGGATCCGAAGAAAACCGGAAGCCTTTACGGGGTGCGCAATATCGTGGTTTTGACTGAAGGGCAAACTGTTCCCGCCGGCGGCGAGAGCGAAGTCCGCGAGACCGCGCCAAGCCAGGATGGAGAATGGTTCGACTATCATATCATCGTGCAGGGCCAGCGCATCATCCTCAAGGTCAATGGCGAGACTACGGTCGATTACACCGAGCCCGCTGGCGAAGCTCCCGATCCGAAGAATCCCGGACGCCAACTTGCGGAAGGCACCTTTGCGATTCAGGCACACGATCCCGGCAGCGAAGTTCACTACCAGCGTTTTGCGGTGAAACCGCTTTGATTCGGGAACGCGCAAACCGGGAAATCAGGGCGATTTTCCGGTTGCCATTCCCAAGTGGCAGCGTATCTCTTTGTCCCCCGTCCGAAATCGCTCAATTTCGGGCTCACGGCTCGATAGCTCAGTTGGTAGAGCAGCGGATTGAAAATCCGCGTGTCCCCAGTTCGAATCTGGGTCGAGCCACTCCTTCTCACTCGGGAAGCGGGTCTGGGTCCGCTTGGATGGAAAAAGGGCTGGTCGGAGCGGGAGTCCCCTTCACCGGCTCAGCCAATTGCTCATCGGCCGCACCGCGCCACTGCACGAGAGCGCGTTCACCGGAGATCCGCCCAAGGGCACTATCTGCATAACCCGCACCGGCGAAGAGACTGAGATACTCGCGGAACTCAAGATGAAGATGGGCGAGGTAACGCCCGTTGGCGGTGCCGACGGTGCCGAGCTGGTCACCGCGTCGCACGCTCTGGCCGACCGGCACGTTGATGCGGTCCAGATGGCCGTAAAACGTCTCGATAAGTCGCCCGTCGGGGAGCTCGTGGAGAAGGGTCACGACGTTGCCCCATCCGTCGGAAGGCCACGAGGCGGTCATCACGAGACCATCCGCCACGGCGAAAATCGGATCGCCGAGATCGGAGTTCTGCCCGCCGATCCCGTTGAGATCGTCCCCGAGATGGCGGTCGGTCAGAAAAGGCTGGGCGTTATAACTAAAGGCTCCGCGGCGGCAGCCCATCGGAGCATCGAAACGAGTGACCAGAGGTGCCAGCACCAGTTCGATCGGTGAGGGGATCGCGAGGATCGGGTCGAAAGCCACTCCGGCATCCGCCGGTCCGGGTCCCGCCACTCCGGCATCCGCCGGTCCGGGTCCCGCCGGTCCGAGGCCCACGTGTTGAAGTCCGACCCAGACGGAATGCATTCCAGTGCCGGTTTTCTCGTTCCTTTCCACCCCTCGGCGAAGCACAATCCATGCGACCATGGCCACGGCCCCGATGACGACGAGGAGCGGCAAAAAATGGCGATACCAGTCCTGCCAATGCCGTTGAAAATCAAAGTAGGCGATCTTTTTCACGTGTTTCCACTAGAACGCCGAAGCTCGCATTTCGCAATGCTGCGGAAAGGAACTTCGCGTAAATTGCTCAGTATATTTTTATGGCCGATAACCCTCCTCTAGCAGACTGGCAACGCTATCGCCTCGACCTCGCCTACGATGGGCGGGGCCTCGCGGGATGGCAAAGCCAGGTCGGAGTGGTCACGGTGCAGGACTTGCTCCTCGCTGCCTTGCAATCGATCTCGCCGCAGATCAAGGAGGTGCAGGGCTCGGGACGGACGGATGCCGGGGTCTCGGCGGAGCGTCAGGTGGCGCATTTTGATGCGCCACCGGAGGCGAGCCTCACGGAGGACCAATGGCGGCGCGCCCTCAACTCGCGACTGCCTCCGAGTGTGCGGATTTGGGCTTGTCGCAAAGTGGCTCACGATTTTCACGCCCGCTTCTCGGCGGTGGGCAAGCACTATCGCTACGACCTATTTGATGGCGAAGTTTTGCCCCCGTGGCTCCTCGGCCTGGCCTGGCATCATCGGCTGCGAGCGGGACCTGCGGCCCTTGCGGAAGCGCTCGCGCTTTACTGCGGGACCCACGATTTCCGGGCCTTCTCTGCCAATCGGGGCGATGGCCGCGACGCCACCCGCAACAGCATCCGCACGCTCTCCCGGGTGGAGTTGGAGAGCGATCCGGACGGTCTCTTGCACCTCCATGTCTCGGGAAACGGCTTCCTTTACAAAATGGTTCGTTTTCTCGTCGGCACCGCAGTGTATGTGGCGGAGGGGCGCTGCTCGACAGACGAGGTGCGCACGCTCCTCGCCGGGGTGGATCCCTCGCAAAAGGCGCCCTACTGCGCTCCGCCCGATGGATTGCGACTGATGTCGGTGGCTTACCCCGATGGGCCGACGCTTGCATAAGCGGCAATCAGCGCAACCTTCCCCCCATGAGAGGCCTGTTGAAGCGAAAGCCCAAAGCGGAGAACCGCATTGAGAATCTGGGGCGCTGGCCGTTGCGGATGACGACCTTCCGGTTGCAGGGGAATTACGAGTTCGTCCCCGGCAACTTCCCGGAGATCTATTTCGTGGAGGCGGGGGACTTCCTGCATGACACGGCCAACAGCACCCAGGCGCTTCAAGAGGGCGCGATCATCGTATCTCATCCGGGGCATCGTCATGCCATCCGCCAGGGAGTGGGTGTGGTCATCACCCGGCTCCGTTTCCTTCCGGAATGGTTGGTGCCGGAGTATGAGTTGATCGCCCATGCTCCCGCCACGCTGGGTCTGTTTTTCGACCAATCCTGGTTGCGCTATCGTCGGGCGGAGAATTGGCAGGTGTTCAAGACGGACGATACCACCAAGCTGAGGGTGCGTGCGGAAGTGGTCTATCTCACCGAGATCCTCCGGCAGCAAAAAGAGCGGCTCCCGACCGCCCGGATCGCCTTGTTGAAATTAATGGACGTGCTGGCCGGGGAGCATGATCGCTTCTGGCGCGGTCGCACGGATTTCGTGATCCTGGCCTCCACCAGACATGTCATGGATCAGGTGGAAACTTACTTGCGGAGACAGATTCCCTTCGACTTCGCCACGATGCCCCGGCTGGATTTTGAAAAAGCGGTCCTTCAGAGCGAATTCCTGGAGAATACCGGTTTGAGCATCGAGGACTATGCCAAGCGTCGCCGGATCTTCCATGCCGCCGCCCAATTGATTTCTACGCCGGCGGAAACGCGGCATGTCCTGCGCGAGTTCGGCTATGATTCGAGCGCCACGTTCTCTGCGGAATTCGTCACCGTGTTCGGCGTAAGTCCCCAGGTCTATCGCGACACTTACGGTTACACGGCGGCTCCGCCGGAAGCGAAAGAAGGAGAAGGAGCTTGATTCAGGGGCGAGGCGGTGTTTCCTCTTCGCTTTTGCACTCATGAAATCCCCTCAGGAACAGCTTGCCCTGCTCACTCGTGGTGCCGCGCAGGTGATCAGCTCGAAAGAATTACTCGCCAAACTGGAGCGCGGCAAGCCCTTGCGAGCAAAACTCGGGGTCGATCCGACCTCGCCCGACTTGCATTTGGGGCATAGCGTGGTGTTGGAGAAGTTGCGGCAGTTTCAGGAGCTGGGACACCAGGCGGTTCTCATCATCGGGGATTTTACGGCCGCGATCGGAGATCCGACCGGCCGGTCCAAAACCCGCCCACCGCTCTCCAGGGAGGACATTTTGGCGAATGCCGAGACCTACACGACCCAGGCCTTTCACATCCTCGACCGGGACAAGACTGAAGTTGTGTTTAATGGCTCGTGGTTCGACAAGATGACTTTTGGCGAAGTGATCAAGCTCAATGCCCGGGTCACCATGCAGCAGATGCTGCAGCGCGAGGATTTCAAAAATCGCATCGCCAACGATCAGGAGGTCCGGCTCCATGAGATCCAGTATCCCATCGTGCAAGGCTGGGACTCGGTTGAGGTGAGGGCGGATGTCGAACTGGGCGGGACGGATCAGCTTTTTAATATCCTGGTCGGACGCGATTTGCAAAAAACCGAAGGCATGGAGCCCCAGGTCGTCATGTGCATGCCGCTGCTCGAAGGCCTCGATGGGGTGCAAAAAATGAGCAAAAGTCTCGGGAACTATGTGGGCATCTCCGAAGCGCCCGGCGAGATGTTCGGCAAGCTGATGAGCATCTCCGATGAATTGATGCGACGGTATGCTCTGCTTTTGTTAGGAACGGAGCTTGATCCGGCCATTCATCCGATGGAATCCAAGAAGTCGCTCGCCGCCTCGCTGGTGGCCCGGTATCACTCGACCGAAGCGGCAGCGGCGGCCCGAGAGAACTGGGAGAACATGTTCAGCAAGCGGGATCTTGCGACGGTCGAGCTACCCGATTTCGCCGTCGGAGAGCGGCGCGACGTTCTCGGAGTGGTCGGAGAAGCCTACGTCGCGGCGTTTTCCACAACGCTGTCCGGCTCCGATTTGCGCCGATTGATCCAACAAGGCAGCGTCCAACTCGATGGAGAAAAGCTGCTCGATCCGAAGGAGACTCCGGCGTGGACGGCGGGCCAAGTCCTCAAACTGGACAAAAAGCGGAGTGTTCGCTTGCGGTAGAGAAGGGCGTCTCTCACGATCTCTGCTTGTGCCCAGGGGCGGGATAGGCTAAAAACTTTTTTAAAATTCGGTCGGTCGCGGTGAAACATGGGCCAAGCCTCGGGGTTTGATCGCCCCCGGTCGCGAACGTCTGGTCATCAACTCAAGTGCATGAAGGTTAGGGAAGGACAAATCGGATGGCGGCTGGCGGCTTTTTGGTGCAGCCTCGTCGTTTGGGTGATTGCGGTCTCCCTGCCCGTCCGGGGACAGACTCAGGACACACCAACGCCGAATGCCGATCCAGCTACCCCGGCTCCGACCGCTCCGACCGACACCCCAGCACGCCCCGGCACTCCCGCCGGGGACGCTGCCGCGGAACCGCGCCAGGCTCCCTCATTCCTGCAACGCCCCGCGGGTGGTGGCTTCGGCCC
>Ga0105044_10002756_pt1 | contig 24062 bp, 22 predicted proteins | sample MAT01_FD_78092 | JGI IMG/M metagenome (GOLD analysis project Ga0105044, IMG submission 78092) | Freshwater microbial communities from Lake Fryxell liftoff mats and glacier meltwater in Antarctica - MAT-01 | ecosystem: Environmental > Aquatic > Freshwater > Ice > Liftoff microbial mat | place...
GGCCCAAATTTCCCCTCGTTTTCGTCATTTGTGTTCACACAAACTCCTCAAACTCATGAAAATTTTGACTCGAATCCCCCACTCCTCGCTCGAATGCTCTAAGTCCGACAGGCTCCTAGAAGCCCCGACGAACTCCAAGAACTTCCATGGCACGTTTTGGCTATGGAAATTCAGATAGTCCCCGCGCTCCCTCAAAAACGCGAAGTTTCCGCTTGCTAAGGGGATCGTCTTCTCCCAAGATCGTAACCGGCAGTTCGTATCTGCCAATATTCCCTGTTTCTTAAGACGCTCCGGATGAACCGCTTGCCATATTTGATCCTATTCCTCTTGATATGGGGAGGCAGCCACAACTTGTTGCTGTCGCAGGATGATGAATTGGGAGGACTCCCCCCCATCCCCGACCTTGATCTCGGCGACCCGGAGCGCAAGCAGAGTTACCGCGATAAAAAGGCTTCGGCTCAAAAGGCGAAACAGGCTGCCTTCCAGAATACCACCTACACCCGCCAACCCAACGATCCGGGAGCGGCGACCATCGGCGAGCGGCTCGAAGGCCACGGCGAACGTCGCGCCCAGCGGATGGCGACTCAATCTACCGAAATTACGGTGGAGAATAATATCGGATCCGCTGACGACGCTGTCACCGCGAGCGGATCCCGACTTCAGGCTTTTGGCGAAGAAGATCGCTGGGCCGGTATCCCCGGACCCACCGAGGAAGAAGCGCTGATCGATCTCCCGCCCATGCCGGACTTGCGCACCCCCGACCAAATCACGGCCCGGGAGCGGTCGAGAGACCGGCGGGTGGCCACTGCGGACGTCAAGCGGGCCGAGGCAGAATTGAAGAAACAGGAGGCGGAAGCCAAAGCCCGTGCCACCGTCACCGTCCCCGGGGCGGATCCGGCGAATGCCCTGGTGCAGGTCCAGTCGCGGGCGGAACTGTCAGGAACCTACATGGGGAACGCGGCCGCCCCTGAGACCGTCGATAGTGGAACGCTCCGCCCATTTGACGCAACTTCCTCTTATTACAAGGATAACCAAAAAGTCTATCAAGGAGCCGCCAACGAGAGGCCGCTTCATTTCTGGTGGCGTCGGGGCACCAATGTTCAGGGAGAGGAAGCAATCCCGCCGGATCGCATTTCACACAACAATCCGTTCAAGGGATCGCGTGATGTCGTGCAAACAGTCAGCTTCGGCCCTAGCGGAGGCGCGGGCGACTTTGCTTCCACGGCGGCAACCCGCGATGCCACACCCTTGTCTTCGAATATCCGCGGCATTCGAGTGGTGCGCACCACCCGGGACGTATCCACGAGTGGCGTCAGCGGCCTTTCCGGTTTGGTCAGCGAAGGCGTCGAACTCCCCCCCCGGGTAGTCGCGGTGTTCGAGGCCCAAGTCGGTCGTCCTCTCACGCTAGGCGGGCTGAACCAACTGGTTCGGGATGCTGTTCTCGCCTATCGGAAGAGTGACTTGCCAGTGGTCGATGTGCTCGTTCCCGAGCAAGAGATTACCACGGGTGTGCTTCAGTTGGTCATCATCGAAGGCCGTATGGGCGATGTGATCGTCGAGGGTGGCAACCGGGCCGAAAGCCGCGCCTTGGCTAGTCAGATCCGAACCGACCGGGGCGACGTGATCCGGGAATCGAACTTGACCGAAGACTTGGCCTGGATCAACAAGCACCCTACCCGCCAAGTTGATCTGATCTTCAGCCCCGGCACCGGATACGGCGAAACCGACGTGATTTTGCGCAGCCAGACCTACAAGGAACTCTCTGCTTACATCGCTTACGAAAACTCCGGGACGGATGCGCTGGGAGACAGCCGCGCGATTCTTGGTGCGAGTTGGACCGGACCGGCCTTCCTCGGGTTGGATTCCATTCTAAGTTACCAGTTCACCACAAACTTCGATGACCGGGACTCCAGCCTGACCGGTCACAGCGGGGTCTTCGCATCCTACCTTCCCTGGCGTCATCAAATCACCCTGCTCGGTGCCTATGTCGAGAGCTCGTCATCGATCGCCCAGGGTCCAGGGGTCCGTTTGAACTCCGTGGCTGAGAACAAGCAGATCAGCGGCCGTTATGGCATCCCGTTGCCGCAGTGGGGAGCCATCTCACACGAGTTGGAGATCGGGATGGATTTCAAGTCGGCCTTGGTTGATACCAGCCTGTCAGGAATTCCTATCGTCAGTTCCATCACTGAGATCGTGCAATACAGCCTTGGCTACAATATGGTGGCAGCAGACAACACGGGAGTGTGGCGACTTGACTCGGAAGTGGTTTCCAGTCCAGGGGACAATACCAACTATAACAACACCGCTCTTTTCGCCACCCAGCGGGCCGGTGCGACCGCCACCTACACCTACGGACGTGTTTCCCTGGAGCGCGACCAACAATTGTGGAACGACTGGTCCATGTTTGCCCGGATTCAGGGCCAGTTGTCGAATGGAAATCTTCTCTCGAGCGAGACTCTGGGTGCCGGTGGATATGATAGCGTGCGGGGCTTCGAGCAGCGCATCCAGTCGGGTGATAACGGAATCGTAGGAACGGTCGAGTTGCGGACCCCAACCTTCTACCCGGCGACCTTCGCGGGAGTCAACGGCGTGCGCGATGGCGCGATCGGCCTGATCTTCTGGGATGCGGCGTCTCTCAGCAATGTCGATCCAGCGGCTCCCGGGCTGGTTGCGGAGGAAGTCGCCTTGGGCAGCGTAGGGGCGGGCTTCCGCTACCAGATCGAGGATAATTTCACCTTCCGGGCGGACTACGGATTCCAAGTCACGGAAGACGGATTCAACGATGTGGATCACGGCCGCTGGCATGTGGGCGCGACCGCAACATTCTGATCCCGTGCGAGCGAACGCATGAGAGTTTGAGGGGTTCCTTAGGTTAAGGGCCCTTTGTCAAAAGGCATTATTCGTCTCATGGTCGCCCTTGCCAACATCCAACTCATCGGCAGCGAGGTCGCGATCATTTGGAATGACGAGAGGGAGGATTATTTCCCGATGGATCGACTCCGCGCCCTTTCCCCCAGTGCCGAAACCCAAGGGGAGCGCGACTTGCTGGGGCGCCCGATCTCAGCTGATGAGAAGGGCCGCGACTTCACGGGGGTGCGGGTTCTCGGCTGGGTATTAGTGGGTGCCTACGGAATCCAATTCCATTTTTCCGATGGCCATCGGACGGGGATATTCTCGTTCGACTACCTCCGCCGGATCGGGGATGAAGAGAAGGGCAAGTGATGAGGCGCAAGGCAGGCTGAGTTCTGATCGCGCTGGCGGCCATCGTGCTACTGATCGCCGGATACCAGTTCTTCACCGAGAACAATATCAAGTCGTTCGGGTCACTGATCATCACCGCGGCCGCCATTGCGGCGGCTGGTTGGATGATCGGAGACCTATGAGTCGGGCTGATCGATTCTTTTCCATTCGTAAGCTCCATCCTCCGGAGACGACAAGGAAGCTATGAAGATTCCTCCTTCTCCGCTTCTTCCGGGTTTTTTGATCCTGACCGCGTCCCTATTGACTCCCGTTTCGCGCGCTGGTCAGGTCGAGGTGGGACCGGTGGCCTGGGGCCGCGACTACCAAGCTGGGTTGGAGGCCTCCCGCACCTCGGGAAAACCAGTCTTGCTCTTTTTTCAAGAAGTTCCCGGATGCGCGGGTTGTCAGAAATTTGGTCGTGAGGTCATGAGCCACCCACAAATCGTCGAGGCGATCAAAACGGAGTTCGTGCCGGTGTTGGTCTATAACAACCGCCCCGGTGAGGACGCCGCTCTCTTGCAGAGGTTCGGCGAAGCCGCCTGGAACTCTCAGGTGCTGCGGTTTCTTGATGCTTCCGGGAAGGACCTCATCCCACGTCGCGATGGAGTCTGGACACTCGATGCGATAGCGGCGCGACTCACGCAGGCGCTGGAAACGGCCCACCGGGAGGTGCCGCCCTATCTCCGCGCCCTCGCCGGAGCGGATGCTGCCGGGGAAGTCGGGGAAGCCGGGACGGCGGCTTTCGCCATGGATTGCTTCTGGACCGGAGAAGTCCGATTCGGAGGGATCCCCGGAATGCTCTCGACCGAAGCGGGGGTTCTCGAAGGGCGCGAAGTCACTCTCATAACATTTGATCGAGCCGCCCTCCCCTTTGAACAATTGGTGCGGCAAGCGGTCTCCTTCGATTGCGCCAACAAAGTTTACACGACAAATCCGGCGGATGCGGCCACCGTTGCAGAGACTCGCCTTACCGTCGCACCATTGACGGAGGCCCACCGTCCCCCAACGCGATCCGATCAGAAGCGCCAAATCGCCGACACTCCCTTCGCCTCACTCAGCCTCTCCCCCACCCAAGCCACCAAAGTAAACCCCTTCGCCCGCGCCGGCCCCACGCAAGCGCTCAATTGGTTGAGCCCCGGGCAACGAGCCGAATCGAAGATACCTTAATTTCACTCCAGCCTCCCCGACAAACCCTATGAAAATCGGCTTCTCACTCCTCGCTTTATTCCTTCTCCCTGCCTCGTATCTTGCCGCTGCTGACCCCGCACCGACCGACCAAGTCCCCGCCGGGAAATTGGCCCTCGATCCCGACGCCAAGGAGTTTCCCGAAGGCACCAAAGTGGCGACCTTTGGTTCAGGGTGTTTCTGGTGCAGTGAAGAGTTTTTCCATCAGCTCCCGGGCGTGCTCTCGGTCGTCTCCGGTTACATGGGGGGCGAAGCTGCCACAGCCAACTACAAGGAAGTCAGCGCCGGTCGCACCGGCCACGCGGAAGTGGCGCAGGTCCACTACGACCCTACGGTTGTGACGTTCGAGCAACTCCTCGATCGATTCTTCGCCTCGCACGATCCAACCACCCTCAATGCTCAGGGAGCCGATCGCGGTACCCAGTATCGCAGCGCCATTTTCTATCACGACCCCAGCCAGCAGTCGGCGGCCAAGTCCAAAATCAAGGAATTAACCGAACTAAAACGCTTCTCTGACGTGATCGTGACCGAAGTGAGCGAGGCGGAGGAATTTTACGTGGCCGAAGACTATCACCAGAACTTCGCCCGGAAGAATCCCAACCACGGGTATCTTGAGAGCGTGCTCTACCCCAAGATGGAAAAACTCAATCTCAAGATTCCCTAGCAGTCTGTCGGAACATTCTTGAACGGCTTCTCGTGCCGTGATTCTCGTGCCGAGATTATCGCAGGGTCTCCAGTCACTCGCTCAAACAATGGGAGACTTCGAGGTTCTCCCGCCGAAACTTGGCAATGGAGCCGAGCGAGAGCGAGCAAATCAATCGCGATCGGGATGGGTGTCCGCCAGTAGGCAGCTGAACGCTGCGTCCCAAGGGTCGCCCGCTCGATCCGGGGCAAGTTCAGCCTTCACGCTGCGGCATTTATCGTCTCCTGTATGCGGCTCAGGTCCCGCTCTTTCATTGCTCCCGTGTGATCACCTCGATGAGCTCGCCGATGGTGTGCTGTTTGACGAGCGGGTGGCGGAGACGGTAGGACCCGTTTATGCCGTATCTGTTCCGGCGTCCGATCTTTTCAATCTTGATAACGCCCTCTTCAGAAAGCTCCTTGATGATTTTCTGGACGATCCGCAAGGTCAACCCGACCCGGTAGGAGATCTCCGAGAGGCGCATTTCAGGATCGAGGTGGAGACAGACGAGAACGTGTGTATAGTTGCTGACGAAACCCCATTTCGGGCGTTCTGTCAGGAGACGTTCTATGCTGGGAAGCGAGTGCTTCAGGGAAAGTGCAGGCGTTTCACTCATGAGAAGCAAATCAAAGATCGGCGTGAGATGTTTCGGGCTGGTCCGGTTCCGATCCGCTAAGAATGCACTAAATTTAAACCCTGTAAAGCATGCTAAAAAATTCGTGCTTTACAATGTAATTCTTTTAGGCAAGGGGTTTTCCCCGTCCGGAAACGATGTCCTTTGAAACCTTCCAGCCCTGGATGCCTGTTCTGGCGTTCTTTGCCACAGCATTGCTGGCACCCTTTTTGAGCGGTGCGGGCGGTCGGGTTCCGGCCTCATTTTGGGCTCTGGTGCCGGCGGCGAGCTTCTTCCTTTTCCTCTCAAATGCCGGCCCAGTCTGGCGCGGCGAAATCTGGAGGACCTCCCTTCCGTGGGCTCCGTCCCTTGGCTTATCGTGGGATGTGTGGGTTTCCCCGGTCGGGCTTCTTCTGGCTCTTTTGGTGACCGGCATCGGCACACTCGTCATCTTCTTTGCGGCGGCTTATTTAAAAGGCAGCGACCGCATCGGACGATTCCTCGGATTTCTCTTTCTCTTCGCCGGTGCCATGATCGGCATTGCGGTCACCGAAAATCTTCTCGTGCTTTTCATTTTCTGGGAGCTGACTTCGATCACGAGCTACCTGCTCATCGGTCACTTTCACGAAAAGCTCGAATCGCGAAAATCGGCACTCGACGCACTCCTTATCACCGCCGGGGGCGGGGTCGCCTTTCTCGCCGGAGTCATCATGATGGGGGAGGTCGCCGGAACCTATGTGATTTCGGAACTTGTTAGCGCCCGTGAGCTGATTCAGGGGCACGCTCTCTACCCGGCGATCTTTATCTGCGTCCTCCTCGGGGCCATCACCAAGTCCGCCCAGTTTCCATTTCACTTCTGGCTTCCAAGTGCCATGGCCGCGCCGGCTCCGGTGAGCGCCTACCTGCATTCCGCGACGATGGTGAAAGCGGGCGTTTTTCTAATCGCGATCCTGCATCCGGTTCTCGGGGAGACACCCCTTTGGCATTACTCGCTCATGGGCTTCGGTGCCGTGACCATGTCCTGGGGGGCTCTCGTGGCCATGGTGCAAACTGATTTGAAACGCCTCCTCGCCTTTTCGACCGTAAGTGCTCTCGGAACTTTGATGATGCTTCTCGGCATGGAAAACACCCTCGCAGTGAAGGCTGCTATGCTTTTTTTCATTGTCCACGCGCTGTATAAAGGAGCCCTCTTCATGGTCGCCGGTGCGATCGAAAAGGCGACCGGCACGCGCGAGATTTCCCAGCTTCGCGGGCTCATCCGAACTTTTCCATTACTGGGAATCGGCGCTGTCGTGGCGGCGTTCTCCATGTCTGGACTGCCTCCCTTCGTTGGCTTTATTGCCAAGGAGCTGCTCTATGAAGTGAAACTGGAGACGCCTCCGATTGGGATGATTCTTCTCGTCTGCGGCTTCGTCGCCAATGCCGCCAACGTCGTCGTCGCCTTGAAGGTCGGGATCCTTCCTTTCCTCGGGGTCACCGATGAATCCGCCCTGAAAAACGTGAAACCGAAAGGAATCGGCTTCTGGATCGGCCCATTAGTTCTCGGCATCGGCAGCTTTGTGTTTGGTGTTTTCCCTGGGGCAATTCTCGGGCAGCCACTGGAGGCGATGGTTCAGCAGGTCTCAGCAACGGATTTTTCCGTCAAGCTCAAGCTTTGGCACGGGTTCAATCTCGTTCTTCTTCTCAGTGCCCTCACCGTGACCTGCGGGGTTGTCCTCTTTCTTTTCCGGGAGCGTCTTCAGGCTCTCGGCGAGTTTCTCAAATCGCGCCTCGGCTGGAGTGGCGTCACCGTTTTTCGTGCCGGACTCGCCGGATTTCTCAAAGGGGCTGGCGCCATTACCCGGGCGATCCAGTCCGGAAATATCACGACCTACATCACGGTCATTTTCGTGGTCGCGATGCTGATGCTGACGGGGGCCTGGCTGAAGAGTGGCTATGTACCTAGCCTCCCCGAAACCGGTCCCTTCCGCTTCGATGTGTTTTGTCTTACTGTTCTGCTCATCGGACTGTCCGTCATGCTCGTGAAAGCGACGAGGCGCATGACGTCAATCCTGGTGCTGGGTTGCATCGGGTTCGCGATCGCGGCTCTCTTCGCCCTCTACGGGGCACCGGATCTGGCAATCACCCAGATTCTCGTGGAGACCCTGACACTGCTCCTTTTTGCACTAGCTCTCTACGGGCTCCCGGGGATGAACGAACTCGCGACCTCGGGACGCGGGGGATTCGGTTCCACCGTCGTTGCCTTGCTGGTTGGCACGGGGTTCACGCTCCTTACCATGAAAGCCTTCGACGTTCAGATCTCCGATGCGGTGGCGTTAGACCTCGCCGCGAAAAGCCTACCGGAAGCTTACGGGCGAAATGTCGTAAATGTCATCCTCGTGGACTTCCGGGCCCTTGATACCTTGGGTGAGATCACGGTGCTCCTCATTGCCGCTCTTGGTGTTTACGCCATGCTCGGCGGTCGCGCAACGGATCACCGCCTCACCATGGTGCAGGGACGTTCTCCGGTCCTCCAGGCTTCGACAAAGTATATTGCCCCGGCGATGATCCTGTTCTCGATCTATCTGCTCCTCCGCGGCCACAATGAAGCAGGGGGGGGATTCATCGGCGGGCTCGCCGCCGCGATGGGTGCCATCCTCGTGCATCTCGCCCGCACCGAGATGCCACTGAAACTGTATCGGATGACGCCGGGCATCCTCATGGTCGCCGGACTCGCGACGGCTGTGCTGTCCGGGGTCCCCTCTCTGCTTCAGGGGGATGCCTACCTCACCTCTGTCTGGGGCGGTGAATTCAGTCTCCCGGCCGTCGGGAAAATCAAAGTCGGAACGCCGCTGTTTTTCGATGTCGGTGTCTATCTGGTTGTCGCTGGAGTCGTCCTCATGCTCTATCGCACTATGGCGGAATGGCAGTCCGCCCGGCAGGATATTGTTCCCCGTTCAAACTAATGGAAGTCTTCATCGCAGTCATGGTCGGTTGTCTCGCCGCGTGCGGAACGCGGATGCTCTTGCAGCGCAGTCTGTTCCGTGTTCTCATCGGTCTTGCCCTGCTCGCCCAAGCCGCCAACGTGCTCGTCTTTACGGCGGCTGGACTCGGGAGGGGCGATGCCGCGATTATCGGGCCGAGAGCGGAGATGCTGCCTGAGGGCCACCCTGACCCTTTGGCCCAGGCCCTCGTTCTCACCGCGATCGTAATCAGTTTTGGCGTTCTCGCCTTCTGCCTCGTCCTCCTGAAACGCACTCACCGCCGCACCGGCGACGAGGACGTCGATGCTCTTGCGCACACTGAATCCTGATGGAACCTGTCGCAATCACCCTCCCGATTCTCATCCCCATGCTGCTTTCTCTGGCGGCCTGGCTGAGCCGTGGGTCGGCGGTGACTTCGCGTTGGCTCCTGCCTGCGGGAATGGCCACCCTCCTCGGAGCTTCGGTCTGGCTGTTTTTGATCATCAATGTTGCCCCAGGGCCGATCCGGGTTGATTTTGGTGGTTGGGAAAAGCCTCTCGGCATTTCGTTCAAAGCTGACCTTTTCGCAGCCATCATGGTCGTCGTTGCTGCCGTGATCGGTTTCGCCGGCTCACTCTTTGCGGTGAGTGAAATCGGGCGAACCATCTGGCGCAAGGGCTATGGAACCTTCTATTTTTTGCTTCTCGCCGGCATCAACGGAGCTTTCCTCACCAACGATCTTTTCAACCTCTTTGTCTGGTTCGAAGTCATGCTGATGGCTTCGTTTGCGATGCTTGTCCTGGGACGGCGGAAGTATGTTTTTGAGGGAGCGACCAAATATGTTGTGATCAACATGGTCTCATCGTTTTTCTTCCTGAGCGCCCTCGGACTGCTCTACGGGAAGACCGGGCAGCTGAATCTCGATGAAGTCGCACTCCGTCTCGCGAACAGTGGAACGGACCCCGTCATCCTCAGCACTGCTGCGCTCTTTCTCATGGCCTTCGGGATCAAGGCCGGGGTCTTCCCTCTCTACTTCTGGCTACCCCCGGCTTATCCGAATACCGGATTCGCGACGGCGGCAGTGTTCGGCGGTCTTCTGACTAAGGTGGGTGTTTATGCTCTCTTCCGCGTCTTTGGAGGCGCCTTCGGGTTTCTTTCCGATGTCACCGGGCCGCTCTTTCTTGTTGTCGGTGCTTTGACGATGATCGCGGGTGTATTAGGGGCGGCGAGCCAGTTTCATATCCGGAGGATTTTGTCCTTCCACATCGTGAGTCAAATCGGCTATATCGTCCTAGGTCTGGGGCTCTTCACGCAGGGAGCTTTCGCGGCGGCGATCTTTTACATCGTGCATCACATCCTCGTGAAAACGAACCTCTTCCTCGCCGCCGGAGCGATTGCCGCGACCGGTCGCAGTGAACGACTCGAAAAGCTCGGCGGACTGTTGAAAAGCGCCCCGCTCCTCGCTTTCCTGTTCCTCATTCCCGCCTTATCGCTCGGAGGGATTCCGCCGTTGTCAGGATTTTTTGCCAAGTTTCTCCTTCTTCGAGAAGCATTCCGGGAGGACGCCTACCTCTATGTGGCGATTGCTCTCCTGGTCGGTGTTGTCACCCTCTTTTCGATGATCAAGATTTGGGGAGAGGCCTTCTGGAAAGACAGCCCGCGTCCCGGAGGCACAGAGCCCTACCGCCTCATGCAGGTCATTCCGATTGCGATGCTCGGAGCCATGACGATCACGATCGGCTTTATGGTTGAGCCCCTCTTTGAACTCTCGGAGCGGGCTGCCGCTCAACTCATTCAATCCAATCCGATGTATGTGGAATCGACGGAGGAGTAAATCGTCATGAACTGGATGAAAAAACTGATCGCTGCCCTGAAGCTCTACTTCCGCTACACCATGAATTTCTGGGTGGCTAATTTCACGATCGCGAAACAGGTGCTTTCACCGAATCTGACGATCAACCCCGAAATCATCGTGATCGATACCAAAGTCGAGACGCCGCTCGAGATTCTCGCCCTCGCCAATCTCATCACATTCACGCCCGGAACCCTCGTCCTCGGAATTGATCCGGGGAAAAAGCTCACCGTGCATGTCCTCGACGGAGCCGAGGAGGCGAGGGTCTCGATTCCCCGCGATCTGGAAGCGCCGATTCTGTCTATCACCCGTAAGTCATGATTGAAATTGCCTACCTCATCTTTACGGTCTGCCTGTTCGCATCGATCATTTGCGGTCTGGTCAGGATCTGGCGGGGTCCGACCGTGGCGGACCGGATCAATGCCGCTGACGTGGTCGCGCTCTGCGGGATCGGCCTTGCCCTAGGACATGGGTGGATGCGGGGCGACGCGCTCTGGCTCGATGTCGCAATGGTCGCCGGTCTCGTCCTTTTTGTCGGCACTTCCGCGGTGTCTCTTTTCCTCGATCCCAAACACCTCTCCAGTAAAGAAAATGATTGATTGGATTAGCGCGATTTTTCTCATCGGGGGCGGATTTTTCTCGCTTATCGCCGGGCTGGGACTCCTGCGGTTCCCCGACCTTCTCAGCCGGATGCATGCGGCGACGAAGGCTTCGGGAGCTGCCTTTGCCCTCATTCTGGTGGCCTTTGTCCTGCGCGTTCCCGGGTGGGAGGTGGTGATTAAGGCCGTCGTATCGCTCTTTCTCGCCTTCCTCACGCTTCCAGTTGCGGCGCACCTTCTCGGGCGGAACAGTTCGCGAACAGACGACGAGACGTGATCCTGCTTTGGCTCTGCCTCTGAGGCCAATGGCAGCTACCCGCGTAGGACAAGGCAGCGACGTCGCTCGCCTTCTCCATCCCGAAGCCACCCCCGGATACTGCCGATGATGGCGATTTCGCCTTCGCCAACGCGGGGGTTCCGGTGATCGGTCCCTCCCCCCCGCGCTGCTGGAGCCTGTTCCGCCCGGCATCATGCTAGGACTGTTCGTGGGTAAGCAGATCGGGATTTTCAAGGCCAGGTTTTCGCGGTTGAGATGGGCCTGGTTCATCTTCCTCAGGGAATTCGCTGGTTGCAAGTTTATGGGGCTGCGGTAGCCTGCGCACTTCGCTTCACGATGAATCAATTCATTGGCTCGCTCGGTTTCGAGGGATTTGGTGGCCCTGACTTTGCAGTGCACTGCCGGCGAAGCATCTTGGCGGGATCTTTGCTACGAGGGGTTCTTGGGATCATTTTGTTACGCTTGACCCGTCGGCCCTGACAAGCCAAGGAAGCAAGAAGCCCCGACGGATGACTGCTCGTTCCGTCGGAGTGACGAATTCAATTGTAACTCCCCACGATGGACTTGATTCTGCAAAACCTGATTTCGCCTATCGTTCTGGCTTTCGTTCTCGGGGCACTGGCGCAATGGTGGAAAAGTGATCTGGAGATCCCCGACTCGCTCTATCAAGGGATTTCCATTTATCTACTTTTCGCGATCGGTCTCAAGGGTGGCGTGGCGGTGGCGGAGACTTCCTTCGCCGATCTGCTCGGACCGATCGCCATCACTTTGCTCCTCGGGATCGTCACGCCGATCAGTGCCTTCTTTCTCCTCAGGCATCTCGGCCGACTGGATCGCCTCAACGCTTCCGCCGCTGCCGCGCATTATGGATCCGTCTCAGCCGTAACCTTTCTCGCAGCAGTGGAAGCGGCGAAGAATATCGGACTTCCGGCCGATGGCTTTATGCCCGCCCTCGTCGCGGTGCTGGAGGTTCCGGGAATCCTCGTAGCCCTGCTCCTCGCCCGTCAGCAGAAGGGTGGAGGAATCAAGGCCGCAGTTCATGAACTGGTGGTGGGGAAAAGCATCTTTCTCATGATCGGAGGTATGGTGATCGGAGCCCTGTGTGGCCCGGCGAAAATCGCTTCAGTTGCTCCCTTCTTCATCGATCCGTTCAAGGGCGTGCTCTGTCTCTTCCTGCTTGAGCTTGGCATGGTCGCCGCGCGGCGGGCGCAAGATGTCCGCGAGGCAGGCTGGAGGCTCGTTGCGGTCGGATGCTTCCTGCCGCTGCTGCACGGCGTGCTTGGAACCCTGGCCGGATTCTGGGTCGGCCTGACTCCGGGTGGGGCGGCAGTTCTCGGGGCGATGGCGGGCAGCGCCTCCTACATCGCCGCGCCTGCCGCGGTGAGGATGGCCTTGCCGAAAGCCAGTCCGGGGATTTATTTAACTCTGGCTCTCGGCATCACCTTCCCCTTCAACCTCGCGGTAGGAATCCCCGGACTGCTCGCGCTCGCCCAGTATCTACACGCTTCGCCCCCATGAAAGTTCCGTTGATCAAATTGACCATCATTTCCGAAAGCCTCTTGCGGGAGGAGATCGTAGCCTTGATCCGCCGCCACGGAGCGACAGGATTCACTCTAAGCAAAGTGGAGGGCCAGGGCTCGCGCGGGGTGCGGGCGAGCGAGTGGGAAGGGCGCAATCTGAAATTTGAAGTGATCCTAGGCGTCTCCACTGCGGATGAAATCCTCGATGAAATCTCCGCAAAATATTTCGAAGACTACGCAGTGATCGCCTGGCTCACCGAAGTCGAGGTGCTGCGCGGGCACAAATTCATCGCGCCGGAAAGATCCTGAATCCGGCTCAGTTCAGTCCGAGATGATCGGGTTCGTCGGCGACAAGACGATGCCAGGGGCTGAGGTTGCGGAGAAGGTTCCGCCACATGTTGTCCACGTGGCCGACCTCCACGATCTCAGGCTGCGGCCGATGGCTGATCCAGGCACGCTGCTTCATCTCACCCTCGAGCTGTCCCTCGGACCAACCGGAGTAGCCGAGAAAGGCGCGAATGTGAAAGCCTTCGCGGCAGTAGCGCGCGGCCTCGGCGGTGGTGAGATGGAAGACGTAATGCAGCTCCTCGTCCTCCTCAGACCAGCTCAAGGCAGAGAGGGAAAGCCGCTGCGGATCCACCGGACCACCGACAAAAATCGGGACATCGCCGAGCAAAACGCGGTGTTCGTCGGTGAGATCCGCCGGACTCATGACCTCGCCGATGCTATGTCCGAAGGGCCGGTTGAGCATGTAACCGAGCGCTCCGAATTCCGCGCTGTGCTCGGTCAGTAAAAGCACACTCTGGTAAAAAGTCGGCTCGCGCAGAGTGGGGTCGGCGAGAATCAGGCTTCCTTTGAGGGAATCATTGACTGGAGGTTGCTGTGACATATCTCCTCGGTTCAGGCACGGCCTGACATGATAACGCTCTAACAGAAATTCCACGTTGGCAACTGCAAAGCGTCGGTGTCTAATGGGAAGATGCAAGACCTCGTCACCGCACTCAACGCGGGCCAAGAACTTTCCGAATCCGAAATTGTCGCTGCGGTGGATTCCCTGCTCGATCATTCGGTTTCGCCAGAGGAAAAAGGCGTCTTCCTCGCCGCCTTGTCCGGGAAGGGCGAGACCAGCGGAGAAATCGCCGTGTTCGCCCAAGCGCTCCTGGGCTACGCCGTGGAGCCGATCTTCGAACGGGAGCAGGCGGGCCGACCTCTGCTTGATGTTTGCGGAACGGGCGGAGATCAACTCGATTTGTTCAACGTCTCGACCACGAGCGTGTTCCTGTTGGCGGCCTGTGGCGTGGCGGTGGTGAAGCATGGCAACCGGGCGATCACCTCCAAGAGCGGCGGGGCCGACGTGCTGGAGGCGCTCGGCATTCGGATCGATCTCGGCCCGGAGGAGTTCGGGAGCTGTTTGCAGGAAGTCGGCGCGGGCTTTCTCTTTGCGCCGCGTTACCATCCGGCCTTCGCGGTGATCGCTCCGGTGCGCAAGGATCTCGCAACGAGGGGACAACGAACCGTCTTCAATCTGCTCGGGCCGCTCCTCAATCCGGCGCGTCCCGACTATCAGCTCGTCGGGATCTGCCGTCCCGAACTGGGCGCGACCTATCGGGAGATCCTCACGCGACTCGGGCGGAAGCAAGCATGGGTGGTTTCGGGAACCACTGCAGATGGTGCGGCGATGGATGAGATCTCGAACCTCGGCCCGACCCAGATTTGGAGAATGGGCGAAGCCGGACCCGCGACGCTTCACGGCCCAGAACTAGGCATTCCCCTTGCGAATCTCCCGGAGGTGCAAGGCGGCGACGCCGTGGTCAACGCCGCGCTGGTGCTCGACCTGCTCGAAGGTCGCGACACCGGGCCGAAGCGGGATCTTGTCTGCCTCAACGCCGCTGCCGGACTTCAGGTGACAGGGCTGGCGGCGGATTGGGCCGATGGACTGGCCCAAGCCAACGAAGCGATCAAGTCCGGGGCCGCCCTCGACGTCTTGCGGCGTTGGCAGAGTTTTTCGTGATCTTCGTCCGCTACTCTCCCGAGAAATCAAAGATGAGTTCTTTATTTTTCGGCTTGAGGCTTTCCACTGAAGCCGGCGGAACTCCCGATTTTCCGAGCATGACAATGACGAGTTTTTCGAGCGACTCCACCACGGCGATCTCGGTGACGGCGGGGCATTGACTGAGATTGAGCTGGGCCAACTCGGTGAGGCTCGCGAGCGCTGCGAGGTCGGACAAATGTTCATTGCCGGTGAGGTCCAGCTGGATCAGTCCCCCGGCGACTTCCAGTCCCGCGAGCGACCGCAACTCCGGGCAATAAGTGAACCCGGCATACTGCGAAACCGATGGCGGAAGCCCCGCCAGAGAACGAAAATCGGGGCAGGCTTCGAGGTGCAGTTCTTTGAGCGTGACCAGACGTGCGAAGGGAGTGAGATCGGTGAGCCCCTCCTGTCCACCAAGGCGGAGGATGCGGAGTTTCGGCAATTGGCCGACTTCGGAAAAATCAGAGATCGGGACATTGCGAAGATCGAGGACGATGAGTTCCTCCAGTTTTCCCAGTCCAGCGAGAGACTTCAGGGCGCTGAGATTACTGATGTCGAGATCGGTGAGCGCGGTCAATTGATCGAGGCCCGGCAGTGCCGTGAGGGCCGCGCAACCATCGAGGTAAAGTTGGCGAAGCTGCGGGAGCTTGGCGAGGTCGATCGCGGCCAATTTATGGCAACGACTCAAAGAAAGATTTTCGAGCTGCGGCAAACTGGTGAGGTCGAGTTTCTCCAGCGCGAGACACCCGCTCAAGTCGAGGGTAACGAGCCGGGTCAGATCACGGAGATCGGTCGCATCGCCGAAGCGGGCACTGTCGAGACAAACCAGTTCCCGCAGGGTAGGATGGCCCGCCAATCCCGCCGCACTGGTGAGCTGCGGGCAATCGATCGCCACCAAGGAGCGCAAGCGGGTGAAGCGCTCGATCCCTTTGAACGAACGCAACTGGGAGGCTCCGGTGAGATCGAGGATTTCAGGCTGCCCGATTCGTTGCACTAGCTTGCCCAACTCCTCCAAATCCACCAGAGCATCGCTCGCGCACGCGAGATAACTCTCCCCACCGGTATTCACCACAGTGGCGGAGAAACGGCTCGCCATCTCCGCAAAGGCGTCCGCACGGTCCTGCCCCTTCCAATTCGCGATCAATGCCGCCGCCACCACGGCGATCACGATGAGCAGGATGATGCGGCCGCTTAACTTCATGAGTGGGGAATCCTGCGGAAAACAAAGTATTCAGGGAACCGGCACCCGGTCGAGCACCGTGGCCACGATCTGCTCGGACGTGATTTCTTCCGCTTCGGCTTCGTAGCTCAGCAGAATGCGGTGTCGCAACACATCGAAGGCGAGATCCTTGACATCCTGCGGCACGACATAACCGCGGCCTTGGAGGAAAGCGGCCGCTTTGGCGGCCATGGTGAGATTGATGGTTCCCCGAGGCGATGCACCCGAGCGGATCAGCGGAACCAAGACCGGTTCGATCGAGGCCGGATAACGGGTCGCATGGATCAGGCGCACGATGTAATCTTTCACCCCATCATCGACATAGACGTAATTGATGAGCTCACGGCTGGCGACGATGGTTTTCGGCTCGACCACGGCGGAGGTTTTGAGAATCGCCTTCGAAGTCGCCATACGGTCGAGGATGATCCGCTCTTCCTCCATCGAGGGATAATCGACCAACACCTTGAAGAGGAAACGATCCAACTGCGCCTCGGGAAGCTGGTAGGTGCCCTCCTGGTCGATGGGGTTTTGCGTTGCGAGGACAAGGAAAGGATCAGGCAGCTTGTAAGTGGTGTCGCCGATGGTGACTTGGCGCTCCTGCATGGCTTCGAGCAGAGCGCTTTGCACTTTCGCCGGGGCCCGGTTGATCTCGTCGGCGAGGATGAGGTTGGCGAATATGGGACCTAGCTTGGGAGTAAACTCGACCGTCTGCGGATTGAAAATGAGCGTTCCGATCAGGTCGGCGGGAAGCAAATCCGGGGTAAACTGGATCCGCTGGAACTGGGCCGAGAGCGCTCCGGCGAGCGCATTCACCGTCAGGGTTTTCGCCAAACCGGGGACGCCCTCAAGCAACACGTGACCGTTTGTCAGCAGACCGATCAGGAGGCGATCCACCAGGGCATTTTGGCCGACCACGACTTTGGCCATCTCCGCTTTCACCGCCGCCACCCAAGTGTTCTGGCGCTGGATTTCCTCGGCGAGTTTTTGAGTATCAACACTGTGCATGAAAGGGAGGGGCGTGAGAGGAGGGAGCGAGGAAGGAACGCGTCACCCCGATGCGGGATAGGATCAGGGAAATTCGGAGGGATGCAAGCTCCGGCTCTTCTCCCGCGCACTTCACGCGGGGGCGGTGGCCTCCGCGCCCGACTCCCCTGCCGCAGCCTCACCGCCGCCCGGAGCGGTATTGCCCTCGCGATGGCGCCCCACCGCAGGCTCGATCCGCCGTTCCCAGATGTAGCGACGGAAGAGCACTTTGATCGCCGCCGTCAGCGGAACCGCGAGCAGCGCCCCGAGCAACCCACCGAGGAGCAGCGACCAGAAGAGCACGGAGAAGATCACCGTCAGTGGATGGAGCCCGACCGAATCGCCCACGATGCGCGGCGCGGTGACGAGACCGTTGACCTGTTGCAGCGTCACAAAGATGAGGAGCACGATCAGCGGATAGGCCCAGACCTGGGGCAAAAAATCCCAGGCGTTGATCAGCACCTCAGCACTGAGACCGTCGGGCGAGATTTCCGTGACGAACTGGGAGACCGGTTTGCTGATGCCCTCAAGCTGCACCTTCACCACCTCCCCAACCACCGCAGAACCCGGCACCACCACCTTGCCCCAAGCCGTCGCTCCGAAATGGGCCACCGAGATCAGGATGGCGGGGATCATGACCAGTAAATTACCGATGTAAGGGATCAGCCCGAGAATCGCCAGAAAGACGCCGATGAGCAGCGCGTAGGGCAGTTTGATGGACGAGAGGGCAATGGCCACAAGCACGCCGTCGATCAGACTGACCACCATCTGGCCGCGGAAAAACGAGATGAGGTAACCATTGATCTCCGTAAGCGTGCCTGCCACTTCGTCTTTCAGCTCAGAGGCTCGCAAAGGAATGTAGTCGGTCCAGGTTTGGGAAATTTTGTGCCCCTCCCGGAGGAAGTAGAACAGATAGATCGGAACCAGGAAAAGACCGAGGACATACCCGAAAAATCCAAAGGCGCCCTGAAGCCGGGACAACACCCAGGTTCCCAATTGGGCGGAAAGTTGCGGACCCTCGCGGGTGAACCAATCGACCCCTTTGTTGTAATACTCCTCGGCCACTCCCCCGTTAATCTGGGTCTGCAGACTGGTGATCCCTTCCTTCACCAAGGTGATGGCTCGGGTCTGGTAGGTGTCCCATTCCTTGTAAATGTCCACCCCCTGTCCCACCGCCGGAACGACTACCGCGACGATGAGCCCCACGACCGCTAACAGAAAGCCAATGAAAACGGTCAACACGGCCCACTGATGCGACCATCCCCATTTTTTCAGCAGGGACATGAGCGGGTCGAGCAAATACGCGATGATGCCCGCCACCGCCAGCGGCACGAGGACGGGTTGCAGGTAGCTCAGCACCGTGGTCCCCAGCACCACACAACCGACCGCGATCGCTCCGACCACGACGACGGAGAGAGCGGTCAGGGCGCTCCAGAAGGCCTTCCGCTGAAACGGTGACGGAATGGGGCGCTCGACCGGGTTGCTTTCGCTGGGATCCATCGTCTGCGAGTTTCACGCCGCCTGAAGCGTGCTGCAATCGGAAAATTGGCGGGAAATTCTCGGATGGCGAGCTGTGGATAAGTCTGTGGATAAAACGTGGATCGAATGGTGAAGGAAGTCTCAGGGACGATCCCGATGGGTAACCGGAGCCGGTCAATCCGCTTCGAATCTGCACGAACGGAAACACAAATCGCTTTTTTCCACCGAAAGGGCGGCTTCATAAAGACAATGAGATTTTTGCAACCAGTTCACCATAAGTGATTTACAGATTATTTCAAAAGCTCGCGCCCCATGGATCCAAGCTCTGCCCGACTCGCGCCGGGAAAATCCGATGTGGCGTCCGCTCCTGCGAAGCCCAGTCCTCTCGAAAGACTGCCACGGCACCGAAGTTATCCACCCATGTGGATAACTTTCCGGGTCCGCTCGCGAAGTAGCCCTGCAACGCACTTCCCAAGCGCACGAATGGTGCTATGTTGACCGTTCTTTTCCCGGCCTCTCACGGCGACCGCTCCGTTCTCATGTTTGTTGACCATATCAAAATTTTTGCCAAAGCCGGTGACGGCGGAAATGGCTGTTGCAGTTTCCGTCGGGAGAAATTTGTTCCGAAAGGCGGACCCGACGGCGGCGACGGCGGCCACGGGGGAGACATCATCCTGGTGGTGGATCATCACATCGACAACCTGAAGGAGTTTTTCTATCGCCCCCGCCAAAAGGCCGAGCGCGGGATGAATGGCCGTGGCCAGCGCTGCACGGGACGCTCAGGCAAAGATCTGATTCTGAAAGTTCCCGCCGGGACGGTGATCTATCGGGTGATTCCGAAGGAAGAAGTGGGGGGAGAGGAGGAATTCGACGGTGAAGAGGGTTTCGACGGTGAAGAGGGTTTCGACGAAGAGATCAACGAGGAAGAGGGTTCCGCCGCAGGCACGAGCGAAGAAGATGATCAGGACGATTTCGAAACGGACGAAGAGGGGGACGGCGACGACGATTTCGAAAACGAAGATGACAACGACGACGACTCCGCCGACGAAGAGGACGAGGAGCCAGGGGGTTATCGCCCGCCACTCGGCGAAGTGATCGCGGATCTTACGACCATCGGGGATCGGTTCACGCTTTGTCTCGGCGGCGGCGGTGGCAAGGGCAACTGGAACTTCCGGACGGATACGAATCAGGCCCCCATCGAATTCACCAAGGGCGAACTTGGCGAAGAGGGTGAGTTCTACTTCGAACTGCGTCGAATCGCCGACGTGGGTCTGGTGGGCTTTCCGAACGCCGGGAAATCGACCCTGCTCGGCGCCCTGTCCAATGCGACCCCGAAGGTGGCCTCCTATCCTTTCACCACGTTGACGCCCATGGTGGGGGTGGTGGAGTTCCCCGGCTTCATGCGGACAACGGTTGCGGACATTCCCGGCCTGATCGAAGGCGCCCATGCCAATATCGGGCTTGGCCACGACTTCCTCCGCCACATCAGCCGTTGCTCCGTTTTCCTTTTTGTCGTCGATACGGCCGGGGTTGATATGCGTGATCCGATTTCCGATCTTGAAATTCTCCGGCGCGAACTGCGGCTCTACGATGAAGATCTCGGCAAACGCGAATGGATGATCGTGGCGAACAAGATCGACCTGGAGGAGTCATCGCTCTTCCTCGATGCCATCGCCGACCGCTTCCCCAAACAAGAAATTTTTCCCATCTCCGCCCAACACGGCGACGGTCTCGATGCCTTGCGCGAACGCCTGTGCGCGATGGCCGGAAGACCGGAGTAGGGAGGGGAGAAACTTGTAAGCTGATAAGCCAATCGGTCCCTAACCCAACCCTATTGAGTGTCTGACTATACCCTATTGAATCCGCTCATCGGCTGGAAGCCGATGCTACTTCCCTTGCATACTAGCATCCTAGCTTAACCGCTTAACCGCTTAAGAGCTTAATAGCTTTCCAACCTCCATGTCCGCCCCGATCTTCCTCTACGACACCACCCTCCGCGACGGCACCCAGGGTGAAGGAGTCAACTTCAGTTCGCTCGACAAAATCCGGATCGCCCGGGAGCTCGACGCCTTCGGGATGCATTACATCGAGGGCGGGTGGCCGGGGTCGAATCCCAAGGATATCTCGTTCTTCCAGCAAGCCGCCGACCTTCCGTGGAAGCACGCCAAGATCGCCGCCTTCGGGAGCACCCGCCGCAAGGACACCGGTGTCGAGGACGATCCACAGGTCCGCACGCTTCTCGAAGCCAGAACGCCGGTCATCACGTTTTTTGGAAAAAGCTGGCGGCTCCACGTCACCGAGATCCTCGGAACGACCGAGGAGGAAAACCAAGCCATGATCCGCGACACGACGCGTTATCTGAAAGAGCAGGGTCGCGAAGTCATCTACGACGCCGAGCATTTCTTCGACGGCTACAAGGACTCGCCCGAGCACGCCCTCGCCACCCTCGCGGCGGCGAAGGAAGGCGGCGCGGATTGGTTGGTGCTGTGCGACACGAACGGCGGCACCCTTCCCCACGAGGTGAGCGAGATCACTTCGGTCGTTGTCGCCACCCTCGGCATCCCCGTCGGCATCCACACCCACGACGACACCGGAGTCGGCGTGGCCAACGCCCTGTCCTCGATCCTGGCGGGGGCGACCCAGGTTCAGGGAACGGTCAACGGCTACGGCGAACGCGTTGGCAATTGCAACCTCACCACGGTCATCCCCAACCTCCAGCTCAAGATGGGACGGCCCGTCGTGCGCGACATGGGGCAACTCACCCACCTAGCCCACTTCGTCGATGATCTGGCAAATTGCTCCCACAACATTCGCGCTCCTTACGTCGGCGCGACAGCCTTCGCGCACAAGGGCGGCATGCATGTGAACGCGGTGCAAAAGGTGGCCCACAGCTTCGAGCACATCACCCCTTCCCTCGTCGGCAATCGGCAACGCATCCTCGTCTCGGAGCTTTCCGGCCAGTCGAACGTGCTCATGAAAGCGGCGGAACTCGGACTACCTGTCGAAAAGGGGTCGTCGGAAGCGCTGGCGATATTGCAGAATTTGAAAGAACTGGAAGAGCAAGGCTACGAGTTCGAGGCGGCCGAGGCCTCCTTCGAGCTGCTCATCCGCAAGCACCTCAAGACCTACCAGCCCTTCTTCCACTTGCAGGACTACTATTGCAGCTTCCACCGCGACGGCGTACGCGACTACCAATCCTGCTCGGCGACAGTGAAGCTGCGGGTCGATGGACTTCAGGAACACACCGTGGCCGAGGGCGATGGACCGGTCAATGCGCTCGACGCCGCTTTGCGAAGAGCCTTGATCGCATCCTATCCCGAAATCGAAGAGATGGAGCTGGAGGACTACAAGGTCCGCATCGTCGATAGCCACCTCGGCACAGCGGCGAAGACGCGGACGCTCATCCTCAGCAGCGACGGCCGCGAGAGCTGGGGGACTGTCGGAGTCAGCTCGAATATCATTCAAGCCAGCTGGAGGGCGCTGGTCGATTCCTTCGAATATTTCCTCGCGAGACGACGTCGGTGAGTCACCCGCAGATCCCCGATCCTACTCGCCGCCATCGGCCATTTTTTTCAGAATCTCTTCCAGCTTCGAACGGGTCTTCTCCGGCGTGGCCATCTCAGGACTGGTCTGCGCGTTGATGACCGCCTCCAATTCCTCCGGCAGGAGGGGGCGCACCGTGTCGCTGACCGTGATCTCAGGGATCTCGATCGCCTCGGTGGACATGCGGTTTGGGTTGCTCTTGAGGAATGTGTTCACCGGGATGCGCACGGTGCGGTCCTCGTTGCGGAGGGCTCGATGCACGTTGAGAAAAGACCGGGGACTGTAGTAGGTGTCGAGAGTCTGGGGATAAAGGTCGCGCCGCATTCCCACTCGGAGATCCTTGCGGATTTCAAAGTGCAAGTGCGCCTCATACATCCGGTAAGGACCGCAGCCGATGGTGCCGACTTTCTGCCCCCGGAGGATTTGCTCACCGACGGCCACACTGCGAACCTTGAGGTGCCCGTAAAGTGAATCGATATAGGTGATCTGCCCGCTTTTCTCCCGATAGCCGTGACGGATGATGACCACGTTGCCCCAGCCTTTGGCGTAATCTTCGGAGAAAACCACAACCCCGTGGGCAATCGAATACACCGGGTCGCCCTCATCGGAATTGCCTCCGCCATTGCCATTCCAATCCTCCCCGAGATGGCCGTTGGAAGAGAAGCCGCGGAACACGTAGTATCCGTAACTGTTCGGCTTGCCCACCGGGAAGTCGAAGCCGTCAGCCAGCTTCGCAGTGGTGTAGGACTGCGCCGCCACGTGCGGCAGCACCCCGAAAAGACATAGCGCGAGAACCGCGCGGTGCAGCAGCTGGCATGGACCAGCCGAAAACGGGGCTGGATCATCGATCAATGATCTGCGGAACAACATGCGGGGGAGTTTGGAGCGAACGGAACAGGAATCAAGGACTTACCGGAACCGGAGTTGTCGTCCCCAAGACGTGAAAAGCACCCGGTTCCTTGGAACTTTCTGCCTCGAATATAGAGACATGCGACGAAATCGGCAAGAAAACATCATCGATCGGAGACGTGGCCACGGGGTCTAATACCACAATTTTGACTCCGACGAGTGCTGAAGACTTCGGGCCAGATAGAGCGCCGCAAAAATCTTGCTGTCCACCAGCATCCCGGCCCGCTGGCGATCCCGGCACCAGGCGGGAACGTCGGCCTGATGGACGTAATGCACGGTGATGTCCTCGCACCCGACGCCGCCCCCTTCCGTCATTTTGGTCAATCCGGTCGCGTAGAAAAACGTGATCACTTCATCGCTCTGGCCGGCGGAGGAGGGCCCCTCGGTCAGGACCGTCCAATGCTTGGCCTCATAGCCCGTCTCTTCCTTGAGCTCCCGCTTCGCAGCAACGACGAGAGGCTCGTCCTCCTGCAGAGGGATGTCTCCTGCCAATCCCGCCGGAAGCTCGATCACCCGCCGCCCGACCGGCGGGCGGAACTGCTCGGTCAGAACGACCCGTTTATCATCGGTCAGGGCCAGAATCGCGACGCAGCCTTTGACGCGGCGGCGGCTGATGTATTCCCAGCCTCGTTCGGTCGTTCGGAAGATCAAATGACGTCCCTCGTGCAGAATCGGATCGTTTGCGGAAGCCATGGAACGCAGTGCGAAGAAACTTGGGAGGACGACTCACTCGGCGGCTTGAAACCAACGCTTCAAGAGGGCCTTCTCCTCGGGCAGCAATCCCCCCTCTTTCCAGACAGCCTCGCCGCCGGTGCCGCTGCTCGCCGCCGCCCCGCCGACGCGAGAACCGAGGTCGGTCGGATCCTTGTCGTATTCCGTCTGGCCGAGGGCAAGAAGCTCGGCGGGCGTCGCGCGGCTCAGATCGTCGTTGGCCACCCGCTCGGCGA
>Ga0105044_10002758_pt1 | contig 24059 bp, 14 predicted proteins | sample MAT01_FD_78092 | JGI IMG/M metagenome (GOLD analysis project Ga0105044, IMG submission 78092) | Freshwater microbial communities from Lake Fryxell liftoff mats and glacier meltwater in Antarctica - MAT-01 | ecosystem: Environmental > Aquatic > Freshwater > Ice > Liftoff microbial mat | place...
GGGTGTGGCTTCGCTCCACGCCCCGGCTACTTATGTTAAGCCCGTTGGGGTCTGGGGAGGGGGAGGGGGCGAGGGTGTAATGTAATCTAAGTGGCGCGAGCGGGGGGCATGAGCAGCCGTACAGGCTGCGGGAGTGGGCGTGGGGGAACGTAATCCCGGGGGTGTCGCTTCGCTCCACGCCCTTGGCTACATTCTTGCGGTCCGTTGGGTGCTGGGGGAGCGGAGGTAAGTGGGAGGGAGCACGTCAGCGTGCCGCGTGGGCATGAGGTGCCGGGTGGTCAGGAGGTGCCGCGCGCGCTCGGGTGACGACGTAGAGATATTCTTTGTTGGTGACGTGGCTTACCTTGCCGACTAGCAGCCCGCTGGGACTATAGATGCCTATTTTCGCACCGACATAACGTTTGAAGTCGTTCTCTATCGTGTTCACGTGGGCGGAACCTTGCCAGAGCGACGCGAGCAGTTGCTCCATTGCTTCGCGCGAGATGTAACCCTCGTTATTGAAAGAGATAACGATGGTCGGGGCGCGGATGTTGGCGAGCAGTTGAGTCATGGTTTCCATGAACTTGCGTTTAGAGTTAAACGCGCTCTGGCGAGTGCGCACGTCCATCCGCTTGCACGCGACCCCGTAGACCTCTGGCTTATCCCAGCGCACCAGAGACTCCCAGATGTGATAGTTACCCAGGTAAGAGTGCTGGTTGTAAGGGGGATCAACATAAGCGATGTCGGCTTGCAGGGTGCTCGCCGCGACGAGGGCGTCAAGGTTTGTGGCGAGGCCCTTGCCGTGCGCTGCACGGGGGAGCACATCGGGCACGCGGAGTTGCAAGTCATTGAATGAGCGGGGCGCCCAGGATTTCAGGTACGCCATCTGGAGGCCGGTGGTTGAATCCACCCGGTCTGCGGCTTCCATCAGTGAAACGAGCATGACCGCACGCAGCTCGGGGGGCAGCGCCTTACGATCAATATCTTCGCGGATGGCATCAATGCGTGCGCCATTCTTGGGCTGAAAGAATCGGGATTGCAGGCAGAACGTCTGGGTGAAGTAACCATCCTCTCCCGGCATCTGGTTATATTCATCCACAAGCTGCCGGGCCTGTATATTTATATCTTCTGCGTCGGCTTGAACGTAACATGTGGCGAGCGTGGCCGCGTAGGTGTTATGGTCATTGGCGATGACGCGGTACCCCGCGGCTTTCAGGGCGTGCCCGACGCGCGAAGTGCCGGAGAAGACGTCCAGAACAGAGCGTGCGGTGGCATCTCGCCCGACGGCTTCAAGTATGACCGGCAAAAGGGTGCGCTTTGAGCCCAGGTACTTGATCACAGGGGGCCAGCCGCGATTGTGAAGGTGTCAGGAACGATATAAAAGGGTATCCGCGTAGGGGCCGAGGCCGCCGCGTCAAGGATCAGCTAGTACCAAGTTCGTAATACCAAGCTCCTAATACCAAGTTTCTAGTACCAAGTTCCTAATACCAGGTTCCTAGTACCAAGTTCGTAGTACCAAGTTCGTAGCACCAAGTTCGTTATACCCAGCTCGGCGGGGCGCGCTCTGCGAAGGCTCTACCGCGTGTTCGCAAAGGCGACGACGTCGCGGGCGGCATCTTCAGCCCGTGGAGGATGCTCAAGATCAATGGGGAGATAGACGCCGCGGGCGTGGTCGGAGTTGAGCACGATCGCATTGGGGGGGACCAACATAACTCCATCGTCGCACTTTTCGTGCCCGACGATGAAGAGGTTAATTCCCCATCGTTCTACGAGATCCTCGAGCAGGCCGCCGTCGTAGTGTCGCCCCCAGACCATAAGGTACGCGCTGCCCGTTCGGGGCTCATAATCGTAAGGTGTGAGTTCTCGCGAGAGGATGGTGGTGTCGAACCGGCCCATGGCCATCGCGGTGGGAAGGCTGTGCGCGCAGAGAATATCTCCTCGCGGAGTGCGGCAGCGCAGCGCGAGAGGCATGGACCGGACAAAGGCGTTAATCGCTTCTGTTACAGCGTCGTAATCGCTGCCGAAGACGTACTCAACCCCTTTATTAAAGGCCTCGACGACGCGGACACCGTCTTTGACGATTCCCGCCCCGCTGATCTGCGCCAGTTCGTGGTTGGCCAAGAGCGTGTGGACGTGCTCGGGAAAACGGCGTTTAAGATCCGCAGCTTTGGTTAACATTCGATAGGAGAGGTCCATCCCGCTCATCAGGTTATCGCCATGAATTAACTCATGGAGCGTGAGGTGCGCGACATCGCCTCCGCTTTCGACCTCGGTTGCGGATTGATCCATGCCCGCCGCGGAGATCAGCGTGGCGAGGTGGCGCGGGTTGTCGTGCAGATCGCCGGTGGCAATCAGCCTTCCCGGTGATTGGACCAGGTCAATGGAACCGCGCCGACACGCGGCGGAGTGGTTGGCGAAAGTACCCTCCAGCAGCACATCAATGACTGCCTGTGCATCTGTCATGTTGATCGCGGAGGTGGTCACGGCGTTGGCTGGAAAAGACGAGGCGTTATCGGGCGGGCGGCGGCGCGAGAGATGGGCGGGAGAGGATGCTAGGTTGGTCAGGCTCGCTACGGAATAGCTTGGAATATTTGCGGCGGGGTGAAGAACAGCGGCGTGCGCAGCAGTTGGGCGGGTGGCGAGAACGGACGTAAATTGAGAATTGGGAGGTGTTTGAGGTGAATCGGGCTGATCGGGCCGCCCTCCCTCTCGGGGGATTGATGAGCGGGCGACTCGCGCCCAATAATCAGCACGCGTGGACTTTGCAACGTACATGTCGATGTTGGAACAAGGGCAAGAAGCCCAAGTGGTATCGATGTGCCAGGCGACGCTGAAGAAGCGCCCGACGGACGCACTGTCGAACCAGATAATGGCGATGGTTCATGGAGCGTATAGCCGCGACGCCGAGGCGTTGCCTTACATCCAGCGTGCCGCGTACGCGATGCCCAAAGATGGCTCGGTGCGGTTTATGCTGGCAAATGTGCTGATGAGCTTGAAGAAGTATAAAGAGTCGGCCGGTGCGTACCGCGAGTGTTTGCGGATTGCCCCGGGCGATGTGGCCGCCTGCGACGGGCTGGCCAAATGTTATATCAGTATGGGGCAGGTGAGCGAAGCTAAACGCGTATATGAGTCCGCCATCACCGCGCACCCCGAGGATCATAATACATATGGTAACTACGGGAATGCGTTGCAGGTGATCGGGCGGGTGGCGGAGGCCCTTGAGGTGGGCAAGCGCGGGCTGGCGCGGTTCCCTGAAGACCCCGTGCTGCTGGAGTTTGTTACGTTCTCGGCAAACTACCCGATGAACGCAGACGATGCGGAGATTCGTGGATGGCACGAGCGGTTGGGGAGGGCGTACGTGGGTGAACGCTCGGGTACACTCCCGGTTTTTCTCTCGAATAAGTTAGAGCCTGAGCGAGCGCTGCGGGTTGGCTTTGTTTCAGGCGATTATTCGATACACGCGTGCTCGTTTTTCTTGCGCGGGCTGCTGACTAACTTTCATGCTGGCGCGGTGATTGCATACTGCTATTCTACAGCACGGCACACAGATGGGGGCGACTTACCTTTTCGCGCAGTCTGCCAGTTTCGCGACTGCGAACAGTTGAACTCGGATCAACTTGCAGCGACGGTGCGCAGGGACGAGATTGATATCTTAATTGACTGTGCGGGGTTAACCCAGGGGCAGCGATTGCGAGCCTTTGTGCCCAGAGCAGCTCCCATCCAATGCACCTGGCTCGGCTATCCGAATACCACCGGCCTACCCACGATGGACTACCGGATCGTGGATGCGTGGACGGACCCACCGGGGAGCGAGCACCACTGCACCGAGCGTCTTGCGCGCATCACGCGGGCCGATGGCGGGCCGGGTTGTTTCTTATGTTACACTCCGCTTGACGGCATGCCGCGATGGGAAGCGGCTAGCCGAGCAGATGCAAGCGAAGCAGGAATAGTCTTCGGGTCGTTTAACCGGATGATGAAAGTTACGAGTGAAACGCTGGATGCCTGGTGTGCCGTGCTCAAGGCCGTGCCGGACAGCAAGATGAACATCAAGTTGCGGATCGCAACCAAGGAGATGACCGACGATACGCTGGCGATGTTTACTTCTCGGGGTGTAAGTGCGGATCGAATACTTTTAAGCCCCTATGCCGAGAGCGCGGCCGAGCATCAGCGGATGTACAGCCGCATTGACATCGCCTTGGATGCGTTCCCCTACAACGGAACAACGACCACTTGCGAGGCGATGTGGATGGGTGTTCCGGTGGTGGTGCTAGAGGGGACCAATCACCGGGGGCGAGTTGGGGTGAGCCTTCTTCATGCGGTGGGCGTGCCCGAGCTCGTAGCACCAGATATAGGAAGTTATATTAGTATCGCTGCGGGGCTTGCCGCAGACCGCCGCAGGCTTTACGAGTTGAAGGCTTCGCTAAGAGAGCGGATGGCGGGGTCGATCCTGTGCGATGCTCCCGGTTACGCGCGTCGGTATGAATCACTGCTTCGTGAACTGTGGGTCCGGCATTGCGCAACCCAACCTTCACCGTCCTGAAGAACGAGACCGCTCTCGCCTCGTGCAGACCGTGTCAGCAGGTGTACCCTCCGCATATGTCCTCGCACGCGGCGGAACTCAAGCCCGGTCCAGTATTGGGCGCAAGCAAATCAAGTCACAGTGGGCGCACCATGCGCGCGCTCGTGAAGCATCACGCTGGCCCCGGGCTTGAATATGTTACCAATCGAGCCGTTCCAACGCCGGGGCCGCGTGATGTGTTAATTCGCGTCATGAAGGTGGGTATCTGCGGCACCGACAGGCACATCTGGGAGTGGGACGCGTGGGCCGCCAGCCGCATCCCGGTTGGAATCGTCACGGGGCACGAGTTTGTAGGAATGATCGAAGCGGTGGGTGCCGCAGTAACCCGTTGCGCTGTGGGGCAACGCGTGAGTGCCGAGGGCCACATCACGGCTGGCATGGATTACAACTCGCGAACAGGGAACGCGCACATTGCAAGTGATACGCGGATTCTTGGTATTGATCGCGATGGCATTTTTGCCGAATATGTAACTATTCCAGAGGAAAACGTGTGGCCGCTGCACCCTAGCATCCCGGACGAAGTTGCCGCGGTGATGGACCCGCTGGGCAACGCGGTACACACGGTGATGGCGGCCGGAGTGAGCGCAAAGAGTGTGCTCATCACCGGCACGGGAATCATCGGGCTGATGGCGGTGACGGTGGCGAAGGCCGCGGGCGCGGGCCGCATCTTTACGACGGATATGGATGCGCGTCGGCGGCAACTCTCGAAGAAACTAGGTGCGAACGAATCATTTGACCCGCGGGATAACTCGTTTATCGGCGAGGTCCGCCGCGCCTGCCGCGGGGAAGGGGTGGATGTGCTTCTGGAGATGTCCGGCTCCGCTACGGCGTACGACCAGGGATTCTCCGCGCTGCGTAACGGCGGGATCGCCGCGTTGCTGGGCATTCCCGCCAAGCCACCGACATTTAACATTACACAGCACGTGGTGTTCAAGGGCGCGACGGTGCTGGGGATCAATGGCCGCAAGATGTTCGAGACGTGGTATCAGATGGAAGAGTTAATCATAAGCGGCAAGCTGGAGCTTGAAGAGATCATAACGCATCGCTTTCCGCTGGAAGACTTCGTCAAGGCGCACGAAACGATGATCAGCGGTGAGGGGATCAAGGTCGTAATGAACGTATCCGACTGACGCCCGCGGGTAAGGCGTGGGCGGGCCTGATGCCAGAAGCGAGGCGGGTACGCTGATAGTCCGTTGTCCAAACGGTTGGCGGAGAAGCTCGATGATAAACCTGAGCAAACTGAGGGCGCGGAGCCACCCACTCTTGGGTTTGGCATGCCTGGGGGCCGGTGGTTTACTTGCGTTCAGCGCGGGCTGCGCGAAGTACGAGGCAACGCGGATCGCGAATGTGGATGCGCGACCGGCGAGCGGGGAAGTTGTCGCGGATTGGAACGACTTGGATGCGGCAATCGATGTCGGGGCGAGGGGCGCCGAGTTGGCACCGCTCGGCCGTGTTGATGAGACGCCTGCGAAGGGCCGCAGACGGGCGAAATTTTCATTCAAGAGTTCCGACGATCGCACCGTTGAACTCGTCGTAACCCAATCGCGTGTTGGGGCGGGCGACACTTCTCCAGGATTACTTGTGCTTGAGGCTACCGGCCACCCGTTTCGTGACGCGGCTAGAGAGCGCGAGCTGCTGGATGGTGTTGTCAAGCGGCTCAAGGCGCTTGCGGGCCGGGAGTGGGCGCCGCTTGCCGGGTAAGATAGCGCCAGAAATGGCTTAGCCCGCGCGAATCGTTCTGGCGTGACGCGAGAACCCGAGTAAGATGTGCGGCACGGTTTCGAGGCTCCTATAAGTTAAGTGTTCTCTTCTCTCTCTCTCTGGCGCGTTTGCCTCCGCGTTACCGGCTCGCGGCATGGTTTGGTAATTGACGGCGACTCAAGATCGTGGCGCTCACCTCAGGGCGTCCCCGGTCGACTTAAGTCTGGTACCTCACGCTCTTGGAGTATGACGAAACATGATTCACTCTGCGCAATCAGCGAGCATAGAAGGTGCTGCGGCCCCAAGCGTCGGCGCCGCGCCGCCGGCAACGCGATTGCAATCGCTTGATGCTGCACGAGGCTTTGCGTTGCTGGGCATCTTTGCGGTGAACGCCGCATTCTTCGCCAAGCCCATCGGAGATGTGCTGGCTCAAACGGTGCCGGATGGGATTTCTGCCGCGGAGCAGGGGATCTGGTATTTCGTACACATCTTCTGCACGGGCAAGTTTTATCCGCTATTTTCACTTATGTTTGGGTATGGCCTCACGCTCCAAATGGAGCGTCGTCGCAAGGCTGGACGCGGAATCGCCGGGGTGGGGGTTCGCCGCTTGTTGTTCCTCGCGGCGGTGGGTCTTTGCCATGCGCTGCTCATCTGGCATGGCGATATTTTGTTTCTCTACGGAATGCTGGGGCTTCTCTTGTTGCCCTTCACCGGATGCAAGGCGCGCACCCTGGCGATAGTCGCGGTGGTCTTCTTTGCAATCAGCGCGCTGACGGGCGCTGGCATGGGGCTGCTTGACAGCATGAAACCACCGCCAGCAGAAGCGTCGTCCTCCAGCTCCGAAGTTCTGAGCGCGACCGACCTTCCCGCAGATGACGCCGCGAAGGACTCGTCAGTTGCAACCAACGTCCCTGCGGCAACAACAGAATTAGTGACCACCCCCACCACCCCCACCAGCCCCACCACCCCCACCAGCCCCGTTAGTGACCCCACGAGCAGCCCGGCTTCCAGCTCCACGATTCCTTCGGTTTCCGCCGCTTCTCCTTCTCTCCCCTCACCATCCACCCCGTCATCGCGTCTTTTTGAGGGGTTCGAATCCGGCACGGTGCAGGATCCCGCGCATCTGATCTGGCGGGAGAACGAGATCATCGCGATGCGTGATGGGCCTTACGCTGAGGCACTTATATTCCGGTCGCTCAGTTGGGTTATGCTTATCGTGGTGAGCCTGGTTCACATTGGCTGGCACATCTTCGCGATGTTCTGCCTCGGGGCCCTGCTGGCGAAGATTAGCTTTCTTGGTGAGCGGTGGACCGCGACGCGCTGGTCGGTCGGAGTGCTCGGCCTGCCCCTCGCGCTGCTGCTGAGCGGCATAATCACGGTGCTCACAAACTCTGAACCGGGCGCGATGGGTAAGATGGGGATATTCGCGATCAACCCGATCGTTTGGAGCCTTACTAGTTTGGGTTACCTGTGCCTGGTGAGTGTGGTGGTTGCAAAGTTTCGTAGGTTCGGCAACGCGCTTGCAAACGTCGGCCGGATGGCGTTCACAAACTACCTGATGCAGTCCATCATCGCCACGGGCCTGATGTACCACTGGGGGCTGGGGTTGTTCGGCAGCGTTGGTTATGTTTGGCTTGCCGTGATGGTGGTCGTAATCTACGCTCTCCAAGTGGTGTTCAGCAATCTATGGCTCAGTTACTTCCAGTTTGGTCCGCTGGAGTGGGTGTGGCGGAGTGTAACGTATCTTCGTCTCCCACTCATGCGGCGGGGCGCGGGCAGCGGGGCACGTGCAGGAAGTACGGAGTAGCACCGGCGCTAAACGCACGCGGCCTTCTGCCATTACGCGTGCTGAGGCTGCATGATGGGACGGGGTTCGATAATTCTGGAAACTTCGGCCTGCTTGGGAGCCGGTTGCCACGCGGGAGCAGCGGGCAAAGGCCGAACCGGCGGCGATTTGTGCGCAAGTTTGCAGGCGAGGGCCATGCCGCGGGCAAGAAGCTTCACGGCCTTCCAGGATGCCGAAACGGGTTTGACCTTTCGGACGAGATAACCATCGGCGGTGACTTGAAAAAGAGTAGTTCCGCGAAACCAGTTGGTGGGCCACCCGGTTGGGACGATGGCGACATCGGCGGTCGGGCCAGCCACAGCGCGCCAAGCCGCGCCGATCATATCAGTGACGATGTAAGTTCCCTGCTGACGTTTGCGCCATTGTTTCCAGTTGGTCGGCCAGGTAAACGTAAGTTCACGCAGGGCTTTGCGCAGGTTTTCAAACGCGGGCATGTTGGTGCGGAGTAACGGATGCACATAAAGCGTCGCGGTGGGCCCGGCCGAGTGAAGGGCCTCTTGAATATGGGCGGCGAAACCTTTATAGGGTTTCATCCCGATGGGGGCAAGCAAGTCTTTGGGTTCGATCGAGGGAAAGTGCGCGTTGCTTGCGTCGGTGAGGCCGCGCAGATGGAGCTGTGCAAGCTCATCAAGGCCCATCATTGTCTGAGCCGCAGCACGGGGAAGCTCAAATATGACCCGCCGGAAGCGTTTGGTGGCGCCCATGCCTCGCAGGGCCAGGACTGTGAACGCGTTACGGGCAATGTAATATCGACCCCAAGTCGCGAAGCGCCGGATACCGGGAGGGTGGAACGCCCGGGCGCGGCGAGTGGCCCGGCACACCAGCCCGGTGGCCGCCGTCATGTGCAAGCACCAGTCGATATCATCATAATAGATGAAGTTATCCGGGAACAGCCCGGTCTTGCGCAGCGCATCCGCACGAATAAGTGCACAACACGCGGCGACGTAATGGCATTTCACCAAAGCGCGCCGATCAACATCGCCGCGGGCGGCGGCGCCGAAGCTACCGCGTTGTTTATAGATCTTGCCGCCCACTTCCCAAATCTGCCCGGTTGCAATCTCACCCATGGCCGCACCCACGGCACCAATTCGGTTGTCCTTGGCCAGCACCCGCACGAGTTCGCGCAGGCAACGGCGACTGACACGAGCATCGCTATCAACCCACCACACGAAGTCAGGCTCGCCCGCATCCGCCATAATGCCCGCGCCACTTAAGATGTGGTGCATCCCTAAATTAAATCCACCCGAGCCTCCGGTGTTCTTTTCGGACCGCACGAACTCAACGCGCAGCCCAGGAGGGCGCTTTAGGGTGTAGAGCGGAACCGTCGAGGCGTTGTCAACGATGATTACAGTGAGATCAATTCCCGGGAGGTCAAGCCGGGCAAAGTCCTGTAACAAAACTTCAAGGTCTTGGGGACGGTTGAAGCAGGGGCATACCGCAGCTACCCGCCAAGGGCGGTTTGGCAGTGGCAAACGATGTGAAACCGCGCCAGCCGCGGGCATGGGAACCATCTTCATTGAACATTAAGGGTATGCAAAAGATGCTCCGGGTGGCGAAATGGTTGGATTGTGTTCGGACGCACTTGGGGTGATGCCACCGAGACTTTGACGAAAAACGAGGTTCTCAGCTTCAAAACAGCGAAAAATAGGCGCGACAACAGTGCCGAAAAGCGGCAAGAGACTTCTGTTAAGGCTGATTATCAAGTTTTTTTAGCTAACGGCGGGTGCGGTGACAACCCGGTGTGGTCGCCGTCGGATCTAAGAATGCGTGGCCGCCGTGCCCATCACTGTGGGCTCGTTCGCTGAATGAAAGGGCCGATGGCAAACTTAGGTGTGAGGCAAAGCGATGCGGGCGGAGCTCGCCCGGGGCGCAAGGGCGACGCGAAAACTTATGATTACTTTAGACTCTATCCCGTCTAAGAACCAGCACGACCGCAACGCCCAACGCGGCGAGCGCGATTCCAATGACCGCCATGGTTCGAATAAACTTAGAGAGAGCCCACGGCTGGGCGGCGGGCTGGGCGAGTCTGGCGGAAGCCAAGTAAGGAACAAAAGCGTGACCTTCCAAGATACGCACACTTTCGATCAGCGTCTGGAATAGCGGCTGCGTAGCAACAATAAGCTGCTGTGGTGCATAACAGTTAAACTGGATGACCCCGTGTCGAAGCAGAAAGCCCGTGCTGGTCAGTTCAATTACTTGTACGCGGCTCTGGCCATCCTCGCTGGCTGCAAGAGATTCAAAGGGCATGTTCAACCGCGATTGCATGATAAGTCGATTGCGTACGCGGTCAATATAAGAGGTCAGCGGAGCGTTAGAAGCACCCAAAGGAAGAATCCCCGCCGCCTCGTCGACGCCTTTGTTGGTCGTCTCCGGACCGAACAGCCCATCGAGATCGTCGTAAGTTAATAAGCTCATCGGCTGTGCTTGATATTGCACGAGCACATAGGGGGGGATCAACTCGCCGGGCGAGGGCGAAGTAAGCACAAATCCACACAAGAACCGCACGTTGGTTCCAGGAATCGCAGCGTCAATCCGCTGCTGCGCATCCTTGATTACTTCTTCAGAAACAAACGCCCAGCCGCTGGGCAGCGTGATCGACCAGCCCCGTTGGGAATCGTTATATTCGAGCACGCTCGGACCAGCAGGATCGCCCAGTCCGTCGCCGCGAGATACCCCGGATGGCGGCGCGCTCGAGCGAAGATCCGGCGTTGCCGTCGCGGGCGGCGCCACCTGGCCTTGGCAGCTATTGATCCATGCTCCGCCCCATACCCCGACTGTAAGCGTGACAGCGCACGCGAAGGCTGCGGCGTCAGTCGTGGTAGTTTTCAACGCAACTCTACTTCGCAAGCGCAGCCTGGATTTTTGCCTCAAGTGCTTTCTCCATCGCTGGCGAGTACCCCACCGCAGTGTAAAGCACCTTCCCCTCACCATCGATGAGATAAAAGCAAGGTATCGCATTTACTTTATAGTCCTGCGCAACGTCGTCGGCATCCAGCAGCAGCGTGTAGGTGAATCCTTTCTTCGCCATGTACGCCGCGGGGTCGCCCCTCTCCGCGTAGTTCATCCCGAAGACGGAGAGCTTGCCAGCGTACTTCTCGTGCAACTTCTGAATGGAGGGCATCGCGACTTTGCACGGCCCGCACCAGGTAGCCCAAAAGTCAAGGAGCACAACCTTGCCCTTAGATTCTGAGAGCTTATGAACTTTTCCCTCTGAATCCTTCAGCTCCCACTCGGGTGCTTGCTCACCCACTGCTATCAAGCCCGGCGATGTAGGTGCCTCAGCCTTGGGGGTGGGTTTGGGCTTATTAGATTCCGCGGCTTTAACACGATAACCACTGGGGACCGAGAGCGTGTACGTCCCCCCCGTTGCCTCATCATCAAACTTAAAGCCAGTAAGTTCGAGCACGCGAGCGCCCTGCTCTGTCTCTTTGTCCACAGGTAACTGTAAACGATCAATCCGCCGCGGTAAGTTATCTTTGGCGAGATAGATGCGAAGGCCGCCGGGTGCATCGAGGTTCGTAGGTGATGCCGGCAACCGCATCACCGTGCATAACTCACCCAGGACCTCAAGCTGCTTTTCAATGGTAACTGCGGAGATATCTGCCGGCCAAGGAGCGTCTGCGAGCACTTCCCACGCGATTGGCGACTTTGCGGATTGCGTACCAAAGAAGATCGCCAGGTCCGCTAGATCGCGCGGGGTCTTCTCGACGACGGCCTTATCGTTCTCGCGGATGCTACGTGCGTCCACGCCATCATAACCTATCTCAAAGGCCTGCCCCTCGCGCGGTCCGCCCTTGGCATACACCCGCCATGCACCCGGCGAATCACCCGAGCCGTCAAGGCGAGCCGCGGCGACGAACGCCTCAATCTCTGGTACCTTTCCAGCGAGTGAGCCGATGCCATAGGTCTTGGCAGTATAACTTATTGCTTTGGTGCTGAGGAGCGTCCGGCGAGCCGCGTCTAAGGCCGCGCCGGGGTCAGAGGTTACGAAAAGGGGCGAGATCAGGGAATAGCAAGCGAAAAGCAGGTGCATCAAAGTGACTCCTTCTTAAGGCAAAGAGTAGTGACCGTCCCGCCAAAAAATGGCCAGCAAGGCGTCGTCGCTCCCTCAGCTCCGCCGCAGCCCTCAACTGAGCCGCCCCGTTTCCGTATAATGCTGTATGACTATGGCTCGAATCTTCTCCGTCGTAACCGCGTCCCTGAGGCGTGTGGGAGGCCAAGCGGATAGCGGCGGAAGGGCAACCAGTCTCGCTCCCTGCGTCCTTATCGCGGTTTTGAGCTTATTTGGGGTGCTGGGGTTATTGGGTGGAACAGTGCCCCTCGCCGCCCAAAAGATACTGCCTTTAACCCCCGCCGCCGCGGGCTCTCAACAAACCGCCTCGGCGCCGACGGTATCGATTCCGGCGGGGCGGGCCGCGAAAAACGTGGCGATTATTACGATCCGAGGCGAGATTGATGCCAAAGGCGTGATGCTGATGAGCATCAACAGGCGAATCGATCAGGCTATGAAGGACGGCGCAGGCGCGATCGTGTTCGATATCGACTGCCCAGGCGGCGCGATGACGACGACATTGCGGATCTGCGAAGCAATCAAGGCGTGTCCGATTCAAAATACTGTGGCGTGGGTAAACCCCCAGGCTCACTCTGGTGCCGCGTTAATCGCCTTGGCGTGCCGCGAACTGATAGTCAACGACCCCGCGACGCTCGGCGATGCCATGCCGATCCTCGTAACGAGCGCGAACTGGGGGCGTGGCAGGAGTGCCGCGGCACCCACGGACTTGGAAACCTTAAAGAAGGTACTGCCGCCGTTACTGGCCGAAGTAACTGATTCAGCGCGGCGATACAACGCGCGGAGCGGTGGGTATCTGCGCGATGAGTACTTAAGCCAAGCGATGATCGCTAATGATGTGGCGCTCTGGTGGGTAAGAAATAAGACTTCCGGCCAGCAGATGTGCATCGATGCCACGGAACTAGAGTTGCTCTTTCCGGGCGCATCCACGACCGGGGCCACGCGCCTCGCCAGCGCACCCGGCACCGGAAAACTGCAACTGCCGACGCCCCCGACAAGCACCACCGCGCCCGGCGTGCCCTCGGGATCGTTCAAGATAGCGGTTGCGGGCCCGAGCATGACCGTCGCCGGGGCGACCATGCGTCCGGTGCTCACCGCTTCCGACGCGGGGGCGTGGGAGCTTATCGACAAAGTGAAAGACGACAGCTTGCCCGCCCTGCTGACCGCCGACGATCTGTTTCACTACGGTTTCGTTGATAATAATGTTACGACTACCGGCGGCGTGCCCGCCTTGGTTCCCATCCGGACCGACGCGGATATTAAGTCATTCTTCGGTGCCGTGAACGTGCAGCGGTACGACTCTTCATGGTCAGAAGCTCTGATGGACATTCTGACAGGGCGGCTGGTGCAGGCCGCGTTAGTTGTTATCTTTCTCATCGCCCTCTTCGTGGAAATGACGCACCCGGGGGCGGTGCTGCCGGGCGTGATCTCTGCCACGGCGCTGTGCCTGCTGATCGCCCCGGGCCTGCTCGTAGGAATGGCGGCATGGTGGGAAGTGCTGGCGATCATCGCGGGGATCGGGCTTATTGGCCTGGAAATTCTGGTCATTCCCGGCTTCGGCGTGCCCGGCTTGCTGGGGCTTTTGTTACTCTTCGTCGGGCTCATAGGCCTGTTTGTGCCCGGTAACACCGGCCCATTCCCAGATTCACCCCAAGCCCGCGACGATGTGCTCTGGGCGGCGGTAACACTTATATTGTCATTCAGCACCGCGGGGCTGGGGATGTACTTCATCGCCAAGCACTTCGGCAGCCTCCCGCTCCTGGGTCGGCTGGTGCTCAAATCCCCCGCCAGCGATGAGGAATCCGCGGACATGCTCGCCGCGATGACCGATATGGACGACCTGCCGGTGAAAGTCGGCGACCGCGGAGTTGCACTTACGATGCTCCGGCCCGCCGGCCGCGTGCAAGTGGGCGATCGCGTAGTTGACGCCGTCGCCGAGATCGGGTTTATTGACTCGGGCATGAACGTGCGGATCGTCAACGCGTCGGCCATGCGCATCGGTGTCGAACAGGTCTAAGTTACGATGGGGAATCACTGCTTGTATCCGCAAACATAAGCAAACCCCGCTCCGGTTCTCGGCAGGGCACTTCCAACCAAGTCTCTACTCCACTGCGACCACCGAGATTACCTTCCGCCTGACGGTCTTTAAACCGCGCGGGCACATCGTAACTCCTGCGCCAGGCCTCCTATCGAAAGCCTTTCGGGAAAGGCCTTGCAGGACAGCCCTTGCGGTCCAGTTGCGTGCCCGCCCCGTCCCCGCACTTATTCATCATCATCCCCGCCCGCGCGTCGTTTGCTCCAGCGGGGGCGATCCTGTTTCTCCACTTTATCCAGCGCTACACCTCCCGCCAGCTTCACCATACCCTCGCCTAGTTCCTTCGTAATACTCCGCAGCAGGTCAGGCACGAGCACGACCTTTAGCTTAGGATCAACCGCTAGCATCGCAACGCTATCTATGGTTCCGATTATAATTTCAACCGGAAATGTCGGCGGTGCATCACCCACCGCCGCGCGCCTTGCCTCGATCGTCGGGGGCGACGATGCGTTGGGCGCGTGTGTGCGAACCAGCGTGGCGATCCGTTCCATCGCAGAAACGGCCAGCCCGTTTAGCCGCTGCTCGTCAACAAAGATGCGCAGTTTGCCACCATCCAAAGGCAGCCCCTCGATGGGCACCAATCGATCAATTACAATCTGAGCATCACCTCGCGCAAAGTCCACGCGCCCGAGCACAAACACCACGCTCTCCGCCGCCGCCAAGTGCGCGTACTTCGCGAAGCAATCCGAGAACATAACACACTCGCACGCCCCCGAGGGGTCCTCGATCGTCAAAATGCCCATCTTTTGCCCCGCGCTGCGACCGTTCTTCACTGTAATTTGACGCTGGCTCTGCACCATCGCCGCCACCACCACCCGCGCATCGGGGGCCGCGGTCTTCACCGCCGCGGCGGTATGCGTCGCGAACGCGTTGTACCAGGGTTTCCAGTGATCCAGCGGATGCGAACTTACATAAAAGCCCAGCACTTCCTTCTCTTTAGCGAGCGTGTCCGCCTCGTTCCAAGGGTCCGCCCGCGCCAGCGATGGGCCGGTGGCGCTCACCGGGGCCGCCTTGGCGGCGGGGGAAGGCCCGCCGAAAAGCGCGTTCTGCCCGCTCGCCTTATCGGCCGCGGCTTTCTGCCCCGCCACCAACGCACCCTCCACCGTTGCAAGCATCGCCGAACGTAACTGTCGGCTGTGGAGCGAATCCAGCGCGCCGCTCTTGATCAGCGATTCCATCGCGGTTTTATTGAGTATTCCGCTGGGAATACGCTCTGTAAAATCGTAAAGCCCACTGAACGGCCCGCCTTTGGCCCGCTGCTCCATCGCGTGCGCAATCGCCTTGTCGCCAACACCCTTTAGCGCTCGCAGCCCAAACCGCACGTGCCCATTCGCCGCCGTGCGAGCCTCGCCATCGACAAACACCACCGTAAAGTCCGACTGTGATAAGTTAATATCAGGGGGCCGCACCTCCACGCCCACCTTCCGCGTCTGCCGGGTAAGCGGGTCAACAAATCGCGTGCGGCGGCAATCCTCCAGATACGGAATCCAGTCGCTCACCTTATTTGCTTGTGATTCAAACGTAAGGAAGGCCGCCATGTACTGGTTCGGAAAGTAAGTCTTCAGATAGGCCGTGTGGTACGCCACAATCGCATACCCGGTGGAGTGGCTCTTATTAAAGCCGTAGCCCGCGAACTTTAAAATCAACTCAAACAGCGCCTCGGCCTTCTCCTTGGCCAGCCCTTGGGTCTGCGCACCCGCCACAAACTTGGGGCGCTCCTTCTCAATCTTGTCGTACTTCTTCTTGCTTATGTTCTTGATGAGCGTGTACGCATCGCGGAGCTTAATCCCGCCCAACCCGTGCACAATCTGCATCACCTGCTCTTGATACACCATGACGCCGTACGTCTCGGAGGTATACCGGTCCACAATCTCATGCACCTTGGGCACAGGCTCGGCTCCGTGCTTACGTCGATTGTAATCAGGAATCAGGTCCATCGGCCCCGGCCGAAATAGCGCGTTCGCCGCGATCAGATCCTCAAGCCTGTCCGGCTTCATCTCCTGAAGCAACCGACGCATGCCCCCCGATTCAAACTGAAAGATGCCCGTGGTATCGCCTCGTCGAAACTGTTCAAAGACGTTATCGTCGTTGGCCTCCAGCCGATCCAGATCCAGCGGGTGAGCGGCGGATGCCTTCACGCTGTCGGCCAGTTCGGCGCCCCGCCCCACCCCCGCCCAAATCTCCGCTTCGGTAAGTGATTCTCGGATCAACTTCTTCGCCAACTCGATGATCGACAGGGTGCGCAACCCCAGGAAGTCCATCTTCAGCAGGCCCATCTTCTCGCACGTGGGCCCGTCCCACTGTGTAATAATTTCGTTGTCCCCGCTGCCCGGGGGCTTGTAGAGCGGCACGATCTCGTGCAACGGTCGGGTCGCGACAATCACCCCCGCCGCGTGAACCCCCGCGTGCCGCGTGTGGCCCTCCAGCGCGAGCGCGTGGGCCATCAGTTGCTCGTAGCGCGGGTCGCTCTCGATGGCCTTCTTAAAGTCCGCCGAGCTATCCAGCGATTCCTGCAACGTAATATTAAGCTGGGCTGGCACCAGCTTGGTCAGCCGATCCACCTCGCCCAGCGGTATCTCCATCACCCGTCCAACATCTTTAATCGCCGCCTTAGCCCCCAGCGTTCCAAAGGTAATGATCTGCGCCACATGCCCATATTTGTCGCGCACGTACTGAATCACGCTGCCCCGGCCATCCTGGCATAAGTCGATATCGATATCGGGGTATTCGCTCCGGTCAGGGTCCGTGAAGCGTTCGAAGAGCAACCCAAACCGGACAGGGCACGCATTCGATAGCCCCAATACATAACCGATCATCGTCCCCACGCCCGAACCACGGGCATTGGCCGGGATGCCCGCCTGCCGACCCCAGTTTACAAAGTCCCACACGATCAGAAAGTAAGCGGAAATGTCCTTATCCGCAAGAATCTTAAGCTCACGCGCAAACCTCGCAGCGCGCTCGCCATGCGAAACATCTTCCGGCGTGGCCTTGCCGCTACCGCCCGTCACCTCCGCCGCAACCTCCACTCTACCCGCCGAACCCTCCTCCAACCCCCGCCCATACCGCCACCGATACCCCCCCACCGCCAGCAGCCGCAGAGCCTCATCGCACTCCTGCTTAGCACTGGCCAGCAGCCGCTTACGTTCATCGTCGTCGCACCCTTTAGGAATCGAAAACGGCACGACCTCAAACTCGCGGCAGTAAACCTTGTACCACGCCGTGAGATCGCCGGCAAATGCCGCGTCGTTGTGCCATGGGAGTTCCTCCCAGTTGTTCGCTTTCCCGCCCGGCTCCCCGCTCCCCAGCCGCCGCACCCGCACCATCGGCGAGTTGTTCTCCCCCACCGCTAACGTAACGTTACACGCCTGCGCAATCCGCACCGTGTTCGCCAGCGCTTCCACCCCCTGCTTGCCGTATGGCTCCATCAGAGCCTTCATCTCCGCGGGGTCTTTCACATACAGCTCGCGCGGATAGCGCATCCGGTCGGGGTCGTTCTTGCCCTTGCCCGTAGAAATGCAAATTAATGTATCATGCGCATCATGATCATCCTCACGCAGAAAGTGCGAATCGTTATCGCACACCAGCGGAAGCGAAAACTCCTCCGCTAACTTAATCAGCAGCGGATTAATCGCGTTCTGTTCCGGGATGTGATGCTGCAACTCCACATAAAACCGGGGAACCGGGTCCCCTGCGGTCGCCGCGAACGTCTCCGCGTGCCACGCCGCGGATTCCCGGGCCGCCTGCCAATACTTCTTATCCGAAGTCCGATGAAAATCCAGCAGATGATCGCCGATCTCGCTGCCCAAGTGCCCGTTGATCGCGATCAGCCCACACGCATGGGCCCGGAGCAACTCCCGATCGATCCGCGGCTTGTAATAAAACCCCGTCAGAAACGCCTGCGAACACAAATACATCAGGTTCTGCCAACCCGTGTTGTTCATCGCCAGCAGCACCGTGTGATAACCACCCTCGCCCCCGCCGCTATACGTGCGGTCGGTCCGAGGTTTGCCCGGCGGCGTGACATACGCCTCAACCCCAAGAATCGGCTTGATGCCCCGATCCTTACAAGCCTGGTAGAAAGCCACCGCCCCGAAGATGTTGCCGTGGTCGGTGATCGCGACCGCATCCATCCCCAGTTCCGCCACGCGATCCACCAATCGCTCAATCTGATTGCCCCCATCAAGCAGCGAATACTCAGTGTGCAGATGTAAATGGACAAAGCTCGATGGCGTGCCATCCGAAAGCGGCTTTACCGCAGATTTGGTTCCCTCAGTGGCCATAAGCACAAAATCATATGAACCACCGAACAGATCAACGGCCCCGCCCCACGCCCCAATCACTTCGATTTTGCCCGCCGTCAGCTTGTGCGGGCACCCCGCCTCACATTTGCAAACGTTCTCGATAGCTCATGCGTCCGGAGTGCCGATAGTTCAGGCGGTCCGCCGCAGTTGGCCGCGAAAGCCCTTACCCTTCGCTTCCAGCCCCTTCCACACGGATGTCGAAGGACAGCGGTCACGCGGCACCGAGAAGCCACTGTTTTCGATTCGACACCCGCGTTATGGCAAAGAAACTTTCTGCCCAGTCAGTCAACTCGCTGAAGACCTACGCCTCCGCCGCAGCGATTACGCTGCTCTGCGGCGGGCTCGTCGCCGCGATGGTCTTCGGCAACTCCTCGCTCGAACGTCGGGCATCTGCCGTGCTAGATCCCCATGAGGTCATCATCGATATGGTCTGGCCCGCCGCTCGCGCCGAGGCAGATTCCCAAGCAGCCGCCGACAAGACTCCCCGCACTTGGATGCCCCTGGCCTGCCGCGAACAGATCCTCTCACTCGCAAAAACCGCCGCAAGCCCATCGAGCGACCTTCTCAAGGCCGAGCAGTTATCGCGAATCAGCAAAGCCCTCGAACAGAGCGGATGGTTTGCCAAGCTGCCCCTTATCACTCGCAAGCCCGGCGGGGTCATCAGGGTCGATGGTCAATGGCGCATTCCTGCGGCGAACGTGCGGCACGCCAATCAATCTTACCTCATCTCTTGGGACGGCCGCCCGATGCCCACGGGCGTTGAGACCAGCCTCTCAATCTTTGATCCCGCAGTAGGCCCGCCGCGTGATTCAACCGGCGATCGCGACTTTACGCGGCCTTGGGGCGGCGAAGACGTCGCCGCGTGCCTTGAGCTGCTTTCCAAGTTAAGTGTTCAGCCCTGGCTGGGCCAGGTACAGGGGATTGATGCCTCACAATACGCCAAGAGCGGCACACTCATTATCGTCACCGATAATAATACCAAGGTCGTCTGGGGCGGCAGGCCAAGCAAGCCCGCCTTAGGCGAAGTAAGCACCTCACAAAAATTAGAGCACCTGCGCCAACTCGTCAAAGACACCAAGCGAATCGACGCCAACTACCCGTTGATTTATATCAATCAGGAACGCCTGCAGTTTGATATCTCGGCAACAGCCACAGCGATACGCCTGCCCGAAGAACTTGCAGCGAAGATCGCCGATAGTGAAGATGATGCGGGGCGGTAAGGCCGGGGGTTGTGAAGCTGATAGTTACTTAGTGGCGTTTTGCTGATCGAGAGCTTTGAACCTTTAAGCGGCGGCAGCGGGCAAGCACTGCGAATCTGAAGGTCTTTCACGAGTTAAGCTCGTGGGTAACACGCCAGTTTGAATATGTTTAACCAGAGAAGGCGCTATGGCCAGCCCCCGAAGCCGCCCCCTGCATCTTTAAGTAGAATGTAACTTCGTCCGATCGTAAGTTTTCAAGGTCAAACCCAGGCGCGCGAGATCCACTGAGCAAAGGCACCTATCAGGAACCTATTGCCAACCGGCGCCCGCCAGAAAAGCGTCTCCCTTCGGAATTAACTTTTGTCGCAGTCTGTTAAGTTCCGCTCGCCGACCTGGATATGTGGTCAAGCCGGAATCAAGCAGGTGCTCAATGGCAAGAAGGGATGCATCCGGCCTGCCAAGGGTGAATGGCCCCCTAAGCAAAGAACATAAGCTAATCTCGATGCTCCGCAACCGCTCTACGCAGCGGATCAACCTTGGTCGCGTGTACCCGGTGATCGCTTCCGAGCCATTCCCACCCCGGTCTGGCGGCGGGTCGCCCGCCAGAGGTTCCTGCGCAAGGTCATCCTCTAGCTCGGTTCGGGTGACACTCCCCGAGCGAATCTGACCCTCCCCGCTGCCCGTAAACAGCGCGGGGGTTAGCAAGGCCCCCAGCATAACTGCGGCTATTCTGGCATTAGCGCTGAAGCCTCTTTCTCGCCGACAATGCTTCATGTGCTTTATAAGTACCCTGTGCTGATTGAAAGGACAAGATCACCCCAAACATCACAGGGCATCGTTCAAATTTTTTGCCTCGTAAAAGCGTATCCTCCTTCCTCCCCGCGCTCCACGTAACTCCCCCCCGCGATTTCCAATGATATCATTTACATCCCTACATCACCACATGTTGCCTTATTGCCCACCCACGCAAGATTACCTCTCAGGCGGTTAAGTCACTCCGCATCCATTCCTTCCGCCTAGCACCCCCACCCTCTCGCTAAGTCGTTACTATCACAGGAGTTATGCAATGCGTAACCGGCGCACGGTACCGGCACCTGGCCCCACCGCTGCCGCCGCCCTTCCGCCGCCCTCCCCTCATGAAGAACATCCTCATTACCACCATTGGCTCCGCGGGCGACATCCACCCCTTTATCGCCGTCGGTATCGCCCTCGCCCGCCGCGGCTGCCGCGTCACCGTCCTCACCAATCCTTACTACGAAGAACGCATCCGCGCCGCCGGCCTTTTGTTTGCCCCCGTGGGAACCCGTGAGGATCTCTTCCGTGTGCTAGAAGACCCTGCGCTCACCAAGCCCTGGCGCAGCCCATTACTTATCATCCGCGAGTTAATCGGGGGCAGCGTTGGCCCCACCATCGCCGCCGTCAACGCCCAGATAGCCCAGCGCAAGGTAGATCTTATCGTCCGCCACCACATAAGCCTGGGTAGCCGGTGGGTCGCTCAGAAACAAAACATCCCGTGTGTTACGTGTGTGCTGGCCCCGCTCTTCATGATGAACCCAAACGCACCCGCGGTGCACCACCCTTCCCAATCACTCAACGCTTCGCCCAGAATCATGCGGATGCGACTGGCGTTCAACAAATATCTCTTACGTTTACTCTACGATCGCCCCCTCAACCGCCAACGACGCATCCACGGCTTTCCTAAAGAGCGCGACCTCTTCCGCACCGAGATACAGAGTTGCGATAAAGTCCTGGGCTTATGGTCCCGCGCCTTCCGCCCGCCGATAGACGGCGACCCCGCCAATGTTACCATCACCGGCTTCTGCACCTTTGATTCAAGCCCCGCCCAGCAGGCCGACAACCACGACCTTACAACGTTCCTGGAGGAATGTAAGCAATTCGGACCGGGCCTGCTCGTCTTCACGCTTGGCACCAGCGTCGTCCATCACAGCAACGGCTTCTATGAGCTCGCCGCGACCGCCGCATCCGCCCTAAAACTCCCCGCCGTTCTGCTCGTCGGTGATGCAAAGTACGCGCCCAAAACGCTCCCGCAGAGCGTGCGCGCCTTTCCGTACGCCCCATATTCCCTCCTCTTCCCCGCCGCCACCGCCATCATCCACCACGGCGGCATCGGCACCACCGCCGCGGCGATGGCGCACGGCAAGCCCACCGTAATTATCCCCTTCGCCAACGACGAGTTCGATAACGCCGCCCGCGCCCAACAACTCGGCGTCTCGCTCACCCTCCTCGCAACCCGCCTCTCCGCTGCGCGACTCCGCGACACGCTCGCTCAGCTCACCTCGCAGCCCGCGTTCTCGCAGGCCGCGCACGCCCTCGCTACCAGAATGGCGGCAGACCAAGGCCCTTCCGACGCAGCCGACGCGATTCTCGGACTGCTGACAAGTCGATAACCTTTAGTGTTAACGTAACATTACGAAGCGCACCCTCGCCCTCCCCGCGCCCGTGTAACTATAAAAACCGCGAGCCAGCTTCGCCGCGAGCCTACGCGACCGTTGCAACTGGTCTGAACCTACTCCGCACTCCGCAACGTACAGCCAGTTGGTGGCGACCACTTCATACATCCTGCAAACACTCCGATACGAAACTTCGCTAGCAGAACCTTCTACAAAACTCCATTCGGGAACCCAAGGCAAGCGTACCGGAAGCAAGCCGCAGTGCGCCAGCGCCGCCACTCGCAAATTAAACATTACATTCAACACCCCCGCCCAGTCCGCCTCAGCAACGTAACCCAAGCAAAACACCCCCCCACCCCCCTCACCCGAGTAAGGCAACACCCACAGTGTCTGAGTTAGGTTCAAAACACGAGTCGACAAGTCCCCCGCATTCCGGGCCGGCGCCGCACGCCCAAGCCCCAACCCAGCCGACAGTCCCACAAGCCAACCAAGTTGCCCGCTCAGCCCTATCCCTCGCCGCCTCCGCCAGAGAAGCCTTCGTCCTCTCTTCTTGCAACGGCGATGAGCAACTATTAACTCAAGTCCGCGCCTTACTCCACCAAGCCGAAGCCGTCACCTCCGTCAGCGGCTTCACGCACGAGCAGCCCGCGGCGATACATAATCCTTCCGATGGCCACCTGACCCGCCTGGGTTCTTACACCATCATGGGCCTGCTGGGCGAGGGAGGCATGGGCCACGTCTACCTGGCAGAGCAGGATCGGCCCCGCCGCACCGTGGCACTTAAGATTATGCGTCGCGGCAGCGTCTCCCCCGCGTTGCTGCGCCGCTTCGAGCACGAATCGCAAATGCTCGCCCGGCTGCAACACCCCGGAATTGCCCAAATCTACGAAGCCGCAACCGCGCAGACCCCCCAAGGCCCCCTCCCCTTCTTCGCGATGGAATACGTGAAGGGCAGATCCTTAATCGAACACGCCTTCGCCCTCAACTTAAGCACCCGCGACCGTATGTCGCTCTTCGTCCGAGTCTGCGGCGCGGTGCAGCACGCCCACCAGAACGGCGTGATCCACCGCGACCTTAAACCCGCAAACATAATTGTCGATAACACCGGCCAGCCCAAAGTCCTCGACTTCGGCATCGCCCGCTCTACCGATGCCGACCTCGCCACACTCCACACCCAGGCCGGGCAAGTCATCGGAACGGTGCCTTACATGTCCCCCGAGCAGATCGCGGGCGATCCCAACGCGATTGATACCCGCAGCGATGTCTACGCCCTTGGTGTAATATTATTCGAGCTTCTCACCGGTCGCCTCCCGCTCGCGGTGATCGATCGCCCCATGGCGGAAGCCGCTCGCATGATCCAGTTTGATGAGCCCGTTGGCATCGGCTCGGTCGATCGCACGCTCCGCGGCGACATCCAAACCATCGTCGGCAAAGCCCTCGAAAAAGACCGCACCCGCCGCTATCAATCCGCCTCCGACCTCGAAGCCGATATCGAGCGCTTCCTTCGCGATGAGCCCATCCTGGCCCGCGCGCCGTCAATTACGTATCAACTTTCCAAGTTTGCCCGTCGCAACCGCGCCTTTGTCGGCGGCGTCTGCGCGGCGGTTCTTCTGCTCGTCGCCGGCGCGACCGCGACTTCCTGGCAGGCCGTGCTCGCTACCCGCGGCCAGCACTTGGCCGAGCAACGTAAGCTCGAAGCCGATGCCGCCCGTTCCAGGGCACAGTCCGATGCGCAAAACGCTAAGAACGCCAGCGCGTTCATCGCCGACATGCTCAACGCCGTCAACCCCGAAGAAGGCAACGCAAAAGATATCACCGTCCTCGAAATGGTCGATCGCGCCGCCCAACGCCTTCGAGATGATGTAAGCGATGATGTAAA
>Ga0105044_10002760_pt1 | contig 24053 bp, 27 predicted proteins | sample MAT01_FD_78092 | JGI IMG/M metagenome (GOLD analysis project Ga0105044, IMG submission 78092) | Freshwater microbial communities from Lake Fryxell liftoff mats and glacier meltwater in Antarctica - MAT-01 | ecosystem: Environmental > Aquatic > Freshwater > Ice > Liftoff microbial mat | place...
CGATCGTCAGCAGTTGCTCGTCGGTCGGGGCGATGTCGAGTAAGCCCTTGAGGTGCACGGCGGCAACCTAGAACTTGCCGATGCTGATCTCAAACGTCAACGCGCGCCAGTATTCCGGGGCGGTCGTCGGCTTCTTGTAGAACTCCGAATCCTGGGCATGAGTGACGGACAGGCCGCTGACACCGACGCCCAGAGCGATCAACAGGATGCAGTGTTTCACCGGTCAGCCCCCGCGCAACGGAAGACGGCGCGGAGTATCCCCGCGTTTCGCGCCGTTCCTGTAATTAACGCACCTTTTTCAGCCGGTGCAATGTTCTTCTGCCGCGATCAGGTCGGCATACGTTTCCCTGCGACGGATCAGGCGATGTGTACCACCTGTAACGAGAACCTCGGCCGCTCGCGGCCGGCTGTTGTAATTCGAACTCATGGCCATGCCGTACGCCCCGGCACTGAAAACCGCCAGCAGGTCGCCGCGTTGAACCAGCGGCAATGCGCGGTCTTTCGCCAGGAAGTCACCCGATTCGCATACCGGTCCTACGACGTTCTGCTTGCGGGTGTTCGGAATCTCCACTTCGTAGTCTTCCGGCGGAGCCGGCAGCCCGGCCGCGGGGGCCACCGGCCAGATGCGATGGAACGAATCGTACAGTGTCGGGCGGATCAGGTCGTTCATCGCCGCATCCTGGATGATGTAGCTCTTCCCGCCCGATTCCTTGGTGTAGATCACCCGGCCCAGCAGAATGCCGGCATTGCCGACGATGAACCGCCCCGGTTCGAGGATCAGCTTGCAGCCGGCCTGCTTCACGGCCGGCAGAATGACTTCCGCGAACGCACTGGCGGGCAGCGCCTCCTGCTTGCGGTAGTTGATGCCGAAGCCGCCGCCCATGTTCAGGTACTCGATCGGATGGCCCTGCTTGCGCAGCGCTTCGATTAGTTTCAGCCCCTTGTCGATCCCCTGCTTGTATGGCTCGGCCGAAAGGATCGGCGAGCCGAGGTGCATGTGAAGTCCCTTGATGCACAGGCTGGGATGGCCGACAACGCCCTGCGCGACTTCGAGAATCGTGTCGATGTCGAGGCCGAACTTGACGCCTTTAACGGACGTATCGGTCTTCGCATGTGTCTTGGGTGGCAGATCCGGGTTCACACGCAGTTCGGCCGGAGCGACCTTCCCCAGCGATTTGGCGACCGCGCCCAGGGCGTGCAGTTCCGCTTCGCTTTCCACGTTGAACATGTGCACGTCGTTGTCGAGGGCGTACTTCATCTCGTCGTCCGTCTTGCCGACGCCGGCGAAACAGATCTTCTCGCCCGGGCAACCGGCCTTCAGGGCGCGGAACAGTTCCCCGCCGGAGGTGACGTCGCAGCCGGAACCATGTTCCACCAGCAGGCGTGCGAGATTGATGTTCCCGTTGGTCTTGATGCTGTAGCAGATGAGCGGCGACGCCGGCGCGAACGCCGTCTGCAACTGCTTGAGATGATGCAGCAGTGTCGCCTGGCTGTAGACGAACAGCGGCGTGCCATACTTCGCGGCCAACTCGGCCACGGGGACATCTTCGCAGTGGAGGATACGGTTGCGGTAGGTGAAGTGGTCCATGATCCTTCGGTGTTGACGGGTACGGAGTTCGTTTCAGAATATCATAGCGAAGGGGCCAATCCCGGGCGAAGAGAACGCACGTTAGCCTGATGCGTTAGCGGAGACGAGAGTTGCTGAGCTAGTTCGCATTAGCGATAGCGTGGATACAAGCACGTTTTCGCAACGAGCGAACATCGCCTCGCTCGTTGCGATCTTGACGCCGTCGCCGGCGCTCCCGGCTAACGGGGACGTCAGTGGACGGGAGACGCTTCCTGCTGCATCGTGATGCCGACGGCCGCGAGGGCGTCGGTCAGCGCGTCAATCCGATCTTCGTCGATGACAACCGCATCGGGGCCCAGTCGATCGGCAATCAACTCTGCCGTCGGCGGATACTGCAGCACGCCATCGGTGACGGCTTCACTGCCAAAACGCACGACGAGCAACTTCGCGCAGAGAGCGGGCATTGAACTGCCGCGCGCGATCAGGCGGGCGGCGGCCGATAGCGAGTCGCCCGAGCGGTCGATCGCCCACTGTTCCAGTTCGCTGATGTTGAAGCCGCGCTGCTGGCCGGCCTTCAGCGATTCGGGCGTCAGTCGGAAGCGGCGCGCGCCTCCGGGCACCACAGGCAACGGCTCGGCAATCTGGACCAACTCGGCTTCCAGCACCAAATCGCTTTGTGCGGTATCGATCGAGAAGGTTACGCCGTTCTCGTCGAAACTCAGGCATTTCTGCGGGCGTGCTTCGTAGTCTCGGTTGCCGATCAGGCGAAAGTGCTTGTAGTCGATCTCTTCGCCCGTGGCCGCGATTCCGATGCGATCGGTCACCTTGACCGACACCAGGCCGCGGCTGAATGCGGAGTCGAGGTCTTCCGCCGCCGTGAACTCAAACAGCGTGGCCGACGCCCAGAGGGTGATCCGTTCCCGCTTGCTCGACCAGCGCTGCAGCGAATCGATCACGGTGGCCGGAAGCGCGCGGGTGCTATGCTGTTCGAGCAGTCGCTGGATGTCGGTCTGCGTCAGCGCGTTTTCCAGGCCGCGATAGACACTCTCGGCATTCATCTCCATCGTGCAGGCGGAGCCGAAGGTTTTCCAGTTGGCGAAGCGCGTCAGCCTGCCGATGATTTCGGGCGTGAGCCCCAGTCGGAAGATGACCATCTCGCCGTTCGGCTGCACAATCAGCGTCTGCATCAATTCAACATCGGCAGGACGCGCAACTTCACCCAAGAGCAACTGCCGGCCCGTATCACCGAGGCGGTAAAACCAGCCGTCCGATTCCTGCACGGCATCGACAAGTTTGAGCGGGAAGCCGATGCCGAGAAGCAGTTTCTCGACCCACGCCGTCGCCTGCTCGGGTTTCCTTTTGAGCATGGACGACCAGGCCGGATGGCGGGCGTAGACCGGTTCAGCAAGCGAATCGGCCGGGATCCAGTGCCCTTCGGGAAGGCTGCGCAGCATCAGCAGAATCGGCACGAAGATCGACGGAAACAGTCCCGGGTCATCGCTCGACGTCTGCCCGGTCAGCGGGTCCCAGTTGCGCAGGTCGAAGAGCCCCTTCGCCAGATCCGAAAGTGCCGTGGACAATGGCGCTGCCCAGACGGCCGGCTGGCTGTCGGCACGCAATTCGCCATCTCGCATGGCGACGATGCCGACAGACTGCGCCAGTTCAAAGGCAGGCGACCAGGGATCGGGCAGCGGGGTCAACTGTTCAGCGAACGGCGAGGCGAGCAATTCATCCGTCTGGAATTTCTGCAGGTCGCGCTTGAACAGTTGGCCGTACTGTGTCAACCGCAGCGGGGCGGCCGCAACGTGGACCCACACGGCCGCAGTGCGCAGCAGCCACTCGAGACCATCGCTGATCGGGCGGGACTTGACGTCGAGCTTGCGCGTCTTCAACTCGGGCAGGCCGAGTTCGGTTTCGGTCGCCCGCCGGGTGACCGCCGGATGAGCGAAGATCCGTGCGCGGTCGATGGCACCGAGCGACAGCCACTGTTCAAACTCGGTGATGGGTGCGTCGCCCTCGGCCGGAAAGACCGGTTGCGCGAGGCCGGAGTTCAACAGTTCGAGGACCGGTGTCAGCCCCTCGGCATGGCCGAGCGTGGCCAGAATGGCGATCAGGTGGCCGACGCGCCCGGTCGGTTGCCCGGTGATGCCAAGGACGGCCATGATCTTCTGAGCAGCAGGCGAGAGTTCCTTCAACCGGCGATCGATGATGGCGGCATTGGTCAGCGTACTCAGGCCGCGGTCGATCAATTCCTCGGGCGGCCACTGGTTGCGCGGCTTGAGGAAGATCTGCATCACCTGCCGCAACAGCGGTTCGCTGTAGCGTTCAAACGCAGCGCGGGCCTGGGTCAGCCACACGTCGGCAGTTGCCTCTGACTCATTCATTCAGTCTTGTTCCCCGTCCGTCCGACCACTTGCGGGGTATGGCCCGCCTTGCGCAACTCATCCAACACCGATTCGACTCGCCCTGGCCGGATCAGCAGCACACGATCGGTCAACCGCCCGGCCACATCGGCGGCCAGTTTCTTCCGCGCGAGCAGTTCTTCTGCCAGCACGGCATCGTCGGTAAGCACGAGGCAGACGCGACGGTGCAGTTTGACCTGCAGGCGTGTCCCCGGGTTGCGGCTGAACGTGGCATCCATCAAGTGCACCTTCACGTGGCGGGCGGGAGACCGAGCACCTGCACCTCGTCGGTGATGGTGTAAGCGTAACCCTGTTCGGTCAGAAACATCTGGCGATGATGGGCGAAATCAAGCTCACGCGTATCACGAGTCACCACTGTGTAAAAGTGGGCTTCTTCCTTGTTCGACTTCGGCCGAAGGATGCGCCCGAGGCGCTGGGCCTCTTCCTGCCGGGAGCCGAACGTACCGGAAATCTGGATCAGCACGTTCGCGTCCGGAAGATCGATCGCGAAGTTGCCGACCTTCGACAGCACCAGGTGCCGCAGTTCGCCCGAGCGGAACTGGTTGTAAAGCACTTCGCGTTCCGGCTGCCCCGTCTGCCCCGTGATCAGCGGGATGTCAAACCGCTTGCTGATCTGCTTCAACTGTTTAATGTATTGGCCGATGACGATCACGCGCTGATCGGCATACCGTTCGAGCAATTTGGCGACGATGTCATCCTTCACGGGGTTCTCGCTGGCGAGGCGGTACTTGTCCCGCCATTCGGCCACGGCATACTCCATCCGTTTGTCGTCGGGCAGCGCCACGCGGATCTCAGTGCAACTGGCCGAGGCGATCCAGCCCTTGGTCTCGAGTTCCCGCCAGGGGACGTCGTATTTCTTGGGGCCGATCAGGCTGAATACATCACCTTCGCGGCCATCTTCACGCACCAGGGTTGCCGTGAGCCCGAGGCGCCGGCGTGCCTGAATCTGTGCCGTGACGCGGAACACCGGCGCGGGCAGCAGGTGGACTTCGTCGTAAATGATCAGGCCCCAGTCGCGTTCTTCGAAGATCTTGAAGTGCGGGAAATCTTCGTCCTTGTCAGGCCGATAGGTGACGATCTGGTAGGTCGCCAGTGTAACGGGGCCGATTTCCTTCGATTCACCGGTGTACTCGGTCACCTGGTCGTCGGTCAGGTCGGTCCTGTCCAGAATCTCGCGGTGCCACTGCTTGACGGCGGTCACACTGGTTGTCAGCACCAGCGTGTTGCGTTTGACGAGAGTCATCGCGCAGATGCCGACGATCGTCTTCCCCGCCCCGCACGGCAGCACAATGACACCGCTGCCCCCTCGGGCATCGCCACCTGCGAAGTAGATGTCGGCCGATTCGCGCTGGTAGTCTCGCACCTGAAACGGCATCCCCGAGCGCGTGAGAGTGCGAAGTTCAATCGGCAGCGGCGTGCCTTCCACGTAACCGGCCACGTCCTCGGCCGGATAGCCGACGGCGATCAAAGCCAGTTTCAGCACGCCGCGGAACGCGGAATCGACAACGAACTCTTTGGGCCCCAGTCGTTCGCCCAGCAGCGCACGAACCTTCGGCTGACGGATCAGTTCTTCCAGCAGCGGCGCGTCTTCGCAGATCAGCTTCATCGACTTCTCGTCGTGCTTCTCCAGCCGGATTCGGCCGTAGCGGCTGACGATCTCTTCAAGGTCGGCCTGCAGGTTGTTCGGCAACGGGAACTTGGTGAACTGCCGCAGCACGTCGAGCATCTGGTCGGAATTGATGCCGGCAGCAGCCGCGTTCCACAGTGACAGGTTGGTGATGCGATATGTGTGGATATGTTCCGGGCTTTTCTCAAGCTCCGCAAACGGCGCGAGAGCGTCCCGCGCGGCAGCATAGCGCGGATTATCCACTTCGACAAGGATCGACCGATCCGATTGCACAATCAGCGGATTGGTCGGGTCGTAAACCGGTGCGCTGGCGGGCGGCGTCCGTTTGGCAGGCATGACACCTCTGTTTGACTCGCTGCTCGGGGACAGTCCGTTCCCCAATACGTTCGCGCGGAGCGCAAAGAGCTAGTTTACGAGAGTATGCAGAGGGGTACAAGGCGAAGCGGCATAACGCCGCTTCGCCGCCGGCTTGCCTGCCGCAATGAATTGCGGCCGTTACACTTTGTTCCGCATTAATTCGACATGAACCTTCGGGAGCAATCGGCCACGCTCGTCGGTCGTGTCCCACATCAACATGGCGATCGACGACGTGACCGGCGAATTGTGCCGGCAGCCCAGGGAATGGCCGGCTTCATGGGCAATCGTTTCGCCGATATCAGTCCCCGCATCGTCTTCAAAGATGCAGTCAACGCCGCCGATCGTGGCAAGTGCATCGCAGTTGTCGTCCGGATCGTCGCTCTCGCCCACCTCGAGTTCCTTGACGAAGAAGATGTTGAAACGTGCTCCTGCCGTGCGGTTGTCGACGATCTCGTCCCACTCCAGTTTGCCGCCGCCGGGGAGTGCCTTGCCCTCGTTGACTTCTTTGCCGAAGTTGGCCGTCAACGGCAGTTCACGGGCGACGATGCTCTGGAACTCGATGTTCGCCTGCGGCAGATAGATCTCGTTGATCTCGCGGATCCAGGTTTGCTCCTGACCGACCCGACGCGTGGTTCCGACGGTCGAGTGCCTGACGAAGTGGAATGCCGCCTTGACGACGAGTTTGCGAGCTACCGACACCTCAAGTGTCGCGGCCACATTGCCATTGTCGTCCGACAGGTCGATGAACGTCTTGCCGGGCAGCTTGCCCTGGATGCGGATCACTTCATCGTCGGACGTGATCTCGCTGAGCGGTATGCGACGCAGGAACGATAACGGTACGGCGATCCCCGCATCCCTTGTTGAGATATTCAGGCCGGCGGCATTCGAGACGCGCACTTCACGTTCGGGATTCTCGTGCGGAATCAGCACGAACCGCGGCGTGGCCGTGGTGTCGAAGCCGTTCTCCTTTGCGCCGAAGAGTACCTGCTGGAACTCGACTTTGCCGATGCGTGCACCAATGGCCGCGGTGACGACGACTCCCCGGAACTTTTCGTCCTCGGTCCCGTCGGCCTGACCGGCGGCGGCGGCATCGTCTTCGCCGGCGGCAGTGCTGTTAAAGCGCCCGGCCGATGCCCCTTTATTCAACAGGTAGTTCCGCACACTGGCGGCGCGCTTCACCGACAGCTGCTCGTTGTAGCTGGCGTTGCCGGATCGACTGGCGAGGCCGCGCAAACCAAACGTAACGAACAAATTGGGAATCAACGGAACGATGTTCTGATCGAGCCACAGCTGATGAGCGGGCTTCAACGCTTCGCCTTCGATATCGAAGTTGTAGAGCAGACCGCGACTGCGAACACGTGTTCGACCGTTGTTCGTGCGCGGGAGATCTTGTGTTTTTCCAGGCCCCGTTTGCTTGGCCATGGCGGACTCCGGATCAGGTCGACAGGAATGGTGGTTTAGCCTCTGACAGGCTATCCGATTCAACGGGGAGGCGCGGACAGGATTCTCGAAGTGTTTACTCAAATGCGACAAACCCGCGCTTTCTCGAATCCCTTCGAGGAAGCACGGGTTCGTGCATGGCCGGCAACCCGGGCGGCTCGGACTTGGCCATCAGGCAAACCGAAGTGTTAGATGTCGTCGCGCTTGGCGTCGGCCAGTGTGCGAATCCGTTCGCCGAGAAGGGCGACGTCGAACGGCTTCTTGAAGACTTCGCTGAACCCGAACTCGGTGAGCTTTTCGGGAGCGGCTTCGTCTTCCGACGCCAGGCCGATGATCAGCGTGACTTCGTAAGCGGGGTTCTTGCGGAGGTTCGACGTGATCTGGATCGCTTCGCTGCGCCCCAGAGCCAGGTCGATGACGATCGTATCCGGGTGGAAGCTTTCGGCCATGATGCCGGCTTCGAACCCGCTCTGCGCGATTTCGTACTTGTAATCGTCGTTCTCGGGCAGCATCTCCTTGACCCGGTCGATGAAGAGCTTCTCGGCCCCGATGATCAGGACCTTGTGCCACTCTTCTTCTTCCAGTTCACCGAGCGGCATGCCGTGTTCCTTCAGGAACCGGATGAGTTGCTCGCGGGGGATGCGGCGGTCCTGGCTACCGGGAATCCGGTAACCACGAAGCCGACCCGAATCAAACCACTTTGACACCGTCCGGGGCGCGACTTTACAGATCTTTGCGACCTGGCCGGTGGTGAAAACCTTTTTCATGGCAGGCACTCCAGTTCTTTTTTAAGGGCCCCTTCCGACCCAGCCTCCGCCGGCCAACGGGTGGCGACGAGCGACTTGGGATTGACCTCTCGATCTCGTTTTGAGAAAGAGGATCTGTATCCCTTGCTGCCGTTCGCCGTCCACGACCGCGGGCTGCCCAGGCGGGGGCATCGCTGATCACGACGCGTAATCCCGACGACGTTCCGGGGGGAAGCCGCCATCAGGGGGTTGCCATCGCGCCGTGTGATCTATCGTTCCGACAACTTCTTCATCGGTTCACAGAGTCGCACAAGATAAGTCAAAGAAGACAACTTGGCAGTCTCTGCGGATTAACGATCTCTGCACGACGGCGCTGGCTGACGGTTCTGCGCCGGAAGAGTCGGCCTTGACCCCTCATCGGCCCATCGCCCCAACCTCCTCTATTGTCGCCCGACGATCCGTTGGTTCTTCACGGAGATTCGTTCGATGTGACAGACACCGTGCGAATCATCCGCCCGGCACTACGGTCGCGCAAACCTTGCCGGTTGTCGCATCCGACCGCATTGTAAGTGCGATGACAAGCCGCTCCGCGCGATTCGCGTCCAAGCAGTTTCAACGGGAAAACTGGGCGATCCAGGCAACTTCGCCATCTGCGTCAACCGGGGAAGATAGATGAAATCGATCATCGAGCCGTTCCGGATCAAGATGGTTGAACCGATCCGCATGACTACTCCCGAGGAGCGGGACACCATCCTGCGCACCGCGCACTTCAACCCGTTTCTCATTCCCGCGCGCGATGTGCTGATTGACTTGCTGACCGACAGCGGCACCTCGGCCATGAGTGCCGAACAATGGGCGGGAATGCTCCGCGGTGACGAGTCATATGCAGGGGCCACCAGTTGGTTCCGCTTCGAAGAAGTGATGAAAAATCTGACCGGCATGCCGTTCGTGCTACCCACGCATCAGGGCCGGGCCAGCGAACGGATTCTTTTTGAACTGCTCGGCGGGAACGGAAAAGTGGTGCCCAACAACAATCACTTCGACACCACCCGCGCGAATGTGGAACACTCCGGTGCCACGGCGGTCGACCTGGTGATCGATGATGCAGCCTTCCCCAACAAACGACTGCCGTTCAAAGGCAACCTCGACCCCGCCAAACTGGAAGACTTGATCAAACGCGTCGGCACGGCGAACATACCCCTGTGCATGGTGACCGTCACCAACAACAGCGGCGGCGGCCAGCCGGTCAGCATGGAGAACCTTCGCGAGATTCGCGCCATCTGCGATCGGCATGGCATTCCTCTGTTCCTTGATGCCTGCCGGTTTGCCGAGAACGCCTGGTTTATCAAGCAACGCGAAGCGGGTTATGCGGATGCCTCGATCCGCGACATTGTTCGCGAGATGTTTTCTCTCGCGGACGGCGCGACCATCAGCGCCAAGAAAGACGGCCTGGTGAATATCGGCGGCGTACTACTCATGCGCGATCCGGCCCTTGCCCAGCGGGCGAACAACCTTCTGATCCTCACGGAAGGGTTTGTGACGTACGGCGGTTTGGCCGGCCGCGATCTGGAGGCGATGGCCCAGGGGTTCGAAGAAGTTCTGAATCCAGACTACCTGCACTACCGAGTCCGCAGCGTCGAATACCTGGGCGAAGGTTTGTTGAAGGAGGGCATCGCCATCGTCGAACCGCCGGGCGGGCATGCGGTGTACATCGACGCGGCCGCGTTCTGCCCGCACCTGCCGCCGGAACAGTTTCCCGGGCAGGCGCTGCTCGCGGCACTTTACCGGCATGGCGGCATCCGCGCGGTCGAGATCGGCAGCGTGATGTTCGGTCGGGTTGACCCGGCCACGGGTGCGACGATCCATCCGAAGATGCAGTTGGTGCGACTGGCCATCCCTCGGCGTGTCTACACGCAAAGCCATATCGACTACGTGATTGAAACGGCTGCCGAAGTGTACCAGCAGCGCGACCGCATCCGCGGATTGCGTATTGTGGAAGCACCGGCCGTGCTGAGACACTTCACGGCGCAGTTCACGGAGGTGGGGTAGAAGCGTGCGATCGAAGGGCGATATTGGCCGGGTTCACGTCGATCATGTGGACACCGTACGTCTCCAGTTCGCGCAGAATCGCTTGAACTTCCGGCCAATCAGCTCAGAACCATTCTTTCTTTTCCTCTTCCCACTGCTCCATAATCTCGGCTGAGAAATCTGGCGGTTGATGAAGGTAGGCACCGGCAAAATCCAGAACGTAGGGCGGCTTGACCAGCGATAACTTCAATGTCCACAGCTGATCATCGAAGGAATACATCATCGGAACCGTTGCACTGCGAATCGATGTGATTTCTTCGATGTCCAACCAATGGTAAACGGTCTTCTCCCTCCGATAGAACTTTTCGCCTTCACGAACTTTGACCGCCGTCAATCAGAAGTGTTCTTTTGAGAAGACGCCGAAAACACTACCATGTATCCGATAGCCCAGTCGATCCGCAGGCACAAGATTCTTTCGTCTGCAGAACTCAAGGAATCGTTGATTTGGAGCGAAGGACAGACTCATGAGCATCCCTGACTGGAGGAAGGGCAGCTACTCCGCCGTCGTCGACATGCACCTGACCGTCAACGGCCGGATGCTGGATGTCGCTCAACTTGCTCCGGATTTTATCGTTTTGAGAGATGCCGCAACATGCGAACCCGGCCCCGCGGAGATGTTCTTGAAGATCGACGAAAGTGAATATCGCCGGCCGGTCTACCTTGACGAAGGCATCGACCCCGCGCGTGTCAAAACCCCAATGTCGACGACCGCTCTGAGCGAGCACGTGCGGCCAACTGCCGCCGCGTGAATCAGGCTCTCGGGTCGTCGAACATCTGAATCACCGGCAGCCGGAACCCCGGCAGATGGCTTTCGCCCGTGATCTCTTCGGTGTTGTTGAACATCTCCGGCTGATGGTTGGGGCGATGCACGGTTACCGTCTGAAACCACGGATCGACGATCCAGACGAGCGGAACGCCGCATTCGATATACTGCGAGATCTTCTCAGCAATCTCATCGTCGTCGTTGGATGGCGACCGAATCTCCACTGCTAGAGTGGGAACACCCTCGATTCTCGATTTGCGGTCCAGTTTTCGTGAAGCCAACTCAGCATTGATGTAGGCGATATCAACCCCCAGGATGGTGACCTCTGAATCGCGATTGAAAATCACTCCGGCATCGCCTGAAAGCACTTTGCCGCGCGGACGCTGCTGAGTCGCGTTCCAGTTGACGAGATGGCAAGAGATCATCGCCACCGCGTGCGCGTGAAGCAGGCTGCGTGTCGAGATGGGCTTCTCACGAAGTTGGCCGCGAGTAACCCAGCGCTCGACACCATCGTCGGGAAGGGTATCGAACTCTTCGAGTGTGATTGATCGTGTTGCAACGCTCACAGGCATCTCCAGATATGGGTTCAAGAGAGTATATCACGGCCGCTTCTGTTCGAACAAGTCGGTCGTCCGGCACCAGTAGTCACCGCCCATCCGCGCGATCGTCTGCAATCGGTGCGGGTCGACCTTGCCGCCTCCATCAAGCACGGCGTCGTCAATGTGCATCGTAAGGATCTCGCCGATGACGAGATTGCCGGCAATCGGACCGGTACCCAGCGGGATAATCTGGATCAGCTTGCATTCCAAGTGAACAGGCGATGCGGCAAGCCGCGGCGGTTTGACTTTGAGCGAGGGAATGGTGGAGAGTCCGACAACGTCGATTTCACTCTCGCCCGGCGGAATCTCAACGGAAGATGCGTTCACCTGCGAAGCCAGCGATGCCACTGCGGCGTTGACGACGAACTCGCCAGTCGCTTCGATGTTCAGCAGCGTGTCTTTCTTCGTCCCGTTCCTGCGCAGCGTCGGCGAGAAGACGACGACCGGCGGGTTCGCCCCGAAGGCGTTGAAGAAGCTGAACGGCGCAAGGTTGACCCGCCCATCGCGATCGATGGTCGTCACCCACGCGATCGGCCTCGGCGTCACCACGCTGACCAGGGTGTGATACACATCGACGACGGGCGTTGTTGCTACATCGATCAGCACGTTCACTCCAGCCAACTGTAGGGGTATTTCGGATCTTCAAGCGCCATCGCTTCTCGTGTCGGTGTGAGAGGCCTGAAGGTATCGACCATCACGGCCAGTTCGTCGGTCCACTTCACGTCTTTGCTGGCGACGATCGTACCCGGGTGCGGCCCATGCGGGATGCCGCGCGGGTGCAGCGTCAGCGACGATTCCTCGACCCCGCGACGGCTGCCGAACTTGCCGCGGACGTAATAAAGCACCTCATCGGATTCGACGTTCGAATGCGCGTATGGCACCTTAATGGCGTCGGGGTGGGTGTCGAGCATACGCGGTGCGAAGGTGCAGACCACAAATCCAGAGGTCTCAAACGTCTGATGGATCGGCGGCGGCTGATGGATTGTGCCCGTGATCGGCTCGAAATCATCCGCATTGAAGGTGAACGGGTAGACCATACCATCCCAGCCGACCACATCAAACGGATGCTGCGCGAGGATATAACGTGTCAGCCGGTCACCATCCTTGATCAGCACGGGCGTGTCTTCCTCGCGGTCGATCACCAGCAGTTCGCGCGGCCCATGCATGTCTCGCTCGGAATACGGCGCCCCGAGTCGCAACTGGCCATCGGGGTTGCGGTACCGGGCCGGGAAACCGACCGGCGCGGGCGATTCAACGACCAGCATCTCCGGCTGTTCGCTGCCGGCAAACTCAATTCGATATGTCGTCGTGCGCGGGATGACGATGTAGTCGTACGGCCGAAACGGCAGTCGGCCAAACATTGAGTCGAGATGCCCCTGCCCGCGATGGATGAAAAGGATCTCGTCTGCGGCGGCGTTTCGGCAAAGCTCTTGCTGCGGCTTGATCGGCCGGCAGCGTGAGATCGTGACGTCGGAATTCACGAACAGCGGAACACGACCGAAGATGGGATCGCCCGCGGCGGCGATGCCCGCGGACTTCACATGGATGTGCCGCAAAACGTCGAGCGTCTGCGCGTCGGCGGATACTCGACCAGCCGGTTCAACATGTTTGACACGGGTCGGCGGCCGCAGATGATAGACAATGCTGTAGGCCCGGCTGAACCCCTGCGTGGTCACTACTTCCTCGTAGTGAATTCCTTCCCCGCGATGCCCACCCTCACGGCGGTGAATCGTGTGGCGCTTCGCCGGCAGCGAGCCCATCTGCAAGTAGTGCGGCATGTCGTTACTCCACACGGTTACGCAAGGTGCCCAGCCGTTCAATGGTCAGTTCCACTTCGTCACCAGGTTGCAGCCAACCGCCGACGGCCTCTGGCGTCAATTCAAGGATGCAGCCGGTACCGACCGTGCCAGAGCCCAGGACATCGCCGGGCTTCAACTCGACATCGCGACTCGCATGCGCCAGAATCCGCGGCCAGGTCCAGTACATGGTGCCCGCGTTCCCTTGCGAGTACAGTTTACCGTTGACGCGGGCCGTCATGTCGAGATGAAGTCGATCATCGCGGTAAAAATCGCGCAGTTCATCGAATGGAATCAGCGCGGGCCCCAGCGAGGTGGCGAAGTCCTTGCTCTTGCTCGGTCCAAGGCCCACGGCCATCTCAGTCCGCTGGATGTCGCGGGCGCTCCAGTCGTTCATGATCGTGAACCCGGCCACGCAATCCATCGCGCGCTCGTCATCCGGCAGATCGCGGGCGGGTGTACCGATCACGCAGGCCAGTTCCAGTTCGTAATCGAGGGCATGGCTGCCTTTCGGGGCACGCACCGGATCGCCATCACCGATCACGCAGAACGGATTGGAGAAGTAGAAAACCGGTACTTCGTACCATTGCGGCAGCATCTCGAGGCCCCGATGCTTCCGGCAGGTTCTCACGTGCTGCTCGAAGGCATAAAAGTCGCGGATGGAAGCGATCGGCGGGAGTAGTGTTGCCATGGAATTCACATGAACAGTGTGCCGACACGAACGCGAAAACCGGGAAGCACCCGTTCATCGCTGAGTTCCTGTTGCCTGGTGAAGAGCACAGGTTCTTCGCCCAGGCGATACACGGTGACGGTGAAATCGAACAGATCGACGATCCATACCAGCGGCGTCGCCGCGTCGAGGTATTCGCGGATCTTCTCGTGAACATCCTCAAGCGTATCCGGTGCGGGAAGCACTTCGACGGCCGACAGCGGTGCCCCGTCGATAAAGCGATCGTGCAATCCAGTACGCTCCGCCTGTTCTCGCTGAAGGGCTACAGCGTCGCCGATGAGTTGTCGGCCATCGCTTCCGGCTTGGCTCCAATGAACTCGATGCGTTCCATCAGCATCAGCGACACAATTTCAAAACGATCGACGATGCCACTGGCCGGATCATCGCTTTCGTAGACGTTCATCCACGATCGGCCAACGGTTACAAACTCCGGATGACGGACATCGTCGGTTTTGCCGCTGTTCATGACGATTCGGAACGGCCGAAACGGCTGATTCTGCAGCAATGCCTTGACCTGAGTTGGATGAATCATCCGGTGACCTCCCGGCTTAAAGAGTCCCCCGAACTTCCTGCTCTCGTTCTATGGCTTCGAAGAGCGCCTTGAAGTTGCCTTTGCCGAAGCTGCGCGAACCGCGGCGCTGGATCACTTCAAAGAACAGTGTCGGCCGGTCGGCCACCGGCTTCGTGAAGATCTGCAGCATGTACCCCTCTTCATCACGATCGACGAGGATGCCGAGTTCCGCCAACATCTCCATGTCTTCGCGGATGGCACCCACGCGGTCCGGAAGCAGGTCGTAGTAGGCGCGTGGCACACGCAGGAACGACACATCGTTGTGCCGCATCGCGCGGATCGTGTCGATGATGTTGCCGGTGGCCAACGCAATGTGCTGCACGCCGGGGCCGCCGTGGTATTGCAGATACTCATCGATCTGCGAGCGACGCTTGGCCTTGGCCGGTTCGTTGATCGGGAACTTCACCCGACCGCTGCCGTTCTGCACCACTTTCGACATCAGGGCCGAGTACTCGGTGCTGATATCCTTGTCGTCGAAATGAACCAGTTGCTCAAAGCCGAGGACGCGCTTGTAAAAGTCGACCCATTCATCCATCCGGCCCTCTTCGACATTGCCGACCACGTGATCGATTGCCGCCAGGCCGACTGATTCGAACGTGCCCGGGTTGTAGCGTTCCGGCTCCAGGGGCCGATAGCCGGGGGCGAACACGCCGCGATAGTGATCGCGATTGATGAAGCTGTGCAGCGTGTGGCCGTAGGTTTTGATTGTGGCGATCTGCAGCACGCCGAACTCGTCTTCCAGACGTTCCGGCTCGCGAACGCCGACAGCGCCCTTGCTGACGGAATGATGATAGGCTGATTCCACGTCGGCCACTTCGATGGCGACGTCCTGTACGCCGTCGCCATGGTGCATCAGCCGTGCGCAGTCGGGATGATCGGCACTCAGCGGTGAAGCGAGAACGAATGTGATGTCGCCCTGCTTGAGCACATAGCCCGCTTCATGGCGAACCTTGGTTTCAAGGCCCGCATAGGCGACGACGTCGAACCCGAAGGCGTTACGGTAGAAGTAGGCCGACTGCCGGGCATTGCCGACGAAGAGGCGCACATGGTCAATTTTGCGGATCGCGACGGGATCGATTTTCGGGGTCATGCTGTGGCGCTCCGCTCCGGCGTGATGGTGATTCCCAGTCGACTGACAAGTGATTCAAGTTCCGCCCGCAAAAAGGGCAGTGACGGGGCGATAAACAGATGATCCTGCATTCGCGAAGGGTCGTAGTCGGTATCGATCACCACATCGGTGACGAACGGCCTGCGTAAGACGGCCGGCGAAGCCAATGAGTATGGAATCTCGCCGGTTGACGATAGAATCCCGGCACCGAAGACGCGCGTCTCGCCCTGTTCCTCGATCAATCCGAATTCGATGCTGAACCAGCTGAATCGCTTGAGGGCCAGCACATCATCGCCGCGGTCGGTACTCGAAGCCGCCTTGCCGATCAATGTCAGCAGCTCGGCGTAGTCGCGGTTCATGAGCGGCGGCACATGGCCGAGGCAATCGTGAATCATGTCCGGTTCGGGTGTGAACTCGGGATGCGATCCGTGGCGGATGAACTGCGTAACCGGGAAGCCCCGTTGACCGATGTACTCATAGAAAGTGCGATAAGGCAACGCGCCTTCGGCCGGGACAAGGTGCATCGCGGTTTCATGCTGCAACCGCTCGCTGAGCGTGCGCAGCTGCGGAATCTCGATTCGCGTGATCGCCAGATCGCTCTTGGCTTTCAAGTAGATAGTGCTGGCATGCCGCTGATGAAGCTCATCCAGCTTCGGTGATACTTCGCGCCAGATCTGCGTCTCTTCGTCGGTGTATTTGACGTAGGGTGGGCAAAGATTCTGTAAACGATGGCGACGACAGAGTTCAAACAACTCGCGGCGGCGTTCAACGTACGCCCGATCATGCTCACCGGGATGGCCGGCTTCCAGTTCCAGACGATCTGCGTCCGGCGGTATGACCATCGTACGCGGATCGATCGGCTGTCCGTACTCGACCAGTATGTCTTTCATGACATTTGACCTGATGCATGCGGTGAAAGGATCATCGAGCCTCCGAACCCCACCTTTAGTTTAACTGTCATCGGGCACATTGCCAAATCGCATGTCGGTCACGCTGGTGCGGCATAGAACAGACGACACGTCGACTCAAAACTCACTGTGCAAGAGCATCCCCGATGAAAGCCGCATATCTGGAACAGACCGGCGGGCCGGAAGTCATCAAGTACGGCACCCTTCCGGACCCGGAACCGAAAGCCGGCGAGTACCGGATCAAAGTTCGCGCAGCCGCACTCAACCCGATCGACACCTACATTCGCGCCGGCATGGTGGCGATGGTTCTTCCATTCCCGTTCATTCCCGGGTGCGACTTTGCCGGGACGATCGAATCCGCCGGGCCGGGCACCTCTCGATTCGCGGTCGGCGACCGGGTGTGGGGATCCAACCAGGGATTGTTGGGGCGACAAGGTACATTTGCCGAACTCGCCTGTATCCACGAAGATTTTATCTACCCGACACCGCCGGGAGTCGCCGATGAGCAGGCGGCTGCATGCTCGCTGGTCGGCATCACGGCCCATCTGGGCCTGTTCCACTGCGCCCGACTGCAACCGGGCGAAACAGTGTTCGTCAACGGCGGTACTGGCGGCGTCGGCACTATGGTGCTTCAGATGGCGCGTGCAATTGGCGCGACGGCCATCACCACTGCGGGAACACCTGAGAAACGTGCTTTGGCCAAAGAGTACGGTGCCGAACACGCCATCTGCTATAAGACCGAGGACGTCAACGCGAAGGTGAAAGAGTTTACCGATGGCAAAGGCGTGAACGTCTGGTTTGAAACGCAGCCGCCGACAGAGTTCGACAAGACGTTCGACGCGATGGCCAGCCGCGGCCGTGTCATCGTCATGGCGGGACGCGGAGCCCGACCGACATTTCCCAACGGGCCGTTCTACGTAAAGAACCTGTCGATGCACGGCTTTGCGATGTTCAACATCTCGACGGATGAGCAACGAACGTGCGCGGACGAGATCAACTCGTGGCTGGCCGACGGAAAACTGAGGACGATCATCGGCCGGACGATGCACTTCAGCGAAGCCGCGGCCGCCCATCAGCTGCAGGAAGAGAATACGGTGAAAAAAGCGGGGACATTAACGGGCAAGATCGTGCTGGTGCCGGATGGGATCTGAAAACACAAACGGCTGAGCAGTGAACTGCTCAGCCGAAGACGGAATTGAGTCGTTGCTGCGTGGCCTGCAACGGAGACGGGCGAAATCCTTCCCGCTGGAACTAAAGTTAGTTCTTGTTCAAAACCCGAGGTAGCTCAGTTCCGGTCCGGTGCGTGTTGCTGTTCTCAGCAGGCGCGCCGAAGCGGGTAAAGAGCGTGCGCAATAGCACCTCAAGTACCATGAATACCGCCACAATCCCGACACCCAGGGCGACCCACAGGAGTAAACGAGTTGCGTCGTCGCTCATGTTCTGTCTCCTCGCATCGAGGTTCTCGCGAAAGGCGACTCCAGAACACCCGGAGTTGAGGGACCTTCCACAAGACTCAGACGAATTATAAATCGTCTGTCAAGCGATAACCAGAGGAAATCTTGTGCCGTTTACCACAATTGTTCCGATTGTGCCGGCCGCAGCGATTCCTTCGCTTGCATCCTCGTCGTTCATTCGGCAGACGCAACCCGCGGACCGAATTGCGCTGAAACGTGAAACGTATCGAACTGAAGTGTGAAACAGTTCAAGATGCGCAGTTCAGGCAAGCGTTGCTCGAAGTGAACCTGTCACGGGTTTCACCGGTCTTCTTGACAAACGCCGGGAAAGCCTCTTTAATTTCACCAGACGCCCCCATCGTCTAGTGGCCTAGGACGTAGCCCTCTCAAGGCTAAAACAGGGGTTCGACTCCCCTTGGGGGTATCTTTTCTTTGCCGAACCTGATTATTTCCACCGCTTCATCGGATTGCGGGAAGTCATGAGCAAGGCCGTTTCGATCCGCTTGCAGGTTCCGGATGATACTGAACAGTTTAGACTGCCGCCCGCGGTGGATCAGCGATTGCACTTTCTGCTCGACCGGCAGGATGACGATACACCGCTGACGACAGCCGAACGCGAAGAGGCACAGGGATTGGTCGACATGGCAGAGATGCTGAGCCTGATCCGAATCAAGGCGAAGCGTGCAGAGGTCGCCTGATGACGAGCATTCCCGCGGAACTCCGCCGGATGGCTGCTGACCGTGCAGGTGACTGCTGCGAGTATTGTCGATTGCCGCAACGGTGGCAGGAAGCTACCTTCCACATCGACCACATCCTTCCCCGCATCGATGGTGGGACTACCACCGACGATAATCTCGCGCTGGCAGGCGTATCGTGTTCACTTCGCAAAGCCGCGCGCGTGGTTGCGGTGGACCGGGATACGGGTTTGTACGTAGCGTTGTACCATCCACGATTGCAGAGCTGGTAGGACCACTTCTCGATGGTTCAGTTCGCGATCATCGGTACGACGCCCGCCGGACGAGCAACCGTGACCGCACTTCAGGTAAACCGCCCGCGCATGATGGAGACTCGCGAATCGCTGACAGAATAGCCAACTTGCGTTCCCTTGAAAGCGAACTAAGGCTTCGGCGGATGCACGCAGTGAACTTTCAGACCTGACGCGGCCCCCCGCTTGCCGGCCTTAGGGCTGAATCGCTTACGGCTCCGGCAAGCCGATACGCATGTATGTCACTGCGAAATGCCAAGCCATGTGTTCGCTGTAGGGGTGGCAAATCCGCAGGCCCGGCGTCGTTCGGCCACGAGGCGATCGAAAAGATCACGCGATACGGAATGTATGTCTCACAGATCGAGAATTGATTCTCAAACGGGCATCGGTAATTCCGTTAGCCGTGTTGAATCCCGCCAGCGGGCAATCGTCGATCAGATCACCATGGGTTATGGCTTCGTCAATGGGGACGTTGGCGTACTCGCAGTGACGGCGTCTCATCGTCGAATAACAGTGGGTCCGGAAGTCGTGGAGATGTTGATTTCACCGATGCACCAACCGTGGAGCGGTGAAACGGGGAATATGGTACGGTGCGGAAATCGCTGCGTCGGGAGTATATTCGAGGTCCGCGCCTGCCCGCTTCAGTGTCGGCGAAGCCAACACGTTCAACAGCGTTTGGACAATCTCATCATTCAGCGAGCGATTGCAGATGGACGCCCGGGTCTGAAGTTTCTGTACCAGTGCAACTGGGATGTCTCGAAGAAGAATTTTAGCCACGAGTTGTCCTCAACCACCAATTGAACACCCCCCGCGTGTGCCCCGTTGCAAGCCCCATCAACGAAGGAAGGCCACGGCGGATAGACGCCGTGGCCTTCTACAAATCGCGGCCGCGCTGACGCAGCCCGTCAGCGGCCTCAGAACGACCGCACCTGCTGGTTACCATTAGTCACTTGACCACCTCCTTCTGCCAGGACATTCCGATGAAGGACCGGTTAACCACGGCCTTCCCTCGGACTCTAGCCCGTCGTGCCACGTTACACGACCCACATCCCAATCGTAACCTCTGACGCATCCCGAAATCAAGTCGTCCCGACGATTTTCCTATCTTCGCTGCCAACGCCAGCTCGATACGCACGTTGTCTTCCGCACAGGCGAATTGGTCTGGCGGTACACCCGCTTGCTCGACACAATACCGAAAGCGATTGATCACCCCGTATCTGTTGAAAGGATGCTCCCGCCATGTTCACTTCCGTTGCCCTCGCCGCCATGCTGACGCTGTCGCCTTCCCAGGCCGGCCTAACCCTGAGCGGCACGCGCATAACCTACGGCGAACTCGGCGCGAACCGGCCCGATCTCAAGTTCCTCCCCGGCGACATATTCTTCGTCGCTTTCGATATCGACGGCATCAAGGTCGATGAAACCGGCCGGGTGCGCTACGGCATGGGAATGGAAGTCATCAACAAAGATGGTGCCCCCATTTTCAAGCAGAAGCCCGAAGACCGCGAAGACTATCTCCCGCTGGGAGGCACCAAGCTGCCCGCGCGGGCGTTCGTGACCATCGGGCTCGACCAGTTGCCGGGAATCTACACCTGTCGCGTCACAGTCGTCGACCGGGCCTCCAAGGCGACGCAGACGATTGACCAGAAGTTTGAAGTACTGCCGCGCAACTTCGGGCTGGTCCAGGTCTACACTTGTGCAGACGCGAAGGGCGAAATTCCCGCTCCGCCGATCGGTGTAGTCGGCCAGTCGCTGTTCGTGCACTTCACGCTGGTCGGCTTCAGCCGCGACCCCAAGACGAAACAGCCGAACGTCGATGTTGAAATGATCGTCCTCACGCGCGATGGAGGCGCAACGCTGCCCAAGCCGGCCTCGATCACCATCGACAACGACGTTCAGGCGGACGAAAACCTGATTCACCTGCGGTTTCAATTGCCGCTCAACCGCGCGGGCGATTTCACGGTCGAGTTGAAGGCGACCGACAAGGTCAGTAAAGCAACGTCACGCGTGCAGTTGCCGATCAAGTCGATGCCGCTCAACTGAGTGGCATCCCGGAAGGAACATCATGAGTCAGCTTCAAGAACGGATCGCCCAGTTTCGCAAGATGGCCGCCGACGATGCCGACAACGAACTGGGCCACTTTCGGCTCGGTCAGTTGCTGATGGAGGCAAACGAACTGACCGATGCGATCGCTTCGTTCTGCCGCACGCTGGAACTCAGCCCGCAGTTCTCCAAGGTTTACCAACTGCTGGCCACCTGCCTCCTGAAGGTAGATCGCAAGGCCGAGGCGATCGAGATCCTGCAGAACGGCTGGAAGATTGCCGACGAGCGCGGCGACAAGATGCCCCGCGACGAAATGGGTAAGATGCTGAAGGAACAGGGCGAAGCCATCCCTGAAGCCGCCCGAACCGTCGTCGAAGACACCGACCCGGGGACCGGTTTCAAGTGCGAACGACCGATGTGCAATGTTGGCAAGCAGGCCCGGCAATTGCCCGCCCCGCCCCTTCCCGACGCGATCGGCATGAAGATCTACCAGACGATCTGCAGCGAATGCTGGAACGAATGGTTTAAGAACTTCAGCATCAAGGTCATCAACGAACTTCGCATCGACCTGAGTACCGAGTTCGGCCAGGAAGAGTACGACAAGCACATGCGCGAGTTCTTCGGATGGGAAGAAACCGCGTGAACGTGATGATTCGCCCCGTTTAGCGTGCATCTCACGGGATGCACGGATGAAAAAGGCTCATGAACTCTCTTCGCTATCTCGTGAACTACGGCAACGCGGCCTTTCTGGGCCGGTTCGTCGGCGATGCGCGTCGCGATCGCGGCGACCGGGTTGTTCTCCGCACCCTTCGCGGCCTCGAAATCGGCTCAGTTCTTTGCGAAGACTCTTCGACACTGCCAAGCGATGGCGATCTGGTGCGCCATGCGTCTTCCGATGAAGAAAACCAGCATTCACGGAACCGGGACGCGGCCGCTCTGGCACTGCATCAAATTGACTCCGCCGATGTCCTTATTGTCGATCTCGAATACCTCCTCGACGACAGCCCCGCCTTCGCCAGCGTTGTCGCTGATCCATCCAGCGATCTGAACAGCCTGGGTGATTCACTGTCGCGGCAGTTGAATCGGCCCGTGCTGATTCAGAATCTCGGCATCGCTCCCGCTCCCGCCGCCAGCGGTTGCGGCAAGCCGGGGTGTGGATCGACTTCCGGCGGCGGGTGCGGCGATTGTGGCACCGGCGGCGGTTGCTCCACCGGCAGTTGCTCGAAGGGCAGCGTGAAGAATGCCGGGGAACTGACCGACTACTTTGCCGGCTTGCGTAAGCAAATGGAAGCAACGACCGCTCGCATCCCGCTCTGACAACGGGAACCGCACATGATCAAGATCGGCATTCTCACCGTCTCCGACCGGGCCAGTCGCGGCATCTACGAGGACAAAGGCGGGCCGTCCATTCACGCCTGCCTGACCGAAATCCTGACGTGCGAATGGCAGCCCGTCAGCCGCGTGATTCCCGACGAACAGTCAGTCATCGAAGCGGCGCTGCGGGAACTATGCGACAACGAAGACTGCTGTCTCGTCGTCACCACCGGCGGAACCGGCCCGGCCCGACGTGACGTGACCCCCGAAGCGACCGAGGCCGTCTGCGACAAGATCCTCGACGGCTTTGGCGAGCAGATGAGGGCCGTCTCGTTGAAGATCGTCCCCACCGCCATCCTCTCTCGGCAGATTGCCGGTATTCGCGGCCGATCGCTGATCGTCAACTTGCCCGGTAAACCGTCGGCCATTCGCGATTGTCTGCTGGCGGTCTTCCCCGCCATCCCGTACTGTATCGACCTGATCGAAGGCCCGTTCCTGACAACGAACGAAGCGGTTGTGAAGGCCTTCCGACCGAAATCATCCTGAGCGGACATTCCCGATGTTGCGACACCTGCTGCTGATTGCCCTCGTTTGTTTCCCCGTCACGCTGCATGCTCAAACCGACGCGCAGAAGAAGCATTCGGTCGCGTTCGTGAGATCGCTGCAACAGCCCGATGGCAGCTTTCTGTCGTCGAAAGGTGAAATTGCCGGAACGCTGCGGGCCACTTCGTCAGCCATTCGCGCAATCAAGTACAACGGCGGCGAACTGCCGAACGCGGACAAAGTCGCCAAGTTCGTAATGAGTTGCTACGACTCGACCACGGGCGGTTACACGGACATACGCGGCGGCAAAGTCACCATTTACGAAACGGCCGTCGGCATCATGGCGGCGGTCGAACTGAAGTTGAAGGCCGATCCGTTCGTCAATAAGCCGGTCGAATACCTGACCGCCAACGCCAATGCCGAAGATTTCGAACAGATTCGGATTGCCGCTGCCGGACTTGAAGCGGCGGGCAAGTTACCGAAAAAAGTGATTGAACGCTGGGTGACCTTTGTCAACAAGCTGAAGAACAAAGATGGTGGTTACGGCCACCACGCTGATCAGGCCCGCCAGACCGGCGGTGCCATCGCACTGCTGCTGCGTCTCGGCACAAAGATCGATGCAGCAAGAGCCAAAGACATCATTGCGATTCTTGATAAAGGTCAAAGGGCCGACGGCGGCTTCGGCAGGCCCGCCATCAAGGATTCCGATCTCGAAACAACTTACCGCGTCATGCGGGCGTACCACATGCTGAAGGCAAAGCCCCCGAACGTCGACCAATTGCGCAAGCGCATTACCGCGTGCCGCAACGACGACGGCGGCTACGGTTGGGCCCCCGGCGAACCTTCAAGTATCGCTGGCACTTACTTTGCAGCAATCATCAGTCACTGGCTGAAATAGCATTCCACCATTAAGGACTCTCACCATGAACCGCATCTGTCTCGCCATGCTGGCGCTGACGGTCGCCGCCCTGTCGCACGGGCAGGCGGCCGATCC
>Ga0105044_10002763_pt1 | contig 24050 bp, 25 predicted proteins | sample MAT01_FD_78092 | JGI IMG/M metagenome (GOLD analysis project Ga0105044, IMG submission 78092) | Freshwater microbial communities from Lake Fryxell liftoff mats and glacier meltwater in Antarctica - MAT-01 | ecosystem: Environmental > Aquatic > Freshwater > Ice > Liftoff microbial mat | place...
AAGCCAGCTCCACGAACGCCACGACGCCAGCGACTTCGACACCAAGACGCAGGACAAGATAGCCGCCGCCTAAGTGCTGGAGAAATGGCGGACAGGGTGAGATTCGAACTCACGGAGAGCTTTCACCCTCGCCGCATTTCGAGTGCGGTACCTTAAACCACTCGGCCACCTGTCCGCGGCCCGTTCGGGGGCATGCCCCCGGCGGAAGCCGCGTCACATAGCCGAACGTCGCGGCAGCATCAACAGCGCTGTTGCGACTATTCGGCGCTCAGCCGCATCTCTGAGAACCGCGCGCCGGGTCCTTGCGCCAGCCGCTCTGCGAGCCAGGGCCCGATCTCGTGCATCGCCAGGCCCAGCGCGTAGCTCGCGTTGATGGCGAGAAGGCCTGAGCCCGCCATGCCAGGCGCGGCGGCAGGCTCTCGCACGAATAGCTCATAGGTGGTGGCGTCGCGGATGCCGGTGTCCTTGATCGCCGCAAGGAAGGCATTAGCCGCCATGCGGTCCTTCAGCGGATACCAGACGAGATAGACGCCGCTGGAGAATCGCTTCCACGCCTGGCGCAGCGCCTCGGCGAGATCGGCGAACTCGGTCGTCCTCTCAAAGGGCGGATCGATGAGGATGAGCCCGCGCCGCTCTGCCGGCGGCAAAAGCGCCTTCAGCGCATCGTAGCCGTCACCTTCTCGTACCTTTGCACGCATGAACGGGTAGAGCGTTTCCCTAAGGATTTCCGATTCTTTCGGGTGCAGCTCGCAGGCAACCAACCTGTCCTGCACCCGCAGACCACGCGCCATCATCAGCGGCGAACCGGGATAGAGGCTAAGGCCCCCTTCCGGATTGGCGGCCCGAATCGCTTCGAGATACGGCTGGAGGTCTTTGGGCGCGTCCGAGGCGGCGAAAAAACGGGCGATTCCTTGGCGGTATTCCCCCGACCGCAGGGCTTCCGAGGCCGACAGGTCATAGCGCCCCCGCCCGGCATGCGAATCCATCAGGAAAAGCGGCTTTTCCTTCGTCTGGAGATAGCGGAGGACGATGCCCAATGCGGCATGCTTAAGGACGTCGGCATGATTTCCGGCGTGAAAGCCGTGCAGGTAATTCATGTCACGCCGATTATCCTAGTCAATTCAGCGACTTATTAGAATGAAGCGGAATTAATGCGAGGGTCATTCTGAAGCAATGAAGCGACCCCTATCTTCATGGATGTCTCGGAGCTCACAGCGCCGGACAACAGACTGAGCAGCTTGGCCGTCCTGCATCAGAGGGAGCCCCGACCCTCGCAGGATTGCCATGCTGCTGCTGGCTCCCCCGCCAGGTCTGTTAAAATGAATGCGGGGCCGGTGCCATCCCCCTCGTGCACCGGCCCCGTTTCATCTTTGGCCCCGTTTCATTTTCGGCTCATAGCCGCCAAATTCTGCAGCGATAACTCCTTAAGCGGCATCTGTTTTCCTTGACAGGCATGGGGGTCGGCGCGTATTTGCCCGCCTCCCGGCGGACCATCTGGCCCTTGGGCCGCGCTCGCGCGGACCGCCGATCGTTTTCATGTGGCTGCGCCCGCAACGGCGCGCCGGCGTTTCGAGGCAGATTTGCGATGTATGCGGTAATCAAGACGGGCGGCAAGCAGTACAAGGTCGCCCCCGGCGAGATCGTCAAGATTGAGAGCCTGGTCGGCGATGCCGGCACGAAAGTGCAGTTCGGCGAAGTGCTGCTGTTCGGTGATGGCGAAGGCGTGTCGAAGGTCGGCGTACCGTTCCTGTCGGGCGTCAGCGTTGAAGGCGAGATCGTCGAGCACGGCCGCGCTGACAAGATCCTCATCGTCAAGAAGAAGCGCCGCCAGAACTATCGCCGCAAGAACGGCCACCGCCAGAACTTCACGCGCGTGAAGATCCTGTCGATCGCCGCCTAAGATATTCGAGAGTTAGGACACTTAAGATGGCTCACAAGAAAGCAGGCGGTTCATCCCGCAACGGTCGCGACTCAGCCGGCCAGCGCCTTGGCGTGAAACTGTTCGGCGGCCAGATTGCCGTTCCCGGCAACATCATCCTGCGTCAGCGCGGTACGCGTTGGCACGCCGGTGAAAATGTCGGCATGGGCAAAGACCACACGCTTTATGCGACCGCCGAAGGCGCGGTGACTTTCGCGACCGGCTGGAAAGATCGCCAGTTCGTCTCGATTACCCCGGTAGCCAAGGCGGCAGCAGCGGAATAAGGCGCGTTTCCATATAGGGGCCGCCGGACAAAGGTGGCCCGTCACGCGAGGGAGATGGTCCGCCATCTCCCTTTTTATTTGCCCTCGCGCCATCTGTCCTTGGAGGACACGGGATCATGAGCGCGACCGAAAGCCTGTCACGATTTTTGCCCGTTCAGCCCGGCTACGATGCCGGCACGCTGATCCTAAAAGGCGCGCACGTCACGCTGCGCCGCCCGTCGATGTCGGACGCCGATGCCGTCACCAAACGCATGTCGGATTTCGAAGTGTGCAAGAATCTCAGCCGCGCGCCTTGGCCTTATACCTACAGCGATGCGGAAGGCTGGCTTGCCGGCATTGAGGGCGGCGCGGGCGTCCGCTCCGCTTACCCTTTCGCCATTGTAACTGGCGGCGAAATGGTTGGAACGGTAGGCCTCAGCGTCAATCCGCAAAACCCGGACAGCATCGAGCTCGGCTATTGGATCGGACGAGAGTCATGGGGCAAGGGATACGCTTCGGAAGCCGCGCGTTTGGCTCTTGAGTTCGCCTTTGGACCGCTCGGCCTTGAAGCGATCGAAGCAGGGCACTTTGCCGACAACGCGGCATCGGGCCGCGTTCTCGAAAAGCTCGGCTTCGTCTACACAGAGAATGTCGCAAGATATTCTAAAGCCCGCGATTGCGACGTCGACTGCCGCATGATGATCCTGCCGCGAAGCACATTCGTGGCCATCGAGAACGACAGCGAAGGAGGAACGGACAATGGCGGTTGAATACGCCCCGAGACCTGCGCCTGGAGCCGGCAATCTCGCGACCAAGCGCCTTGTGCTGCGGCCCTTCCGGCTGAGCGATGGCCCGGTCGTGGAGAAGCTCGCCGGTGAGTTCGATGTCGCGAAGATGCTCGATGTCGTGCCCTACCCTTATCCCGCGGGCGAGGCCGCGCGGTGGATTGCCACTCACGATGACGCCCGTGCCAATAATGAGGCTTGGCCGTTCGCCATCGAGATGAATGGCGAGATGACCGGATGCGTCGGTCTCAACCGGGAAAGCGACGGCCTGCTGCACCTCGGCTACTGGATCGGCATGCCCTATTGGGGCAAGGGCATCGCGACCGAAGCGGCGCGCACGGCGCTTGCCTTCGCGTTCGATGAGCTAACCGAAACCGAAGTGAAATCCGGCCACTACGCCGATAACCATGCCTCGGGCCGTGTCATGACCAAGCTCGGCTTCCGTTATGCCAAGGAAAGCATGCGGTTTTCCAAGGCACGGGGTCATGCCGTGCGTTTCCTGGATACACGCATCAAGCGCGATACGTTCAGGAGATAGGTCGCTGGCAGGAGATAGGTCGCTGGTGTGGCGGCCCTTGGGTGGGGCCGCCGCCATCGCCGTGCTACAGACAGACTATGAAATTCCTCGATCAGACCAAAATATATGTGAAGGCAGGCGACGGCGGAAACGGTGCCGTGTCGTTCCGCCGTGAGAAGTTCATTGAGTATGGCGGCCCCGACGGCGGTGACGGGGGGCGCGGCGGCGATGTCTGGATCGAGGCCGTCGATAATCTCAACACGCTGATCGACTACCGCTACCAGCAGCATTTTCGTGCCGGACGCGGCACCAACGGCATGGGCCGCCAGCGCTCCGGCCCAGGCGGCGCCGATGTGATGCTGAAAGTTCCGGTCGGCACCGAACTCCTCGACGAGGACGGCGAGACGCGCCTGCACGATTTCACGTTCACCGGCGAGCGCCTGCTGTTCCAGAAGGGCGGCAATGGCGGGTTCGGCAATGCGACCTTCAAGACCTCGACCAATCGCGCTCCGCGCCACGCCAATCCCGGCCAGCAGCTTGAAGAGCGTACCGTCTGGCTGCGCCTGAAGCTGATCGCTGATGCGGGCCTTGTCGGATTACCCAATGCCGGCAAGTCGACCTTCCTCGCCGCCACCAGCGCCGCGAAACCCAAGATCGCCGACTATCCCTTCACGACACTAGCCCCGCAGCTCGGCGTCGTCGCGGTCGATGGTGCGGAATTCGTGCTCGCCGATCTTCCCGGCCTCATCAAGGGCGCGCATGGCGGCGTCGGCCTCGGCGATCGCTTCCTTGGCCATATCGAGCGCTGCCGTGTTGTGCTGCATCTCATCGACGGCACCGACAGCGCCGTGGTGAAGGCTTACCGCACGATCCGCCGCGAGCTTGAGCTTTACGGTCAGGGCCTCGCCGAGAAACCCGAGATCATCGGCCTCAACAAAATCGACGCGCTCACCCCGACCGAAGTAAAGAAGAAGATCGCCGCGCTGGAAAAGGCAAGCGGCGTGAAGGTCTTTGCGCTGGCCGGCGCAACCGGCGACGGCGTCACCGCCGTTCTGCGCGATATGCGCAAGCGCATCGGCCGCGCCGAGCGCATCGAAGAACAGGCGGGCGAACCCGTCGCACCCTGGCGGCCGTGAGCAGCCGGCTTGCCCAGGCGCGCCGCATCGTCGTCAAGATCGGCTCATCGACCTTGGTCTCGCCTGAGGGCGAACCCCGGCGCGCCTGGCTGAACGGTCTCGCCGCAGATATCGCGGCGCTGCAAAAGCGCGGTGCAGAGGTCATCGTCGTGTCCTCCGGCGCCATCGCGCTGGGCCGCCGCCGGCTCAAACTGAATGCCGGTGCGCTGCGCCTTGAAGAAGCGCAGGCCGCCGCCAGCGTCGGCCAGATCGCGCTCGCCGAGGCCTGGACCGAGGCGCTCGCCGCCAACGGCCTGACCGCTGCGCAAATTCTTCTGACCCTCGACGACACCGAAGAGCGACGGCGTTATCTCAACGCCCGCGCCACCATCGCAACGCTGCTCGGCCTCCATGCCGTGCCGGTCATCAACGAGAACGACACCGTCGCGACGGCTGAAATCCGTTTCGGCGACAATGACCGCCTTGCCGCCCGCGTCGCGGCGATGGTCGGCGCAGATACGCTGATCCTGCTCTCCGACATTGACGGGCTCTACACCGACAACCCGGTGAAAAACGCCGAGGCGCGCTTCCTTTCCGAGATCGCCGAGATCACGCCCGAAATCGAAGCCATGGCCGGTCGCCCCGGAAGCGACATGGGGTCGGGCGGCATGGTGACAAAGCTGATGGCCGCGAAGATCGCGACTGCCGCCGGGTGCCATATGGCGATCGCGCTGGGGCGAAGCGATCATCCGCTGAAGGCGCTGGCCGAAGGCGGCCGCGCCACCTGGGTGCTCGCGAAATCGAACCCAGCCGCCGCCCGCAAGCAGTGGATTCTCGGTGCCCTGAAACCTGCCGGCACACTCACCGTCGATGCCGGCGCTGAAGTGGCCCTTCGCAGCGGGAAGAGCCTGCTGCCCATCGGCGTCACCGAAGCCAGCGGCGCCTTCGAACGCGGCGATGCCGTCGTTGTGCGGGGCGCCACCGGGATCGAAATCGCACGCGGCCTCGTCGCCTATGAGGGCGATGAAGCCCGCCGCCTGATCGGCCGCCGCTCGGGTGAAATCGAAGCCGTCCTCGGCTATCCCGGCCGCGCCGCGATGATCCACCGTGACGATCTGGTAGTGGTATAGTTATGCCATGAACGCGCCCGCCGACTTTTCCGATACGACCGCGCTGATGGCCGCGATGGGCGTCGAGGCGCGCGCCACCGCCGCCGCGCTCGCGGGCAAAAGTGCCGATGCACGTACGCGGGCGCTGAAGCTGATGGCGGAGGCCATTCGTGCCGCCGCGCCGGACATCCTGAACGCCAACCAGACCGACATGGCGGCGGCGACCGGCCTGTCGCCCGCCATGCGCGACCGGCTGATGCTGGACGCCGGCCGCGTCGAGGGCATTGCGAACGCCGTCGCCGATATCGCCGCGATTCCCGACCCGATGGGCGCAGTGATCGCCGACTGGCGACAGCCCAACGGCCTGCACTTCCAGCGCGTGCGTGTGCCCATCGGGGTGATCGGCGTCGTCTATGAGAGCCGCCCCAACGTGACGGCGGATGCCGGCGCGCTGTGCCTGCGTTCCGGCAATGCTGCGATCCTGCGCGGTGGGTCGGAGAGCCTCAACTCCTCGCGCGCCCTTCACGCCGCCATGGTGAGCGCCCTCAAGGCCGCCGGATTCCCCCAAACCGCCATCCAGCTCGTGCCCACGACGGACCGGGCCGCCGTCGGCGCGATGCTCACCGGCCTTAGCGGCGCGATCGATTTGATGATCCCGCGCGGCGGCAAGAGCCTGGTCGCGCGCGTGCAGGCAGAGGCGCGGGTGCCGGTGCTGAGCCATCTCGAAGGCCTCAACACCACCTATGTCCACGCCGCCGCCGATCCCGCCAAGGCGCGGGCCATCGTGCTCAACGCCAAGCTCCGCCGCACCGGCGTCTGCGGCTCTACTGAGACCGTGTTGATCGACAGCTCTATCACCCACACGCTGGGCCGCGACATCGTCGCCGATCTTTTGGCCGCAGGTTGCGCCATTCGGGGCGATGAAGCGGCCCGCGCGCTCGATCCCCGCGTCACCGCCGCTACCGAAGAAGACTGGCGCACAGAGTATCTCGATGCGATCGTCAGCCTGAAGGCGGTCTCCGGCCCTGACGACGCCATCGCCCATATCGCCCGTCACGGCACGCAGCACACCGACGCCATCGTCACCGAAAGCGCCGCAGTGGCCGAGTATTTCCTCAGGGCTGTCGACAGCGCGATCGTGCTGTGGAACGCCTCGACCCAGTTTGCCGATGGCGGCGAGTTCGGCTTCGGCGCGGAAATCGGCATCGCCACCGGCAAGCTGCACGCGCGCGGGCCGGTGGGCGCCGCCGAACTCACGACCTACAAAACGCTGGTGCGCGGCACAGGCCAGATCCGGCCTTGACGCCCCGCGTTTGACAATCACGCGGCGCTGGGTCACCGATAATCGCGTAATCTCCATTTAGAGCATAAAGCCCGTTCGCCATGCCCCGCCTCCTCACGCGCGCTTCCGCGCCGCCGCAGCGGCTGCGCGTGGGACTGTTCGGCGGGTCGTTCAACCCTCCGCATGAGGGCCATCGCCACGCCAGCCTGATTGCGCTGCGGCGGCTGGAGCTGGATGCGGTGTGGTGGCTGGTGACGCCGGGTAATCCGCTCAAAGACACCGCCAACCTCGCGCCGCTCAGCCAGCGCCTGAAGGCGGCGGTGGATATCGAGAACCACCCGCGCATCTATGTGACAACGCTGGAAGCCGAACTCGGCACGCGCTTTACCGCCGATACGCTGCGGGTGCTGGAGCGGCGCTTTCCGGCGATCAATTTCGTCTGGATCATGGGGGCCGACAATCTCGCCACCATCCACAAATGGCGGGACTGGCGGGAGATTTTCACCGCCATGCCGATCGTCGTGGTGGCTCGCCCCGGCTATGCCATGAAGGCCCTCGCCTCGCCCGCCGCCAAGCTGTTTGCGGCCTCAAGGCTCGATGCCGACGACGCCTCACTGCTGCCCTTCATGGAGCCGCCCGCCTGGACCTATCTGGACGAACGGCTGGACCCGACCTCCTCGACAGCTATTCGCGCACGCGGCCTTTGGCCCGTGGGGCGGGCGTGATAGAAGCGCATCCCGAGCTTCACCAAGGATATTCGCCCTGACCGCCAAGAAAACGCCTGCCCTCCAGAAATCGGCAGCCCAAAAGAAGGCCGCCCCCAAGGCAGGCATGACCAAGACCGCCGAACGCAAGGCCAAGCGCGCCGCAAAGGCAGACGCGCCGGAAGCTGTGAAAGCGCCGAAGACCAAGAAAGCCGCTGTAAAAAAAGTGGCCGCCGGCCCGCGCCCGTTCGAGCCGTTGCTGAAGGCCGTGCTGAGCCAGCTTGATGATGACAAGGCGGAAGAGGTCGTCTCGATCGACCTGGAAGGCCGCGCCGATTATGCCGACGTGATGGTCGTGGCCTCGGGCCGGTCGGCCCGTCATGTCGCCTCGATCGCCGATCATCTGGCGGCCAAGGTGAAAGAGGTCGGCTTTGGCCGCGCCATTGTCGAAGGCGAGAAGACCGGCGATTGGGCCATCATCGATTGCGGTGACGTGGTCGTGCATGTGTTCCGCCCCGAAGTCCGCGCCTTCTACGACCTTGAAGCGATGTGGTCGGCGGTCGCCGAACAGCGCGCACAAGGCTGAGGCGCGTGAAGCTACTGCTGCTCGCCGGCGGACGGGCGGCTCAATCGCCCGAGACGCTGGCAGCTTCCGACTACCTGAAGCGCGCCGCCGCCGCCGGAAAACGCATCGGTCTGAAGGAAGCCACGCTCGTCGAGATCGACGAGCGCAAAGGCAAATGGCTAGAGGCCGTACCGAAAGGCGGCGTCCTCATCGCGCTGGATGAGCGGGGCCAGAACATCTCCTCGGCTGAACTCGCCGCCCTGATGCGCAAGCATCTGGATGGCGGCTCGTCCGCATTCGCTCTGGCCATCGGAGCCGCCGACGGCCTGCCCGCGCCAGTCAAAGCTGCCGCCAACCAGACCATCGCCTTCGGCCGCGCCACCTGGCCGCACATGATGGTGCGGGTGATGGCCGCCGAGCAGGTTTACCGGGCAGTCACACTCCTGACCGACCATCCCTATCACCGGGGCTGACGCTTCGTTTTGAGGCGAATTGGGGTGACACGGTGCCGCCCCATTCTTAGGTATTGTCAGACCTGTCCGGAACCCAAGCGCCATGACCGCCGCTGCCCGCCCCCGCCCCATCGTGCTCGCCATCCTGGATGGCTGGGGCCATAGCGAGCGCCGTGAGGACAATGCCATCGCTGCGGCAAACCTCCCGAATTATCGCCGCATGCTGGCCGAGGGGCCGTGGAGCTTCCTTGCGACCAGCGGGCCCGCCGTCGGCCTGCCGGCCGGCCAGATGGGCAATTCCGAAGTCGGCCACATGAATATCGGCGGCGGCCGCATCGTGCTGCAGGAACTCGACCGCATCGGCAACGGCATCGTCGACGGCACGCTGGCGCAGAACCCGGTGCTGACCGCACTCATCGCAAAGACGAAAGCGGCGGGCGGCGCACTCCACATTCTGGGTCTGCTCTCGCCCGGCGGCGTTCACAGCCATCAGGAACACATTGCGGCGCTGGCCAAGGCCGCTGCAGCGGCGGGCGTGAAGGTCTGGATCCATCCCTTCTTCGATGGCCGCGACGTGCCGCCGCAAAGCGCGCTCGACTATCTCACCGAATTCAAAGCGCTTCTCGGCCGCACCGCTGGCATCACCTTCGGATCGGTCGGCGGGCGCTTCTACGCCATGGACCGCGACAAGCGCTGGGAGCGTGTGACGCTCGCCTATGACGCGATGGTCGATGCGAGGGGAACGGTCTTCTCCTCGCCCGAGACCGCCGTCACTTCGGCTTACGAGGAAAAGATCACCGACGAGTTCGTGCTTCCGGCGATCGTCGACGGCTATCCCGGCATGCATGATGGCGACGGCGTGCTGATGGCAAACTTCCGCGCCGACCGCGCGCGCCAGATCATGACCGCGCTGCTCGACCCCGCTTTCGACGGCTTCCCGCGTAGCCGCGTCGTGAAATTCTCCGCCGCAGCCGGCGTCGCGCAATATTCGAAAGCCATCGCCGCGCTCATGCCGTCCATGTTCGAGCCGGAAGATGTGCCCAATGCGCTGGGCGAAGTGCTGTCGCATGCCGGGCTCAAACAGCTTCGCATCGCCGAGACCGAAAAATACGCGCACGTCACCTTCTTCTTCAACGGCGGCCGTGAGCTGGTCTTCGACGGCGAGGAGCGCATCCTCATCCCCTCACCCAAGGTGAAAACCTACGATCTGAAGCCCGAGATGAGCGCCTATGAGATGACCGATGCGCTGGTCGAGGCCATCGGCTCGGGCAAGTTCGACGTCATCGCCGTCAACTACGCCAATCCCGACATGGTCGGCCATTCCGGCATTCTCAGCGCCGCGGTCAAGGCCGTCGAAGCGGTCGATCTTTGCCTTGGCCGCCTGCGCGATGCCATTGAAGCGGCAGGCGGGCTGATGCTCATCACTGCCGATCACGGCAATGTCGAGCAGATGCGCGATCCCGTCACCGGCGCGCCGCACACGGCGCACACGACATTCGACGTGCCGCTGGTGATGGTGAATGCCAAGGCGTTGACGCGCCCCGTCTCGCTCGCCAAGGGCAAGCTCGCCGACATCGCGCCCACCATTCTCGAATTGATGGGCCTGCCCAAGCCCGCAGAGATGACCGGACACTCGCTGCTCAAAGATGCGGAGGCGGTGCGCGGTGCAGCTTAGAGGCATCCTCGCTGCGGCTCTGTTGACGCTCGCTTCCGCGGCGGCTGCGGATACGCTTGAGCCTGCCCGCACGCCGGACGAGCTGAAGCGCCTGCAGGACGAGATCGCCGCCACTGCCGCCCAGCGCGCCGAAGACGATGCCGAGCGCAAGGCGATGTCGGCTGAACTCGAGACGCTGCGCATAGAATCTGCGGCCATCGCCGCCGAGGTACAGACGCTGGAGCGCGATCTCACGCGTGCGGAGCAACGCATCCTCGAGCTCGGGAGCCGCGATACGGAGCTGACCGAGGCCCTGAACCAGCGCCGCGACCGAGTCGGCCCCCTGCTCGGTGCGCTGCAGCGCCTGCGCCGCGATTCTCCGCCCGCGCTTGCTGTATCGCCCGACGATGCCGTGGCGGCGGCGCGCGGCGCGATGATGATCGCCGCCGTCGCGGAAAAACTGGAGACCGAAGCGACCGCCCTTGCCGCCGATCTGACGGAACTTAGCCGCACCCGCGCGGCGCTCGCCACCGAGCGTGACGTCGCCAAGGCCCGCCAGGCGACGATCGCCGACCGCAGCGCCGAACTCGCCGGCCTCATCGAACGCCGTCAGGCAACCGTCGCGCGCCTGGCAGAAGGCGTGCTGGGCGCCGACACCGCCATCGCCCAACTCGAGGCCCGCACCGCCGACATGGCTGAGTTGATGGCCTGGCTCGAAGACCAGGAACCGCAGGAAACGCGCGGCGCTGAGGCGGAGCCTGCCGACGGTCCCGTTCAAATTGGTGGCCGTGCCGGCGACTTCGCTGCCGCCAAGGGCAGATTGCACTGGCCCGCAGCGGGCGTCATCGCCGCCGCCTATGGCGAGACCGGCTCCGACGGACTCGCTCTACGCGGCGTCCAGCTCAGCGCTCGCCCCGGCGCTCAGATCACCGCACCCTGGGATGGCGAAATCGTGTTTGCAGGTCCATTTCAAGGTTACGGGCGGCTCTTGATCCTGAAACCCGGCGAGGGCTACTTTATCTTGATCGGCGGATTGGCGCGTCTGGACGCGGCGGAAGGCCAGCATGTGCTGTCTGGTGAGCCGCTGGGAGCCGGGCCTGATGCCGGAGTGAACGGCGCGGCTGCGATATATATCGAGCTTCGCCGCAACGGTGCGCCGGTCGATCCGGCAAAATGGTTCGAGCCTGCCGGCGCGAACGGATGATAGTGTTGCGTGCGGGGTGCGTTTCATCCCGGTTTGGACACAAGGCGATTTTCAGATGAAGAGCACCTTTCTCGCCGGCCTGATGGGGATGACCGCAGGCGTCGCCGCGACGGCCCTGATGGTCAATTTCGGCCATGTTGAAGCGAGCTCGGAAACCTATCGCCAGCTCAATCTCTTCGGCGACGTGTTCGAGCGGGTGCGCGCCAATTATGTCCATGAAGTCGAAGATGCCGATCTGGTGAAGTTCGCCGTCAATGGCATGTTGACGTCGCTGGACCCGCACTCCAGCTACATGGATGCCAAAGACTTCACCGACATGCAGGTGCAGACCCGCGGTGAGTTCGGCGGCGTCGGCATCGAAGTCACCATCGAGAACGATTTCATCAAGGTCATCTCGCCGATCGACGACACCCCGGCTTCGCGCGCCGGCATCAAGGCCGGCGACTTCATCACCCATATCGACGGGATGCAGATCCGCGGCTTCACGCTGAACCAGGCCGTTGAAAAGATGCGCGGCGCGGTCGGCACCGACGTGCTGCTCACGATCGCCCGTCCAGGCTCCGATAAATCGCTCGACTTCAAGCTCCAGCGTGCACTCGTGCGCGTCGAAAGCGTGAGGTCTCGCGTCGAAGGCGGCGACGTCGGCTACATCCGCATTTCGTCCTTCAACGAGCAGACTGAGTCCGGCGTTGCCGCTGCCTTCGCGGCGATCAACAAGGAAACCGGCGGCAATGTGAAGGGCTACATCCTCGATCTGCGCAACAATCCCGGCGGCCTGCTCGACCAATCGATTTCGGTGTCCGATTCTTTCCTCGACCGCGGCGAAATCGTCTCGACGCGCGGGCGCGATCCGCAGGACGTTCAGCGCTACACTGCCCGCTCGGGCGACGACACGGGCGGCAAGCCTGTGATCGTGCTGGTGAATGGCGGCTCGGCATCGGCGAGCGAGATCGTCGCCGGAGCTCTTCAGGACCAGGGCCGCGCTATCGTGATCGGCACGCTCTCGTTCGGCAAAGGCTCGGTCCAGACCATTATTCCGCTCGGCTCGGGCGAGGGGGCTCTGCGCCTGACGACGGCCAAGTACTACACGCCCTCAGGCCGCTCGATCCAGGCGCATGGTATCGAGCCCGACTGGGAAATTCACATGAAGCCCAGGGACTCGGACGAGGAAAAGGAGATCGAGAGCCGCCGCCGCTCGGAGGCGAGCCTGCCCGGCCATCTCGACGGCGACGCGGCCGGTGACGGCCCGGTTGAACCCCGGACGCTCGGCGTGGTCTACCCGGCGGCGGACGAAAAAGCGGAAGACTTCCAGCTCGACTACGCGCTGAAGTTCGTGCGAAACGGCATGAAGCCGCTGGGCATAGAGCAAAAGAAGATCGTCGCGGCGGTGCCCTCAGATGACCCGCTAAGCCCGATAAAGCAGCAATAAGCTCAGGTTTTTAGACGGATTTCGGAGACGGGCGGCGCCGCAAGCGCCGCCCGTTTCGCTTATAAATCTGTGTAAACCATCCGTTAACCGCGTCTCGGCAAAGGTCGGCCATGGCCTTGCTGGCGAGTTTGAAGGGCGCGCGTCTCCCGCGCAGGCCCGCGCGTCCGCGCCTTTCGCGTCCGCCCTCGCGGCTGGCCGTTCTCACTTGGACGTTGACTGTCGCGGCGCTGGGCGGCGCGGTCGCCTCCAGCCTGTTCGGCCCCGGCTATGGCGTCAGCGCGCTGGTGACAACCGGCCCTGCCGAGGCTTCGGCAGAGATCGAACCGCACGAGGCGCCGCCAGCGGCGACGCTCATCGACCCTACCGAATTCCGCCGCCCGGCCCCACCGGCAGATGGCCGCCCGCGCGTCGCGATCATCGTGCGCGGCCTTGGCCTCTCGAAAGCTGCGACCGCGCAGGCCGTCGCCGATCTGCCTGCCGATGTGACGCTCGCGCTCAACGCCTATGGCCGCAATCTCCAGCACGATTCCGATGCCGCGCGCGCCGACGGGCACGAAGTCTTTCTCGACGTCCCGGTCGAACCGAAGGGTTATCCCGCCAATGATTCCGGCCCCGAAGCGCTGCTCACCTCGCTTAGCGCTGGAGAAAATAGCGAGCGGCTGCAATGGGCACTGGGGCGCTTCATCGGCTTTCCCGGTCTCGTTTTCGCACCGGGCAGTCCGGCGCTTGAAAGCGCGGCAACGCTGAGCCTCCTCTTCGACGGCCAGGCTCTGAAAGGCCTCGTCTGGGCGCACGCCACGGCGAAAGGCTTCGATGACGCCAAGATCGAGACCGCCACCGCGACGATCACCATCGAACCCGGTGCCTCGGCCGACGACGTCGATAGCGCGCTCGAACGTCTTGAGGGCGCGGCACGCAAGGGCGGGGCGGCGCTCGCCATCGTCGGTCCCGCGCCTGTCACGCTGGAGCGTTTGAAAGCCTGGACCGTGGCGCTTGAGGACAAGGGCATTGTCCTCGTGCCGGCCAGCGCGCTCGCCGTGACGCCGGCTTCGTAAGCCATGCCCAAAACCACCGGGCTTCCCTATCGCCCTTGCGTCGGCATCATGCTGACCGATGGACGCGGCAGGGTCTTCGTCGGAAGCCGCCTCGACCGCGAGGCGGGCGAAGCCTGGCAGATGCCCCAGGGTGGCATCGACACGGGCGAAGATCTTGAGACCGCTGCACGGCGCGAGCTCTTTGAAGAGACCGGCATCACCTCGATCGAGATCATCGCCGAAAGCAAAGACTGGCTGAACTACGATCTGCCGCCCGAGCTGCTAGGCAAGGCGCTGAAGGGCAAGTATCGCGGCCAGACCCAGAAATGGTTCCTCGCCCGCTTCACCGGCAAGGAAAGCGAAATCCGGCTCGATCTGCACGAACCGGAATTTGAAGCGTGGAAGTGGATCGGCGTCGACGATCTTCCGAACGCCATCGTGCCCTTCAAGCGCGCGCTCTATCAGGCGCTCGTCACTGAATTCGGCAAGCGCGTAAAGGCGCTCGCCAAAACCTAGGCAGCGCGCGCGACAGGCACGCCGTGGCCCGCAGCGCGCGATTCAGTCTTCATGGCGTGGCGGTTCTTGAATCTCAGCACCGCCCACAGAACGCGCGAGGCGCTACGGGCAACAAAACCCCGCGGGCGCATGCCGATCGACACCGCGACCATACCGATCGCACGGTCGAGATGGCTCCGGCGCCACAGGCGCAGAACGCGCGTCTCATACGCATTCACACAGGCCTTGCGATCATACGGTTCGAGCCCGATACGATGGATCGGAGTGTTGGCGCAGTAATAGGCGTAGGCAAGTTCATCGTCCTCAGCTTCGCCGAGACGGCCCGCTGCAATCTTCAATTTGCGCCAGAGCCGCATATCCTTCTCGGATTGCTGCAGATCGTAGAAAAGCTTCCAGTGGCGCATCTCGTCGCCGGCGATATGGGCAGCGACCTGCTTCAGCACCGGCTCCTCGGTCGCATCGCGCAGCGCCGAGTAATACGATGTCGTCGCAGACTCAACGACACAGCGGGCGATCAGCTCACCCCGGCGCGAGCCGCGCACAGAGCCATCAGCGGTCTCAAAATGCGGCGGCGTGTAGCCGGCACGGAAGGCCGCAAAGGTCTTTTGGAAATCGAATGTCGGATCAGCCAGCTTCACCCAACGGGCGAGCGCGTCGCCATGCTGTGTTTCTTCATGGCCCCACTGCTCAAACGTGGCATGCAAATTCGTGTCGTCCGGAAAGACGGCTTTCAGGTAATCGACATAGTCAGGCGCATTGTATTCGACGACTGAAGCGGCTTTCACCGCCATGAGAAGATCGAGATCGACCTTACCGGGGTCGAACCGATCCCACGAGATGTCGTCGAGCGTCCAGCCCGCTTTCGTCATGTGGCAATCCCTTGCACCGCTCGTTGGCGGCAACCCCAGTTCGGCGAGAGCCTGCCATAAAACCGTGATCGTTTGAAGCCCGCATAAGTTAACGCGCGGCCCAATTCCCTTGTTCCCGGAATGGGTTAGAGGTTAACGCGCCCTAGTTCAGCAGAGCGCGGACCTGGCGAAGCTGGTCCAGAGCCTCGGAAGCGCGGTTTTTGGCGCGTTCGTCCCTGGCATCGGCCATGTCTTCTTCAAGATTCCTGATGCGGCCATCTAGGTCAGCGGCGCTCAAATCCTCAAATGGCATCGCCTCTTCAGCCAGTACGGTCAGACCCGCCGGAGTGACCTCGGCGAGGCCGCCGCGCACGAAAATACGTAAGTCAGCGCCGTTTTCGCTACCCTTCACATCGATCAGCCCGGTGCGGACGATCGAGATCAGCGGCGCATGGCCGGCGAGCACGCCGAAATCGCCCTCAACGCCGGGCACCACAACCTGCTCGGCCAAGGCCGAATAGAGCAGTTTTTCCGGGCTGACGAGATCGAACTGGAATTTCTCGGCCATGACGCTTGGTCCTCAGGCCGCTTCAGCGGCCAGCTTTTCGGCCTTCTTCACCGCGTCTTCGATCGTGCCGACCATGTAGAAGGCCTGCTCGGGAAGGTGGTCGTAGTCGCCTTTGCAGAGGCCATCGAACGAACGCACCGTGTCCTCGATCGAAACCAGCACGCCGGGGAAGCCGGTGAAGACTTCGGCGACGTGGAAGGGCTGCGACAGGAAGCGCTGGATCTTGCGCGCGCGGGCCACGACCAGCTTGTCCTCTTCCGAGAGCTCGTCCATGCCCAGAATGGCGATGATGTCCTGCAGCGACTTGTAGCGCTGGAGGATCTGCTGGACCTCACGGGCGACGCGGTAGTGCTCCGGCCCGACGATGCGCGGGTCGAGCATGCGCGACGTCGAGTCCAGCGGGTCCACCGCCGGGAAGATGCCGAGCGCCGCGATGTCGCGGTTGAGCGTGGTGGTCGCGTCCAGATGGGCGAACGAGGTCGCAGGCGCCGGATCGGTCAAGTCGTCGGCGGGCACGTAAATGGCCTGCACCGAGGTGATCGAGCCCTTCGACGTCGTGGTGATGCGCTCCTGCATCGCGCCCATGTCGGTGGCAAGCGTCGGCTGGTAACCCACGGCCGAGGGGATGCGGCCAAGCAGCGCCGAAAGTTCTGAACCGGCCTGCGTGAAGCGGAAGATGTTGTCGACGAAGAACAGGACGTCCTGGCCTTCATCGCGGAAGTTCTCCGCGACGGTGAGGCCGGTCAGCGCAACGCGGGCGCGGGCGCCCGGCGGCTCGTTCATCTGGCCGAACACGAAGGCGCACTTGGAGCCTTCAGCGCCGCCCTTCTTGTTGACGTTAGATTCGATCATCTCGTGATAGAGATCGTTGCCTTCGCGCGTGCGCTCGCCGACACCGGCGAACACCGAATAGCCGCCATGGGCTTTCGCGATGTTGTTGATGAGTTCCTGGATCAGCACGGTTTTGCCCACGCCGGCGCCACCGAAGAGGCCGATCTTTCCACCCTTGGCGTAGGGGGCCAGAAGGTCGACGACCTTGATGCCGGTGACGAGGATCTGCGCCTCGGTCGACTGCTCGGTGAAGCTGGGCGCTTCCGCGTGGATCGGGTGGCGCTCAGTGAACTGGATCGGGCCTTCTTCGTCGATCGGCTCGCCGATGACCGACATGATGCGGCCAAGCGTGCCGGCCCCGACGGGCACGGTGATCGGCGATCCGGTGTCGGTCACGGCCTGGCCGCGCACGAGACCCTCGGACGAGTCCATCGCGATGGTGCGAACGGTCGACTCGCCGAGGTGCTGGGCGACCTCCAGAACCAGGCGGTTGCCGTTATTCATCGTTTCCAGCGCGTTCAGAATGGCCGGCAGATGCCCGTCGAACTGCACGTCGACGACAGCGCCGATGACCTGTGAAATACGTCCGGTGACGTTGGTGCTCATTGTTTCGTCCTCAATGTCCCTAAAGCGCTTCCGCGCCCGAGATGATCTCGATCAGTTCCTTGGTGATCATCGCCTGACGGGTCCGGTTGTACTGGATCGTCAGCTTGTCGATCACGTCGCCCGCATTGCGCGTGGCATTATCCATCGCCGACATCTGCGAGCCGTAGAACGACGCAGCGTTCTCAAGCATCGCGCGGAAAATCTGGACCGCGACGTTGCGCGGCAGCAGATCGGCCAGGATCTCGGTTTCATCAGGCTCGTAGGTGTAGATTGCGCCCTTCAGGTCGACCGAAGGCGCGGTCTCGGAAACTTTCACTTCCGCCGGGATCAGGCGCTGCATCGTCGGCACCTGCGAGATCACCGACTGGAAGCGCGAATAGAACAGCGTCGCGACATCGAACTCGCCGGCCTCGTACATATCCAGCACTCGCGCCGCAATCTCGTGGGCCTTCGCAAACACCACCGGCTTGATGCCAACTTCGGCCGTGCTGAAGATCATCGGGCCGAAGTCTCGGCGCAGCGCGTCACGGCCCTTGCGGCCGATGGCGAGGATTTTCACCTTCTTGCCTTCAGCGACCAGCTTGGCGACATGAAGACGCGCCATCTTGGAAATATTGGCGTTGAAACCGCCCGCCAGACCGCGATCCGAGGTCGCGACGATCACCAGATGAACGTCGTCACGGCCGGTACCGGCCAGCAGCTTGGGCGCACCAGGATTGCCGGCCATCGAGGCGCCGAGATTGGCGAGCACGCGCTCCATGCGTTCCGCGAACGGACGCGCATTCACGGCCGCTTCCTGCGCCCGGCGCAGCTTTGAGGCCGCGACCAGGTTGAGCGCCTTGGTGATCTTTCGCGTCGATTTCACCGACGCGATGCGCACCCGGAAGGATTTTAAGCTCGGCATGGCCGATCAGCCCTTTGCCGGTTTACGAGAACGACTTGACGAGATCGCCAAGGATCGTGCGGAGCTTGGCCTGCGTGTCATCGCTCAGCGCGCCGGTCGTGCGGATGGTGTCCAGCACGTCCTTGTGCGTCGTACGCATGAGGCCCAGCAGTTCCTGCTCGAAGCGGCCGATGTCGGCAACTTTCAGGCTGTCGAGATAGCCCTTGGTGCCGGAGAAGATCGAGACAACCTGCTCTTCCACGACCATCGGCGCGTACTGCGCCTGCTTCAGCAATTCGGTCAGGCGTGCACCGCGGGCCAGCGTCTTCTGCGTTGCGGCGTCGAGGTCCGAACCAAACTGCGCGAAGGCCGCGAGCTCGCGGTACTGCGCCAGTTCCAGCTTGATCGAACCGGCAACAGCCTTCATCGCCTTGGTCTGCGCGGCAGAACCGACGCGGCTCACCGAGATGCCGACGTTCAGCGCCGGTCGGATGCCCTGATAGAACAGCTCGGTCTCAAGGAAGATCTGGCCGTCGGTGATCGAAATCACGTTGGTCGGAATATAGGCTGAAACGTCACCGGCCTGCGTCTCAATGATCGGAAGCGCGGTCAGCGAACCATTGCCGGCGGCGTCGCCCATCTTGGCGGCGCGCTCGAGCAGGCGCGAGTGCAAGTAGAAGACGTCGCCGGGATAGGCTTCGCGGCCCGGCGGGCGGCGCAGCAGCAGCGACATCTGGCGATAGGCAACGGCCTGCTTGGAAAGGTCGTCATAGATGATCACGGCGTGCATGCCGTTATCGCGGAAGAACTCGCCCATCGTGCAGCCCGAGAACGGCGCGAGATACTGGAGCGGCGCCGGGTCGGAGGCGGTCGCGGCGACGACGGTGGAATATTCCATCGCGCCGAACTCTTCGAGCGTCTTCACCAGCTGCGCCACGGTCGAGCGCTTCTGACCGATCACGACATAGATGCAGTAGAGCTTCTTCTTCTCATCGCCAGAGGCGTTGGTCGCCTTCTGGTTCAGAATGGTGTCGAGCGCAATCGCGGTCTTGCCGGTCTGACGGTCACCAATGATCAGCTCGCGCTGGCCACGGCCGATCGGGATCAGCGAGTCGACGGCCTTGAGGCCGGTCTGCATCGGCTCATGCACCGACTTGCGCGGAATGATGCCGGGGGCCTTTACGTCGACGCGGCGGCGCTCGTCCGACACGATCGGACCCTTGCCGTCGATCGGGTTGCCCAACGGATCGACGACGCGGCCGAGCAGGCCCTTGCCGACCGGCACGTCCACGATGGAGCCAGTGCGCTTGACGGTGTCGCCTTCCTTGATCGAACGGTCATTGCCGAAGATCACGACGCCGACATTGTCGGTTTCGAGGTTGAGGGCCATGCCCTTGATGCCGCCGGGAAACTCGACCATCTCGCCCGCCTGGACGCTGTCGAGACCATGGATGCGGGCGATGCCGTCACCGACCGAGAGAACCTGGCCGACTTCCGAGATTTCGGCTTCAGCCCCGAAATCCTTGATCTGCTTCTTGAGGATGGCGGAGATTTCCGCTGCGTCGATCTTCATAGGGCTCAGGCCTCGGTCAGTACGGTCTTGAGGGCGTTAAGTTTCGTCTTGAGAGACGAGTCGATCATTTTGGAGCCGACCTTCACGACGAGGCCGGCGAGCAGCGACGGATCGACCGTCACGCTCAGCAGCGGCTCTTTGCCGTAGGCGGCTTTCAGCGTGGCCTTGAGATCGGCGAGCTGGGCATCTTTCAGCGGATGAGATGTCTTCACATCGGCGTTGATCTCGCCGCGATGCTTGGCGAGCAGGCGGGTGAACGCCTTGCCGATATAAGGCAGCAGGAAGAGGCGGCGATTGCGGGCGACGAGGCCCACGAAATTACGGGTCAGCTGCGCGGCGCCGGCTTTCTCGAGAATCTCGGCCATTGCGGCGGCCTTTTGGTCGCGACCAATAACAGGCGAATTGACGAGGCGAGCGAAGTCTTTGTTGCCGGCGATCAGCTTGACGATCGCGTCAAGGTCAGCGGCCACCGCATCGAGGCTGCTCTCGTCTTTGGCCAGCTCGAACAGCGCCAGGGCATAGCGCTCGGCGGCGAGGCTGGGAGAGGCGGAAGCGGCCAAGCTGATCTCCTAGTAGAGCGCATGTGGCTGCGCGGGTTGTTATCGGCGGCCCTCCGTCGCTGGACGGCCGGTGCAGGTAGAGCGGACGACAGGAAAATCGAGCGTCAGGCACTGGGTGAGGGACACAATGACGCACCCGCCCCCGCAGCGCGCGCGAGCCTCTACCATGCGACCTTCGCGGGCGCAATAACCCGTCAAGTCATTGGATAGATTGGAAAAACTTCGGCTTTAACGAGTATTCTATGACGCTTGCACGGGCATCCGACACCGGGCAGCGATTCCGCCGCTATCTGAGGCCGAAACGGCCCCAGGCCACAGCCTAAGCGTCGACCGTTTGCGCGGCGTCGATATCGTCCGCCGGCTGCGCGTCTTCCATCGGATCGGACGGTTTCGGCGTCCCGGCGTCCGGCACGGCAGCATAGACAAAGGCAGCGAAGGCAAGCGCCGCTGCGATCAGAATATCCATCTCGTCATCCTCCCGTTTGCTCTTGCGGGAGAAGGCAGCCTGCCGCCTGAACGCCCGCTGAACCGAAATGGAGAGGCCGTTGCGATGCGGCAAGGCAAAGCGGGCGCGCTGATGTCTAATTTAAGCTGCTAAATGAAACTCTGCGGATCAATATCGACGGATAGTCGCACTTTGCCCGGCGGCGGCAGCGCAGCGAGCCAGGTGCGGACGAAATCCTGGATGCGGAAATTGCGCTGGGTCTTCACGAGGAAACGCAGCCGCGTGCGGCCCCTCAGGCGCGCCATGAGCGCGGGGGCCGGCCCCCAGACTGTGCAGCCCTCAGCCTCCGGAGCCGCCGCCGCCAGATCGCGCGCATAGGCTTCCAGCAATGGCTCGTCTGCGCTCGACAGGATCAGCGCCGCAAACCGGCCATAGGGCGGAAAGCCAAGCCGCTCGCGATCTTCAGCTTCGAGCGTCAGGAAAGCGTCGCGATTGCCCCCCGCGATCGCTTGCATGAGGCGATCATCGGGCTGGTGCGTCTGCAGCAAAGCGCGGCCCGGCTTTTCCGCACGCCCCGCGCGCCCCGCGACCTGATGCAGTAATTGAAACGTCCGCTCGCGCGCCCTTGGGTCGCCGCCTGAGAGGCCAAGATCGGCATCGACCACGCCGACCAATGTGAGGTTCGGGAAGTTGTGGCCCTTCGCGACGATCTGCGTGCCGATCAGAATATCGATGCCGCCGCCGGCCATACTGGCGAGCGCTTCCTGCGTCTGGCGCGGCCCATGCAGCACATCGCTGGAAGCGATCGCCACCCTCGCTTCGGGCCAGAGCTGCGTCACCTCTTCCGCGATACGTTCGACGCCCGGCCCCGACGAGGCGATGGAATTCACTGCACTGCATTGCGGACAGGTGTGGGGCTTTGCCCGCTCATAGCCGCAATGGTGACAGGTCAGCTTGGCGCGAAAGCGATGCTCCACCAGCCAGGCCGAGCAATTGGGACATTGAATGCGGTGGCCGCATTCGTGGCAGATATTCAGCGGCGCATAGCCGCGGCGATTGAGGAAGAGGAGCGTTTGCTCTTTGCGCGCCAGCGTTTCCTCGATCGCCGCTTCCAAAGGCGGCGACAGGAAACGCTGCGCGGCCGGACGTTCTTTGCGCAGATCGATCAACCGTACAGCCGGCATCACCGCGACGCCAAAGCGCGCCGGCAGCGTCAGATGGCGATAGCGGCCCTGCCTGGCATTGATCCAGGTCTCCAGCGACGGCGTCGCCGAGGCCATGACAATCGGAATACCGCTCCGGTTGGCCCGCATCACCGCCATGTCGCGCGCGTGATAGATGACGCCCTCTTCCTGCTTGAAGGCGCTGTCATGCTCCTCATCGACGATGATGAGTTTGAGGTCCGCATAAGGCAGGAACAGCGATGAACGCGCACCCACCACTACGCGCGCCGTGCCATCCGCCGCCGCGCGCCATACCCGCGCGCGCTCCGGCCCCTTCACATCGGAATGATATTCACACGGGCGGCAGCCGAAGCGCGCCTCGAAGCGGTCCATGAACTGATGCGTGAGCGCGATTTCCGGCAGCAGGATCAGCGCCTGCCCGCCGCGACGCAGCACCTCGGCGACTGCCTCGAAATAGGTCTCGGTCTTGCCCGAACCCGTCACGCCATCGAGCAGCGTCGCCGAGAACCCGGCATCCAGCGCCGCGACCAGATCGTTCGCGACCCCGCGCTGGGCCTCCGAAAGCTGCACATGCATGTGCCCGGCATCGGGCACGGCGGGCGGCCCGAACAGCGGCGCCTCTACGCCCTCAAGCGCCCCTGCCTCGATGAGACCCTTCACTGTCGCGACCGAAACTCCGGCCATCTCGGCCCAATCGGCGGGTGTCCGCGCCAGTCCATCCGCAGCCGCGAGCAGCACCTTCTGCCGCGCCGGGGTCATCCGCGCCGGCTCGAGCGCCCCGCGCCGGAAGAGCACCCGCGTCTTGGGCGGCTCCAGCGCCGCCGAGCGCAGCGCCAGCGCCAGCACCGCCCCCGGCGGCGCGACAACATAACCTGCCATCCAGTCGACGAAATCGCAGAGCAAAGGCGGCAGGGGCGCCACGTCAAACAGGCTCGAAACCGCCTTCAGCCGGTTATGCCCGACCTCGCCGGTCCCCGGCCCCCAGACCACCCCGACCACCTCACGGCGGCCGAGCGGTACCTGGACAATATCGCCGCGCTTGAGGTCATGGCCCCCCTTCGCGTAATCGAACGGTCCCGGCGCGCCGCCGGGAAGCAGCACGCTGACGCTTTCAACGATCATCGGGCTGTCGTCCATCAGGGCAAAATCGCGATCTGGCAGGCGCGAAGCAAGGGTGATCCCATGAAGTTCTTCGTCGATACCGCCGATGTTGCGGAAATCCGCGATCTGGCCGCCACCGGCGTGCTGGACGGAGTGACGACCAACCCCTCGCTGATCGCCAAATCGGGGCGCAAATTCCTCGACGTGATCGCCGAGATCTGCGCCGCCGTGCATGGCCCCGTGAGCGCCGAGGTCACCGCGCTGGATGTCGAAACCATGCTGAAAGAGGCGGCGGTCCTCCGCCGTATCGCCCCCAATGTGGCGATCAAGCTGCCCCTCACCTGGGACGGCCTCAAGGCCTGCAAGGCGCTGTCGTCAGAAGGCGTCGCCTGCAACGTGACGCTCTGTTTCTCGGCCAATCAGGCTTTGCTCGCCGCCAAGGCGGGAGCCGCCTACATCTCGCCCTTTATCGGCCGCCTCGACGATATCGGCGAGGACGGCATGCAGCTCATCCGCGACATCCGCAAAATCTACGATAACTACGGAGCGCTGAAGACCGAGATCCTTTCGGCCTCGATTCGCTCGAACGAGCATGTGAAACAGGCCGCCCTCGCTGGCTCCGACGTCGTCACCGTGCCGCCCAATGTGCTGCGCGATCTCGTGAAGCACCCGCTGACAGACAAGGGGCTCGACGCCTTCATGGCCGACTGGGCGAAGACCGGCCAATCCATCCTGTAAGGAAGGCGGCACCCCAGAGGTAATGAAGAAGGCTGCAGGGGCGAAATTGAATTGCGTTTTTTGCCTGTTTTTTTCCTCGACCTTTCCCTAGCTAAACAGCTATATAGGAATATAAGCACAGGCACAGACAGGTTCAAGAGCCCGTCCGCCTTTAACGCGCGTTAAG
>Ga0105044_10002767_pt1 | contig 24038 bp, 26 predicted proteins | sample MAT01_FD_78092 | JGI IMG/M metagenome (GOLD analysis project Ga0105044, IMG submission 78092) | Freshwater microbial communities from Lake Fryxell liftoff mats and glacier meltwater in Antarctica - MAT-01 | ecosystem: Environmental > Aquatic > Freshwater > Ice > Liftoff microbial mat | place...
CTCGTCGGCGTACGAAAGAGCTCCGCGTCGCGCTGGACCTCGTCAAGAATGATCCGCGGCGCCGCGCGCAGCAGGGAGTAGGGATCTCGAGCGGCCTGTTCCCTGATATCAGCGCGGTCGAGGGTGAGGTAGCGATAGTCCTCAAGGCCCGGGAGCGCTCGCACCAAGGTGCTCTTGCCGGTCTGTCGTGCGCCCATGACTACAGCGACCGGGAGCGCGCCCATTGCGGCGGTGAGTCGTTTCGTGACTGGGCGCGGCAAGTTGTGAGCTTTCATAAAATATCGTATGTCGTTGTCTTGTAACGCTTTATGAAATTCATCCATCAGATGGATGAAAATCATCCATTAAATAGCAACTAATCAACCATTGAAAGGATGATCGCCTGAGCCAGTAGGGTAGGAGCCGCTGGCTACTCGTGCCTCAGTGGGGTGTTTCGCTGCGCAGGTGTTCCGCGATACCCACCAGCTGCCGCTCCAAATCGGCGATCGATTCGCGGGCGCGGCTATCGCCCGTAAGAGCTCCCTCACACTGGAGGGCAAACGAGAAGCGCGAGCCAAAGACTCCCGATGGCGGCTTGATCGTCAACGTGTAGATGAGACGCGGCTGGTAGTGCAGTCGAAGCTGCCATGCATCCACCGGCCAATGGGCGTGCAACAGATAAGAGCCGTACGGCACCGCCAGTTGGATCTGTGCGAGCAGGGTGTACTCGTCAGTGAGCAGAAAGAAGCTGTTCGATTCTTCGAATGGGCAATCGTATGACGTGATCAGGAGATTCCCGTACACACAGCGGTACTGCGCTTCGACCACATACCCTTGGAGTCGCGCGCCCGTTGGCACCCCGTTGCGTAGCAGCGGGGTGCGGTCGGGCCACTGCTCGTACGGGCCATCGTGCCTGGCGAACGAGAATTCCTGAATGGGTTCCATACGATGCGCTGATGGCGAGGCGCCGCTGCGAGTGCGTGGCCGGTAACACGGGCGAATCAACCACGGAACGGTATCCATGTGCCTCGCGAGGCGGCGGTGATCCGGGTCACGCACAGCGATTAAATGGTGCGACGGCTCACCAATGCGGTAACCGACAGCGCTACCCCGCCGCGCCCCGACACCCCGCCATTCGGAAGGCGCCAATACGCGTGGAATAGCTGGTTGCCGTTTCGCGAAGGTAGTCGCCGACGTACCAGACCGTGCAGTCGTCAACGGGATCAACGGCCGTCTGGGTGTAATCCTGCCAACGCAGCGTGGTGGTTTGCGCGGCGCGACCGTCAACCAAGGTGCGTTCGCGCGACAGCGTGCCGAGCGGATCGGTTGCCCGTCGACCCGCAAAGCGCTGGCCGGCAAACTGCGTGGCGCTGCCAAACGAATAGCCAATGCCAATATTCCCGCGCGCATCCATCGCCGGACTCGCCATCCAGCGAAACGCTGCGTCGATGGCGTAGGTCCCCTGCTGGTGCAGCGTCAGACGCCGCGCAGGATCGTTCGCGTTGATGCGGAACTCGTACCATCTCACGCCGCCACCGCCGCGCGACGTATTCACCGAATGGACGGCCACGATCGATTCGCGCGCACCACTACGTCGGTACACCACGCGCGCCATGAGCTTGTCACCCTGCGCGTCCAGCTTGCGATCGGTTCCCGGTTGGGGGACGCAGCTGGTGAGTTGACCACCGCACAAATACTCGTAGGGCGCCACGGCGATCTTGCTCGGGCCGTCGATGTGCGTGCGCGATGGGTCGTCCCAGTCGACATGGAAGGACCATGCGTAGATCCCGTCGTCGGCAAGCTGCGTGTTGAGTTGGGCACCGCCGGTGGCGAGCATGATGTTGGGTGCACCGGGCGGCGGAAGTTGCCGTCCATCAAGATCGACATTGTTGAGAAAGTTGACGCCATCCATCACCACGCACTGCTCGGTGGCCGACTCACCACGCAGCATGCGCGCGCGATCGACCACACACGCGTGGCGCTGAATGAGATCGTCACTCGTGCTTGTTGGCACGTAGTATCCATCAGGCCAGACGGCCGGTCGCGGGTAGTCGGGAAACAGCGGCCGTACAAATTCATACCGATAGTAGGCGCCCAACGGATCGCGGGTCGCGCTGATGGCGTAACACATGGCGTATGAACCGCTATCCGCTGGTGCTGTGGTGCGTGGAGCAGCCGCTACCGTTGGTGTCGGCGCTGTTGCTGACGCGTCGGCCGGTGGCGTATACAGCGTCACGGCAGCCCCCGGCTGTCCCTCGCGACCAATCATGCTGAGCGCAGGCGGCTCGCCATTGCGCGGTGTGGGCGGCTCGATCGCCCGACGCGGCTCGCGTGCAAACACCGGCATCACGATCAGCCAGCGGTCAGCCAACTGGTCGTAACGCACCACCGCATCGCCACTGTTGCGTCGTTCACAGGCCCCACCGAATCCGCGAAACACCGTGTTGGTTGGCATCGGGCCGTATAGCGGCGTGCCCGACGTGCGATATCGTGCACCCTGCTTGGTAAAGATCGCCAAACGACTGTTGACGGTTTGCATGATATGGTCACGCCCCACGGCAAGACTATTGTCCGACGGATTGCGCGTGGTTGCGGTGCCCTGCGGCCCCACGAAGCCGACTCCCAGTCCGTTGAATGCCTCAACGATGGTTGGAGGCGTGCGGGTGCCGGCGCGTCGTTGTTCGATGGACAGCGCGCTGGGGGACACGGGAGCTGACACCGACCGGGTTGATTGCGCGCGGGCCGCGACGGAGATCGACAGACAGGCTGAGAGCGGGACCAACACCATTGCAGTTCGCCGCATACGCTGGACCGTGTGACAGGTAGGGGAAGATGCTAGAATTGACAGATGGAGCTTCGTTCCGATCTCACCTGTCCGTCCTGCGGATTCGTCGAACAGCATTCGATGCCGACAGACGCGTGCCTGTTTTTTCATGAGTGCGTTGCCTGTCACGTGCGCTTGCGTCCCAAGCCCGGCGACTGCTGCGTGTTCTGCTCATTCGGTTCGATGCCCTGTCCGCCGATGCAGGGTGGGGAAGGAGACTGCTGCGCGCCGCGGGCTGTTGCAACCTAATGCCCGAGCCTTTCAAACACTTCATCAACGTTGCGTTGGTGCAGGCCGCCGGTGAGCAGCTGCAACGCCATGAGCGCTCTTTTGATGCACAGGTATTTGGCGCGCGCATCTGTCCGCACCTCGATGCGCTCGAGCTCAAAGCCCGCGCGATGCTGATTGCCGCTGTCCTGGAACAGCAACTCCCTCAGGATTTCGAGAGCGCGGCGGCGCTGATCGAACGGGCCCTGGCACCGGTTGATATCGGCGACGCGTCGGCATTTGCGTCGTCGGAGCACGGACTGCGAGGGTGGATCCTCTGGCCGTTCGGTGAATACGCCGCGCGGCGCGGTATCGCGCATCCCGAGCGAGCGCTGGCGCTTCTGCACGCGATCACGCAGCGCTTTACCGCCGAATTCGCCGTGCGACCCATCCTGGTCGCACATCCGCGATTGGTGTATGACACGCTCGCCCAATGGGCCGACGACCCAAGTGAACACGTGCGCCGCCTCGTCAGCGAAGGCACGCGCCCGCGACTTCCCTGGGGGTTGCAGCTCAAGACACTCATCGCCGATCCTTCGCCGTCGTGGCCGCTGTTGGCGGCGCTCATCGATGACACGAGCGCGTACGTGCGACGCAGCGTCGCCAATCACCTCAACGACATCGGCAAAGACCATCCGGAACTGGTCGCCGAGTGGATTGCACGCCATCTGCCTCAGGCGAGCGTCGAACGGCGCGCCTTGCTACGCCATGCCAGTCGCACACTCATAAAGCAGGGCCACACGCGCACGTTGCAGCTCCAGGGGTTTGGCACAGCACTCAGCGGCACGGCCCATCTGTCGCTGACTCCGACACGAGTGCGCATTGGCGAATCACTCAGCATGACGGTGACGATCGAGAGCGTGCACACGTCGAGCCAACATCTCGTGATCGACTACATCGTGCATCACCAGCGCAGCAACGGGACGACGTCACCCAAGGTCTTCAAGGGATGGGTCATCGATCTGGCGGCGAAGTCGTCGGTCACGCTCAGGAAACGACATTCCTGGCGCGTGATCACGACGCGCCGATACTACCCCGGCTTGCATCGCGTCGACGTGCAGGTGAATGGCGCGGTCGTGGCGTCCGAGGTATTCACGTTGGAATCCGCGCCCTAGGCCCGTCAGCGCCGACCGATCTCAAACGGTCCAGCGCGTGATGTCAGAAATACTTGACACGGTTGCCCTGTCCTGCTTACTTATGTATGTCGTCTAAATCGTACACGATGTCCAATAAACACGACGTTTCAGAACGGAGGCACCGGTGGATATGACGTTTCAGGAAAAGAGTCTCTGGGTCATGCTGGTCGGCTCGCTGGTGGGGTTTGGTGTCTACTTCTCGGCGGTCCTGCCGGGCCACGGCGCCAGCGTGCTGCCGCAAGATGTCGTGCTGTTTGCGGTGGCTGTCGCGATGCTTGTCGCTATCAGTGTCGCGGGGCACGTGATCATTGCGGTGCTCGATCAGCGCACCGATGCCGACGAGCGTGATCGGTCGATCGAGCTCGCAGGGACACGAAACGCCTCGTACGTGCTGGCCACCGGCGTCTTCACGTCGCTGTGTGTGGCGCTGCTGATCCCGGGCAACTTCGCGTTCACGCACGTCCTGCTGGCGTTCTGGGTGTTGGCGCAGCTGGTGCAGATTGCGTCGCAGCTGGTGCGTTACCGCCGAGATGCCTAGACCATGGGCAAAGCAGGCGGCGAAATCACCAACAGCATCCGCGCGTTGCGGTTTGCGCACGACGAGATGACCCAGCAAGCGTTGGCCGACCAGATTGGTGTCTCGCGGCAGACGGTCAACGTGATGGAAGCCAACAAGTACTCTCCCTCACTCGAAGTCGCCTTTCGTATCGCTCGCGTGTTCGACGTCACACTCGAGCAGGTCTTTCACTATGCGGAACGGTGAGCGTGGAGGCTTGTGGTCTTGCGTGGTGCGATGGCGGGTGGCGCGCCATTCACCGTTCGCGTATCGCCCGCTGCGCCGCGCGCTCCCCGGCGGCCAGCGCGCCTTCGATCAGTCCGGGACTCACCTCCGCACTTTCGGACACCGCGAACTGCAGCATGCCATCCCAGTGCAGCTGACGCACTGATGTCGGCGCGAGCGAGGGATGCTGCGGAGTGTCGCTGATATCGCTCGCCACACAAATACGGGGATTGGTGGACCAGTCTTCAATGTGTATGGCCATCGGTGTTCCTGCTTCCACACCAAGACAACGGACCAGTTGTGCAACAATCGCCGCACGGAGCCCGTCGGGGTCACGCTGACGCTGTTCCGGCGTCCACTGCACAAACCCAAAGATCGCGCCGATCGATGCGTTGGCCGGCGTATGATCATGCGCCTCGAACAGCGGTCCGATGCGGCTGGCAATGCGTCCGGATAATCCCGCCTCGCGCCAGAACGGACGCACATAGAGCGCGACGGCCTTGGCCTGCGCACTCATCCACGTGGGAACGCACTGCATGTCGCGTTGCACGGTGGCATCCAAGGCCGGCATCGCGATATGGGTGGCGGCAACTCGGAGCGGCGCACTCACGATGACGTGTCGTGCCGATCGGATTTCGCCAAGCCCGAGAGTGACCTGCACGGCGCCGTCTCGTGGTTCGAGATGACTGACCGGTGCGCCGACGCGAAGACGATCAGGCGGCAGCTGTTGTATCAGGGCGTGAATCAGCGAACGCGGACCGCCGACTACTCGCATCATGCCGTCCTGACCGGGCAACACGCCGCGTTGCGGGTGCGCACTCCATCCATCAAGTACGCCGTCGCCGTCGTTGTACTGCGCAAAGGTGTTGACGTGCAGTCGCGCAAGCCAGCGCGTGGCGATGGGTTGATACGGTGGCCAGACCCACGTTGGTCCAAGGTCGGCCAGCGCCGTTGCATCCAGCGCGTCGGGCACAGCACCGCTGTTCACGGACCGGATGCGTCCGCCACAGCGCCCGGCGGCTTCGAGCACCAGCACGTCGGCGCCCGCTGAGAACAGCGTGGCGGCAGCAGTGAGGCCGGCCAGTCCAGCGCCGACAATGATGACGTCGTGATCGGCCACGCGAGAAAGGTCGTGAGAAGGAGAGGGAACCACCGCGTACACTGGCAGGATGCACCGGTGCGCGACAGTATTGCACCATGCGCCAGCCACTTGTCCTTGTCGCTCTCGCGTTCGTCAGTGCGCTGGGATGCACGCGTCATACCCCGTCGCCAGCGTCGCCAGCATCCTCGCCACGCGCGGCGCTGCTGCTGGACCCGCAGCACGCGGAATGGCGCACGCCGGCGCCGACGGTGTCGCGGTTGCGCTTTGAAACCACGAAGGGCGTGTTCGTGTTGGAAGCCGTGCGCGCGTTCGGGCCGATCGGTGTCGACCGGTTGTTCAACCTGGCACGACTTGGCTACTTCGATAATACGCGGGTGCATCGAGTGCGAGCCGGGTACATCGCGCAATGGGGGTTGCACGGCGACTCTGCCGTCAATGCAGCGTGGAAGGACCAGTCCCTGCGCGACGATTCGCCACGTTCACGCAACGCCCGCGGCACCTTTGCCTTCTCGTACGAAGGCCCGGGGCGCGAGCACACGCGCAATACGCAGCTCTACGTCAATCTTGCCGACAACGTGCGCAACGACGTGGAGCCATTCACGGTGTTGGGGACCGTCGTGGATGGAATGGCCGTGTTGGACAGCCTGTACAGCGGATACGGCGAAGCGTCGGGCAGTGGGGTGCGGCAGGGCAAACAGGGACCGCTGGAACGCGGCGGCAACGCGTACATGGATCGCGAGTTTCCCAAGCTTGATCGGATCGTGCGCGTGAGCATTGTCGGATTCAACCCGCGCTGAGCTGCGGCCGTGGAACGGCTCCGAAACGGCCCGGCAACGGCCCTGCAACGGCCCTGCAACGGCCCTGCAACGGCCCTGCAACGGCCCTGCAACGGCTTGAAGTGCTCTACAAGCCGGACAGTTTCGTAATCCGCCCGCCAACGCCAACCGCCCATCCCGCCCGCGGCGACGCGAAGCCCACCGACCAGTAGTTCAAGCTGTTGATGGCCGTCCATGTCGCGCCGTTGTCGCTCGTATACACAGCGCCCGACGGTCCCACCGCGACGGCCATGTCCTTCACGCCCGGCACGTACACGCCGCCCCAGACCCCGCGCGTGAGTGTCGGACTGGTGCGCGCCGCCCACGTGGAGCCGCCGTTTGCTGTCACCGCAATCAGGATGTCGCCGGCCACTGCGTTATTGCCACCACCGAACGCCATGCCAAACCGTGTATCGCGGAACGCCACCGACTGCGGTCCCGATCCGGCACGCGTCGTGAGTGGTAAGGTGTCCACGCTCCAGGTACGTCCATAGTCTGCGGTGTGCAGCACGCGTCCGTGATCAGGGTTGCTGGCCACGATCCATGCGTGTCCGCCCTTCCTGGCTACCACGCACGTGCCGCTGGCCGCGAAGCTGCCTTCGTCGGTCTGTGCTGCAGGGAGCGCGCTGCGAGGAATGCGCGTCCACGTTGCACCACCGTCGTCGGTGCGGAGCATCGCGATCTGTCCGTCAATGGCATCCCCCATCACAATCCCGCGCTTCGCGTCCCAGAAGTCCATGCAATCGTAAAAGCCTTTCGGTTCACTGTTCGTGAACTGCTGCGTCCACGTGGTGCCGGCATCAGTGGTTTTGTAAATGCGCGACGCCGAACCCTCGCCGATGCTCAAGAGGTACGCGGTGTTCGCATCAACGGCATGCACGTCGCGAAACTGCAAGGAGTCTGCGCCAGGTACTTGTCCCGTCTGCCACGTGGTGCCGCCGTCGGTCGTGCGCACCCAGGTCCCACGTGCGCCACTGAGCCACACAATGCGATCGTTCACCGGGCTCACGGCGATCAAGAGCGCCGTCGTGCCGCTCACCTGTTCGACCGTGGATACCGAGGACGGCTGGCGGGTCACGGTCGTGACGCGCCCCGAGGTGCCGGTCTCCGCCGTGCGGCCCCCGCGCCCTTGCGCGACGAGAGGGGCCGCGGCGAGCACCAGCGTGCCTGCCGCAACGCGAACGACCCTGGAACTCCACATGCGAAACCCCACTCGAAAGGAGACGTGTGAACGCGTCTGCGGAATGGTAACGCGAACTGCCTTGCGCCATCAGACCTGACCCGTCCGCCTGTCGGTCGCGGGCCATTGGGAGGGGCGGGAAAGCCACCGGTGCCCAAGCGAACGGGCTGCCAACGCGCGATCTTTTCTGCATGCTACGCATATGCCACTTTCGCTCTGCCGCCGCGATCACCGTCGCGGCCAGTCTGTCTCCATCGGTCGCCGTCGCTCAGGCCACGCGACCAACGCTCCCGGTCGAGCGCATCACCACTGCGGCCGCGTCGCTGACCGGTATCGCTCCGTCCTCGCCGACATGGTCACCCACGTCGCACGCGGTGGTGTTTCTCTGGAACGAGGCCGGTCAATCGGGACGCACCCTCTGGGTCGTCGATCGCGCGGGCTCCGTGCCACGACGCGTATTGCCCGCGCAGAACAGCGCAGCGGTCAGTGACGTACTGTGGTCGCCCGATGGCATGACGCTCCTGTTCGTGCAGCGCGGCATGATTTGGCGCGTGTCCGCACAGGGTGGTGAGCCAGCAGCGCTGACCGATACACCCGGAGAGCTGTCGGATCTCGAGCTCTCGCCCGACGGTACGCAATTTTCCTTTCTGCGCGGCGGAGACCTCTGGTTACTACCAGCGCGCGGCGGCGAGTTGACGCGCGCCACCACGGTCGCGATGGCACCGATCGGTACGGTGCCCCTGGGCACGTATTTTCGTCGTGACGTGGAAATCGGTGGTGGCACGTGGAGTGGTCCGTCTCCCGCGTACGCATGGTCGCCGGACTCGCGCACCATTGCGGTGCATCACGTGGACCGGCGCGGGGTGAAGCCCTTTGCGATGCCGTACTATCTCAACGATACGTCGCTCATGAATACGGTGCGGCGAGGCGCGCCCGGCGCGGCCAACGAAGTGCGTACGGTTGCACTCTATAACGTGGCGACGCGGGCGCTACAGCCCGTGCCGCTTCCCGATTCCAGCAGCACACGGATCGTGAGTTTTGCCTGGTCGAGTACCGGCACGCTGCTGATCGACCGCGAAAGCGACGATGCGATCGATCGACGGCTCTTCGTGCTCACACCAAACGCACCAACGCCGCGTCAGATCTGGCGCGACACACGCGACACGCGGGTGTACAACGACATCGCATCGACCTGGAGTGCGGATGGCAAGAGCATTCTGCTCACTGGCGATCTGGATGATCGATACCGCGTGTACCGCATCACGCCCGGCGACACCACGCCGGTGCCACTGACGTCGGGACCGCACGACGTCACCGGCGCGGTCATCCCGCGTGCAGCCACGCGCAGCATCGACTATGTCAGCTCGGCGCCGCGTCCGTCGGAGCGCCATGTCTTTCGCATTGGCGTGACGGGAGGTCCACCGCGTCAGCTCACCACTCGCGCCGGTACGCATACGCCGTTTGTCTCGCCCGACGGGCGCACGATTGCCTTGCTGTCGTCAAGTGACATCGCACCACCGGAGCTCTATCTCCTGGATACACGCGCCGGCGCCACTGAACGTCGCATCACGCGATCGACGCCAGCGGCGTTTGCCGACGTCCCATGGGTGACGCCGACCTACGTCACGTTCCCAGGTCGGACGAGCGGTGTGCCGTTGCACGCGCGTATCCTCTTTCCTCCAAATCTCGATTCCACCAAGCGTTACCCGGTGCTGTTCGGCCCCGTCTACTCCAACACGGTGCGGAATCGCTGGGGCGGCAGCAACGGGATGTTGCAGCAACATCTCGCGATCGACAAAGGCTACATCGTGGTGCAAGTCGACGTGCGCGGCAGCACCGGATACGGACGTGAGTTCCGCGAGAAGTTCTTGATCGACTGGGGCGGTGGTGACCTCGACGACCTGGAAAGCGCCGTGGCGTACATGAAATCGCTCGCCTTCGTCGACAAGGAGCGCTTCGGCATCTGGGGCAGTAGCTACGGCGGCACGCTCACCGTGTATGCGCTACTCAAGAAGCCGGGCCTGTTTCAAGCCGGCGTCGCGGCAGCAGCGGCGACCGACCCATTCCTCTTTGGCAGCGACGACGTCGCGATTGTGCGACGCCCACAAACGCATCCGGCGGCATTTACGCGCGGTGCCAAGCAATACGCGGGCAATCTGCGCGACCATTTACTGCTCATTCACGGCATGCAGGACGATGTGGTGCCGTTCTCGTCGGCCGTCGCACTGGCCGAGGAGTTCATGCGCCTTGGCAAGGATTTCGATTTCGCTTTTGCACCGGCCGCCACGCATGGCTGGACGCAGCGGCCGTACTACGCGACCTATCTCCTCAACAAGTTGGTGGGACACTTTGATCGCTTCCTGGGCGGTGGGCCACGCTGACACACACACCGGTACCGTCAGCGCACACGCTACTTACGCAGCAAGAACTCCAGCGGCGTTTCTACACGCACGCGCCAGGACCGCTCGGAATGATCGGCGCCGTCGAACACCTGGGTGACAAAGTTCTCCCCGTCTTTGTACTTCGCACTCCGCAGGATCTCGTTCACGCGTAGCTGATACGGCGCGTACAGTGAGTCGAGGGTGGCGGTGCCGTGATCGAAGTACAAGCGATGGTCGTCAGCTTTCGGCACGTTGCGCTGCAGATACTCGATCATTCCGCCTCGGCCGGCCGGCCAATGCGTGGACAGGCACGCCGCTCCGCTGAACATCCCCGGCAGTTCGCTGATGGCGTACAGTGAAATGAGGCCGCCCATACTCGACCCCATCAAGAACGTATCATCACGACGGGGCTTGGTCCGATACGTACGGTCGATGAAGGGCTTGACCTCACTGCCGAGAAAGCGCAGGTAGGCATCGGATTGCGCAGGTCCCGGTACGACCTCTCCGCTTAAACGACCCGTGACGATCATGCTGTCATTCCCCAGCGCCTTCTGTGGCATGTACTCCTGAAACCGCATCGGCGAGTTCCAGATCGCGACCACGATGGCGGGACGAATACGTTTCTCGGCGATGAGTCGCGTCATCGTCTCATCGATGCCCCAGTCCACACCACCGAATGATGTGGCTGGGTCGAACGCATTCTGTCCGTCCTGCAGGTACAACACGGGGTACCGCGAGTCTCCCTGCCAGTATCCGGGAGGCAGCCACACATCGATCGTGCGACGGGCCACAAACTTGGATGGAAAGTCGCGATGTTGCTGGAAGATTCCCATCTTGCCCAGCGAGGGGCCCGCGATCGGTGCGCTAGGCGACACCGGTGCCGTTTGTGCGAAGGCCTGTGTGACTGTACCCGCGAGCACGTTCAAGAGCACGCATGCACTGAGCACACGCAGGCGACACGGGGACTCTCGGTGAGCAGACGTCGTCATGGTGTTTGGGACCGGGCGCGTGAACTTCGGCGCAAGGCGCGCCCGGGATAGCGGTTGGTGGGCTTCGCGTTGTCAAACACGGTCACGCCGTTCACCCACACGCGCTGAACGCCTACCGCCGTGGCCTGCGGTGTGTCAAACGTCGCGCGATCGCTCACCGTAGCCGGATCAAAGAGCACGAGGTCGGCGAAGTTACCTGGCGCAATGACCCCGCGCTGTGCAATGCCAACATTACTGGCCGCCAGGCTGGTCATCTTTCGCACGGCTTCTTCTGTCGAGAATAAGTTGCGATCGCGCACATAGGGGCCCAGCACTTTCGGAAAGCTGCCAAAGCCGCGCGGGTGCAATCCGCTGGACATGCCGTCGCTGCAGATGTTGGTGAACGGCCATTGCATGAGCTTTCCGACGTCGGCGTCATCCATGCCTTTGGCCACGACGCCAATGCCGGCGCCATTCGGTTCGGCAAGGAGATCCATCATGGTGCGCGCGGGCGTGGTGCCGCGCGTGGTCGCCACCTGCGCCACCGTTTTGCCGCGATACTCCGGATGGCCAGACACGCGGTTGAGAATGATGTCGTTGGCGGCCGTTATGTGCGACAGCACGAACGCCGTCTCGGAACTATCTGCAAAATTCCGCTTCGGATAGAAGACGCCAAGATTCGATTGCCAATACAGGTACGGATAGATATCGGCCGTCACGTTCACGCCACTCGCACGTGCGCGATCGAGCACCGCGACCACGCTATCGGCCTGCCCCCATAGATCGAGCATGCCGAGTTTGATATGCGAGACCTGGACCGGTACACGCAGCACACGACCAATCGTGATGAGTTCGTCGAGCGCTGGCCAGAAATCACGATCTTCGCTGCGAATGTGGCTGATGTAGCGGCCACCTGCCGAGGCCGCGACCTTGGCCAATGCCAACACTTCGCTGGGTGAGGAGTAGATGCCCGGATCGTATTCCAACCCCGACGACAATCCCAGTGCACCGGCGCGCATGTCCGTGCGCACCAGCGCCTCCATGCGAGCAACTTCGGCGGCGGTGGCGACACGACGGAAGTCATTCCCCATCACGGCGCGTCGCACCGCGCCATGGCCAACATACGACGCCACGTTGACCGCGACCGGTTCCTTCGCCATCTGCGCGAACAGCGCTCCCAGCCCCATGCCACCGCCATCCTGTCCAACCACGATGGTCGTGATCCCCTGGCTCACCATCGCCAGAGCGGTGCGTTCGTCGAACAGTCCGCGATCGTGATGACTGTGCGTGTCGATGAATCCCGGCGCGAGCGCCAGTCCCTGTGCGTCCACCACACGATCGGTGCGCGTTGGGGTCAGCGAGCCCACGGCGACGATGCGAGCTCCCACAATTCGTACATCACCGCGCCGCGCCGGCGTACCGCGTCCATCTATTACGGTCGCATTGCGGATGAGTGTGGCGTTTTGGGTCTGCGCAGCAGCAGCACTGCCGGGCAGCGGGAGCAGCGCGTTCGCCGCGAGGACGCAGGCAGCGCGGACGAGGGGGTGTCGTTTCATGGCAATGCGGTGGCCTGAGGTTAGAGCCAGCGTCTCGTTCGAGCCGAGTAGTCGCGATAAGCCGTGCCGAACTTCGAATGCATCATCCGTTCCTCCGGTCCGATCTGAAAATAGGTGATGTACACGATGAATACGACTGGCCCGGCGAGCGCGTTGACCGGTGCAAGAACGACAGCCCACGAAAGTAGCAGTAACGTCTGTACGCGACGAATTTCGAACTCCTGCTATCAGGGTGCTGATTGCTTGGCGTGACACCATGTACCTGACTTGCCTTCATCGTGCTTAGTGCGCCGGACGAGAGCATGCGCGCTGTGGTAGTCAGGAGCGCACCAGCGGACGCGTGGGCTCACCGTCGCCGACCTTTAGCGCGGCGAGTCGCGCCGCGCCGTCGACTCCTTTCGCCGCGCCGAGGGCAATGTTTTCGGCAGCCTCGGCAAGCTCGAATCCGGCAGTCTCGCGTGCCCCGCGCAGGGTGTCTGGATTGACTTCAGACATCGAGGGGACGGGCAGTCGTGGGCCGGGGGCGGAAGGTGTACAAATCAAAAGTACCAGCGGCAACGGCATCTTCCGAAGCGCGCTCTCGTCCCGCCGCATCAGGCGCTCATCGAACACACCAAAGTGCGAACCGCGGAAGGTGCTCGGGATGGCCACAGCGACAGGCCGTCCTGGTTGCGCCTCCCAATCCCAGGAGATAAAATCGGCTTAGAGGACGGATCCGACGTAAGGGCGTCCGGGATCTGCGGCCTCTTCAATGCCGCTGAAGACACAGCTACCGAGGATTCACGAGCATGAGTATTGAGACCGAAGTCGCCAGTGTGCTCCGCAGTGATCCATCACACCGCATAAACTTCAAGGTCGACAACATCGCGGTGAACAAGAATCAAATGGAGAGCGTCGCCCTGGCGATCGAGGCGGGCGACATCGCGGTGGAGACGGAAGGGGTTGGTGGCGCACTCGGCGCTGCGTACTCCTCCTACGTCAGTCGTCGCTGGACGACGGGAGAAAAAAAGCTCATAGGCAAAATTTCGCTTGCCGGTCCGAAGACTAGCAAGACGCCGATCGGTCGCGCCGCCATTTTTCATGAAAGTGTGCACGCCTTGATGGATGTGCAGGCCATAAAAGTCACCATGCACAATGACGAGGTCGTTGCGTACCTTGCTGATGCGCTCTACCTCACCGCCACCAAGACTCACTTCGGCACCACCAGCGAGGAAGACAAAGCGATCTTCGCGGCTGCCATGGCCGTCGTGAACACGCACAAGCTGCTGGAGAGGCCCGGTGTGGCCCTGACGTGGAAGCAGTGCGACGCGCTACGTGACGCCATCAAGGCGAATTCAAAGTACAGGGGATGACCGTCGCCGCGATGCGCGGCCAGCAATACCGACCTCTACCGCGCAGCAGAAAGCATGCGCCTAACGGGGACGCCTTCGATCGGCCTCCCACTCAATGAACGGGCCGTCGAAATCCACCAGGCGCGCCCCGTCAAACCACCACACACGCGTGGCCACCTCGCGCAGGAAGGCGCGGTCGTGGCTCACGAGCAGCACGGTGCCTTCGTACTCGTCCAGCGCGTCCTCCAGGACCTCGATGTTCTCCACGTCGAGATGATTCGTTGGCTCGTCGAGTACCAGCAGGTTGGCGCCCGTCAGCGTGATGAGCGCCAGCGCCACGCGGGCACGTTCGCCACCACTGAGTGTGCCGATCTCGCGGAACACCTCGTCGCCGGTGAAACCGAACGCGCCGAGGTGGTTCTGCACGTTCCCGCGATTCCAGAGCGGCCGCTGGGCGTTGATCGCGTCCGAGAGCGACAGGCGGAGCGGCAAGTCGGCCAAGTCCTGCCGGAAATACGCGGGCGTGATGGAGCTCCCGACTTTCGCCGCGCCGCTCGCCGGCGTGCGATCACCGAGGAGGGTGGCGATGAACGAAGATTTCCCCGCGCCGTTGGGGCCGACGAGCGCCACAAAATCGTTGCGGCGCAGCACAGCCGTAAAGTCTTCCACCAGCACGCGTCCGGGGACTTCCACGCGCAGCTCGTTGATTGCCACCACCTGGTCGCCGCCGCGTTCCGCGACCTTGAACTCGAGCGACATCGCCGCCGGATCGCCCGGCGGCGGCGCAAGACGCGGCAGGCGCTCCAACCGCTTGCGCTTGCCCTTCGCCTGAAACGAGTTCACGCCCGCGAGGTTGCGCATGATGTAGTCCTGTTCCTTCTTCACGTACGCGCGTTGCTTCTCCACCTCGCGCTCGCGTGTGAGACGGCGCTCGGCACGTTGCGGCACGAACTGGCTGTAGTTACCCCTGTACGACTCGCTGGTTTTCGCTTCCACATGCAGAATGTTCGTGCAGATGGCGTCGAGAAATGCGCGATCGTGCGACACGACGATAACCGTCTCGTCGGCCTCCGTGAGCCAATCCTGCAGCCAGGTTGTGGTGTCGAGGTCGAGGTGGTTGGTGGGTTCGTCGAGCAGCAGGAGGTCGGCGGGCGCGATGAGTTGCGCCGCGAGCCCCACACGCCCACGCTCGCCACCCGACAGGGACGACACCAGACGCGATTTTGACTCCTCGGCGTCGAAGCCAAGTCCCTGGAGCACCGCGTCGACACGGGCGTGGTAGACGTAGCCGCCGAGGTCAGCGAAGCGTTCCTGGTCGTGCCCGAACCGTTCGAGCATCTCGTCGGTGACCTTGTCGCCCAGTTCGCCCAGCGCGGACGCCTGTTCGGCGATGCGCTGTTCGAGGGCCATGATATCACGCCAAGCCGCGGCACCCGCCTGCCAGACCGTGGTCGCGCCCTCGAAGGCCCGATGCTGGTCCAGCAGCGCGTGCCGAAGTCCCGGCCTGCGCGCGACGCTTCCCACGTTGGGCTGGAGGTCACCGGTGATGACGCTGAAGATCGACGTCTTCCCGGCACCATTCCGTCCGATGATGCCCCACCGTTCACCTTCGGCTACCGTGAACGTGATGTTCTTGAGGAGTTCGGTGGCTCCGAAGGAGATCCCGATGTCGGAGCAGGAGAGGAGAGTCACGCGAGAACGGAGAAGGCGGAGAAGAATGCGTCAGAGCAAAACTAACGCTTCGCGGTGGTCGCGAGTGTCGCGAAGCGGCTGCATGATGTCCAGCATGCGAGTGAATCAGTGGGTGTGGTTGGTGCTCCTCTGGGTGTCGCCAGCACTGAGCGCGTCCGCGCAATCGCCGTCGCCGATCAGCTCGCTGCTCGCGTTGACGGGAAGGCGAACGCCATCAGTCGCATGACTATTGCCGTGCCATCAGGAAACGCCTTGGTGGCGCGAGTGTGTGGCGATTCGTCAGCGCGCGACTCGTCGGGCTACGTGCCTGGCGTGCTGCGTACCACGCGCGGTCAACGTTGATGGTCAAAAAAATCTGAACGCGTACGTGTCGCCCATGGAGATTCGCGCGCTCGAGGTGTACCTCACCGCCCTCGAAACGCCGCCGGAGTTCACGTTCGGTTGGACCAGGTGCGGTAGCATTGTAATCTGGACGGGGCCGCGTTGAGCGGCTGCGCCATGCGCGCGCCTATCCCGCACGTCGAAGCACGTTCGCTGCCAGCGTGGAGATGCCGGTGAGTGTGATGCGCCTCGAGAAGGTAGTCGGCGCTCTGCGCCACGAAACGCTCGCCGTCCGCCAGGACCGTGGCTCGAACGAATCAACGTCGCAACGTCACGGAGCGACCACGCGCAGACCCAGCCGCACAGTATCGAACGGCGGGATCCTGCCAACGGACGCGAAGCGCACCAGCCGCGGCACACGGTCGGCCGCGAAGACCGGCAGAGACTGCCCGACCACGAGCGGCCCTGACGTGTTGAAAATTTGTGCACGCACCTGGACCGAAGCCGTGTCCGTCCCGCGTGGCACGCCCCCGAACCAGCGAATCAGGATCAGCGGATTCGCTCCGACTACCGCGGCGTGGGGCAAACGTCACGTCAAAGCCGGATTCCGGGTGAGCGCTCGTCGCACGCACCGCGACGCGATAGTATTTGCTCAATGGCAGGGCTTTACCATTTTTGGTATGGACACCGTGATTCACCTCGACACCTGCTTCCTCATTCGCGCGCTTGTCCGCCGAAGGTGTCTTCGCCCGCCTCGGGTGCCGTTGCCCAGGCAAAGTATTTGCCCTCGCGATTTGCCAACACCTCCGCGTTCTCCCATTCGTTGCCACTGAGTCGGAACCTACCGCTCGCGAAATAAAACGTGTACCCGTCGTCGTACGGGAAAAAGGTGTAGTGAGAAAAGGTAAACGCACGTCCCTCCTCGATCACGGCAAGATCGAAGTCCCTGAAGGCCGTGCGCACCACCAGATGCTCTCCTCCCGACAGCTGCGTAAGCACCGGCCACGCCGTCGTGGGCGGCGCCGGTGCGGGACGGGGCGTCGGCGGTAGCGCGGCGATGCGCTCGGCGTATGCACGGAGTAACACACGACGGGCATCATCACGTTCGGCGGCCGCAAACGCTTCGAGTATCACGCGCGCCGGCTCGCGTACGGAATCCAGACGTGCGGCGTATTCCACGTACGAGAGGTACGACGCAACGTTGTCGGCGTCGGCCTCTCGCAACCCGAGCGCATCGCGCGCCAACCCTTTGAGGTACGCCTCGTGCTGCGCGGGCGACACCGGCACCACTGCGGGCGCCACGTGCGCCCCGGTGAGCACCTCGGCGCACACGACGTCGCTCGGGGCAAGGGGATAGCGCGACAGCTCGTGCGGTGCGACCCACGCGATGGCCACGTGCTCGAGGGCGCGCGGTTCTCCTTCGATGTGCGCGTCCACGAAGACCATCTCGTACGCACTCTCTGCATCGCGGCGAGTACACCGTTCGCGGCCAAGTGCAATCAGCTCGACGTCAAGCGCTTCGCGCAGCTCGCGCGCCATCGCGTCAACATCACTTTCGCCAGCCTCGACCTTGCCGCCGGGAAACTCCCACCGTCCGGCGTGCCGTTTGCCGAACGGGCGCAGGGCCAGCAGGTACCGACCATCACGGTGAATCACCGCAGCGAGCACGCGCACAAATGGTGTCATCTCACAAAAGTACCCGACGACCCTTGTTCCTGTGTGGCGTGTTGCGCAGGATGCGACGTGCCATCGGTACGCGTGCTGGTCGCTGCCGAGGTAGAGCGCGGTTGCGGCACGGGTCCGCGCTCATTGCCGACAATGCTATGCGGCGGCGCGACACACGCTTCCTGAAGCAGGACCGTCGCGATCAGGTCCATGTCATTTCAACCCGACCGAAACAAGTCCCCGAATTGAAAATATGCGCAGAATGCGGTGTCCTTTAGCCATTCGCATGTTGCCGATCGTCGACTGTGCGGCACATGCGGCCCTTGTTTTCCACTCGTTCCGGCCGCGTAAGGCGTGACAAGTTCACCATCACGTTCGACAAGACTGCCGGTGCCGCCGCCGCACTTGTGGAGTACCTCACTCGATCTGGCGAACTCGCCGGTCGGCTCCTATCTTTGCGGGGTGGATTCACCGAGCTTTCCACACAAAAGAAAAGCGCGTCCCAAACGGAATTCCGTATTCGCTAACGGTTCAGTGCCCCCCGGGGGATCATGTGGCGGATTTGTAGCGCACTGGCGGTATTGGGTGTTTTTGGAGAGGCTTGCGTTCTGCATGCGCAGAAGGCGGCGGCGCCCGCCGTGGCCATTACCGCACCCGCCGCCGCCCAGTCCGTCGCACAAACCGCTGACTCCATCGCGGCCACGGGCGACACGTTGCGCGCCGTCGCAATGCTTGGGGCGGCGCTCAAACAGCGGAAGCTCGATGCCGCCGCGTGGCACCAGTTAGGGCTGATCAGCTGGAGCATGGCACGCAGCGTCCGCAGCGGTAGCTACATGAGCAGCCAGCAGGCCATCAAACAGTTGCTGGTGGCGGACAGCGCCCTCCGACTGGCCACGCAGTTCGCGCCAGACAGTGGACGCTATTGGGTGAGTCTGGCGCGCTTTCTGCTCGGCTCCGGAGTGTCCTTCACCCGACTCGCTGCACAGGGCCACATACAGCGTGGCTTCGCTGCCGCCAAAGCGTCTGGCGACCTCTTCGCGCTCGGCGCCGCGGCCGATGAGATCGGCATGCAGGCGTGGCGTAGTTACGAAGGCTTTGCGAATCGGGGCATACCAGTGGCTGGTCAGCAGGTCCGGCCTGAGCCCGTGTCGTTCTGGCGTCGAGATCGGGCCAAGGAGTTCCTCGAGCAGGTGGCACAGAAGATCACGCCGCCAACGGGTGGGGCCTCCTACGAACGGGCGCTCGATCACTTCCGGCAGGCCGTCGACGCCGATCCGTATACGCAGCGGTATGGCAGACATTTGTTCATGGCGTATGCGGTCAAGGAGCGCTGGGACGAACTCCTCGACGTGGCGAACAAGCAGTCGGCGCGATTTCCGCTGGATTTTCAGTCGCAGCTGGCGCGAGGCCTCGCCCTGCACCGGCTGCGCCGATTGGAGTCGGCCGCCGCGGCGTTCGACAGCGCATTCGCGCTGATGGACGACCGCGACCGCGGACGCATGACCCGCCTGTCCCGCATTCTCCGCCCGAAGCCGAGCAAGGTGAGCAAGGGCACCATTGGCGATTCCATCGCCTACGCGGCGCTCGAAGAACCCCAGCAACGCGGCCTCGAAGCCAGCTACTGGTTTCTCAGCGATCCGTTAGCGCTCACGCCGGTCAACGAAGTGCGTCTGGAGTTTCTGTCTCGCGTGGTGTTCGCCGAGTTTCGCTGGACCGACAACGACATCGATCTACGCGGCGCCGACACGGATCGTGGCAACATCTACGTGCGGTACGGGCCACCGGACGACGAGATGACCATCGGCCAGGGAACGGGGGTAACCCTCATCTGGGGCTACAACACGGGGCTCACGTTTTTCTTCACGCTGAACTCGTTCTTCGGCACCGCCCGGATCGACTTCAGTGACCGCGAGTGGGCGGACGAACTCCAGCGTGCGCTCCCGGTCACGTGGAGTAACCTGCCACTCATCAACAGCGTGGATACCATTCCGCTGCGCGTGGCGCGCTTCCGTGCTACTGGTGACTCACTCGACGCGGTCGTCACGGCGTCTGTCGGGCTGGTTTCGCTCACGCAGGGACTGGATGTGGATGCGGTCGCGGTGCGTGTGGGTATGCGCATTCTCGATCAGTATGTGCGACCACGTATGGTCGATACCAGCCGTGTGCTGTTGACGCCAGGCGATTCGGTTGGCCGTCTGGACAAGCGCTGGACCACGCGCGTAGGCCCGGGCGTTCAGCTCGTACGCCTTGAGGCGTACGAGCCCGAAAGTGGTCGTGTCGCTCGCGCGTCTACTCGACTGGAGGGTGTGCCCGCCGCTGGCTTTGCCATGAGCGACGTGTTGCTGGGTTCTGTGCCCACCGCGAAGGACAACACGCGCCCGCCCGCGCGTTGGACCGATGTGGCTATCACCGCCAACACGGGCGACTTCACCGTTGGGTCGCCTATCGGTCTGCTCTGGGAGATGTACGATCTCGCCGCGCGTGACGGCCGCACGACCTATCGCTTGAATCTGCGCGTCACACGCATCGAGGGCGGTGGCTCGTTACGTGTGGCCGCGCGCGCCTTCGACAATCTGGGCCGCGCGCTGGGCCGCACCTCGTCGGGTCGTCGTGGGCTCACGATTACCTTCGACCGCACCGTGGCCGCTGCGCCGGTGTTGGTGGAATATCTCTCGCTCGACATGGCCGACGCCGCACCGGGCCGCTACCGGCTGGAGGTAAAAGTGGTAGATCTGGCCACCAAGCGCGTCACCACCCGCGACACGGAGTTCCGCATCCGATGATGGCGTGGCGTTGTCCGATCACGCGACATCGCGACACGCAACGGCGTCGGCGGTCGATGATCACGGCACCGCTTGCCGTCCTCATCGCGCTTGCGCCGCAGACCAGCCGTAATACCGCGTCGTGACGTGCTCCTTGTCGGGGATGTGCACTACGACCCGGGCGAGAAAATCGAGCGGGTCCACGGTCCCGGTGCCCGCCGTCGGGCCTTCGGACTTGTCCGACCGCCAGGTCACGGCGGTCGCGGCCCGGTCGTACGTCAGTCGCTCCAGCGCGACGCGATTCCGCTCGCAGTACCGCGCGAGCCGTGTCGCGAAGGCGCGGTCGTCCTCGGACACCCAGACGGCCGTGTGCACGTGCAACCCCGAGTGCGGCCACGTGCGCATCCCGGCGGCGTGCTTCAGTCCACTGCGGCAGCCCGTTGGCCACACGCACTTCAACGACCTCACGGTCTGCGTGCCTGACCCCGATTGGAACGCCCGTCCCGCGGTTACGCTCCAAGAATTCACGTAGGAGATCGAACATCAAAGCCATCGGTATCCACGCCCTCGGCGGGCCCGAGTTGATGCAACGTGAAGACGCGCCGGTGCCCGCGCGCGGCGCCGGCGATCTGCCGGTGCGAGTGGGCCCGCCCGGCGGCAACCCGGTCGACTGGAAGCCGCGCTCGGGCGTCCTGGCCGGGCAGCTGCCGAAGAGCTCCCCGATCACGTTCGGCTTCAACGCCGCGGGCATCGTTGCTGAGGTCGGCTGCGAAGTCTTCACCGGCGCGTGCAGACGCTGAGTCACCCACCGCACTTGCCGATGAAGAGCAATGCTGGCTACATCTCAACACAACTGGACTGTGGCATCGCCGGCAGCGGCGTATTCCGCAGGGTGGCCATCCCCAATCTCTGTGCGGCATGACCGGGCCGCGCTCAGCCACGCAGACTCTACCAACGCATTGAGGTAAACACCATGGACAAAATCTTTGATCGAACGACGACCGAAGGTTCAGCACGGTATTTTCAGGACTGCGTGCGGAAAGGTGACGTCGAAGGCGCGTTGAGTTGCTTCGATCCGGAGGCAATTTATGTCACCGGTCCAGGAACGCAGATTACAGGCAAAGAAGAAATTCGCGCCGCATTAGCGCAAGTGTGCGCGCTCAAGCCAAACTTGCAGGCGCAAAGAAGCGCTGACTTCATCACCGGCGATATTGCCGGGTGGGTCGATGAATGGACGCTGACAGCCACGACACCCGATGGCGCCAAGCTCGAGATGAAAGGTGTTTCCGCCGATGTTCTTCGAAAGCAACGCGATGGCAACTGGGCCTATTTGATCGACAACCCTTATGGCGCAGCTTACCTCATTTGACGGGCGGCATTGTGACCATCACCTGGAACATCCCTCTGCCGCCCTGCAGGGTTCTTCAGGAGTGTCGTGTGGGTGGGGAGCAACCCGCGTAAGCGGCCCCCGCGCCCCCGCACGCGCGCGTGGCTGCGAGCCCACCGCGCGCTGGATGTGCAGGCCGGGCACACGCGGCAGTGGGGACGCGATCCGCACGGCTTGTTGCGCGCAGGGATGCCGACCAGACGCACGACAGTGGTGTCGCACTGGCCACTAGGACGGCGGGAATGTCGGCGACCGACAAGATCCGCACGCGGCTGACCGTTCGTAACGCGCGCCACCGCACGGACAACGGGCGCGCAAAGATGGCGACGCGCAAGGGCGTGCTTCACCCCGCGCGGCCGCACCAAAGTCGATGGCCAATGGGACGTTGTTTTGCTTGGTGGACAACATCGAAAAGCTCGCGTACACCGGCGACGCCGCGTAAAGCGATGGTGAAACACCGCGCGTCGAAGCGCCAATCGTGCCCCGACGTGGCAAACCGCCGCGGAAACATCGCATCGCTCATCGTGAAGGCGCCCCGTGTCAAAGCGCGCAAAAAAGGCGATCGCGAAAACGAGTTATCCTACAACCTCAACGCCGGCTTCTGCAGCGGGCGGGTAGATCGAACGCGACCGCTCCGCCCGACTACAGCAAGCATCGCCAGGCCTGCCGTATCTGACAAATACCTGGAGAAGCCCACCGCGTGTTCTTCACGACATCTCCGGACCAGACGACATCAATGTTTCACGTTGCTCGAACTCGGTCGGTGGCGGGACGCGTCAACGCAACGAGCAGGGCAATGCCAGCAGCGGCATCGAAGCACCGGGCGCCCCAGTCCGAAAAACCCCGGCACCAATTTGAATGAGGTAGCTCGCTGACAGCGCGATGAGCGTGAGGTTCGGTAGTCGGTTCCGTCGCACGGTAACGCCTCCTGTACGAAGGTGAGGAAGTAAGAAGCCAGGATGTGAGTAACGGTCCCATTGCCGCATGACGCGCGCTTCTGCAGCGGGCGATCAAACGTGACGAGCACGCAGCGAGCGTCCGATTCTAGTTCAGCGAGCTGTCCGCCACGCCGACCATGGAGGCTTCTGAAGTGCTCACGCCACTTCGCGAGGCCCGCGCCGAAACCGGACTCAGGACGATCTCGCTGGCTCCTCTAGACAACTAGATAAACCCGTTATATCGTCTTGTAGACAACTAGACGAACAGCGCCTACCCCGCCTATGTCCCCACGCCCGCAAACCGACGCCCTCCGCGGCTCCCTCGACCTCCTGGTCTTGAAGACGCTGTCTCTCGAAACCACACACGGGTGGGGCATTGGGCAGCGGATACAGCAGATCTCCGACGGCGTCCTCGAGGTGAATCAGGGATCGCTCTACCCTGCGCTCCAGCGGCTCGAGAAGGAGGGGCTGATCACCAGCGAATGGCGGGTCAGCGCGAATAGCCGCCGCGCCCGCTTCTACGAGCTCACTGCCTCGGGGCATCGCGCGCTGGGCACGGAGATCGAGAGCTGGAGGCGCTTCACCGCGGGGCTCGAAGCCGTCCTGAGGACCGCGTGAGCGCGCTCGACGGCGTGCGCGCACGTCTAGCCATGTTGGCTTCCCGCAAGCGCTCCGACGCGCGCTTTAGCGAGGAGATCGACTTCCACATCGAGATGGAGACTGCGCGTCTCGAGCGTGACGAAGGGCTGCACCCCGGCGAGGCGCGGCGCCGCGCGCTTGTCGCGTTTGGCGGCGTGGAGCACCACAAGGAATCACTGCGCGATGGGCGAGGCCTGCGCTGGCTCGGCGGCCTCTCGCTCGACTTCAAGCTGGGCGTCCGCATGCTCGTGAAGTACCCGGGGCTCACGCTCGTCGGCGGGCTCGCCTTTGCGTTCGCGGTCTGGGTCGCCGCC
>Ga0105044_10002768_pt1 | contig 24036 bp, 15 predicted proteins | sample MAT01_FD_78092 | JGI IMG/M metagenome (GOLD analysis project Ga0105044, IMG submission 78092) | Freshwater microbial communities from Lake Fryxell liftoff mats and glacier meltwater in Antarctica - MAT-01 | ecosystem: Environmental > Aquatic > Freshwater > Ice > Liftoff microbial mat | place...
AAGCGCTGCAGCAGGTTGTCCGCGCCCATCGAAGCATCCTTGTCCCAGCGCACCACGCGAGCCTTGGGAAACAGGGCCTGGATCGTCTGCTCGACCTTTTGCGTGCCGATGCCGATGTGGCGGATGCGCGGGCTGCGGCAGACCGGGCAATGGGTGGGCAATCGCTCGCTGTGGTTGCACTGGTGACAGAGCAGGAGGGAAGACGGTGGGGAGCCGCCCCGTCCACCGTCTCCCCTCTCCACCGACGCCGTGTGCAACGTCAGCGGCACATCATCATTGGGGCAGCGCATGGCATGGCCGCAGTCGCGACACACCACGCACGAGGCCGCACCGCGCCGGTTGAGAAAGAAGATGGCCTGCTCGCCGCGGTGCAACGTCTCGGCCAATGCCTCGCGCAGGGCGTTGCTAAACATGCCGGTATTGCCGCTGTGCAACTCCTGGCGCATATCGATCAGCTGCACATTGGGCAACGGTTGATAAGCCACCGTTTCAGTTTCGTTAATGTGGCTTGATGCGATGCCCAGCCTGGCCTGTTGATCGCCGATTCGATTCACGTGGCCGCGAACACGGTTGGGCAGCTCCAAAAATGTGAGCGTGGGTGCGGGCGTAGTGGCTTTCAACGTGGTTCGATCCTCCCGGCCCACCCCAGCCTGCCACATCGCTTCCAATGACGGCGTTGCGCTGCCCAAGATCAAGGTGGCGCCGACTTGCTTCGCATAGTGCTCGGCCACCCGGCGCGCATCGTAGGCGGGTTGCGAGGTTTGTTTGTAGCTGGAATCGTGTTCCTCATCCAACACAATCAAGCCCAGCTTGGGAATCGGCGCAAACAAGGCCGAGCGCGCACCGACCACGACGCCAAGCTCGCCGCTACGAATGCGCCGCCAGGTATCAAAGCGTTCACCCGGCTTCAACTTGCTGTGAATCAGCGCGACCTTGCCAGGAAATCGCTCCAGAAACCGCCGTGAGGTTTGTGGCGTCAAACTGATCTCGGGCACCAGCACGATGGCACCCTTGCCCTGCTGCAGCGCCCTCTCAACGGCCCGCATATAAATCTCGGTCTTGCCGCTGCCAGTGACGCCGCGCAACAGGAAAAATGGAGAATTGAGAATTGAGAATTGAGAAAATGACTCGTCGGGTTGTTTTCTCAATTCTTCATTCTCAATTCTCAATTCAATCTGCTGCATTCTCAACTGAATGACTTCCCACACCTGAGCCTGATCCTGGGTCAGCGGCGGCGGCGTTTTCACCACGTAATCCATGTCGGACAAGGGATCGCGCCAGCGCTCGGCATCGCCCAGCAGCGCATATCCCTGCTCGGCCAGCCAGCTCAAATCGACCCGGCTTGCGCCCGTCTCGGCCAGAATCCACTCGGCCCAGGCAATGCCGCTGTGGGCGCGCAAGTATTCGAGCACGGCCATACGCCGGGCCAGCGCCATGGCCCGGCGCGGCTGTTTTTCAACATCCTGCCGCAGGTTGCCCAACACAATTTCCAGCGTTGTGTCCGACACCACCAGCTGCACCAGCGTGCTTTTGCGCGGCTGCACTTTGGGCGGCTGCAACGTCGATGAGCGCAGCACCATCCCCTCATCCAGCAGCCGTTGCAGATCCATACGCCAGCCGCGCGCGTCCTTCAGAATGGTTTTGAGCCGGGCCTCGGTGACAGCACCCCGCAGTTGCAAAGCCGCCAGAATCCGCATTCGCACTGTGGCCAGCTGCGAGCTGGCCAACGACGACACACTCGCGCGGTCATCGGCCAGCGAATAGACCTGTTGCGATTTGGGCGTAAAGCCCGGCGGCACCATCAGCGCACAACAACGGCCAAATGGCGAGTAGTACTCGGCTGAGATCCAGGCCGCCAGCGCGAGACGCTGCGCATCCAGAACCGGCAGCGGATCGAGCAGCGAAGCGATGGGTTTGAGGTTATTTTGGGACGCTGGAGATTCGTGGACGCTTAATACAATGCCACTGGTCATGCGCCGCTGCAACGGCACCGCCACCGCGCACCCCACCTGAACCTGCGGCTGCAAAGTGGGTGGAATGAGATACGTCAGCGACTTGTCGATGGCGGCGGACAGCAGTGCGACTTGAGCGATCCAGGGCATACAAACGAATATAACCGACTGGGGTGAGTGAGATCAACGAAGTTGTCCATGAGGTTATGGTGACGATTGCTAATCCCATCCACATTTGTGAGCATTTGGTAAACGCACCAAAGTTTGTCTTGACAAATCGTTAGCTATGCTAACAATTAAATCTCCAACAAGAACTTAACGCATGCCAAAAGATTTAGATTCCAGCGCGGCCATTGTTGCCCGCCAAGTCATGGAGCTGGTGCCGTTTATGATGCGCGCCATCAGTATTCCGCTGCGTGATTCGGGTGATGCCAACAGCATGATCCAGATGATCACCATGAGCGCGCTGAAAGAAGGCACATGGCCGTTCAAAGGCCTGATCGCCCATCGTCGCGTCCCGCTACCCACCATCTCCCGCAGCATCGCCGCCATGGTGCGCCGCGGCTGGATCGAACGCATTCGTCATCCCGACGACAAGCGCCAGATTCTGCTCAAGTTGACGCCGGATGGACAACAGGAACTGGCCACGTTTGACCAGCGAATGCACGAGCATATGTCCAGGCTGTTGGACCCATTGTCCAGCGCCGAACGCGCCTCGGCACTCGAAGGCATTCACTCGCTGCGCAAAGCATTTGCACCCACGATGGAAATGCCGCTGGGCCACTGCAAGGCCAATCCCGCCGACATCAAACGTGATATTTAGCGCACCTGCTACGCTTATCAGCCTCACCTGCATTCAGTGAAGCCGATCCAAAGGAATTTGTATGCAACCTCAAACGAAACCTTCTGCGCCTGCATTGGGTGCGCCTAACGGGCAGGCCAAACCCGCTGGTGGGCCACCTGCCAATGGGGCTGGCGGCCCACCGGGTGGCAGACCGCCGGGTGGCGGTCCTCCGGGAGGTGGTCCTCCGGGTGGATTTGGTGGCCCACCTCCGCCAATGAACTGGCTGGCCCTGCGCCGGGCATTGGGCTATTTGCTCCGGCCATACTGGCTCACCATGCTGATGGCCCTGATCAGCCTGTTCATCGCCACCGTTGCCGTGCTCATCAGCCCACGTCTGATTCAAAATGTCATCGACGACGGTATCGTCCCTAAAAACACCAATGCGATTGTGGTGGCCGTAGTCGGCCTGGTGGTCGTGGCGCTTGTGCGTGGCGTGTTCACCTTTCTGCAAACCTATCTGGCAGAGCGCGCCAGCCAGCACATGGCCTACGACATGCGCAACGAGATATTCAACAAGATCACCGAGATGAGCTTTAGCTTCTACGACAAGCAGCAAACCGGCCAGCTCATGACGCGGGTGACCAGCGATGTCGATGTGGTGCGCCAGTTGGTGGGGCAAAACCTGTTGCAATTGATGGGCGCGGCCGTCACACTGATCGTGGCCGCGATTATTTTGCTGACCCTGAACTGGCGGCTCGCCATTGTTGAACTCATCAGTGTGCCGATTATTTTTTATCTACTCGGCTACTTCATCAAGCGCGTCGGCCCCTTGTTCGGTGTGGCTCAGGGCAAACTGAGCCAGCTCAACACAGTGTTGCAAGAGAATCTGGTCGGCATCCGCGTGGTGCGCGCTTTTGCCCGCGAGCCTCACGAGGTGCAGCGCTATCTCAACGTCAACAATGAACTCAAAGACGTCAACGTGGAAGTGACCCGCAAGTTCTCGATCAACTTCCCCACTATTTTCCTCGTCGTCAATGTCACGAACTTACTGGTCATCCTATTCGGCGGCCTGCAAGTCATCGGCACCACGCTAAGCCTGGGCGAATTGGTCGCGTTCAACAGCTACCTGGCCGTGTTGATCCAGCCGGTATTCCAATTCGGCTTCATCGCCTCCTTTGTGTCGCGCGGCGCAGTCAGTGCCGAGCGCGTGTTCGAGGTGCTGGATGCCGAGAACGATGTGAAGGAACTGCCCGGTGCCAAGGCGCTGCCGCCGGTGCAGGGCCGGGTCGAGTTCAAGGATGTCTCGTTCAAGTTTGCCGGCGACCAGCAGCCCGTGCTCAGTCACATTAGTCTGGTGGCCGAGCCCGGCCAGACCATCGCCATCATGGGCAAAACCGGCAGCGGCAAAAGCAGCATTATCAACCTCATCCCACGGTTCTACGATCCCAATCAGGGTCAGGTCTTGATCGACGGCATTGATGTCAAAACCATCACCCTGGATTCACTGCGCGGTTCGATCGGCACCGTGCTGCAAGACAACATTTTGTTCAGCGGCAGCATCCGCGACAACATCGCCTACGGCAAGCCCGATGCGACGCTGGAGGACGTGATTGCCGCAGCCAAAGCCGCCCAGGCGCACGACTTCATCACCGCCATGCCCGACGGCTACAACGGTCTGGTGGGCGAGCGTGGCGTGGGTCTGAGCGGTGGCCAGAAGCAACGGGTTGCCATCGCCCGCGCATTGCTCATCAACCCACGCATCCTCATTCTCGACGACAGCACCAGCGCTGTCGATGCCGAGACGGAATTTCAAATCCAGCAGGCGTTGGATAAGTTGATGAAGGGTCGCACCACGTTTGTCATCGCCCAACGCATCAGCACTGTGCGCGACGCCGACAAGATTGTGCTGCTCGACAACGGCCGCATTGCCGCCCAGGGCACCCACGAGGAACTCCTCGAAAGCAGCCCCCTCTACGGCGAAATCATCGACTCGCAGTTTAAGGATGACACGAAGAAGGAAGTAGTGAGTAACTAGATAGCAGATAGCAGATGTCAGATGTCAGAAAGAAGCTTGACCGCAGCCAATCTGACATCTGACATCTGACATCTGCCATCTCTTTGGAGCAACCAATTATGAGAGGCGGACCACCTGGATCTCTACAAAGTATTGCCGCGCTGACCGAGGAGAAGGCGTCCAATCAGGGCGCAGTTGCCCGGCGGTTAATGGGCTATCTCACACCCTTCAAAAAGCAGTTGATGTGGGTTGTCGTATTAATTATTGTCAATGCCGTGACGCAGGCGTTGGGGCCGGCGCTGATTGGCCGTGCCATCGACCTCTACATCAAGCCTGCCAACGAGGGCGGCAACCCACAAGGGTTGTTGCTGGATATGGGGCTGTTGCTGATCGTGTATGCCGTCACCTTTGTGGCGTCGCGTTATCAGTTCCTGTCGCTCGGCATCCTGACCCAGGACGTGCTGGTGTCGCTGCGCCAGCAGATTTTTTCCAAGGTGCAGCATCTGTCGCTCAGCTACTTCGACAAGAACCCGGCCGGCGATGTGATGAGCCGGCTGGTCAACGACACCGATGTCATCAATCAGTTCTTTGGCAACGGCCTCGGCCAGATCGTCGGCAGCGTGTTTTCGCTGGTCGGCATCCTCATCGCGATGGTGCTGCAAAGCCCCTTGCTGGCGTTGATCAGCTTTCTAGTCATCCCGGTCATGCTGGTGACGACCAATATTTTCAGCAAGCTGGCGCGTCGCTCCTATCGCAAGACGCGCGAGACCATCGGTGATGTGTCGGCCGATCTGCAGGAGGAAATTGCCGGGGCCAAGGTCGCCCAGGCCTTCAACCGCACCAAGCTGAACGAGCAGCGCTTCGCCGTGCGCAATGCGGCCAACCGCGACGCCAACGTCGGCGCCACGGCCATCACCAGTGCATTTACACCCTTGATTGATGTATTGAGCACGGTGGCCACGGCGCTGGTGGTCGGCATCGGCGGCTATATGGCCATTCAGGGCCAGATCACCCTGGGCGTGCTGGTGGCTTTTCTGGCTTATGTGCAAAACCTGTTCCGCCCACTGCAAATCATCAGCACCACCTATACCCAGGCCCAGAGCGCGCTGGCCGGCGCAGAGCGCATCTTCGATCTGGTGGATTCGCCGGTCGAGGTGAAGGACAAACCCGGCGCGCTGCCCATGCCGCATATTCGGGGCGATGTCCGGTTCGACCACGTCAGCTTTGCCTATGATGTGAAGAAGTCGGTGTTGAACGAAGTGACGTTTACGGTGCAGGCCGGCCAGACCATCGCCATCGTCGGCCCGACCGGTGCGGGCAAAACCACCATCGTCAACCTGCTGCAGCGTTTCTATGACGCGACTGACGGCGCAGTATTCATCGACGACATTGACATCCGGGATGTGCAACAGGCCAGCCTGCGTGCGCAAATGGGCGTGGTGCCACAGGACAGCTTCCTGTTCAGCGACACGATCGCCAACAACATTCGCTACGGCAAACTCGACGCCAGCGACGCCGAGGTAGAAGCCGCTGCAAAGGCCGCCAACGCCCACGAGTTCATCACCCATCTCAAGCTGGGCTACCAGACCATTTTGGGCGAGCGCGGCACTGGCCTGAGTCAGGGCCAGCGCCAGCTCATCGGCATCGCTCGCGCCGCGCTGGCCGACCCGCGCATCCTGATCCTGGACGAGGCCACCAGCAGCGTGGACACCCGCACCGAACAACTGATCCAGAAGGCGCTGGCCCAGTTGCTCAAGGGCCGCACCAGCTTCGTGATCGCCCACCGGCTCAGCACCATTCGCGATGCCGATCTGGTGCTCGTGGTCATGAACGGCCAGATCATCGAGCGCGGCAACCACGACCAGTTGCTCAAAATCAACGGCGCATATGCCGATCTCTACCGCCGCCAGTTCCGCATCATGGAGACGAACCCAGACGCCGCACAGGCCAGCTAAGCAAGCCGTTTTGGCACGGGCATCCGGCAAATGTCTGCCTTTTCACATTGGTTTTGCAAGCCTCAGCCGCAAGCTGAGGCTTTGCTTTGTCAGGTGCAAAAAGCGGGAAAAGAACACTTGTTCTGGGATAATGAGGGCTTGAAAAGGGGCTTGAATCAAGATACCTGGAGGCTGCCATGAAGCGATATTTAACCGGCCCGGCCAGCACCGGCAAAACCACTCAACTCACCCAACAATTGGTGAGCCTGATTACGTCCGGCACCCGTCCGGACCGCATTTTGGTAGTGGTGCCGCAGTTGCAACAGGGGCAGCGCTTTCGGGCCGCGCTGGCCCAGGCACGCGGCAACACCCGCGGCGAGCCGCAGATCGGCACCCTGTATGGCCTGGCCCAGCAGCATGTGAGCCTGTTCTTCCCACTGATCGCGGCCGAGGTCGGGTTTGCCGGTCAGGCGCAGGAGCCTACGTTTATCAACGTTGAGGCCGCCCAGTTCTTTCTCAACCAGATCATCCAGCCGCGCATGGGCGATTTTGACGACCTCAAAATGTATCGGCCGCGCATGCTCAGCCAGATTCTGGACAGCATGAACAAGGCTGCGCTAAATGGCTATGCGCTGACTGAGCTGGCCCCACGGCTAAGCGCGGCCTGGTCGGGCAACGCCAGCCGCCTCACCAGTTACCAGCGCATGCAGGATGCCGCGCTGGCCTACCGCGACTACTGCCTGGGACACAACCTGCTCGACTTCTCGTTGACCATGCACGTGTTCACGCGGCATCTGCTACAGGCCAGGTCGTATCAGGATTACGTAGCCGCCAGATACCGGCATGTGCTGGCCGACAACATCGAGGAGGGCACGCCGGCGCTGCACGACTTTTTGCGGCTGGTGCTGCAAACCGCCGACACGGCCGTGCTGGTCGAGGACGATCCAGGCGGCTATCGGCTCTTCCTTGGCGCAGATGTGCAGTCGGCACGTTCGCTGCGAACGCGGTTCGAGCCCGACGAGATCGAGCACATCCCAGCGCGCAGCAATCCCTCACCCATCGCGGCATTTGGCACGGCGTTGATGCAACAGTTCACGCCCCAGGCGGGCCCACGCAGGCCACAACCTGTAGTCGAATCGTCCTCGTCCCTGAATGACCCTATTGAAACCGGCTCGGTGAAATATTGGGTGCAGCAGATCGACTGGGTGGTGGCGCGTATTTTGCAGCAGGTGGAGGCCGGCATCGCCCCCAACGACATTGCCGTGATGGCGCCCTATGTCGAGGATGTGTTGCGCTTCGAGCTCAATGAACGGTTGCAGCCGCACGGCATCGGCGTGCGCTCACTGCGGCCCTCGCGCCCACTGTTCGATCATCCCGTCACGCGGGCGATGGCGACGTTTGCGCGGCTGGCCAACCCGCATTGGGAGCAGCCCATGTCCGGCACCGAGCTGGCGCGGGCGCTATCCATCTGCATCGAGAATCTGGATGTGATTCGGGCGCAGCTGATTGCAGAAGCGGCATTGCGAGTGTCGCCGAATGCACTGCCGCCGCTGGAGGATGCGGCCGTGTGGAACCGCATTGGCCCGCGCTTTCAGGCACCCTACGCGCAATTGCAGCAATGGCTGGAGCCGTGGCGGCATCGCTCGCTGGCCCAGCTCAGCGCGTCGCGCAACGTGGTGTATGGGCAAACATCGGTGGGCGTGTCCTCGACCGAAATTCTGGCCAATGATTTGCCACCACTGGATGTGTTCTGGCAACACCTGTTCACCGAGAGGTTGTCGCAGCCCAGCTTTCGATTTAGATCAGAGGTCGTGCCGAGCACCGATATCAATCCCGTGCCAGAGGGCGCGCAAGATGGCGCGATCGTGTGCGACCGGCTCATTCGCTCGGCGCGCCAATTCCGCGAGGTGTTCGAGGATGCCGGCATTGCCGAGGTCGAGTCCGTAAACCGCGAAGTGATTCCCGTGCTGGGGCTGAGCGAGCGACCGACGGAGTGGCCGAGCGAGGATGTGAATCTGGCCTATCTGCACTTGCTAAGCGAGGGCATCATGGCTGCACAATATGCGCCGGAGCGGGCGGCGGTGATATCGACAACCACCGCAAACGAAATGGATGTTGCTGGCAAGTCGGCGACATCGGCAACATCAACCCATTCCCCGCCGTCTCCTGAAACCAACGAGATACTGCTCTCCACCGTCTATGCCTACCTCACCGCCGACGTTCGCTCGCGAGTTCAATTCTGGCTGGATGTGGGCTCATCGGGTTGGTATGAGCGCATCTACCAGCCGCTGACGCATCCCTATGTGCTGTCGCGAAGCTGGAATGGGTTGCCGTGGACGGAGGAGGACGAGCACCGCTCGGCCCAGGACATGATGCGCCGCATCGTCGGAGGGCTGACAGTGCGATGCAGCGACAAGCTATATCTCGTCAACAGCCAGCTCAGCATGGGCGGCCAGGATGAGGCTGGGCCATTGTTGCGCGCCGTGCAACGAATCGTCGCCCCACCCTTATAAACATGTTTAGAGATGGAGACTCAGTAGATAAAAATGTGCAACAAATCCGGAACGGATTTTGGACAGAATGACAGAATTAACAAAATGGAGGGCCCTGTTCAGGACTCTTTCTGGGTCTATTCTGTCATTCTGTCCAAAATCTGCCTGATTTGGGTGAGTGGTTGCAGCGACATTTTTAACTACTGAGACTGACAATCTGAGGTTTTCATGGCTACGTATTAATGTCTTCTGACTAGAATCCCAGCAAGGAGACACCGGATGAACGCACCAAAATTCCTGCAAATCACCTGCCGCATGATCGTGAAGCTCGTGCTGATCGCTTTGATAGTCATTGGAATGACGACGCCGGCTGCACACGCCGCCAATCGCGCCCAGGCAGATGAGCTGTGGCGGGCCGTGGTGCAGATCCGGCTGATCTACACCTTCGAGCAGGACGGCGAGACCAAGGTCGAACAACTCGCGGCCGGCAGCGGCAGTCTCATCCGCGCCGATGGCACCATCCTGACCAACTTTCATGTAGTGGACACGGCCACTGAGCAAAAGCGCATCAACGCCAAATACGAGGGCGTGAGCTTGAGCAAGAATCTATTTGCAATCTACCTTAGCGAGGCCGACGACGAAACGCCAGTGTTGCGCTACTACGCCGAGGTGGCGGCAAAATCGGCCTCGCTCGACCTGGCCGTGTTGCGGATTGTGCAGGATGAGAACGAGGACGCCATTGCGCCCGACGATCTGGATTTGCCATTTCTTGAATTGGGCAACTCGGACTTGTTGAAGCTCGGCGACAAGTTCTCGATCCTGGGCTACCCCACGATTGGCGGCGACACCATTACGTTTTCGGATGGTAGTGTCGGGGGCTTTGTGGCCCAGGGTAAAACGAAGCGGGCGTGGATCAAAACCACGGCCGATATCTCGGGTGGCAACAGTGGTGGTGCCGCCATCGACACGAACGGCAAACTGATTGGCATTCCCACCCAGGCCGGCATTGGCAATGGCGCGGTGGATTGCCGGCAACTGGCCGACACCAATGGCGACGGCAATATCGACGAGGACGATGTATGCGTGCCGCTGGGCAAGGTCAACGCGATGCGGCCGATCAATCTGGCTACGGTCTTGATTCGTGAAGCAGCCAACCAGACACAAGATGACGAGCCGTTGACGCGGTTACAACAGACTTTTCGCCTCATCAACAAGAACTGCAAGGTGATTGATGATGAGGAGCCGCTAACCCTGACGACGATGCAGTGCAAGGCCGGCAGTGTCGATGTCTTCTTCGACGCCTACGAAAACGAAGACGACATGAACGAGTATCTCAACACATTGGTGGGCGAAACAGACGCGCAAACCTGGCATTTTGCCGATTCCGAGGATGTGGTGCGCGGCAGTTACTATGCCTACAAATCCACCAAAAAGTCCGCCGTCATCGTCTGGTCGTTCGATGAGCGATTGGTCACGGCCCTGGCCCAGCGCAAAGATGGCAATGAGCAGGCGCTGGAGAAATGGTGGAACGGGCTGAATCTCAGGCCCAAGGAATGAGCAATGGCTGAACAGTTTTTACGGCGTCATCAGGCGCAAATTGTCGATTACACCAGCGGACGCATGGCCGTCTCGGCAGTGCCGGGCAGCGGCAAAACGCACACGCTGGCAGCGCTGGTGACGCGGCTGATTCAACGCGGGTTGGTGCCGGACGGCTCCGAAGTGCTGGTGGTCACGTTCACCAACTCCGCCGTCGACAACATTCGCAATCGCATCCGGCGCATGCTGATGGCGGTGGGGTTGCCGACCGAGGAAGGCTATCGCGTGTTCACCCTGCACGGCCTGGCCAACACCATTTTGCGCAGCCGGCCCGATCTGGCCGGCACCACCGCCGACTATCGCATCGACGACGAGATGAGCGGCCAGCAAGCCATGCCCGAGGCCGCGCGCTGGTTCATCCAGCAGCAGCCGCAGTATTGGCAGAGCTTTTTGCCCGATGAGTTGTCGCAACAGCGCCGCAACCAGGTGGAAGAGGACTGGCGCGAGAAAACGGCGGCCGTGGGCTACGAGGTCACCAAGCTGGCCAAGAATTTACAGATGACATCGGCACAGTTGAATGCGATGATCCTGTCTTCGCCACCGAAGTCTTCGCTGACGAAGTCTTCGGTGGCGAAGGATGATGGATTCGAGACCGCCGATACCTCGTCCATCTCGCCATTCCTGCGCATCGGTGCCGCGATCTACGGCCGCTACGAGAGCATCTTGAACGCGGGCGGCCGGCTGGACTTCGACGACCTGATCTGGGGCGCCATTCGCGCCCTGGACAACGACGAGGCGTATCGCATCCGGCTGGGCCAGCGCTGGCCGTTTATTCTTGAAGATGAAGCGCAGGACAGCTCGCCGTTGCAGGAGAAAATTCTCGAATCGCTGGTCAAAGACCACAACAACTGGGTGCGCGTGGGCGATCCCAATCAGGCCATCATGACCACCTTCACGGCCTCGGACGTGCGTTTCTTCCGCGAGTTCACCCACCAGGCCGGCGTGCAATCGTTGCCGCTGCCAGTCAGTGGTCGCAGCGCCCAACCCATTATCGACATGGCCAACCGGCTGACCGACTGGGCCGTGCGCGAACACCCCGAGCCCGAGGTGCGCGAGAGTGCGCTGGACAACACCAACCCGATTATGCCGGCCGCCGATACCGACCAGCAACCCAACCCGCCCGCCACAGCCGCGCACATTCTGGTGCAAGGGTATAGAGACGAGGACGAGGAGGTCGAGCGCACCGCCCAGAGCGCCATGCGCTTTGTGCTGAACAACCCCGACAAGACTTGCGCGGTGCTGGTGCCGACCAATAACCTGGGCAAGCGCGTGGTCGATGCGTTCCATGCCATACAGGCGCGCTATCCCGACCGGGCGCTGTATCAGGACCAGCTCAAGAATCCACAACTGGTGCGCGATGTGGCCCGGCTGCTGGCGCGAGCGACCAAGTATTGCGCCATGCCGGCCAATACCAATGCATTGGTCGATTTGCGTGATGCGATTCTGGAGCTGCAACTGGCCCCCGGGCCCGGCCACAGTGCGCGTTCCGGCCGTGTGCGCACGCTGATCCGCAGCGCCAATCCAGAACGCTTGCTATTCCCCTCACCCGAAGCCGAGCCGGCGCTGCCAGAAAATCTAGTGATCAGCGAGCAGGAGCAGACGGAGTTAAACGCATTGGTCACGCGGGCCACCAAGTGGCTGCGCGCCAGCAATCTGCCCATTGACCAGCTGATCTTGAGTGTCGCCCAGGACATCCTGACCGAGGATGATGATCTGGCCGTGGCGCACAGCCTGGCGCTGAGCATGCGGCGCTACGTGTCGGTGAATCCGGAAACACAGCTGATCGATCTGGCGGCCGAGTTGGAAGAGGTGGCCAGCAACCGCCGGCGCTACCTCAGCAACTCACTGATCGAGTCGTTCTTCGAGCCGTTACCCGGCGTCATCACCATCACCACCCTGCACAAGGCCAAGGGGCTGGAGTGGGACCGGGTCTACCTGATGAGCGTGGATCAAAACGAATTTCCGCACGATGCCGACGCCGATTTTCGCGGCCAGGCCTGGTATCTGGAGGGCCACGACCCGGCGGCCGAGGCGCGCAAGGCCTTGGAGGCTCTCATGGGTGCCAGCAATCCCGAAGGCCGATTTGGGCGACACGGGATGTATGCCGAGCCGGGGGCACTGATGCGCGAGGCCCATCTCGAATATATTGCCGAGCGATTACGCCTACTCTACGTCGGCATCACCCGCGCCAAAACCGATCTCGCCATCAGCTTCAGCCGTGAACGATTTGGCAAAGACAACACTGTGGCGCTGGCCGTGCAGCAGATTGTGGAACACGTGAGTTGAGTAAATGCCTATGCGTCCATTCTTTCGCACGCGAGTTTTGTAGGGGCGCAGCATGCTGCGCCCCTACCCCGGCAAGCTGGCACCCATGACAACACATTTACCTTCGCAGGAATGATGGCATCAGGTATAACCTTCGCTTGAGCCGATGAACCACCCATGCCCAACACCACCTTCCAATTCAGCCAGCACAGCCTGAGTGATTTTGCCGATTGCCCCCGGCGCTTCTACCTGCGCTATGTCGCGCGGCAAGCCTGGCCGCCCAGTGAGGCCCGCGCCAATGAGCTGGCCGAGCGGATGGAGCAAGGCGCGTTATTGCACACCTGGATCGAGCGGTATTGGTCCGGCATTCAAGCGGCCTCAAAGATCACAAATGAACCGATGGCAACGTGGTGGCAGCATTTCTTACACACCGATTTTGAGACCGGCCCAGTGGCGCTGCCTCCCGAACGACTCCCCGAATTGGAATTGGTTGCGCCCATTGGAACGCACCGGCTGTTTGCGCGCTTCGACCTGTTAGCATTTGGCGGCCAGCCGCGCCAGTTCGTCATCGTGGATTGGAAGACGACGCGTGGTCGGCCCACGCGTGGGCCGACCACGCAGACCGAAAACGCCTTTGCCATGGCCGACGAGGTGTTGCGAAACCGGCTGCAAACCCGCGTCTATCTGTATGTGCTGGCCACTGCCGGCGGCCCATTCAACGACGGCCAACCCATTGCCCCCGAGCAATGCAGCCTGCGCTACTGGCTGGCCGATCGGCCCGAGCAGCCGTGGGTGATGGTGCCGTATTCGCGCCAGGACTATGAGCGAGATCAACAGCAATTATTAGAGTTGATCGACGATGTAACGCGGCGCACCACGATGGCCGAGTTCGAGAAGACGCCGGATGAACGGCCGTGCACGTATTGCACCTACCGGACGCTGTGCCACCGAACTGGTGTGGCCGACGCGCCCATGCCAGACGAGGACGCAAGGCTGTTAGACTTGGCGCACATTGCAGAACTGGATTACTAGGGCGGGTGGTTGGTTGCTAGTTGCTGGTGGCTAGTGGCTAGTGGCTAGTGGCTAGTAAATGATGAGCATAGAATGGCCGCATTCACTAGCAACCAGCCACTAGCCACCACCAACCAACTGCCAGCAACCAACTCCCGTCCCATCAAAAATTAGCATGAAAGGCATCATCCTGTCCGGCGGCCAGGGCACCCGGCTCTACCCGCTCACCGCATCGCTCTCCAAGCAAATTCTGCCCATCTTCGACAAGCCGATGATCTACTATCCAATGTCGATCCTGATGCTGGCGAACATCCGCGAGATTTTGATCATTTCGTCGCCCGATCACATTGAGCTATATCGCACTCTGTTCGGCAACGGCCAGCGGCTAGGTCTCGACATTCAATATGCTGTGCAGCCCAAGCCCAATGGCATCGCTCAAGCACTCGTCCTCGGCGAATCCTTCATTAACAACCAGCCCAACGCCCTCATTCTGGGCGACAACTTTTTCTATGGCCACGGCATGACCGGTCTGTTAGCGCGTGCCGGCCAGCTCACCGACGGCGGTCTGGTGAATGCCTATTACGTGAACGACCCCGAGCGCTACGGCGTGGTCGAGTTCGATGCACAATTCAACGCGCTCAGCATCGAGGAGAAGCCGGCCAAACCTAAATCACGCTACGCCGTCACCGGCCTGTATTTCTACGATGGCGATTCACCCGCCGTCGCCAAATCGATCAAGTCTTCGGCGCGCGGCGAGTATGAAATTACCGATGTCAACAATGCGTATCTCCAGCGCCAGAAGCTCAAGGTCGAGATTCTGGGTCGCGGCACCGCCTGGCTCGACACGGGCACGCACGAGAGCTTGTTGGAGGCCGGCAACTTCGTAGAAACCATTGAGCATCGTCAGGGTCTTAAGATCGCCTGCCTCGAAGAGATCGCCTATCACAAGCAATGGATCACGGCCGAGCAGGTGCTGGCGATTGCCGGCAAGTCCAAAGACAACCCGTATTGCGTCTACCTGCGCAAGATGATTGAAGAGGGATAAGAGGCAGAGGGTGGCTGGCGGTTAGGGGCTGGCTGCTACCCACCAGCAGCCAGCCGCTAACCGCCAGCCACCCTCTGCCACCCACCATTCCCCTTTGCCCGCCTCCGCGCTTCTTTCCAGCTAGAATGCGTTCGTGAGAACGTTCCGAATTTTCCTCACACTGCTGCTTTTTACAGCGCTGACCACGGCCATTGTGGCCGCCACGGCGCAGGCCAACACCCCTGCCATCGCGCCCGGCCAATCCGGCGGCACCATCACCATGGTGATCGAGGGTGGCTTCAACTCTTACACCAAATCCAGCGCCTGGCTACCTCTACGCATCACGCTGGAGAACGCCGGCGAGCCGCTGGAAGGTGAGTTGGTGCTGGTCAACGAGAAGACAGCTGAGTCGCTCGAACGCTATGCCCAGCCGGTGACGCTGGCCAAAGCGGCGCGCCGCCAGGTGACGATGTATGTGCCGGCCAGCGCCAGCTCCTATGAGGTGCGGCTGATGGTGGCGGGTCAGATGGTCGCCAATGCCACGCCTCTGATTCGGCAACTGGCCGACAACGACCGGCTTATTGTCGTGGTCAGCGACCCGCCGGATGCGTTTAACTTTCTGGGCGATTTGAGTGTGCCCTACGGCGGCCGCACCCTCATCGCTCTGATGCAACCCGCGCAACTGCCCGACCGCACAGCCGCCTTCGACAGCGCCGATGTGCTGGTCTTTAACAATGTCGATACCTCCACGCTCAGCCAGGCCCAGCGCAACGCCATCAAAGGCTGGATCGTGGCCGGCGGCTCGGTGTTGCTCAACGGCGGGCCGGGGGCGGGACTGACACTCAGCGGCTTTACAGACATCGCTCCGGCGCGACCCAGCCCGGGGCTTATCGGTGGCTCGCCGCTGGCCTTTCGCCAGTTCATCGCCCCTTCGATGTTGGGGCCGATGCCGGACGATCTGATTCTGAATGTGCCATCGGTGGTGCTCGAACTCAACCCCCATGCCAAAACCCTCATCAGCGCCAAAGAAACGGCCCTGATCGCGCGGCGTGAATTTGGCCGTGGGCGGGTCGATCAACTGGCTTTCGACGCGACACTGGCTCCCATGCGCGATTGGCCCGGCCGCAGCGCCGTTTTTGGCGCGCTCATCGGTGGGCGGGTGGATTTACCCTCGGCCATCGGAGCCCTGCGCGAGGATGCGTTGCCGGGACAGACGGCCAGCGCACTGCCGGCTGCGGCGTTGCCCAGCATCCTGTTGGTCGGCGGCTTTTTGATGTTGTATGTGCTGGTGATCGGGCCGTTCAACTACCTGATTCTGCGCCGGTTTCGCCGCCTGTCGTGGGCCTGGATCACCATTCCCAGCATCGTCATTGCCTTCACCCTGGCCGGCGTGCTGACTGGGTTTCGACTCCGCGGCAATGCAGCCCAGCTCCATCGGCTCAATCTGGTGATGGGTGACTCGCGCATGGCCGAGGCGCGCTCATTCACCTTGCTGGGTCTGTTCGCACCGCGCCGGGCCGAAGTCGATGTGGATATGGGCCACAGTCTGGCCGAGCAGGTGGCCGATGTGCGCACGCCGCGCAGCATCTCCGGCGATGCCTGGTTCAGCGTCGGCGATCCCAGCGTCATGCACAACTTATTGATCGGCGGCAGCGACGTGCGCAGCCTGTATGCCCGCAGCGAAGCCAGCCTGCCGCCCATTGAGATCAACCTGACCTTTGTGCCGCCGGTGGACGACACCCGCTATGGCGAGTTACGCGGCACGGTTCGAAATCTATCTAATGTCGCGCTCAAAGAGTGCACGCTGTTCTCAGGTCGCGATTACCAGGTGTTTGGCGATCTACCCGCTCAGGCCACTGTGAACGCCAGCGTGTCGTTCTTCCTGGGCAAGCCGCAGCCGGCCATGAACCTGCGCAATGCACGGCTGGGCCGCGACCGGTATTACCGTGGTCCCTACTACTATCGAAGTCTGCGCAGCGGCCGTTCCAGCACCCCACCTTCGTCATCTACAACAGGAAGCTCCACCACCAGCGCGCCACCGTTCGACCTGCGCGGCGACCCAACCACCAGTGGTCTGGTGAACTGGAAGGATTTCGCGCGCAACTCGCTGGCACAGGAGGCCGAGCACGGCCTGGTGTTTGCCACGGTCGGTGACGAGCGCATCGGCACGGGTGCCTATGTAAGCTGCTGGACCGACAGCGTGACCAACGACATTTCTGTGCAAAACGCCGAATACACCGACCGATCGGTGCTGATCTGGCAGGTGCCGGTGCAGGGTGCGCTGGCCGGCAAAGACACCTGGTTGCCGCCAGATATCTTCACCTGGGATCTGGTGGCGTCTTCAACCTCAGCCGGCTTCATCGACGAAGGGCTATCGCTGGAGGCCGGCCAGCACATCATCGACATCTCGCCATGGTTCGACCTGCGCACCACTAGCAGCGCCATCAGCCTGACGCTGGGGACAGCCTTCGAAGGCACCTCCAACACGGCCCTGCAAAATGCCGTGCTATATGCCTTTGACTGGCGCGAGCAAAAATATGTCGCGCTGACTGAAACCCTGCGCGAGCTGGCCGACACCGACCGGTTTGGCGGCGCCTATCTCTCGCCCGCTGGCAGCATCCGGTTGCGGATCGATGTAAACGGCGATGCGGTTACACTGAGTGATCTTGTGCCACAGGTGCAGGTGCTGGAATAATCAAGAGACCCCCGACCCCTAAAGGGGAGTCGCTGAGAACGTCAGCGACTCCCCTTTAGGGGTCGGGGGTCTCCGAAGCAGAACTCAACTACAAACAAAACTGGCGACGAACTGTTAATTTTGCCGCTTAAGTTATTCCTTGAACTTCGGAGCGTCTTACTTGGAACCACTTATTTACGATTTGTCATCACCCGGCCGCATCGGCGTAGACCTGCCCGAGTCTGATGTGCCACATTACGAACTGCCGGGTCAGTTGCTGCGCCAAAACCTGCCGCTACCCGAGGTGAGCCAGATCGATGTCACCCGCCACTTCACCCGGCTCTCACGGCTGAATATGGCCATCGACACAAACATGTATCCGCTGGGCAGTTGCACCATGAAGTACAACCCGCGCATCAACGAGGATGCCGCGCGACTCACCGGCTTTGCGGGCGTGCATCCTTTGCAAGATGTGGAGTCGACTCAAGGCGCGCTATGCCTGATGTATTACACCCAGAGCTTCCTGGCCGAGATCGCCGGCTTCGACGCCATCAGCATTCAACCTGCTGCCGGCGCGCAGGGCGAATTCACCGGCGTGCTGATGATGCGGGCCTACCACCGGGCGCGCGGCGACCACAAGCGCACCAAGATGCTGATCCCGGACAGCGCCCACGGCACAAACCCAGCCACCTGCGCCATGGCCGGCCTGCAAGTGGTTGAGCTGCCGTCGGACTCGCGCGGCAACACCGACCTTGATGTGCTCAAGCGCCACCTCGACGACAGCGTATGCGGCCTGATGATCACCAATCCCAATACACTGGGCATGTTCGAGGAACACATTGAGGAAGTGATCCGGCTGGTGCACGAGGCCGGCGGACTGGTGTATGGCGATGGAGCCAACATGAATGCGCTGGTGGGCGTGGCCAAGCCGGGTGAGATGGGCTTCGACGTCATCCATTACAACCTGCACAAGACCTTTAGCACACCACACGGCGGCGGCGGCCCAGGCAGCGGCCCAGTAGCCTGCAACACGAAACTAGCGCCATTTTTGCCCGGCCCAGTCGTCCAAGAGTTGGAGGACGATGACGGCGATATCTTCTACGATTGGGTGATGCCCGAACACAGCATTGGCCGGCTGCGCGCGTTTGGCGGCAACTTTGGAATGCACGTTCGCGCGTATACCTATATTCGCGTGCACGGCGAGGAAGGTCTACGCACGAACACGTTCCATGCCGTGCTCAACGCCAACTATGTGCAGGCGCGCATCAAGGGTGTGTATCCCGTGCCGCAGGGCGACCGGTTTTGCATGCACGAGGTGGTGGCGCAGGGCAAACTGACCGGCGCACCCACCGTCAAAGCCCTCGACATCGCCAAGCGGCTGATGGATTACGGCTTTCATCCGCCCACCAATTATTTCCCACTCATCGTGCCCGAGGCGCTGATGATCGAGCCAACCGAAACTGAAAGCCTGCAAACCCTGGACGAGTTCTGCAATGCGATGCTGTCTATTGCCGAGGAAGCGCACACTCAACCAGACCTGCTGAAAACAGCTCCCCATACGGCGCCGATGAAGCGACTGGACGAGGTCAAAGCGGCCAAAGAGCTGGTGCTATGCTGCGTCATTCGCGAAGCGCCGGAGCCCGATGAGGATTTGATAGCCGAGATGGTCGTGCAGCCTGAACTGCGCTAACAATTACTAGTGGTCTGTCAAGGCAAAGACTTTAAGTTGTTCCAGGGGCGAACCTAAGACTTGATGGAAACGATTAGCCCAAGCCGTCATTCCCGCGCAGGCGGGAATCTAGAACTCCCAGTTACGTGAGCGTTGGAGTTACGTCTGGATTCCCGCCTGCGCGGGAATGACGTGGTTACGTAAAGTCTTTCCCTTGACAGACTACTAGAGTCACACTCAATCCAAACATCACTCAGTCAACTTTTTCATGAGCAAGCAACTCTCAAATACCTGGATCGTCGTGGCCGTGCTAGGTGCGACGGCTGTGCTGCTGTTCGCACTCTCGTTCATCAGCGGCGGCGCGCCCACGGCCAGCACCACCCCACCCACCGCTGTGGCTCAGCCGCTACCGGGCCAGAATCCGGCCGCCCCGGCAGCCAGCGCCCCTCTACCCTCAACTGCTGTGGCACCTGCGGCCGCTCCTCCCGGCGCATCCACCACCAGCACCGGTCTCCAGTATGTGGATCAGGTGACCGGCGATGGGCCTGTGCCGCAACCTGGCCAGACCGTGGTGGTGAACTACAGCGGCTATCTCGACAATGGCACCGTATTCGACAGCTCAGAGGGCAAAGCGCCACTCGAGTTTGTGCTGGGCGCGGGCAGGGTCATTCCGGGCTGGGACGAGGGCATCGCGACGATGCATGTGGGCGGTAAGCGCCGGCTCATCATCCCACCCAATCTGGCCTACGGCGCACAGGGAGCCGGTGGTGGTGTCATTCCGCCCAACGCCACACTTACGTTTGATGTAGAGTTGGTCGGGATTAAGTAAGTGCTAAAAATGTCAGACGTCTGCGATCAGAATCGCCGAAGACGTCTGACATTTAAACCCGCCCCGCCTCCACCATCGCCTGTTTCACATTCGCCCGCGCCAGCAGGATCAGACCCACCACGAAGAACACGATCAGCGACAGCAGCGCCGGCCGCAAGTCACCTAACACTTGATTGACAAAGCCGAATAGAAATGGCCCCAACCATGAGGTGCCGCGCTCGCTGATCTCGTAGATTGAGAAGAATTCGGCCTCCTGATTCTTCGGCACCATTTGCGCGAACAGGCTGCGGCTCAACGCCTGGCTGCCGCCCAGCACGATGCCGATGCACGCGCCCAACAGCCAGAACTCCAGTTCGGCCTGCGGAATGCCAAAGCGGGTTTGCGTATCAAAGTTGCGCAACCCCACATAGGCATAAATCACGGTGCCGGCCCAAATAATCAGACTGACGACCAGCGCCCGTTTGGTGCCAACGCGGCCGGCAAACCAGCCAAAGCCCAGCGCGCCAATGAAGGCGACGAACTGGAATAGCAGAATAAAAATCGTTAGGCGCTCGGTCGGCATGCCGATGCCGCCGCGAATAATGGGCGCTGCCGCGAACACGGCCGCCACCGCGATCACGGTTTGGATGCCATCGTTGTAGATGAGATAGGCCAGCAAAAAGCGGGCCGTGCCGGGCAGGCTGCGCGACTTCTTCCATAGAAACAGCGCGATCATGATGATGGGGCCGAGCAGTGCCACAAACACCCACTCCGGCGACAGGCCAAACAGCAACGCCAGCGGGATGAGCACCAACACGGCCAGCGGCGACAGCAAAAGCGCAGCGATGAGTCCGGCCGGTGTCTCCATCGTGTGCGAGAGCTGGGTGAAGGCCGTGCGCAGGGGATTGCGCTGGGGAGGGAATTCGCGCGCCGGGTGGCGCGAGCGCAGTGTCGCCCACGTCCAGAACGACCAGCCAAACCACCACAGGCCGGCTGATGCCAGATTCAACCGCACCGCCAACCCGCTGTCGATGCCCAATCGATCGCGCATCAGAAACAGCACCAGATTTAGAAACAACAGCACGCCGCCGCCCAGGTAGCCCATCGCCCAGCCAAAAGATGACACGCGGTCGCGCTGGTCTGGGCTGGCAATGTCGGGCAGATAGGCGTTGTAGAACACGATGCTGGCACCGAAGGCCAAGTTGGCGATGATGAAGAGCACACCACCGAGCCACCACAGCGACCCCTGCACGAAGAACAAACACACCGTTGCGAGCGAGCCGATGAAGGCGCAGATTTGCATCATGCGCTTGCGGCGATGGGCATAGTCGGCAATGGCCCCAAGGATCGGCAACAGGCCGGCCTGAAACACCACCGAGATGGCGATGCAATACGGCAGGAATGAATCCGGCGCAATGGGCAGGCCGATGAAACGCGCCTGCCCATCTGGGCTGGCCTGGGCTGCAGTGGCCACCAAGGCCGCGAGATACGGTCCTAGAAATACAGTGATGACGGTGGTACTAAATGCGCTGTTGGCCCAGTCATACATGGCCCAGCCACGAATCTCGCGCCGGTTGTTTATGGGTGGGTTCGAGCTGGATGAGGATTGGGTCGCCGTTGCAGCCAAAAAGAAAATCTCCTGTGTTTGTTCGAATGAACGATTGAGCTTGATAACAACACGACCACGGTCGAGCGATGGAAGTCATAGATTGAATCGGTGATGAAGTTTCGATGTTGCGTGTGAAGGGGAGTTTAAGGGCAAGTGTAAAAACGCAGAACCCGCCATAAGATGTGGCGGGTTCTGCGTTTTTACGGTCGGGCGAGCCTGGAGCTGTGAGATTTTCAGAAAAGCTCAATCCCGAGATGGGTACGGTGTAACTGATGTTGAGATCGGCATCGCTGAGGCCGATATCCTTGCCACCGCCACCGGTGCGATTTGCATTCTCCACCTCGCTCTGGCCGCCCGCAACGGGATCGGCGGTGAAGTAGTCCAACGGCTTCACAGTGATAGACGTGCCGTTACTGGTGAAGCCTGAATGGATGGGATAGATCATGCCAACGATCAGGTCTTCAAAATTGATACAGGTGGTGCCAGCGACATCGGCTGCAGCGAGCCGCGCAGTGGCAGGTGATGCGGGTGCAGCGCCGTGAGCAGGCGCGGCCAATCCCAGCGACGACACGAGCAGGGCCGTCGTCATGGCCAGAGCGCGGGCCAGGGCCGTAGCTTCATGTAAAAAAACGTTAGGTGTGTTCATTCCTCGCATGTTGAATCTCCCCCAGTTCTAAATAGACCCTAAATGGAACGCGATGACGCTCCACTTGGGTTCTCAAGTTCAAGCAGACTTAAACGCCTCGCGCGTGCACGCCACGGCCAAAACCAGATGCGTGAGCAAGTTCCTCCGGGCTGATGCGCGGCAATGGATCGCCATGTTGATCCCACGCTTCGTGCAAAGGGTTGCCGCGCACCGGATCATCAAAGCGAATGTGCAGGGTGTGCCAGAGCCGAGTCCATCCGTGCTGGCACATGTGTAAGAAGTGCATAACCATTTTTCTTCCTCCTGGGATCGTGTTGCGTCTTCGGCAAAGGCACGAGCCACACCAGAAGGATAGAAAACGAGGCGAGGAACTACAACGCGTTTTATCTCAACACTGGGCCAAAAACTCCCATGTTTGAGACAACAAAAACGGCGGCCACAGGCCGCCGTTGGAGGAGAGATGTTTTGCAGCCGAGCCAGGCGCAAGATCGTGCACGTTTGACGTGCACGATCTTGTGGCCGAACCGCGTCGAAGACCTATTTCACAAGCTGTGACGCCGACACGTGGCGCGCGATCTCGGCACGCACCACCGGAGCCACGCGGGTGCCGAGCAGCTCGATGGCGCGCATGGTTTTTTGGTGAGCGATGCCGCCGAGGCCCAGTTGCAACAGCAGCCGTTGATGGCCGAACAGTTTGTGCTGGAACAAAATCTTCGCGATGATCTCGTCGGGGTTGCCCACGAAATCGGCCCCACGCAAGGTGCGCGAGGCTTCGAACTGCTGGCGGGTGATGCCGCTCCAGCCCCGCTCGCGGCCAATCTTGTTCATCATCATTGCAAACGAGGGGAAATAGTCGTCGGCAGCCTGTTTGGAGTCGTCGGCGATGAAGCCGTGCGAATTGATGCTAAAGGCCAGCTTCGACAGATCGTGGCCGGCCTCCAGGGCCGACTCACGATACAAATCGGCCAGCGGCGCAAACCGCTCGGGCATGCCGCCAATGATGGCCAGCGCCATCGGCAACCCCAATGTGCCCGCGCGCATGACCGATTCAGGAGTGCCGCCCACGGCAATCCACAGCGGCAATGGAGATTGATACGGGCGCGGATAGACGCCCAGATCCTGAATCGCTGGCCGATGCTCGCCCGACCAGGTCACCCGCTCGGACTCGCGCAACTTGAGCAGCAACGCTAGTTTTTCGGTGAACAACTCGTTGTAGTAGTGCAGGTCGTAGCCAAAGAGAGGAAAGGACTCGATGAACGAACCCCGGCCAGCCATGATCTCGGCGCGGCCTTTCGAGATCAAATCCAGCGTCGCGAAGTCTTGAAACACGCGCACCGGATCGGCCGAGCTGAGCACGGTGACGGCGCTGGTGAGACGGATGGTTTTGGTGCGCGCCGCAGCTGCGGCCAGAATCACGGCCGGGGCTGAGGCTAGAAATTCGGGGCGATGATGCTCGCCAATGCCAAATACATCCAGGCCCACTTGATCGGCCAGCTCGATGGTCTCGATCAGGTTGCTCAGACGCTGGGCCGGGCTAATGGCGTCTCCAGATGGCACA
>Ga0105044_10002770_pt1 | contig 24032 bp, 25 predicted proteins | sample MAT01_FD_78092 | JGI IMG/M metagenome (GOLD analysis project Ga0105044, IMG submission 78092) | Freshwater microbial communities from Lake Fryxell liftoff mats and glacier meltwater in Antarctica - MAT-01 | ecosystem: Environmental > Aquatic > Freshwater > Ice > Liftoff microbial mat | place...
AAGCAAAGAATAAAAATCTTCTTTCGGAACCAGCACTACAACAGTATCTTCAGTTGCTTCTGCGCTTTCATTATAGTTATTCTCATGCAAAAGTGCTGTATATCCAAAAAAGTCACCTTGATTCAATAAGGAAACAATAAGCTCTTTTCCATATTGATGCTCTCTGAATATTTTTACTTTCCCTTTTTCTACGAGGTATAGAAAGTTTGGACTGCTCCCTTCTATATAAATTGTCTCTTTCTTTTTAAAATTTTTAGACTTCGCACCTGTGCTCAAATCTTTCAGTTCTTTTATTGATTTAACTTCATCCAAAAAATTATCTAATCCCTTTTTGTCCCTTGAGATTTCATCTTTAATTATTTCTGATTTTTTAAATCGACTTTCTACCGCTCTCAGTAGTTCTATATCATCAAAAGGCTTTGTTAAGTAATCATCAGCACCCATTTCCATCCCTTTTCTAAAGTCCCCTCTTTCTGATTTTGCCGTTAAAAATATAAAAGGAATACCTACTGTTTTCGGATTTTTACTTAATAAATGTATCACACCATATCCATCTAAAACTGGCATCATGATATCGCAAATTATTAAATCTAAATTCTTAGAATTCGCTATTTCTACGCCAACTTTCCCATTCTCGGCTTGAAGCACTTTGTAGTGTGCCAATTCAAGAATTTCTGCTGTATTTTCGCGAACCTCCGTATTGTCCTCAATTAGAAGAATTGTCTTCATTTTGTTTTGATAAATTAATGTGAAAAGTAGTACCAATATTTAATTCACTTTCAAATGTTATAGTTCCTTGCAGCAATTCTACATATTTTTCTACGATACTCAGTCCTAAACCTGTTCCTTGAACATTCATTGCATTTTTTGCTCGAAAAAACCGTTGAAATAAATTTCTTTGTTCCTCAAACGGGATTCCCATTCCTTGGTCTTTTATCTGAAATTGGAGCTCTTCTATGTAGTTATTCGTTACAATTTGTATTATTTTATTTTCAGCAGAAAATTTACTTGAATTTGATACAAGATTTATTATTATGTTTTTAAGAAACTGTTTATCTGTTACAAAATAATTAGGTCCAGAATGATGATAATCAACCTCTTGTCCCTTTTTTAAAACATTCGAAATTTCAATCAAACATTCAGATATAAATTCTGGAATATCGATTGAAACCAGATTAATAGAGATTTTCCCTTCTTCTAATCTGCCAGCAGAAAGAAAATCGTTCAGTATTAATGTCATATTGGAAACTGCCGACTTTATTCGTTCTACATGCTTTATTCGTTTTTCTTCTTCGTCTGATGTTTTGTATTTTCCAATTAATGAGGCAGATGATAAAATAGTACTTAATGGAGTTCTGAATTCGTGAGATGCCATTGTAACAAAGCGCGACTTCATATCATTCAACTCTTTTTCTCTTTCTAATGCAATGCTTAATTCTTCTTTTGAAGCTTCTAATTCATGTAAAGTTTCTTTTAGAATTTTAGTCCGTTCTTCTACTTTTAATTCTAATTCGGCATTCACTCTTTTGATGCTTTCTTCTGCTCTCTTTCTTTCAGAAATGTCAATTATAAATGCAATGATATTTAATTGGCCATTAATAGAATAGGGACTCAAACTTATTTCAAGTGGAAATTCTGTTCCATCTTTTTTCTTACCGAATAATGTAAAACCTTTTCCCATCACTCTCGGCGTGGGTTTTACGTTAAAATGGGCTCTATTTTGGGTATGCGAATGCTCATACCTAGAAGGAACAAGCACTTCAATTTTTTTTGAAACAAGTTCCCCCTTTTCATAACCAAAGAGCTTTTCGGCACTTGGATTTATTTTATTGATTGTGCCAGACTCATCAGCAATGATAATTCCTTCCGTTGCAAATTCAAAAAGGGCATTCAAACTCTCCATTCAATTGTTCTATAATGTGGTAAAAAAGACACTTTTAAGTTACTTCTCTAATTAAGACCATTTTTTGCGAAATTTACTGTATTTGAGACAATATCATTCCACTAAAATATGATAAAAATCATATATGGAAATGATTTTAAATAGAAAACATTGCGATAGTTAGAAATAGTTTTGTTTAAAATTATTCTTATGAATACGATACTTGTTCCATTAGATTTCTCCGAACCATCAGAAAATGCGCTGGAATTCGCAGTTGGAATTGCTAACGATTTAAAAGCGAACATCTTGTTGCTTCATACCGAGCAAATGCCAATTGCGAGCTACGAATTAGAGCCTGTTGCTTTTACAATTCAGAATAATATTGAATTAAATACAAATTTACTTTTGGATAGAGCCAATAAAATAAAAGAAATATATCCTTCGATCGGTTCAATTAATTATAGTGTAGAAATGGGCGATTTAAAATCTAATATCACCGAATATATCAGGAAAAAAAATATTGATTTAATTGTGATGGGAATTACCGGAAAAACAAGCACTTTAAGCAAGGTGTTTTTTGGAAGTAATGCAATTACAATCTCTCGAAGTGCTAAGGTTCCTGTAATAATAGTGCCAAATAAATGCAGGTATTCTGGCATCAAAAACATTGCTTATGCTTGTGATTATCGGGAGCATGCTGAAGGGGGAAATGATTTAATTGAAATTAAGAATATTTCCAAAATATTTAAAGCATTATTGAATGTAATTCATATTATTCCCGAGGGGCATTTACTAACTGATAAGGAAGTGGAAACCGATACATATATTGAAAGTCAACTTGATAATATTAAACATAGATCATTTATTTTTCCGAGGAAAAATATAGTTGCTGAAATTTTGGATTTCATTCAAGTACAAAAGGTTGATTTAATAGTCTTGGAACAAGCAAAACACTCGTTTTTTCATGAGATTTTCTATCCTAGCGTTACAAAGGAATTAGCATTTAATAGTCCAATCCCCGTGATGACAATTTATAAACACGAGTAATTAATTCCTAATTTAAAATTGAATATACCAGATACGTTATTACCTGAAGATACAGTGAAAACTTCCAAAAAATGTTTTCATTGTGGAGATAAGGTTCACAATAATGATGTAATTATAGAGGATAAATTATTTTGTTGCACGGGCTGTAAAACAGTATATGAAATAATTAATCAGAATAATCTGTGTACTTATTATGAATTTGATAAAGCTCCTGGAATTAATCAAAATCACGCTCATAGAAAAGGGAAATTTGACTTTTTGAATGATGCTTCTGTAGCGAATCAACTTATTCATTTTAGACAAGATAATGTGCTACATGTAACGTTTTACTTGCCTCAAATGCATTGTAATTCATGTATTTGGATTTTAGAGAAGTTGCCACAACTAGATTCAGGAGTATTTAAATCTACAGTTAATTTCATAAAAAAGGAAGTAACAATCCAGTTTAATGATGATAAAACAAAACTTTCATCTATTTGCGAAAAGCTCACCGATATTGGATATGAACCTCATATTAGTTTAAATGATGCTGCTAAAAAAAGCTTGAAAAAAATAGATAAACCTCGAATATTAAAAATCGGTATTGCAGGTTTTTGTTTTGGTAATATAATGATGTTTAGCTTTCCTGAATATTTCTCTTTAGGTAAATATGATGAACCGAGTTTTGTATATTTTTTTAATTATTTTAATCTCATCCTTTCTTTACCCGTATTTTTCTATTCTGCATCCGAGTTTTTTAGTGCTGCATTTAAAAGCGTTAAACAAAAGTTTTTAAATATTGACGCTCCCATAGCTTTGGCAATTTTTATAACATTCTCTAGAAGTGTTTACGAAATTTTAAGTAACACTTAAGCCGGGTACCTCGATTCAATGTCGGGAATTGTATTTTTTATGTTAATTGGTAGATATTTGCAAAATAGAACCTATCAGCAAATATCATTTGATAGAGATTTTACTTCTTATTTTCCTTTAGGAGTTACACGAATCGATAAGCAAAATCAGGAAAAGCAAATTTCTGTAAAAGAATTAAAAATAGGCGATCGAATTAAAATATTTAATGAGGAAATTATTCCTGCAGATGCACTATTATTTTTTGGAAAAGCTGTTATCGATTATAGTTTTGTTACAGGAGAAGCGGCTCCAGTTTCTAAAAATATTGGTGAAATTATATACGCAGGTGGCCGCCAAACATACGGAGCTATTGAATTAGAAGTTATTAAAGAAGTATCACAAAGTTACCTAACTCAGCTTTGGAATAATGAGGCCTTCAGCAAGAATTCTAAAGAAAATAGTAATGATTCATTTATTCATAAAGTGAGTAAGTATTTCACGCTTGCATTATTTTCTATTGCTGCAATCACTTCAATTTATTGGCAAGTTGTAAATCCTTCCGTTACACTAAATGCAATCACCTCAATTCTAATTGTGGCTTGCCCTTGTGCTTTGTTATTAAGTGCCACTTTTACCAATGCTAGTATGATTCAGCAGCTTAACACTTTTAAATTCTATATTAAGAATAGTACTGTATTAGAACGATTAGCGAAAGCGAACACCATTGTTTTTGATAAAACCGGAACCATAACTGTACAACAATTAAACAGCTTAAATTACACAGGTGAACCATTAGACACTTATAAAAAACAATTAATTTATTCGTTAACTTCACAATCAAATCATCCTTTAAGCAGAGTAATTTCTAGTAGTTTAACACAATATAGAAAACATTTTATTGAAGATTATTGTGAAGTTTTAGGAGAAGGTATTGGTGGAATTATAGATAATAAATTAATTAAACTAGGATCACCTTTATTTATTCTGGGCGAAGAAGCCATTTTTAAGGGAGGAAGCAGAATATATTTATCAATTGATGCCGTATTTCAAGGGTTTTTTGAAGTTAGAAATAAGTATAGAAATCAGTTAAAACATGTAATTGAAAAATTAGCACGTTCATTTAAATTATCTGTTTTGTCAGGTGATAATGATGGCGAAAAAGATAGACTTAAGAATTATTTTGATGCCAATACTGAGATGGTTTTTAATCAATCTCCAACAGATAAACTTAATTATATCAAAGAATTGCAAAATTCCGGGAAAGTTGTGCTCATGTTTGGCGACGGATTAAACGACGCAGGAGCGCTGAAGCAAAGCGATGTTGGGATTGCAATTAGCGATAACATGAATAATTTCTCTCCTTCTTGCGATGTAATAATGGCTGGTGAAAATTTTCATCAATTAAACGAGCTGATTGAATTTTGTAAAAAGCAAAAAGTTGTCATTTTTACTTGTTTTTCCGTTTCCATCTTATATAATTTTATTGGTTTATATTATGCTATCATTGGTGATTTAAAACCTTTAATTGCTGCTGTTTTAATGCCTGCAAGCACCATCAGTATCCTTTTAATTACACTTTTAATGACTTCAATCTTTGCTTCCAAATTAAGAAAGTAATGATTTTTATCATGCAGAATTGTGACCATCGTCATTCAGCATTTTCTTGCAACGAGATAATTTCACCCCATTATTATGAGTGTAATTTTACTACTTATTTCAGCCAGTTTAGTTATCGCATTAGGTTTCTTAGGAGCTTTTATTTGGTCAGTAAAATCTGGTCAATATGAAGACGATTATACTCCATCAGTTAGAATGCTCTTTGATAATGAAGTTAAACCGAAAGAATCCGAAGAAATCCCTGCTAAAAAAAAAGATAAATAAGAATTTATGGAAATAGAAAAATTTCAATACGACAACAAAATAGTAAAGTGGTTTGCTTACGCTACAATTATTTGGGGCTTAGTTGGAATGCTTGGAGGCTTATTAATTGCCTTGCAGCTTGTTTTTCCAGTTTTAAGTTTTGATACGCCTTACACCTCTTATGGAAGAGTAAGACCAATACATACCAATGCTGTAATTTTTGCATTTGTTGGAAATGGAATCTTTATGGGAGTTTATTACTCTTTACAAAGACTTCTAAAAGCCAGAATGTTCAGCGATTTTTTAGGTAAAGTCCATTTTTGGGGCTGGCAATTAATCATTGTTTTAGCTGCAGTTTCTCTCGCATTAGGGAAAACCACAGGTAAAGAATATGCAGAATTAGAATGGCCTATTGATATTTTAATAACGCTAATCTGGGTTGTCTTTGGTTGGAACATGTTTGGCACTATTTTGCGCCGCAGAGAACGCCATTTATACGTTGCTATCTGGTTCTATATTGCCACTTTTGTAACCGTGGCTATGTTGCATATTGTGAATTCAATTGCAATTCCAGTTACATTATTTAAATCTTATTCTTATTACGCAGGTGTTCAAGATGCTTTAGTGCAATGGTGGTACGGTCACAATGCGGTTGCATTCTTTTTAACAACTCCTTATTTAGGGTTGATGTATTATTTTGTCCCTAAAGCAGCAAACAGACCAGTATATTCTTACCGCTTATCCATTATCCATTTTTGGGCACTTATTTTCTTATACATTTGGGCAGGCCCGCACCATTTGCTTTACACTGCAATTCCTGATTGGGCGCAATCTTTAGGTGTTGTTTTTTCTGTCATGCTCATTGCGCCTTCTTGGGGTGGTATGATCAACGGGTTGCTCACATTGAGAGGTGCTTGGGACAAAGTTCGTGAAGATATAGTATTGAAGTTTTTAGTGGTTGCAGTAACCGCTTATGGCATGGCTACTTTCGAAGGACCAATGTTGTCGCTTAAAAGTGTAAATGCAGTAGCGCATTTTACTGATTGGATTGTGGCGCATGTGCACGTAGGGGCATTAGGCTGGAATGGCTTTCTTACTTTCGGAATTCTTTATTATTTGATTCCGAAAATGTTTCAAACACAATTGTATTCTAAAAAATTGGCCAATATGCACTTTTGGATTGGTACACTCGGAATTCTCCTTTACGCCGTTCCAATGTATTGGGCTGGATTCATGCAAAGTAGCATGTGGAAAGAATTTACAGAAGAAGGTCAATTAAAATGGCAGTTTTTGGATACTGTAACCAAGATGATACCTTTTTACGCTGCAAGAGCTGTTGGTGGAACGTTGTATTTAGTTGGCGCAATTATTATGACCTATAACCTATTTAAGACGGCTGCAATTGGGAAATTCATGGCAAATGAAGACGCTGAGTCAATGCCTCTAACCGAGAATTACACACCACATGCCACCGACCATTGGCACCGTTGGATTGAGAGAAAACCTATTCAATTGTTAGTTGTAAGTCTCGTGGTAGTTGCCATTGGTGGTATAATAGAATTCGTACCTACTTTTTTGGTGAAGTCAAATATTCCTACCATCGCTCAAGTTAAACCTTATACACCGTTAGAACTTGAGGGAAGAGATATTTATGTGAGAGAAGGCTGTTATACCTGCCACTCGCAAATGATAAGACCGTTTAGAAGTGAAGTAGCAAGGTATGGCGAGTATTCAAAAGCAGGTGAATTTGTATACGATCATCCTTTCCAATGGGGAAGTAAACGTACCGGTCCTGATTTAGCAAGAATTGGAGGAAAGTATCCAGATAGCTGGCATTACAATCACTTTTTAGAACCAACTTCAATGTCGCCAGGTAGTATAATGCCAACTTACACTTGGTTGTTAGACGATGATTTAGATATCTCTTCTCTCAGAACTAAAATAGAAGCCATGCAAACGTTGGGTGTTCCTTACCCAGATGGTTTTGCAGAATTAGCAGAGGCGAGTTTGAAAAAGCAATCGCTAGAAATTCAAGCGAACTTGAAAAAAGATGGAATCGAAACGTCGTCAGAAAAAGAAATAATTGCCATGATAGCTTACTTGCAAAGAATGGGAAGAGACATTAAAACCGTATCAGTTAACACTACTAAATAATAGCCAAAATGAAATTTATAAATTATTTACAATCAATAACAGGTATTGGAATATTTCCTATGATTTCCTTACTGATGTTTTTTACATTTTTCGCTTTAGTTACCTTTTATGTAATTAAAATGGATAAAAAATATATCGAGCATGCTAAGAATGTTCCTTTTGAAAAATAAAATCCGCAAAAATATGAAATCAGAAATTAAAAAAGGTATTTTGTTGCTCGTGTTTGGTGCAATACCTGCAATTAGTTCAGCACAAAAAACAGCTGTTTTTAACGATTCCATTTTCTCTAATGCTTTATTTAATGCATTTCTGGTAATAATTGTATTTCTTTTAATTGTAATAATTGGTTTAAGTAGTGCATTCAAAAACTTAATTCAAAGTGAAACGTCAGATAATAAAGACCGAATAAAAAAAGCAACATCAAACGATTTAAAATCGATTCTTACTGTGATTATTTTATCTACTACTGCCGCATCAGCTTTTGCACAAGTAGCAGCAAGCCCTGCACCACAAGCTACAAGTAAATGGTTTATTGGCGGACTCGATTCTTTTACATTCTTCAGTATGTCTTTTGCAATTTTAATTGAGTTTGGGGTTATTTATTTTCTTATTATTTCAATTAAAAACTTTGTAAAATCGAATCTTATTGCTGAAGTAGAAGAAACCATTGCAGTGCAGGCGCCTGTTAAAAAAGAAAAAAATATTCTGGATTTATTGAATGCTTCCGTTGATATAGAAAAAGAAGCAGAAATCATGCTCAATCACGATTACGATGGTATAAAAGAACTAAATAACGATTTACCTCCTTGGTGGAAGTACGGTTTTTATTTAACCATTTTAGTTTCAATTGTTTATTTGTTTCATTACCACGTTATTCGCTCTGGCGACTTGCAAGGTGCTGAATACAATAAAGAAGTAGCGCAAGCAAAAGTTAAATTGGCAGAATACATGAAAACTGCAGCCAATAATGTAGATGAAACGAATGTAAAAATTTTACCAGAATTAGCTAATTTGGAAGCTGGAAAAGGCGTATTTGTGGGTAATTGTCTGGCTTGCCATGGTAAAATTGGAGAAGGTGGTGTAGGTCCAAACATGACAGATGAATACTGGATTCATGGGGGTGATATCGTGAGTATCTTTAAATCTGTAAAATATGGATGGCCAGATAAGGGAATGAAGGCTTGGAAAGAGGATTTATCTCCAATGCAAATGGCTCAAGTGAGCAGCTATGTTCATTCTTTAATTGGTTCTAATCCGCCAAATGGGAAAGCTCCAGAAGGTGAGAAAATGCAAGAAATTAGTGCTGTTCCAGACTCCTTAACAATGCAATCAGATTCAATTGTTAGTGATGCGTTAAATGTTAATTCTACACTAATTAAATAATATAAAATATCATGCAAAAAGACACGCCCAGTGATAGTTTTCGGGATACCATTGCTACTATAGACAAAGAAGGCAATCGTGCGTGGATTTCTCCTAAGAAACCTTCCGGTAAATTATTTAATTTAAGGTCTTATGCAAGCTATATTTATTTAATCGTTTTTTTCGGTCTTCCTTTTATTAAATTTAATGGGGAACCAATATTTCTAATTAATGTTTTAGAACGAAAATTTATTTTATTTGGTGTAATATTTTGGCCGCAAGACTTCTTTATTTTCGGATTAGGAATGGTAATATTTATAGTATTCATTGCATTATTTACCGTAGTTTTTGGTAGAGTTTTTTGCGGATGGGCTTGTCCTCAAACTATTTTTATGGAAATGGTTTTTAGGAAAATAGAATATTGGATTGATGGTGATTATACAAAACAAAAAGCACTAAGAAAACAAAAATGGAATAAAGAAAAAATTAGAAAACGTTCTATTAAATTCCTTTTATTTTTCTCCATTTCCTATTTAATCGCCAATACCTTTTTAAGTTATTTAATAGGTGTTGATAATGTTATAGAATTGTATACTAAATCATTAAATAATGAAACAGTAGGAACATTTGTATCCATCATCATCTTTACCTGTATCTTCTTCTTTGTTTATTGGTGGTTAAGGGAGCAAGTGTGTTTAATTGTTTGTCCTTATGGAAGAATGCAAGGGGTACTTTTAGACAAGAATTCAATTGTGGTTGCTTACGATTATGAAAGAGGAGAGCCGCGCCATCACTTTAAGAAAACAGAAAGTCGTGGTCAAGGCGATTGCATAGATTGTGGTCTATGCGTAAAAGTGTGCCCAACAGGAATTGACATTAGAAACGGTACACAGTTAGAATGTATCAACTGCACTGCTTGTATTGATGAATGCAACCATGTAATGGAACAAGTTGGTTTACCCAAAGAATTGATTCGATTCGACTCAGAAAACGGTTTGAAAAATAAACAGAAGTTAAAGATTACTACCCGTATGAAAGCGTATTCTGCTGTTTTGTTGGTTCTGCTTGGTATTGAAGGGTATTTGCTTGCCTCCCGCTCCGATTATGACGTTACTATTCTAAGAGCAAAAGGTATGTTATATCAACTACCTGAACCAAGCAAAATCAGTAATTTGTATACCATTACAATGGTCAATAAAACAAGAAATTCATTACCAGTTGAAGTTAGAATTGAAAATTTTAATGCAGAAGTTAAATTAATAGGCAAAGATTTAAGTGTTAAAAAAGAAGGCGTTTCTCAAGGGGAATTCTTCGTAATTCTAAATAGAAAAGATGTTACGGAAAGAAAAACAATTTTAGAAATTGGAATTTATTCTAATAATAAAAAAATTAAAATGGTAAAGACTAGTTTTTTAAGCAATATTTCTAGAAATAAGTAATTATGAAAATCAGTTGGGGAGTTAAAATTGTAATTTTATATGCTGGATTTGTGCTGCTCATTGCCACCCTAGTAGGGCTGAGCATGGGCGTTAACAATGAGCTAGAGTCTAAAGATTATTATGCCAAGGAACTTGCATTTCAAGATAGAATATATGCTTCTCAAAATGAAAATAAGTTGATTGAAACAATTAATTATGAGATTAGTGGGAACCAATTTATTTTAAGTTTAGATGCAGCTCAAATTAATTCCACATTTTCGGGGAATGTATTTTTCTACAGACCTTCTGATAGTTCTTTAGATAAAGACTTTCCTATTCTTTTTGACGCCAATGGAAAGCAAATAATAAGGTTGAATGATTTTAAAAAAGGTGTTTACAAAGTGCAAATCTCTTGGCAAAATAATGCAATTAAATATTTTAAAGAAGGAACAATTAACCTAAAATGAATGTCTTTATCCTCACCGGTTTTACGCTTGGTTTACTAAGTAGTTTGCACTGTGTAGGAATGTGCGGACCAATTGCTTTATCCTTGCCTGTTCATCAATATACAGAATGGAAAAAAACTGCCGGAATTCTTTTATATAATTTAGGGAGAATATTTTCTTATGGAATTTTTGGAATTATTTTCGGATTTATTGGGCAATCATTATATTTTGCCAATTTTCAACAATATTTTTCAATTGTAATGGGAAGTATTATTCTCATTTTTGTTCTGAATAATTATTTCAATTTCAACTTATTTGCAGGTAATAAATTCCAACTCAGATTTATTCAGAATTTGAAAAGTAAATTATCTATATTCCTACAAAAAAGAAAAATAAAATACCTCTTTGTAATTGGAATTTTGAATGGTTTTTTACCTTGTGGAATGGTATACATGGCCTTAGCAGCTTCTGCCGCTACTGGTAGTTTTGTTACTTCAACTTTATTTATGCTGGCTTTTGGCGTAGGAACAGCTCCATTAATGTATGCCGTTGTTTACTTAGGTAAGTACATCAGCAATTTTTACCGTAGTTTATTACAGAAATCCGTTCCTGTTTTGTTAACATTAATGGCTTTGTTGCTCATTGTAAGGGGGTCAAATTTAGGAATTCCATATTTAAGTCCACGGATTGAAATTGCACCTGTAACTGAACTTTCAAAAGACCAACAGCAACAAATTATAAAATGTCCTATGCCTGCTTCAGCGAAGAATGATAATTAATTTATAAGATTCGTATGTTTAATTTTATTAATGCTAAAAACTATTTGCGCAAAAAAGCGTTATTCAGCTCGAGCTAACAAACATGAAAAAAGATATTGAAACCATCGAAGACATTCAGAAACTTGTATATACTTTTTACGATAGAATTCGGAAAAACGAATTATTGGGTCCCATTTTTGAAAATGTAATCCAAAATAAATGGCCTGCACATCTTGCAAAAATGGTTAGTTTTTGGCAAACAATTCTCCTGTACGAACATACTTATTCTGGCTCTCCTTTTCCACCTCATGCTAAATTACCCATCGAAAAAATTCATTTTGATACTTGGGTGGAATTGTTTCAAAATACGGTCGACGTTTTGTTTGTAGGCGAAAAAGCGAATGATGCAAAAAATAGAGCTTTCATACTTGGAATAACCTTTAGTGCTAAGCTTCAGCATTTAAAAACTTAGTAGTGTGATTGTAGAGATTAATATGATTAAAGTCATTTTTACAAGTGATGCATATCACGTTGAATAACATTGGTTTTATGAATATTTGTAAGTTGCAAATCTAACTCAAATGACAATTATTAACATAGACGAAAACGTCAAAGCATCCGAAATAAAGCAAAAATTTCATGACCTATTTCCTTTTTTAAAAATTGAGTTCTTTAGAAAAGTGCATAAGAATCTCCAAGGGTCTTTTAAAAAAGATTTAATTATGGACGATTTTAGTATTAAATCCATACACAAAAATGTAGAGTTGATTTTTGATGAGGAAATGTTGGTTTCAGACTTGGAAAAGGAGTTCAACGATAAACTTCATCTTTCTGCCCAAGTGTTTCGAAAAGCTGGCAAAACATGGCTCGAAACAACATTTACAGACGGATGGTCGCTGAGAAAACAAAACCTAGAAGGCATGGAAATGAGCAAACTTTAGTTGTATTTTATTGTTATAGAAGTAATGTACATTTGATTATAATTTCTTCCATGAAAAACACTTTACTAATTTTAATATTATTTGCTTTTACAGTTATAGGCAACGCGCAGCAAGCAATAAATTTTCACGATTTTAATGGCATTACCATCCAAGGTGATACTATTTCTTTTGATCAGTTTGCCGGCAAGAAATTATTAGTTGTTAATACAGCAAGCTTCTGCGCTTACACTTATCAATACGAAGATTTACAGAGTCTTTATCAAATGTATGGAGGCGAAAATTTCGAAATAATTGGGTTTCCCTGCAATAATTTTGGAAGTCAAGAACCAGGTTCAGATTCTACAATAAATGAATTTTGCACTGGTAATTATGGAGTTACTTTTCAAATGATGGAGCGCATAGATATTAAAACTGGAGACACGGCAGAGGTTTATAAATGGCTGCAAAGAGGAGAATTGAATGGAGTAGAAGACGCTCAAGTTACATGGAATTTCCACAAGTTTTTAATCGATGCCGATGGAAATTGGGTCAATCATTTTCCTAGTACTACTGGCCCTAGAGATACTGCAATTACCAACTGGATTACCGCAGATGTTAACACTGTAGGTATTCGGGTACTTTCAACACAACCTGTTCAGCTATTTCCTAATCCTTCTTCAGGCGCTTCAAACCTTCAATTCGAAACAGCAGTACCGCGCCATATTCGTGTGTTCAATAGCTTAGGAAAAGAAATATTAAATACCCTTTCTACTCTTTCAAACGTGCAAATTAATCTCACAGCAAAAGGAATTTACTTTGTTCAAATCGAAGAAAAGGGCAGCCTCAAAACGCAAAAGCTTATTATTAAATAAAGTAAAATCGCAATTTTTAGTAACTAAAATGCTCTTGTTATTCGTTTAGCAGGAGTTTTTTTTGGGCAGCAAACGGGCTTTCTCTCCAAGTCCGGCCTGCACACAAGCCCCGCGCTTCGGGCTTTCCGCTCAATCCCTGCTGCTAAGTGCTAAAAGTGGACTTGGCTTTAAAGTGTTACATTGGGAGTATCATTTCTCATTGGAAAAAAAACAATAGAAATGAACTCGAAAGTTTTTAAAACAGAGAACGATTACAATAATGCTTCTATCAGATTGATGGAAATATTTCACGCCGAGCCAAACACAACAGAAAATGACGAACTAGATTTATTAATTTTTTTGATAAAAGATTACGATGACAAGCAGTATCAACATTAAACGAATGTCGCGTTAGCGGGTGCAATGGAAAGCCCGGAGCCCAGTTCGGGCGAGGACTTGCAATGAAACACGCGACGCTCCGCCACATTGGTTGTGGTGCATGTTTTGAAAATTGATGAAGCTAAAATGTGGTGGAGCGGAACGCCCAAATGGAATCGTTATCGGGCAATCTCCATTTTAACTTTTGCTTTTTTTAGTTTTTCGCCTTTTAGTTTGCTTAAAAGTTGAGCGGTTTTTTTTCGGTCTACAGCTACAAACGAAGCTGCATCTGTTATTGAAATGAGACCTATTTCTTCATTCTTTAATCCGCCTTTTTTCATCAATAAACCTACAATATCACCTTTGCTTATTTTATCTTTTTTGCCTGCTGAGAAATAGATGCATTCAAATGCTGGTGGCGCAGGAAGTTTGAAGGTTGCGTTGAGGGTAATTTCAGGCATCTTCTTTTGCATGTAAGCGGGCAGTTCTTCATCGTCGGCCAATATTAGAAATGCCTCGCCATCTGCATGCATTCTCGCGGTACGGCCATTTCTGTGAATAAAAGCTTCTTCAGTTTGAGGCAATTGATAATGCACCACATTTCTAATTTCTGGAATATCTAAGCCACGTGCAGCTAAATCTGTGGCAATTAGCACCGTGCAGGCGCCTAGTCTGAATTTAATTAAATTACGTTCTCTATCTATCTGCTCCATTGCCCCATGAAAAATACCATTGGGGAAATTTACCTGCGTTAAAAAAGCTCCAATGCGTTCTACAGCATCTCTGTGATTGCAAAAAACAAGACTTACGTCGGTTCCAAAACTGCCGAGCAATTTTACCAAAGCTTCTGTCTTTTCTTCTGCTTTGCAGCGGGCCATTTTTACCACCAATTTTATGTCGGCAGCTTCTTTTAAATAGTTAAGCGTTTCTGCTTTTCTAAACGGCATAAATGCTGGCATTTCTTTGAGTTTAGTAGCCGAGGTCAACAAGTGTTTTTGGCGGTTATTCATGGCCATAAAAATTACCTGCAACTGCTCGTGAAAACCCATTTCTAAGGCCTTATCAAATTCGTCTAAAACAACCATGGTGATGGTTGCTGCGTCTATTAATCCTTTTTGAATGTGATCTGAAACTCTGCCGGGCGTTCCAATTACCAGAGCGGGTGCTTCTTCTAATCTTTGCTGCTCGGTTCTCACATTGTGTCCTCCGTAGCAGACACATACCTTAAATCCAGTTTTCATGGTTCTAAAAACGTCTTCAATTTGCAACACTAATTCCCGCGCAGGTGCAATAATGAGTGCTTGCACGCCAGGTTTTTCGTACTGTAATTGTTCTAATACGCGCAGCAAAAAGGCTAAGGTTTTTCCTGTTCCTGTGGGTGAAAGTAAGATGAGGTTTTGTTCTTTTTTATCTCTTGCTAATACCGCTTCTTGCATCGGATTTAATGCAGCAATAGAAAGGGAATTTAATACTTCTGAAAGTGTAGGCTTGGTGTTTTCGTTCATGCCACAAAGGTAATGTTGTAAGAACAGAACAGCATTAAATTTTCAGAAGCCTATAAACCTAATAAATACACTACTTTGAGCCACTTATTGAGTTATTTCTTCCTCTTTATTTTTAGGATTTTCCATCGGCCCGCGTAAATGAATCACTAAACCATTTAAAAAATTGCGTAATACTTGGTCGCCACAAGGTTTGTAATTGGGATGGTCTTCGCTTCTGAAAAATGCACTCAATTCGCTTGCCGTCATTCTAAAATTTACCAGTTGAAGTATGCCAACAATGTCATCATTTCTCAATTGCAGGGCTACTCTCAATTTTTTTAGAATGTCGTTATTGCTCATATTGCTTGCGGTTTTAAAATTAGCTCGATTACTGCTGCGAAGATACACCGTCTTTTAATTAATTTGTGTCACCTCGTTGTTTATTAGATTAAGTTTGTACAACTTAAAGCGCGCCCATGAGGATTTTACTCAATTGTATCTTTTTATTTTGTTGCACATCTCTATTTTCTCAAAGTTATATTGAAAATTTTGAAGAAGATATGGCGAAACTTAGAATAGCCTATAAAGAGGGATTTATTGACCACAGAGGTTCTCCACTTACTGCAGCAGATACTGGTTTTATCGATTTTTATAAACCGGAATATTCTTGGATAATTGATGGAAAAGTTACACTCACGCCAGATGAAAAAGAATTTGAGTTGCCTACCTACAGTGGAAAAACGCGCACCTATCGTAAGTACGCACTAGTTGCACTCGAACATAATGGAATTCATTTCCAACTGAGTTTGTACCAGAATTTAAGTGTTAAAAGAGATTCTACTTTCTTAGAGTATCTTTTCCTGCCTTTTACAGACCTTACCAACGGAGAAACAACTTACGAAGGTGGTCGTTACCTTGATTTTAGTATTGGAGAAATACAAAAAGAAACATTAAAAATTGATTTCAATAAATGCTACAATCCTTTTTGCGCCTACAGCGATGGGTATAATTGTCCGGTTCCGCCTGCGGATAATCGCTTAATAATTGAAATCCCAGCAGGTGAAAAGAAATTTAAGAAAGAAAAGAAGCATTAAATTTTTAGTGCGTACCCAGTGAATCTTTTTCGGTCTGTTCTATTGTTAGCTTTTCAAAATAGGGACGCACGAACATAAAAAGCGAATCTGCGGTGTAATTATTGGCAGTATTATCGTTTACAAGGGCATTCCAAGGTTTCGGTTTGTTGTAACTATATGCACCGAATATAATTACAGGTGTTCCTTGAGCTAGGATTTTAATTCCGTTTTTATTCAGTTTCCACTGTTCGGCATTTTCATACATCCATTTTGCATCTTCCTGTTTAAGTCGAATGCAAGAATGGCTAACAGGCAAACCGGGCAATTCAAACTCATGAAAGGAAACTCCAGTTGCATTAACTAAATTGAAATACTAAGGTAAAATCCATTCGGGATTTTCGGTGCTAATTTGACGTTTAGATTTCCAATTGGTATGTAAAAGCCCTGTCGGCGTGGGAGTTGATTTTTTACCCATGTTCACGGGACCCCAGCGTTGTAATTTTCCATTAAAGTAAAAAGCAAAAGCTTGAATAGGATAGGACACAAGAATTATTTTTTTTATTTCTTTTACTTGTGGAAATGAATCTGGAAATGGGGAATATCTTAACAAATCGGTGAAAAAAGTGTCTGGAACAACAATGCTATCTACCTTATATATTTTTGCGACATCAATTCTATTGAGCGCAGAAATCAAGGAAAGTTCCTCTTTGGAATATTTATTTTTTAAATTTTTCCGAATAGAATCATTCAAAAAAAGTAGTTGGTAAGTGATATTGAATTCCTCTAGTGTTGAATCTTTAACGATAGTTTGGAGTGTATCGTTTGCTTTTATAGTTTCTGCTACTGATTTTTCTGTTTCATTACAAGCATAAAACAGGAGTACGATTCCGAGGAGTGTCAGCCATTTAATCATTCGGAAAAATAGCAATTATTCCGTTAGCATATCTGTATTAGTCAAATTTCATTTGTCCTAAACAGCTATTGCATCGGCATAATACTAAAGAATTTGGACTAAATAATAAATGCAATTGGTATTATTTACAATTGTGGTTTTCCTATAATTTTAAACATAAAAAAAAGCTCTCTGAATTTCTTCAAAGAGCTTTCCGAGGGGATTGATTGTTATTATTTTGGAAGAACTACGCTATCAATCACGTGTACTACTCCATTGCTCCCTTTTAAGTCGGCTGTAGTTACATAAGCAGAATTTCCAGACTCATCTGTTAATTTAACTTTTTTGCCATCTAATGTTCCTGTTAATTTACCACCACTAACTGTAGTTAAAACCGCTTTGCCTTTTCCAGCTTTTATTGCTGCAACTACTGCTGCTGCATCTAAATTTCCACTTACTACGTGGTAAGTTAAAATTTTAGCTAATTGTGCTTTGTTTTCTGGCTTTAATAAGTTTTCAACTGTTCCTGCAGGCAATTTATCAAATGCTGCATTAGTTGGAGCAAATACTGTAAAAGGACCTTTACCTTTCAAAGTGGCAACTAAATCTGCAGCTTTCACAGCAGCTACAAGTGTTGTGTGGTCTTTTGATCCGATAGCGATATCGACCACATCTTTTGTTTGGCTAAATCCAATAGAAGTCGCTAAACTGAATAAAATTACAAATACTTTTTTCATGATTTTGGTTTTGTTTAAGATTGTTAAGATAAAGTTAAACAGTGGTTTGAATTAAAAGTTTAGGTATTTTAAATAATAAAGCGATTTTGAAATATTTTTTTGAATATTCTAACTTTCCATGTTTTAAGAATATTTATCTGTATACATTCAAAGCAAGAAAGGAGTTAATTATAGATAAGAAACGGTTATTTTTTATTTATGTCTAAACCAACAATCAGTTCTTTGGCTTTCATATTTTTTAAAACAAGTGTTAACAGGTTCTCCATGAATTATTTTATTCGCAAAAACAGTGCGGGCTACAAAATTAAAAACTCCCATATCTAAGGTGTAATCTGTTGTATTTGTGTAAGAATAGGTTTCATGCAAGGCTGTTATCTTCTCAAAAAGCAATTTCATCACAATTATATTTCCACCAATTATTCCGCAGTTAAGTAGCGTTTCATGTTGATTTAAGGTTTCATAAGTGCTGAACTCCTGTATTAAATTTCTCAAATGTCCAGAGTGATTGCGCATCCAATCATTATCTAAGATTTCAGGTTCATCCCCACAGAATAAATAATCTGAATTTTCTAGGAATACATTACTTTCAAAAGGATTATTAATTACTTCTACATCTGAAATATCGGTAACAAAAAGATTGTTTAATTTTTTTATGTGTTTCGAAATGTAATCTTGATAAATAAAGTAACGAAAAACATTAGGTTTTAACTTCTTATCATATTGAATTTCAATAAATTGTACATATTCATTGGAATATCTTTCAGTAATTTCTTTTGAAAAAGTATTATGAAAAATAATTGCGTTTAGTTGAAGCTTTACAATTGAATCATACCATTTTTGTATAATTCCGAAGTCATTGATATTTAGAATTTCGTTTCTATTCACATCATAAACTCCGGTAAGTAAAGTTGCAAAAATATAATTCAATGCGTTTTTACTTTTGGTAATTTCAAGCATTACTTAATTTCATATTTGCAGTTATGCTATTGATATGATTACGATAGTATATATACGTTCGGCTTGGCAGTTTGGCTACTTTATAGTTTTTAGAGACCTGCTCATAAAAGTGACTATCGGCAGCATATTTATTTTCAAAAATATTTTTTTTGAAGACTTCAGTTTTACCAAAAAGTGTGGCGAATAAAATGCAATCATCTACATGAATATTTTTATTGTTATTATATTTATCGGGCACATAATAATCTTCTACTTCGTTCACAATTGTGTCTGTATGAGTAGCAATTAAATCATGCGAGTTCATTGCTTTTAGACAAGTAGAAAGGTGATTGGGTTTGTATTCATCATCAGCATCTATTATACTTATGAAAGAACTGTTACAAAGTCGAATTCCCCTATTAATGCTATTTGATTGCCCTCTATTTCGGTGCCTAACATAGCTTACTTTGTGTTCGAAACTATGCGCATACTCTAAGAGCCTTTTGCTGTTATGTACATCACTTCCATCATCTAAAATTATTAACTCAAAATCTTGAAAATCTTGATTTAGAACTGAATCAATTGCTCTTTTGGTCATATTGAATGGCGTGTTGTACGTTGCCATTAATACGTTTACTACTGGATGGTATTGCGAATTCATGAGGGTCATTTAAAAAGAAAAAGCTGAATTTTTTTGGAAATTAGTTACAGATTCAGCATGGCACAACAAATAAAAACCTACTTCTGTTCTAGATTTATTATTTATGCTCAAATGTTTGTTAAATTGAATAGGTTTCATTTTTTCTTTTTTTTCTTTTACTCCATTCACGTAATGAGTATTTGGAATATCTCGCAAGATAGCAGCATTGTTTGTTAAACTTCCTGCTATTCGAAAAGGTTTCAAAATTTAATGTTTACAAAACATTATTTTAACTTATGATCTGTTATAGCTTGAAGGAGTTTATTCGAATCAACACCAAGCAATCTATCACAATGCAACTTAAAAAGCCAAATGGCGTGCTGCGCACTTTCTTGGTCAAAAATTCTAAAGTGAATCCAGTGCGCAGCGTAAGGAAATTTCTGAGCAAAATTATTGATTATCAATTCCGTTGAAATTTCTTTTGTAGAAGGAAACAAATTGAATTGGTTATTAGTTCAATTCCTTGGAAAAACTAAAGAAAACAGAAGTTATTCTTAAATAAATACCTAAAGAATCATCCGGAAATGAGATATTGAAACGCTTACTCAAAAAGAAACTAATTAAAGAATCGAGCAGCCAAGCTAATAAGCGAAGCAAATTAGTAGAGATTTCATCTGAAGAGTTTAATGAGATTGATGCAGTAAGAAGTAAAACGTTTAACATGGGCGCACTTTTAGATATTGATCAAACCGAACAAGAAAATACTATTCTTTTAACTATGCCGTAGAAGTTATACTGATTAGCATATCTGTGTTAGTCTAATTTTATTTTGCCTAAACAGCAATCGCAACGACATAATACCATGAAAAGTTGACTAAATGATAAGTGAAATTAGTATCACTTTTATCACTTACCTAATCGGTTCTATGCATTTGCAATTGCAGATTTTTATCTCAACATAGTTAAAAAAATAGAAATGTCGGGGTCAAGACAAATTTGATGGCACAATATTTCTAATTTGGCTGAAAATAAATTTGTGAAGACACATTATACTGATAGGATATTTGTATTAAACCAATTTCATTTGGCCTAAACAGCTATTGTATCGGCATAATACCATAAATTTTTAGACCAAATAATTAATACTATTGGTATTACAATTTTATAGGTATTAAGACAGGTTAAATATCTGGGTCCAATACAAGTTTAGAAGAAAATTAGTTGATAATATAAATAGAGAATTTATTTTATAATTTGCAAATTAAAATGAGTAATATTAAATTTAATTTTATAAAAGCGTTGGATTTTTTCCAAATGAGGGTATTTCACAAAAAAAATATATGCATTTAAATAATTTAATAATGATTTTTATCCGCAACCCTGAACTTGGTAAAGTGAAAACTCGTTTGGCAAAAACGATTGGGGACGAAAGAGCATTATACATTTACAATTTGCTTTTGAATCATACAAATAAAGTGTCAAAGGGAGTAAATGCTGATAAAGCTGTTTTTTATTCTGATTATATTAATAGCAATGATCAATGGAAGACTGATGGCTTTATTCAATTCTCACAAAAAGGAAACGACTTAGGTGAAAAAATGAAAAATGCCTTCCAAAAAGCATTTAAAATGGGCTATAAAAAGGTAGTAATAATTGGTAGTGATTGTTTTGATTTAAGTGAAAAAATAATAACAGATGCATTTACTATTTTAAATGAGAGTGATGTGGCTTTGGGGCCAGCAAAAGATGGAGGCTATTATTTGCTCGGTATGAAAACAGTGTATCCAACTTTATTTCAAAATAAGTTATGGAGTGCGGAAAATGTCTTATTAGATACACTATTAGATTTATCGAACTTAGCTGTTTCTTTTAAATTATTGCCTACTTTATCAGATATTGATGAAGAGAAGGATTTATTACAGTATGAAAATTTAATATAATATGAAAATAAGCATTGTAATTCCTTCAAATAATGAAGCCAATTATGTAGAGGAATTGATAGACTATATTAAGATTCATTCTAATCCAGATAATATTGAAGAAGTCATAATTGTGGAGTCATTCCAAACTAAACGAATAGTAAAGGTTGCAGAGAAAAGTCATGCAAAATTATATTATAATCAATTAAATGATGAAGTTATACAGATGGAAATGGGTGCATTTCAAGCAAAGGCGGAAGTCATCTATTTTATAAATCCAGGTTGTATTCCACCTATAGGTTTCGATGATAGGATTTTAAAATACGTGAAGGAAAAATATGAGATGGGTTGTTTTGATTTCGAGCACCTCGCCTCTGATAATTATTTTAAATTCATTTATAAAACTATTGCAGCCTTTTTTCTCAGAGATATTAAGTCTCCAAAATCTTTTTATGTTTTAAGCAACTTATTTTATCAATCAGGTGGATTTAAAACAAACGCCAATTATTTAAAATTAAAGAACCAAGTATTGTCTTTAGGAAAACTAGTGTATAATTAAAGGAAATCTAAATTGGAAAATTAAAAATTGCAAGAGAATATCTTACATCTCAATTGTCTTTCCGCCACGTGAAAAGGAAAAAAGCCGCTTATTTTAATAAGAATTACCTAGAATGGCTTTTAAAAAAGTGTTAAATATAAAATTTTGACTAAGATTTTCACAAATAACACAAAACTTAAATTTGTCTTAAGAATGACATTTTATTTACATGTATAAGCTTTACTTTACTAATGAAACTCAAGAATCAAAATGAAAAATTTAATCACATTACTTGCTTTCCTTACTGCCACATTATCTTTTGCACAAAGTAAAGCGCCATCCCCTGAAATATGGAATACTTTGCTTAAAAAGCATGTTACAGCTCAAGGAAAAGTTAATTACAAAGGATTTATTTCTGATTCAGCGCAATTGAATATATATTTAAGAAATCTATCAGCAAACAAGCCTAATGAAAAATCATGGTCTATAAATGAACAAAAAGCATATTGGATAAATGCATACAATGCGTTTACTGTTAAATTAATCATCAAATATTATCCAGTTAAAAGTATAAAAGACATTGGGAGCAAAATGCAAGTTCCATTTGTAAATACCGTTTGGGATATTAAATTTATTAAAATTGGAAAAGATACTTACGATCTTAATGAAATTGAGCACAATCAATTAAGGAAAAAATTTGGTGACGCTCGGGTTCATTTCGCACTTGTATGCGCCTCAAAATCCTGCCCTGTGCTTCTTAATGAAGCCTTTACTTCTGAAAAGTTGGATAGCCAATTAGATGCTCAAGCAAAAATATTCTTGATGGATAAATCAAGAAATGACATTTCTGCTAACAAACCAAAATTGTCCAAAATATTCGATTGGTATGGCATGGATTTTAAATCGAAGAATGTTTCTGTAATTGATTATATCAATAAATACGCCTCTACTAAAATAAACTCAACTGCTGTTATCACTTATTTAGATTACAGCTGGGATTTAAACGAATAATATGGTTGCAATTAGAGATTTATTAAAAGGATGCAGTGCTTCAAATAAGCATGTAGTTATCATTGGAAATGGTATTTCGGGAATTACTTGTGCTCGCAACATAAGAAAGAAAAGTGATTTTTTTATTACAGTAATCTCTTCCGAAACAGAATATCATTTTTCGAGAACAGCTTTAATGTATGTGTATATGGGGCATTTAAGGTTTGAAGACACCAAGCCATATGAAGATGGATTTTGGGCAAAAAATAAAATCAATTTACTCCATAAATATGTTACAAAAGTTGAAGCCTCTAGCAAAACTTTGCATTTTTCGGATGGGGAAGATTTTAAATATGACATTTTAATAATTGCTACAGGCTCCAAGCCAAACAAATTTGGATGGCCTGGTCAGGAATTAAGAGGAGTACAAGGGCTTTACAGTTTTCAAGATTTACGATTATTAGAAGAAAATACCAAGGAAATAAAGCAAGCGGTTGTTATTGGAGGTGGACTGATTGGAATTGAATTGGCTGAAATGCTTAATTCAAGAAAAATAGACGTAACATTTTTAGTTCGTGAAAAACATTTCTGGGATTTAGTGATGCCAGAGGAGGAAGCGATACTAATTGAAAAAGAAATAAAAAGCCACCATATAAATTTAAAACTTGGTACTGAACTTGAAGAGGTTCTTTCGGATGAAAATGGAAAAGTAAAAGCTGTAACTACTAAATCTGGAGAAATAATCCCTTGTCAATTTGTTGGACTAACTGTTGGAGTAAGTCCAAACATATCCTTTTTAAACGACAGTGAAATAAAAATAGATAGAGGAGTTTTAGTAAATGAATTTTTTGAAACTAATGTAAAGGATGTTTATGCAATCGGCGACTGTGCTCAGTTTACATCTTCAATTAACGGC
>Ga0105044_10002772_pt1 | contig 24024 bp, 23 predicted proteins | sample MAT01_FD_78092 | JGI IMG/M metagenome (GOLD analysis project Ga0105044, IMG submission 78092) | Freshwater microbial communities from Lake Fryxell liftoff mats and glacier meltwater in Antarctica - MAT-01 | ecosystem: Environmental > Aquatic > Freshwater > Ice > Liftoff microbial mat | place...
ATTTTTCTGGATGAAATCGGTGAAATGCCGTTATCGCTTCAGGTCAAATTGCTAAGGGTTTTGCAGGAAGAAGAAATTCGTCCGGTTGGTGCCCCTGCATCACGCAAGGTCAATGTGCGTGTCGTATCAGCCACTTCAAGGGATCTAAATGCCGATGTCAAAGCAGGCCGTTTCCGGGAAGATCTTTTTTTCAGGATAAATGTATTCTGCATTCAGTTACCGCCTTTGAGGGAGCGTATTGAAGACATTCCGCTACTGGCAGAGCATTTTATAAGCCGATGTGCAACAAATATGAATAGATCAACAGTAAGAATAGCTCCTGCTGCAATGCGATGTCTTGTTTCATATCAATGGCCAGGCAATATCAGAGAAATGGAAAATGTTATCGAGCGAGGCATGATTCTTTGTGAAGGTGACGTGATTTCTGAGTCAAGCCTGTCCACATCAGTACGCTCAATAACGGTTGATGCTCTTGATCAGCAAGGTGACGAAAATCTTTCCATAAAAAAAGCAGAAGAACTAATGGAGCGCGATCTGATTAGTAAAGCCCTGATTAAAACCCAGGGAAATCGAACGCAGGCAGCCAAGATTTTAGAAATCAGCCACCGGTCGCTGCTTTACAAATTAAAAGAATTTAGAATCGAGTAGGCAAATATTGCATGGTTTTTAATTTTCAAAGTCTATTGCTGTGAAATTTTTGCATAGTCGTGTTTGAGCTGTCAAAAATAATCTTTGTAATTAGTATGTTAAGTAGTGCTGTTTATGCGGCACTATTTTTGCTTAAGTTAAATCAAACTTAAAACCCGAAAGGATTTACTATGTTTAAGAAAATGTTCGTTTGTCTTTCCGCCTTGATTATCTTTACAGCTACACTTGCTATGGCAGAGGTTAATCCGGCCCAAATAGAGCTTGAAAAAGCGACCAATGAAATCTTCAATAAAATCGGAGGCAAGGTCAAGTCAATCAAGCCTGCTCCAGTTAAAGGGTTATATGAAATTCTGATAGAAAAAGATGGCAAGTCCGGTATTGTTTATCTTGATGAATCCAGAAAACACCTGATGCAGGGAATGATTCTAAGTATTGACGGTCTTCAGCCGGTTTTTTCCCATCCGCAGGATATGCTTCAACCAAAGCAGCAGACATCACTTGATGTAACAAAAATCCCAGTTGAATCGGCATTTGTTATGGGTAATCCGAAAGGGACAAAAAAACTGTATGTCTTTACTGACCCGGACTGCCCTTATTGCCATAAAATGCATGATGAATTGAAGAAACTGGCAACAATTGCTCCAGATGTTGCCATACACATTATGCTGTTTCCATTGCCAATGCATCCAGGTGCCTATGATAAGGCAAGAGTCGTGCTGGAAACCATGAGTCAGGAGTTGATGGACAAGGCGTTTGCAGGCAAGGAAATGCCTAAACCGACCAAAGAGAGTAGTAAGGCGGCTGTAGATGCGATTGTCAAATTTGCCGGTGAAAACGGAATTAGCGGTACACCGACGCTAGTGCTTGGTGATGGTAGTATTGTTGTTGGTGGTCGTGATGCGGAGAGTTTGAACGTTTTGTTGGGTAGTAAGTAGCCTTAGCAAGGGGGAAGCGTATGAAACGTTTACTTTTTCATTTTTTTATTTTAGCTGCCAGCATGCTTATGTTCAGCCCTGTCTGTAATGCCATGACTACCATAGGTGAGATGACTAGAAATGCCAAAGGTTATGATCATTTGACAGGTCTGTTCGGCGGAGTCAGGAACGGTAATGTGATGGAACTGAAAATGTCCAATAAAGGGCATGTACGGTTTCTCAAGATGCCGGAACAGCTTTATGTAAATTCAAATGGTGCTCAGGTATTGATCAAGGATATAACCCTGCTGACACCCTTGAAGGTAACTATGGACAACGGGAAAGTTTCCTCAATTGAAATTATAGGAGGAACACAATGAATAATTTTTTTAAATTAATTGTAATTATAACGTTGCTACTGTCGTCAAGCATGGTCTATGCCGCTGCTCCTTCGGTTGCAAGCTGGTACACTGGTGGTTCACCTACTAATGTAAATGAACTCCAGACAATAATTGCTACTATGAACTCTAACCCAACTTTGGACGCTGCAACAATTACTAGCTCAAATATTTATCTTCGTACCGGCAACTCCTGTACTGCAGGAAGTACCCCTTCTTTTTCTTTGTCTTCTACTTTGGGTAATCCTACATCAACTATTACAATAACACCTTTAACACCTTTAACATCAGGTGCCCAATATATTGCCTGCGCCAGTACAGGTTTGAAAAACGCAGCTACTAATGCCCTTACGGGTAACAGCCAAGTTATTTTTACTGTCAGGGATTATATACCTCCTACAGTAAGCACGTACTTGCCAAATCCCCCAAGCGGCGTCCAATCAGCGACTTCACCAGATTTTTATATTACCTTCAGCGAGCTGATGACTAATTCTTCAATTACGACGTCCTCAGTTATTCTGGAAAATCTGACTGACGGTGGAACCGTTTCTTTAAACAACCCGACGTTTACAACACCAAGTAGCAAAACTATGGCTAAGTTTATTCTCCCTTCTGCTCTGGTCAGCCCCAAAACATATCAGGTCACAGTTAAAAACAGTGTCAAGGATCTTGCTGGTAATGCAATGCTTGCTGATTTTATATGGAGTTTCAGTGTAGATGCCACAGCACCTACTGTCATCAGTTACGCTCCTTTTACTGCTTCCATTCCTGTTTATGTAAATACTACAACTCCGAATATTTCTGCTGTTTTCAGCGAACCGCTTACAACACCGGCCACTAACTTTTATCTCAAACAGGGCAGCACAACCATCACCACAACCCCTTCATTTGACACTTCTAACAACACAGCATCGTTAACTTTGTCTGGTGTACTTACAAACGGTCAAACCTATATAGCAACCCTTGTAGGGGTGGCCGGAACTAATAGTAACAGCACCAATGCAATCAGGGATACCATTGGGAATAAGCTTGCCACAAGTGTGAACTGGAGTTTTATTGTTGATACCCAGGCACCGGTAATCAATACTTACACCCCTGCCAGCGCTGCTACCAATGTTGCTACAAATGCAACTATTGTCATAGATTTCACTGAAAACAAGGAAATGAATGAGTCGTCAATTAATTCCAGTACAGTTCTGCTTAATGATAGCACAACTAATGTTCCGCTTGTTCTCTCGTATGTGGCTGCCACAAAACGGCTGACAATAACACCCGCAGGCGGTATGAACTTCAGCACAACCTATACTGTCTCCATTGGTGGCGGAGTGGCCGATAAGGCTGGTAATCTGCTGCCGGACTTCTCCTGGAGTTTTAGCACCCAGCCGGTATCTTCTGTTGTCTATACTCAGGTTCCCCCGTTTCTGACTAAATTTGCTACTCCCAACGTTTTGATTATACTTGATAATTCCAACAGCATGGATGAGGACATGAAAGTCAATGCCGTCGGCTCTCCATATTGTTCAACTCCCGGTGATCCGACCACCTGCAGCAAATCGATCATGGCACGCAAAGCGCTGACTAATATTGTCAATACTTATGCAGATAAGATGCGCATCGGTCTTATGTCCTACAGCCTAAGCGGTGCTACGGCCAATCACCTGCATAACACATTCTATTTTGCTTCATATGACCAGAGGTCATATTGTCCAAATCCTCCATCTGCCTGCCAGAACTACTGTGTGAATGAACTCGCCTCAGACCGTGATGCCTGCAATACCTCCTGTCAGACGCAGAACAACCTTTTTGACGCAACCTACCGTGATCCTATGATTACTACCGGAGCTCCAGGCGCAACTACAGTTGGAAGTGCCAGAAGGATAAACTACTGCTCAATCATCTACCCCAAGTACCAGGCACTGAATACCGGAAGCACAACAGTATATTACGGGCTGCCGGGCACTTTTTATGCCGGCTCTGACCAGGGCACCAGATACCTATATTCTCCTGCTTACTCAGCCTCGATCGCCGGAAATGATTCATATAATGTCTACACAGGTAAAATCGGGGCAGCCGATGGTAATTCCGGTTATTCCGGTGCTTCAGGCACCGCTTCTTTTGGCCCGACAGATTCCGACCTGGCAATCGGTTTTGAAGAGTGGGGCCAGAGAATGTTCTGGTACCATACCAGTCGGGTCTGGTCTAAGGATGACTCCCCTGGTCCAGGCTATCTCCATATTCAGGCAAATATTAATGATCCGGCAAATAATACCCAGAAAAACGCCTTGCTGACCAAGCTGGGTGGAAACAGAGTCCCGTTGGCGTTTGAAAATGATGAAACCGGCTATATGACCTGTGCATCGGGCTCCGGCAATACCTGTACTCATATCATCAATGCCGGATTGACTCCAACTGCCGGGACATTTCTGACAGCCATAAATTACCTGAATGGTTCATTGACTCAGGGATCGCTAATTCCCAGTCCGGTTCAATACAGTTGCCAGCAGACTTATGTTATTTATGTAACCGACGGTCTGCCGAGTGTTAATGAGACAGGGACCAAAGGTTCTTCAAGTTCACTGTTGCCTGCTGCATTGACCAAGATTGACAATCTCCGTTGTCCAAAACCGAGCACTTCAAACAACTGCTATGTCACCAAGACTTTTGGATCAGATATTGCTAAATACGACGTTCAAACTTATGTTGTTGGCCTGGGATTGAATAGTGCCGCCAAGGCCAGTGTTGATGCCATGGCTGTCAAGGGGGGCACTGATGTGGGCGGTAAGGCCTATTATGCAGATAAGCCAGGCGATCTGGAGGATGCCCTGTACAAAGTTTTTGGTGATATTTCCAAAAAACTGTCTTCAGGTACGGCTGCCTCAATTCTAAATAACAGCGAAGGCAGCGGCGCAAATATGCTGCAAGCGGTTTTTTATCCTACCAAGGATTTTGATTCCAATACCAAATGCAGCTGGATCGGTGAAATACAGAATCTCTGGTATCACGTGGATCCTTTTTTCAAGAACAGTACTGTACGTGAGGATACGACCCAGGACAACATCCTCAATCTCAAACAAGATTATATTGCCCAATTCTATTTTGATGAAATAGATTCAAAAACAAAGGTGCAGCGCTTAATCGACGTAGACGGCAATGGTGTTGGTGATACAGCTATAACTCCACCGATAGATCCGGATGAGGTGAAAAGTCTGTGGCGCGCAGGAAAAAATCTCTGGAGTCGCAATCTTACTAGTAATCCCCGCAATATTCTTCTGCATACCGGTTTCACGCTTGCGGATGAAGGAGTTGCCCTGGACAATGCAAATGGTTTGGCCTCCTTCAGTTCTGCACTGACAGGTGCTACGGATCTGGTTGAAGTCCCCAAGTTCCGTTCATGGCTTCAGGCGGCAGATTCTGCGGAAGCCATCAAGGTTATCGACTATGTCCATGGCATAGACCAGATTGGTTACAGAAATAGGACAGTAACTATCGATGGCAGCAGCAATACCTGGAAACTTGGAGATATTATTTCTTCCACCCCAAAATTAACTGCCAGCATTGCGCTTAACAGTTACAACAACGTAGCACCTAACGGCTATGGCGATGGAAGCTATGAAAAATACTATAAGTCGAGAAATTACAAAAACAAAGGTATGGCATTTGTGGGGGCCAATGACGGCATGCTTCATGCTTTCAAAATCGGCAAATTGACCGAGCTGAACGAAAAAGAAAAGAAAGCTAAAATAACCGGTACAGGATTTGGTGGGGAGTCGTGGGCCTTCATTCCCCGCAACATGCTCCCTTACTTGAAGTATCTGACGGAAACCAATTATGCCCATCTGAATTTTGTTGACGGATCTACTGTTGTTTCGGATGTCAGCATCAATGCACCGACTCTTACAGTTGCTGAGACTGCCACCTATCCTAGCTGCACTGCCGCCAACTACTGGCTCTGTCCCAAAAAGACCACCTATAGTACTATCAAGGTCTGTTCACAGGATGCAACTACAACATGCACAGTTAATGCCGACTGCGGTACAGGAAATACCTGTGACGCAACCTTGCTGGATACTGCTGCTACAAGCTGGAAAACTGTATTGATAGGTTCTACAGGTCTGGGCGGTGCCAACCGTAACTTCAAATCGGCTTGTACAGGTGCTGGCACAGACTGCGTCAAAGCTCCGGTTAACAATACCGGATACTCAACATATTTTGCGCTAGATGTTACAAATCCTGAAAACCCTTCTTATCTTTGGGAGTTTGACGGGGCAAAAATTATAAACTCCACAAGTTCCTCAAATACCGCTACAGACGGTACAGTGTTGTCTGCAGATGGTGAACTGGGGTTTGCAACTTCAGGCCCAGTGATAGTACGTGCTGGCGACAGGGATAAAAACGGCAGGTGGTTTGCAGTGTTTGCATCCGGACCAACCGGCCCGATCGACACAACAGACAAACAGTTTATGGGGCGCTCTGATCAGAACCTGAAGCTGTTTGTTGTTGATATTGCCAAAGGCACGCTGGTCAAGGTACTGGATACCGGAAAGACCAGGGCGTTTGCCGGTTCACTTTCAAACAGTGCTGTTGACACTGATCGCTGGAAACCATCGGATGCTGGCCACTATAATGATGATGCGCTATATGTAGGTTATACTCAATATAATTCAACCTCAACTAAGTGGGATCAAGGCGGAGTTATCAGGGTTCTGCTGAATGAACTGGTTGATCCGAATGATTCAGGGAAGCAGTGGCAGGTCAGTACGGTGATTGACAACATTGGGCCAGTGACAACTGCTGTAACCAAACTGCAAGATCGAAGCAATAAAAACCTCTGGTTGTATTTTGGGAATGGAAGGTTCTTTTTCAAGAAGGCGACGGAGTATGATACCCCTACTGCTTCTAATCGCCTATACGGAATTCAGGAGCCTTGCTATGATCCTCTTACTAACGATTTTTCCAAGTCCAGTACCAGTTGTAATTCATCGGTTTTAGTTTCTGATCTTCAGGATAAATCCACTGATGCTACTGCCAAGCTGGCTGTCGGAAAAAAAGGTTGGTATATTGATCTTGACTCAACAACAGTCATAAACACTCTGTCATATGGTTCAGAGCGAATAATTACAGATCCGGTTGCCTCTACGGCAGGCAGCGTTCTTTTCACAAGCTTCAAGCCTACTGCGGATATATGCGGTTTTAGTGGCAAGTTTTATATCTGGGCGCTGGATTATGCAACTGGGGGTGCACTGAGTTCCAATAAAACCCAGGGAAATGTTCTTGTACAATCATCAACCGGTGCGTTTGAAAGTGTATCTTTGGCTAGTCAGTTGACGGAAAAGGGTGGTAGGAGGACTGCTCCTTTTACCGGTACACCTCCTAAAGCACAGGGGCTTTCTCTGATTACAAATCCTCGGCCGGTTAAGAAAATTATGCATATTATGGAGCGTTGATACAGTCATGTGTTTACCGGAGACTAAAATGCGAGCAGGATTTAAGATTTTTCTCGCTTCAAATGGATTTTCCTTGGTTGAGTTGGTCGTTGTTATTGCTATAATGGGAATCTTGCTGGCAATTGGGACAATTAATTTCAGCCAATGGCAAAAGAAATACAGTATTGAAGCTCAGGTCAAAGAAATGTCTGCTGAACTGTCTGATGCTCGTCTGCTGGCTATCAAAATTAAGCAGAGACATCGAGTAACCCTTAACCCAACTTCCTATGTTTTTACTGCATACAGCTCTGAGGGTGATATCGCTGGCAGAGAAGTCAGGAACAAAAGTCTTAAATTCGGAATTTCCAGAACAAATGGTTCAAGTTTGGCCGGAACTACATATGTAGTATCAGAAAGAGGTTTTATTGAAGGAGTCAATCCACCAGCCATAGCTGTGGGACTCGGCGTAGGCGAAGCTTCATTAAATTGTCTGGTAATCTCAACCGGCAGAGTTAATACGGGGAAACTGAATGGGACAAATTGTGAATTCAAATAACAGCGGTTTTACGTTGGTGGAGTTTCTTGTCGCTATGGTTATTATGATGGTTGGTTTACTCGGTCTGCTCCAAACAGTAAACTACGCATTGCATTATAATCTTGAAAATGAGTACAGGAGAGAAGCTTCACTCATTGCTGATGAAAAAATGACCAATGAGAAAACCAAAACATTTGCGCAGATTTCTACTGTCAGTAACGTAACTCTGACCCAGAGAAAAATTTTGAATGGTTTTAAAAACTTTTCTGTTGCCAAAAGAGGCACAACGATTACTTCAAATACTAAACAGGTTGAATATGAAATCAGATGGCAGCATAAAAGTAAACGATATAGCCATAGTATTGTTTCGTTACTGTCACAGCAGGCTGAATAATGATGCTTGGTGAGGGGTTAACATGTTGAGTTGCAAGTGTAACAACAAAGGCTTTACATTGGTCGAACTAATAGTCGTTATGGCTATCTTCATAGTAGTCATAATGATCACGGGTGATACGTTTAACAGGATTCTTGGTCAAAGTATCAAGCTTACAAAAATGGAAGAAAGCAACATTGAGGGCGTCGTTGGCCTAGAGATGTTCAGGCATGACCTGGAGCAAGCTGGTTTTGGGTTGCCTACCTCATTTGATGAAACAAAGCCACCTATTTACAAGGAGGCAGGCTACGATCCGGCAAAAAAACTGAATGATGCACCAAATGGAATTCCGCGTGCATTGGTCTTTAACAGCTTTTCATCAAATGCCGCAAAAGACAGTAATCCTTCAGCGGGAACATCTTTCGGTATTTTGTCCAACACATGGTACTTAAGTCTTAAGGGCATGGGATTAGCCAGAAACAGTACTGCAGGGCGCTGGTCTTATGTCGCTTATTCATCTTCAGGAAGTAAGCCATCAAAAATATGGTCAGCAGACAATCTTACAATTAATGATCGTGTTGTCATGATTCGCCGCACATTTACATCAGGCAAATATGCAAGTCAATTGGCATACAATACTGGAAATCAGAGCATCTATTGGCAGGATTTTGATTCTACAGGTTTTGTCCCGGAATTTTCACCAGCTTCTCGTGAGGAAATTTTATATGTGTATGGCGTCGCGCCCAAATCCTCTAGTACTAATGGTTTGGGGATGCCCTTTAATAGGGCCGATTATTTTGTTGCAATTCCAGGTAGTTCTACACAACTGCCTGCCACTTGTGCCCCAGGGACAGGAATTCTTTATAAAGCAACAGTCAATCACGAATCTAACAACCCAGGCGGTAAATTAACATATAGTCCTTTGTTGGATTGTGTTGCTGATATGCAGGTCGTAATGGGATGGGATCTATGGGATGCTACAAATAATACCCTGGGACAGGATGGTATTATTGATACTTGGTCGAATGGAATAAATGAAAAAGGTGAATTGACAATGAATACGTCTGCGCCAACTGCAGACATTACTGTTGATTATGTTAAGTCTGCCTTTGCAAATTCAGAAACCATTAGAACTTCGCTTAAACTTCTAAAGGTATATATACTTGCCCAAAATGGTCGTAAAGATAATAATTACGAGGGACCTGCTTCAATTGCTATGGGAGAACCGGGTGAACTCAGCCTGACTAGAACGTATAACCTGTCGTCACTTAGAAATTATAGATGGAAACTATACAGGATAATTGTACGTCCAAAAAATTTGTTGGCAAATCAGTAAGCAGTTACTTCAATCGGAGCATATAAATGAAACATCTGATAACTGACAACAAAGGTATAGCCCTGGTTACTTCACTAATGCTGACTCTGATTTCTTTAGTTATAATTATGTCTGTTATGTTTTTGATCACTCAAAGTACAATTTCTACAGGTATTGTTAAACGGTATAAAAACACTGTCGAAGCAACATATGGCGGTACTGAGGTTGTTATGAAAGATGTAATTCCATTTATTCTGAAAAACTATACAAGCGCAAGTATCCAATCCCGTTTGGCAACCAACTTTAGCAGTATTGGACTTTCTTCCATCAGCAAGGATTGCCTGTTGGCCAAAATTTCACTTTCTTCTGATAAATGGCCATCTGCATGCAGTTCGACTGTAGATCCAAAATCTGGTGGAGCTGACTTCAGTTTTTCTTTGCAGGCATCTGGTGGGCAGCCTTTTTCTGTATACACCAAAATTGTTGATACTGTTGGTGGAAATACAGATCAAACTGGTTTACAGTTAGAAGGGTCTGGTGTGGCTGAGTCTTCGCCTATTATCACCCCACAGCATTTCCCGTATGTTTATCGCGTTGAGATTCAGGGAGAACGTTCTACTAACGCTACAGAAAAGTCTAGAATGTCAGTTCTATATGCATATTGAAATATGTTTTACAGCTTGACGTTATCTAAAGATCGCCCTATAAATAGAATATATTTCTATTTATAGGGCGTTAACGTGTCAAAACAACACTGGTCAGATATACTCAGAAAAAATAATCTCAAGGTAACTCCCAAACGCCTGGAAGTCATTAGTTGCCTTGTTTCAGAGACCTCTTTCCTTTCTGCTGATGAGGTTTGGCAACACTTAAAGCCTAAATTCAAGAGTCTTGGGCTACCAACCATTTATCGTATCCTTGATGAGCTTTCCGCAGCAGGTGTTATTTCAAGAATTTTTACTTCAGACCATAAACAATTCTATTTTCTCTGTCCGAATCAATCCCACCATCATCATTTTATCTGTGAATCATGCAGAACAGTTGTTGATATCGAACGTTGCGGAATTACTGAGATTGGTGATGATTTTGCCGAATCTACTGGCGCACGTGTGACTTCTCATATTCTGCAGGTAAATGGTGTCTGCGCAAAATGTTGTCTTTTGGAACGAGGCAGTGTTTAGACTTTTTAGGTACATTTATGCATAGGTGTTTGTTTGTATCAAGTCCGATTGTTATGCTGTGTGGCATGGTCCGACTGATCGGGAAATTAATCTTGAAATACATATGTTTTGAGGAACTTTTATCTCCTATGTTTCGGAAACTGTGGTGAAAAAAGTCGGTGTATCGGCGCTGAAGCTTCATGGAACCCGTAATTTTGGGAGTTATTGTCTTCAGCGTGGAGTCAGTTTTATTTTATTGATGGAAAATAATCTGCTTAACTTACAGAAAGGGATGGCATGCCAACTGAAGTAGTCCGGACCGAGAATTTGGGCTGCAGCTACGGGACCGGAAAAGTTCTTGAGGATATCACTGTTTCCATTGGATTAGGTGAATATGTCGGCGTTGTGGGACCAAACGGTTCTGGTAAGAGTACTTTTGTCAGAGCCCTGCTTGGTCTGGTTGATATCTGTGACGGTTGCATTTCTCTTTTTGGAGTTCCCGGTAAGCAATTTACGGATTGGGGTAAAATAGGTTATTTACCGCAAAATATGTCTCTTCTGAATCCGGTTTTTCCTGCTACCGTCCAGGAAACAACCGAGCTTGGTCTATTGTCGTTGAAGCGATTCCCAAGGCGATTTACTCGTCAGGATAAAGAAAAAGTGGCAAGTGTGCTGGACCTGTTGGGTGTGTATGATTTACGGAAAAAACTGATCGGTGAGCTTTCAGGAGGGCAGCAGCAAAGGGCTTTATTGGCACGTGCATTGGTAAATGATCCTCAACTTCTAATCCTTGATGAACCGACAGCTGCTCTTGATCCTGAAACAAGAGAGCGGTTTTATCGTTTGGTCTCTGACATCAACCGTGCCAGAAGTGTAACAGTTCTTCTGGTGACTCATGATACCGGTGTGATAGGTCAGCATGCCTCTAAAATGCTGTATCTGGATAAAAAACTGCTTTTCTTCGGCGGCTTTGATGCGTTTTGCCATTCAAAAGAAATGTCTGAGCTCTTCGGACATCAATCACAACATATAATCTGCCACAGGCATTAAAATGGATTTGATCGAAATACTTTCTTACAGTTTTATTCAGCGTGCTCTACTGGCTGGCACATTGATAGCGTTACTTTGCTCTGTGCTGGGCGTTTTCCTGGTTTTGAGACGCATGTCTCTGATTGGTGACGGTTTGGCACACGTAACTTTTGGTAGTACAGCGATTGCACTTTCTTTGAAACTATATTCAGCTTCTTCGTTATTTGTCTCTTTGCCTCTGGTTTTATTGTCTTCTCTTGGAATTTTAAAGTTAACGGAAAAAACCAGAATTAGCGGTGATGCTGCCATTGGGATCGTTTCTGCCGTTGGGATTTCGGCAGGCATTATTCTGGCCAGTATTGGCGGTGGATACAACGTAGATCTTTTAAGTTATCTGTTTGGAAATATTTTATCGATCAGTACGGAAGAGGTTTATATTGCTTTTGGCCTGTTTTGTTTGGTAGCAGTACTTTTAACACTTTTCTATAACGAACTTGTTTCCATTACTCTCAGTGAAGAACTGGCAAAAGTTTCTGGTGTACGGACTAATATCATCAATGCAGTATTGGTGCTTCTGACTGCGTTGTCGGTTGTTCTTGCCATGAAGCTTGTCGGCATCATGCTTATTTCTGCTTTGCTGATTCTGCCCGCTGTTTCTGCACTACAATTGGCAAGAAGTTTCAAGGCATGCGTAGCCTGTGCTGCCATTCAAGGGAGCGTCTCAGTCGTAGCAGGAATTTTTACCTCTTTTTATAGCAATATCCCTGCCAGTGCCACAATTGTAATGATGAATCTGTTTTTTTTCTGCATTTCTCTATTGGTCAGACAATATCTTAAGTTGAGAAATAATAACTGAAATCCTTCATGTAGAATGGTGATTCATTGATGCATTCGATCATGATATCCGCCAGGTAGGGATCAAATTGAAGGCCCTTTTCTTTTTGTATTTCTTTTATTGCTGTTTCCTTGTCCAGAGCCGGACGATATGATCTTGGAAAGCACATGGCCGCATACGCATCAGCAAGACACACGATACGGGCGTGAAGTGGAATCTGTTCTCCTTTTAGTCTGGCAGGATAACCTTCACCATCCCAACGTTCATGATGATGCAGGATTGTTGGAACTATTTTGCCCAGATTCTCAATACCAACAATGAAAAGTGTACCTTTGAGTGGGTGCTCACGGATAATTGTTTCTTCCCGCAAGTTTAGTGTCTCAGTCTTTTTTAAGATACCATGTTCAGTGGCCACCTTACCGATATCATGCAGCATGGCACCCAGATAAAGGTCGCGCATTTCTTCTTCAGAAAATTTAAGCTTTTCACCGACACTCATTGCAAATTCAGTTACTCTTTTGGCATGTCCCTGGGTGTAGGAGTCATTCATCTCCAGTGCCCAGAGCAGTGCCTGGATTGTACTGTTAAAAAGATTTGGCCCCCACAGGTTTTTATTGTGTGCCGGAGACTGGACCAGCATTGCTTTTTCTATTGTTTCAGCTGTATGAGCACCAGCAAGTCGGGCAACAATTGCCAAAGCAAATGCTATCGCTGTACCAGGTCCCTGGCTAGTAATAATGTTACCATCGGTGACAACGGTTTTGTCTTTGTAATGGGCACTGCCAAGTTTATTGCTGTAAGTCGGATAGCATGTCACCTGTTTGTTGTTGATTACACCGGCATCAGCCAGCACTGTAGTGGCAGCACAAATGGCTCCGATTAATTTGCCTTTGTCATTAAATTCCTTTAGCAGACGTTTGATTCGTTTGTCGGCCGCCAGGTTTTTTGTACCTGGTTGTCCACCAGTAAGGATTATCATGTCGAACCCATCAGATTTAATGTTGTCGATATAACTGTCCGGCACTAGACTAACATTTCGGGCACTGACAGTTTGACCGTCATGTAGTCCAGCCAGTACAACTTCAAATTCAGCTCTTCTCAATACATCAACAACAGCCAATGCTTCGATTTCTTCAAAACCATCTGCGAGCGGGATTAGCACTTTTGGCATATAGAACTCCTGAGGTGGCGATCATATTGGTTAATAATGAGAAGGATAACGTGCATGTATTTTAAAATATTCCAGATAAAGTAACGGTTTATTTATATCACAGAAATAAATCGGCATCCTTTAAAGATTTGCCATGACGATCTTTTTCAGAGACAGAGGGCTCTCCGTTAAGTGGCCAGGCTATATTGAGGTATGGATCATTAAAGGCGATGCAGCGCTCGTTTTCAGGAGAATAAAAGTCTGTTGTAAGGTACAGAAATTCTGCATAGTCAGATGTTACATAAAAACCATGGGCAAATCCTGCTGGGACCCACATTTGTAACTTGTTTTCAGCAGACAGTCTGGTTCCAAACCACTGACCAAAAGTGGGTGAGCTTTTACGGATGTCCACCGCGACATCAAATACCTCCCCACAGACAACTCTAACCAGTTTTCCCTGAGGGTTCTGGATCTGATAGTGAAGCCCCCGCAATACTCCGCCTTTGGAACGGGAATGATTGTGTTGTACGAAACTGGCACTGACGCATGTTTCCTCTTTCCAGGCCTTTTCGTTGAAACTTTCAAAGAAAAAACCACGCTCGTCGCCAAACACTTTGGGTTCAATTATCAATACATCAGGAATTGTTGTTGGAATTATCTTCATCTAGTAAACCTCTTTATTCTTGAGCAGAATATGAGTTCATTTTTAACAAATATACTGCTAATGCCGCAAGTTATTCTTTAGTTTTTTAGAAATCTGTATTTTATTTTATCTGTAATATGGATGGTGGTATTCACTTCGTCATTGTGTTATTCAAGCAATCTTCTTTAACAAACTTTGATTGGTTTGATTTTTAATAAAAGCAGGGTATGATAATAATCATGGTATCTACAACTATTTTGAAAAATGGTGTCAGAGTTGTTTCTCAGTCTGTTGAGCATATGCATACAGTCTCAATAGGTGTCTGGGTGGCTAATGGCTCGCGGCATGAAACACCGGAAATGAATGGGGTTGCCCATTTCATTGAACATCTTCTCTTTAAAGGCACCGACAAGCGTTCGGCACGGCAAATTTCCATGGAAGTTGATTCCATGGGAGGTATTCTCAATGCTTTTACCGGGCATGAGTATGTCTGCTACTATGCCAAGGTGCTGGCGAAGTTTCTCCCAAAAGTCACGGAGATTCTATCGGACATTTTTCTAAATTCTGTTTTTCCTGCAGAAGAAATTGAACGTGAGCGAAAGGTGATTCTGCAGGAAATTAAAATGAGGGATGATTCGCCTGATGAGTTTATTCATGACCGTTTTCACCAAAACTTTTGGAATGGTCACCCTCTTGGTTCTTCAATACTTGGATCTGTAAACACTATCAGCAATATGACCCGTGATGAGATAATCGCCTACAAACAGTCACATTATCGCCCTCAGGATGTAATTATTTCAGCCGCTGGTAATGTAAATCATGCCGAGTTGGTTTCTTTAGTTGAAAAAGCCTATTCTGATCTTAATTCATTGTGGATCCCTGAAATACAACCGGTATTACGCCATAGTGGTAAACATGTAAATATCTGTGATCGAGATCTGGAACAAATATTGATTTGTCTAGGTACATCGGCATTGCCTCAGAATCATCCAGACAGATATACACAGTTTCTTCTTAGCACTATTTTGGGTGGTGGAATGAGTTCTCGTCTGTTTCAGGAAGTCAGAGAGAAAAAAGGATTGGCATATTCTGTCTACTCATACATTCTTTCCCATGCAGATTCAGGGGCAATTGTTATTTATGCCGGTACTGAAAAAGCCAACTGTCTTGAGGTGATTGATATCGCTCTGGCTGAAATGTCTCGATTGAAATGTGAAAAAGTTACCCAGAATGAGCTTGATTCAGCTCGTGAGCAGTTGAAAGGGAAAACATTGATGTCACTGGAGAGCAGTGAAAGTCTGATGATCCGGTTAGCTAAAAATGAAATATATATGAAACAGCAACCTACAATTGAAAATATTCTTGATGGATTTGACAGGGTGTCAGTAGATGATATTCAAGAGATGGGCAGTACTTTCTTTAATGGAGAATGTCTTAATCTTGAGGTGATGGGAAAAGCAGGCAGTTTAGGATTAACACCAGATATTCTTCATTTGTAAATAAAATATTTGATGCTGAAAGTAAGTTCATGCTCCGTCCACAAAAAAAGGCGGGGGCATGGACTTTTAATAGTACTATTCTCTTCCTGTGTGACCAAATCCGCCTGAGCCCCGATCAGTTTCCTGACTGAATTCTTCAACTGTTGCCAGATAAACCTGGGTTACAGGGACAAACATCATCTGACAAATTCTTTCACCTGGTTCAATTGTATAGGGTGATTTTCCTCTGTTGTGAATACCAATACCGATTTCACCCTGATAATCTGAATCAATAACACCGATTGTATTTGCAAGTACAATTCCGTGTTTTATTCCCAGGCCGGAACGAGGAACTATAAGCGCCACAAGTCCAGGATCGTGTATGCTAATTGCAATCCCACTTGGCACCAGAACAGTTTCTCCGATTTTAATAGTAAGAGAATTTTCAATACAGGCGCGAAGGTCCATTGCGGCAGAACCGCTGGTTGAATAGGTCGGCAGAGGAATGCTTGTTCCTATTAATTTGCTCATTATTTTGGTTTCAATTTTGTGTCTGTTCATGTAAATTCCTATGGTTAGCGTGATTTACTATGGTTAGCATACCAGAGAAAAACGACGGCTGAAACTTATATTATTTGTAAACATAACTGAAATTGTATGAAAGGTTATTTTGAATGAAAGATCTGCGTATTGAAAAATTTGCTGAAATACTTGTTGATTACTCTACTCGCGTAAAAGAGGGAGATGTAGTTCTTATTAACGCCGCCGGACTTGAAGCTTTACCACTGGTAAAGGAATTGTACGCACTTTGTCTTAAGCGAGGTGCCAAGTATGTGGAATACTCATTCTCTGTTCCGGAAATAGACAGGTCTTTTTACAATCTTGCCGATAAACAGCAGCTTGAGCATTTCCCGCAGCATAGAATGGATTTTTATAAAACCTTGACGGTTTATATCGGAATAGCCGCTGGAAACAATACCATGGAGATGGCCAACGCCAATCAGTCCGCCATGGTAAACTATCAAAAACTTACAAAACCACTGGTTGACCAACGTGTTAAGCATACTCGCTGGGTTGTTACCCGCTATCCAACAAATGCCGCTGCTCAGGATGCAAAAATGAGCCTTGAGGAATATGAAGACTACCTGTTTTCTGCCTGCTGCATTGATTGGGATGTGGAATCAGAAAAACAGGAAAAACTTAAAAAACTGATAGATAAAACCTGTAAAGTTCGTATTGTTGCCCCTGATACTGAATTAAGTTTCAGCATTGCCGGTTTACCTGGTATCAAGTGCGACGGTCGTTTAAATATGCCTGATGGAGAGGTCTTTACAGCTCCTGTCAGGGATTCTGTTCAGGGATATATCACTTATAATTGTCCCAGCATTTACCAGGGTAAGGAATATAATGGAGTCCGATTCGTATTCAAGGACGGCAAAATTGTCAGTGCCACCGCTGAAGGCGGTATGACTGAGTTGCTAAACAGAGTCCTGGATACAGATGAAGGGGCTCGATATATTGGTGAGTTTGCATTGGGCATAAACCCTGGCATCCACAAGCCGATGCGTAATATACTTTTTGATGAAAAAATCTTTGGCTCAATACATTTTACGCCAGGCCAGGCTTATGATGAGTGTGACAATGGTAACCGTTCAGCAGTCCACTGGGACCTGGTCCGATTGTTGACTGATGGAGGAGAAATCTGGTTTGATAATGTGCTTATACAGAAGAATGGCCTCTTTTTAGTTGATGAACTGCTTGATTTAAATCCGGCGTAAATGAGGTCTTGATGAGTGAGTTAAATTTTCAGAATATTGAATTTGAACATGATGATTTCGATTTTTCTGATCTGGAAGAAGAACTCAGGGTTGATAAAAGTTGCCGATCATTGCTGAACAGTTTTTATACGGACCTTCTTGTTAGAGGTCTTGATAAACAGGTTGCTTCGGATTTGGCATTTTGTGCGGACTATTATTTAAGAGATTACCTGCTTGATTTTTCAAGGCAGAATGTTATACGCCCTAAACCTGGTATTATTAAAAGTTTTGCAGGCAACTGGTTTATTGCAAGAAACTTAAACCCTGAATTTGATGCCTTGATAACGCATCTTAAAGCTGTGGATGAACTGTATCGTTATTTGCATATACAACACTATATCTCGGTAGAAGAGCTTGAATATCTATTGTTTGAAGCCTATCAGGTTGAATATTACAAGATGCGAATTGATAGTTTTCTTGCGATTAATGGAGATGGTTTTTTTGAGTGGGACCAGGAATGTCCTTTAGTAACTAGGAGTCTGATAAATAATGATTAATACTTCCGTAGAAAAAATGGATCTATTGTTGGAAAAAATCGGAAGGCTTGTAGACTATTTGGCGCCTGATGTTTCTACACCACCAGATTTTGAACGGTTTCTTGCTTTTCGGTGGGAGAGAATCGGGACGATCGGGAAGTTGGTCCCGGTTGCTCATCCACACCTTTTTGACCTAAGCGAGTTGGTCGGGATTGACGATATACGTGAGGATGTAGAAAGAAATACTGCACAGTTTGTTTCTGGTTTGCCCGCAAACAACGTCCTTTTGTGGGGTGAGCGAGGTTGCGGTAAGTCATCTTTGGTAAAAGGTCTACTAAAGCCATTCTCATCTCGCGGACTTCGTATTGTTGAGCTCAAGAGATGGGATATTCTCTCTCTCCCTCAAATAGTTGCAATGTTAAGGGGTGCTTCGTGTTATTTTATTCTTTTTTGCGATGATCTTTCTTTTGACGAGGGGGAGGGTGACTTTCGGGCCTTGAAAACTCTGCTGGATGGAGATATTGAGGAACGTCCATCTAATGTTCTTATCTACGCCACATCAAATCGTCGTCACTTGATGCCGGAACAGGTTCGTGATACACGTGGAGATAGTGAAATACATCCTGAAGAAGCCGTAGGAGATAAGTTGGCTCTTTCGGACAGGTTTGGACTTTCGCTTGGTTTCTACAGTTTTGATCAGGATGAATATTTGGCTGTAATTAGAAAGTATGCTGCGCTTCGCAAGCTTCCTGTAACTGATGATGAGTTATGTGATAAAGCCTTGAAATGGAGCTTGTTTACTGCCAGAAGGAGTGGTCGCTCAGCCAGACAGTTTATTGATGATTTTGAAGGCCGTCTACGCTTGAAGGAATACTGAAGTAGAGTTATGTTTGGTTTGTCCACATCCTTAATTTCGTAAGAAGGGGAACCACATGATTTCTGTAACCATACCTGAAACAGTCAGAAAGTTACTTGCTTCCCAACCGATTGAACTCCCCATATTTCATCCGGTGGCTCTCAAGCTTCAGCAGATGCTTTCTAATTATGATTTTACTGTCGATGAAGTTGCCATGGTTGCCAATGAGGATCAGGCGCTTGCAAGTCAGATGCTGAAAATGGCCAATTCTCCCATGTACATGGGGCGTACCAAGGTTGCTACTTTAAAAGAAGTTGTTATTCGACTTGGTGCACAACAGGTAATTAATATTGCCATTGCTGCGTCTCAGGCTTCTGCCCATGCATCAGCAAATCCAGTGCTTGATCGCTATATGAAAACACTCTGGCAGCACAGTCATGGCAGCGCTATTGGTGCCCGTTGGTTGGCTCAAAACTGCGGTATGCGTGGGGCGGCAGATGAAAGCTATCTGGCTGCTCTGTTGCATGATGTTGGGAAATTATATCTGCTAAAAGCTGTTGAGAGATTGGTGAATGCTGGTGTAATCAGTTCAAATTTTGATGATGAGCTGATTATGGAGATTTTTGAAGTAATGCATGTTGAGCAGGGCGTAAGGCTGGTTCAACACTGGAATTTTCCGGTTATGTACTGTGATGCCATCAAATACCATCATTCTGAAAAATGGGACTCAGTTAATAAGATGCTGGCTATAGTCAGATTTGTAAATATGTCCTGCCACAAGATCGGTCTTGGGCTTAAAAATGAATCAGAGCTCGATCTAATAGATACGGATGAAGCAGAGATTCTTGATATCAGCGATGTTCAGGTGGTGGAGTTACTGGCATTACTTGAAGAAACAAGGGATGCAGAGTTTTAAGATATGGCATGAATGTTCTGGATAAAATAGAAACAGGGTAAGTGCTTTGATTTAAAGCGCTTACCCTGTCGTCGTTTTGTATATACTTTAGAAAATAATTGAAACCGATACTATTTTTCTATTTTTGTCGGCACACAGAGGTTCTCTGCGCAATTGGCTTCGCTGCCGCATGTAAAACAGTAGAATTCTGGTGCAGAGGTTACGATCGCGATTTCATCAAGTTTTCCATTGCTCTTAAGCATACACATATGGCCCTGATGTTCTGCGCCGCAAGTACATTTTTTCTGATTTTCCATTTTTTCTCCCTTCATATTTTTTAATTACTGCGTAAATATTTTCACACACTAGCATATAATATGCTAAAAAGAAACGTTATCATAGCAGCTAAAAACTCTTAAAGGAAGGTCGCTCTGTGGTTTTTTCTCCAAAGTCCATACTGGTTACAGGTGGAGCCGGTTTTATCGGTTCAAACTTCATTCATTCATTTATTGCAAATAATCCCAATTGCAGGATCACAAATCTCGATGCTTTAACGTATGCAGGTAATCCCAATAATCTTAAGGCAATTGAGCATCATCCGGGGTATAGTTTTGTAAAAGGTGATATCTGTGATGGTTTGTTAGTGGCCAATATACTGGCTGTGCAGAAGATAGATGCCGTTATTCACTTTGCTGCTGAATCCCATGTGGATCGTTCGATTACCGGTCCGGAAATATTTGTCCGTACAAATGTGCTGGGAACCCAAACCTTGCTGGAGGAGAGCCGCAAGCATTGGCAGTCGGGAGTAGTCGATGACTTCAGGTTCTTTCAGATTTCAACGGATGAAGTTTATGGCAGTCTTGGTGAAACCGGTTTTTTTACAGAGCAGACTCCTCTATCTCCCAATTCTCCATATTCAGCCAGTAAAGCCGGAGCGGATATGTTGGTGCGGGCTTATCATGAAACGTATGGCATGCCGACATTGAACACTCGTTGTTCCAATAATTACGGCCCTTACCATTTTCCTGAAAAACTTATCCCATTATTGATTCATAATATTATCAACAAAAAGCCTCTGCCTGTTTACGGAGATGGATGTAATGTGCGTGACTGGTTGCACGTAAAAGATCATGCTTCTGCAGTAGAAGTGATTTTGAAAACTGCTGTTCCCGGCTCTGTTTACAATATCGGTGGTGATAACGAGTGGAGAAATATTGATATTGTTAACCTGGTTTGTGATCTGCTTGATGAAAGGTTGTCACGTGAAGCCGGAGAAAATCGTCAATTGATTACTTTTGTCAAGGATCGTCCCGGTCACGACAAGCGTTACGCTATTGATGCCACACAATTGAAGGAAAAGCTTGGTTGGGAGCCCGAATATACATTCGAAAAAGGAATTGCTGAAACCATTGACTGGTATCTGGCAAATCAGGAATGGGTATCTAAAGTTACTTCCGGGGCCTACCTGGAATATTATGCAGGACAATATGGAGAACAGCTATGATTCTTGTTGTCGGAGCAAATGGTATGTTGGGGCGTGATTTGCTGCCATTGCTGGGTGAAGGGGCACGAGGAGTTGACGTGAGTGACATTGATATTACTTCAATGGAATCTGTTCAGCGTCTCTTGAATACTTTAAAGCCGTCTGTTGTCATTAACTGTGCAGCATATACCGATGTGGATGGGTGCGAAGCATATAGTGATTTGGCAATGAAGGTAAATGGGGAAGGTGTGGCTAATCTGGCAAATGTCACCAACTCTATTGGTGCCAAGTTGGTTCAAATCAGCACTGATTATGTTTTTGACGGTGGTATGGGAAGACCCTATCTTGAAGATGACAAACCAGCTCCATTGAGCGTCTATGGTGAGTCCAAACTGATTGGAGAACATAATGCAACACTGAATCCAAACCATATCATTATTCGCACTCAGTGGCTTTATGGTATTCACGGCAAGAACTTTGTAGAAACAATGCTACGACTGGCATCCGAGAAGGATGAACTTGCGGTGGTAGATGACCAGATCGGCTCACCTACATGGACGTTCGACCTTTCCAGGGCAATTATTGCTTTGCTGAAAAACGGTTGTTGTGGAATTTATCATGCTGCCAATGCTGACTTCTGCTCCTGGAATCAGTTTGCATGTGCCATTTTCGACGAAGCCGGCCTTAAGGTGAAAGTAAAAAGTATGACGACTGAACAGTTGAATAGACCTGCAGTGCGCCCACTTTACTCCACGCTTGATTGCAGCAAACTGACAAAAGACACTGCTTTTATTCCGCAGCATTGGCGTGATGCATTAAAAGCATATCTTTCGCTACGGTCTTAGTATTCAGGTGGTTTGTTTTCACATGTATCAAGTTTCCATCCGGAAACTCCGGATGTGAAACTGTTGGTTTTCAGTTTGGAAAGCGGGGATTTTTTCTCCTGGCAAGGAAATCGAGGGTTTGTGCGGCGGCGTACATGGGTACGCCGCACAAGCAAAGCCGAAGATTAACGCCGCCAGGGGGAAAAAGCACCCTTTCCGGATGAAAACTAGCTAATTGCAAATATTAAACAAGGAGAAGTGTCTTTTATGGAACGTGGTGAGCGCCCATGGGGTTCGTATTGTGTACTTGAAGAAAACAGCAGTTACAAAATCAAGCGTATTGAAGTCTTGTCAGGCCAGAGGCTTTCTTTGCAGAAACATCATCACCGTAGTGAACATTGGATAGTAGTTTCCGGAATTGCCAAAGTCACGTGTGGTGAGCAGGAATTCTTTGTCAATGTCAACGAGTCAACCTTTATTCCGATTGGACAAAATCACCGATTGGAAAATCCAGGCAAGATTACGCTGATCATTATTGAGGTTCAGAGCGGAGAATATCTGGGAGAAGACGATATTGTACGCTTTGACGATGACTATAACCGCTGTGATATTACAGACTCAAAATAAGGATATGATGAAAAACTGCAAATTTATTCAATTGTTTCTATATATATTTGTGGCAACGCTTTTGTTGAGCTTATGCGGTTGTGCTTCCTCCTCTAACACTGTAATAGATGAGGAAATTGTCACTAATCAGAAGCCGATGGCTCTTTATAATGTTCTGATTGTAAAGGCGTTTGAGCTTAATCGTGAACTTTATTCCAGTGAGAAATCGCCGCTGATGGGAGAAAGGGAGCAGCGTTATGCCCAGATACCGGTGCAACTTGCTGATCTGGTTAAACGCTACCTGGTTTCAAAAAACATCTACAGATCGATTGAACGTGAAGGCACCCCATCGGCAAAAACACTTGTGCTGAAGGGTAAGTTTACCAAGATGGGGAGATTTAAAGTATCCATAGAGGCTGTTATTACTGACAGTATGACTGGACAGGAAGTTGCTTTTTTTCGTCAGACATTATGGGATGTTTTTGATACAACAGAATCAATTGGAAGTCTTGGTCGAGGCATAGCAGACTATATAGATCGCATACAGTATAAATGACGGAGGCTGCAGATGTACATTGTCATACTTGCCGGCGGCTCAGGCACCCGGTTCTGGCCCTTATCCAGGGCTTCAAAGCCTAAACAGCTCATTTCCTTAACTGGCGATAAAACCATGCTTCAGAGGACAGTGGAGCGTGTTTTGCCGTTAAAACCCAAAAGGATCATAGTTGTTACAAACACGCTTCAGGCTGCTGAATCAAAGCGTCAGCTGGCAGGCTATCGTCGTGTACCGATTGACATCCTTGCTGAGCCCTGTGCCCGGAATACAGCCCCGGCAATCGGATTGGCAGCAGCTATTATCTCTTCTCATGATTCGGCCGGATTAATGGTTGTCCTTCCAGCGGATCATTATATCAGAGACGAGGAAGCATTTAGAGACGCAGTAACGTTTGCGGCAAAATCAGCAAAAAATGGCTATCTGATGACGCTTGGGATTATGCCGACAAGTCCTGAAACAGGTTATGGTTATATTGAAGCGGATATGGATATGCGTGGCACAGGTCCATTCCCGGTCAAATGTTTTGTTGAAAAGCCTCCGATTGAAAAGGCACTGGAATATCTTGATGAAGGCAACTTCTTCTGGAACAGTGGTATGTTTATCTGGCGTG